>VYLD01000104.1_pt1 | contig 32087 bp, 27 predicted proteins | sample 5114401 | NCBI WGS metagenome assembly VYLD01 (sample SAMN12291783, study PRJNA351875) | freshwater metagenome | isolation source: freshwater lake | place: USA: Michigan, Gull Lake | collected 2013-08-08 | reverse complement strand
GTGACCTCGCCCGCTGTGACCTCGCCCGCCGTGTCATGAGCCGTCTCGCCTGTCCTGACTGTCACCGCCCCCTCGTGGACCGCCGCTGCCCTGCCTGTGAGCGGGTGTTCGTCGAAGAAGCCGGGGTGCTCGCGCTGCGCAGCCGGGCCGCGGCGGGGGGCGAGGCCGAGCAGCTGTACCGGGACCTGTACCAGCGCACGTCGGACCCGTGGGTCTACGAGCGCCGCGCGGTGGAACAGCTCAAGGCCGAGCGGGTGATGGCGCTGGTCGACCGCCTCGCGCCGCCGGGCAGCGTGGTCGTCGAGGCCGGCTGCGCCACCGGCCACATCACCCGCAGGCTGGTGACCCGGCCGCTCTCGGTGGTGGTGTTCGACCTGATTCCGCAGGCGGTCGCCAGCGCCAGGTCTCACTGCCCGGCCCCCACGGCCCAGGTCGAGTTCGTGGCCGCCAGCGCGACCGACCTGCCCCTCGCCGACGCCACCGTCGACCTGCTGCTGCTGCTCGACGGCCCGGTCTCGTGGAAGCTCTCAGGCCCCCAGGCCGACACCGTGTTCAGCGAGGCCTGTCGGGTGGTGAAGCCCGGCGGGCACGTGCTGGTGATGGACTACCTGACCCCCTCGAAGTACCACCTGCTGCAGACCCTCGTGCAGCGCTCGAAGCTGACCATCGTGGCCCAGCACCCCTTCCCTGACCGCCTCTCGTACATTCTCGAGAGCATGGTCCGGGCCTTGAGAACGCTCGGCGTGGTGCAGTGGTTCTTCGCCAGCCGCCCCATCGCGAACCTGTTGGCGGCGCTGTCGAGTCCATTCGGCCTTCGGGGCTCGAAACACGTGGCCATCGAGTGTTCCCGGCCGTGACCCTCGAGGACCGCTGTCAGGGCTGCTCGGCCGAGTGCGCGCGCGCGATGGCCGCCCGCAGTTGGGGCCCCAGGGTGGTAACGTCGAGAATCACCTTCCCGTCATGCACCGCCAGCACCGACTTCGCCTCGACCTGAAAGTCGCCGGCGTTCTCGACGAAGATGCTCAGGCCGTGGGCGTGCACCTCGCGCACCGCTCCGAACATGGTGGCGCCTTCCTTCACGTAGACCTGGTCCCCGATGCTGACGTGTTTCATGGCCTGGTTCTCCCCGAGCACGACGTGGACCGCCACCGTACGCGAAGTCCCGCCCCGGCCGCGCCTTCAGTCCCCGGCCCTTCGGCGGGTCGGCTTCACCACCAGGTACGGCTTCGGCCAGGGCACCGTGTCGACACCCTCGGCCTGGGCGTGCCGGTGCGTGAGGTACGGGTCCGACAGATGCGGCCGCGCCAGCACGCACAAGTCGGCGCGCCCCGCCGCGATGATGGTGTTGGCTTGATCAGCCCCTTGAATCGCCCCCACGCTCATCACCGGAAGGCCCGCGCCCCACTTCACCGCCTCGGCGAAGGGCAGTTGATACATGCGGCCGTACTCGGGCTTCGACTCGGGCACGTTGCCCGCAGACGAGACATCAATCACATCACACCCGCGAGCCTTGAGCGCCTTCGCCACCTCGATGGTGTCTTCCACCGTCATGCCCTCGTCGCCCAGCCAGTCGGTCGCCGACACCCGCACCGCCAGGGGCTTGGGCGCGGGCCACGCCGCCCGCACCGCGTCGAACACCTCGAGCGGAAACCGCATGCGCCCCTCGAGTGAGCCGCCGTACGCGTCGGTGCGTGTATTGGAAAGCGGTGACAGAAAAGAAGACAATAAATACCCGTGCGCCATGTGCAGCTCGATGAGGTCGAAGCCGGCCGCCTCGGCGCGCACCGTGGCGTCGACGAACTGCTGCTTCACCCGCGCCAGGTCGCCTGCGTCCATCGCCTTCGGCGTGTGCCAGCCCGGCGCGAAGGGCGTCGCCGAAGGCCCCAGCGTCGGCCACGGCCGCTCGGTCGGCCCCAGCGGCCCGTCGCCTTCCCAGGGCAGCTGACACGAGGCCTTGCGCCCGGCGTGCGCGAGCTGCACCCCGATGCGGGCGCTCGAGCGCTGGTGCACGAAGTCCACCACCCGCTTCCACGCCGCCGTCTGCGCGTCGTTCCACAGCCCCGCGCAGCCATGGGTGATGCGCCCCTCGGCCGACACGTCGGTCATCTCCGTCAGCACCAGGCCCGCGCCCCCCACCGCGCGGCTGCCCAGGTGCACCAGGTGCCAGTCGTCCGGCACTCCGTCGGTCGCCGAGTACTGACACATGGGCGAGACCACCACCCGGTTCTCGAGCGTCAGCCCCCGCAGCGTGAAAGGCGCGAACAGCGGCGGCGGCGCCGAGCCATCGGAGTTTCTTCGACTGCCGTGCTTCGTCGCGAACCACTCGTCGACCGCGCGCACCAGCTTCGGGTCGCGCAGGCGCAGGTTGTCGCGGGTGATGCGCTTGCTGCGCGTCATCAACGAGAAGGTGAGCTGCAAGGGGTGCAAACCGACCGCCCGGGCGGACTGCTCGAACCACTCGAGGCTGGTCTGCGCCGCCTTCTGGGTGCGGCTCACCTCGCTCGACCGCTCGGCCTGGTACCGCGCGAGCCCCTTCGCCACGTCGAGCCCCTCGGCCACCAGGGCGTCCTTGAGCGCGATGGCGTCTTCCATCGCCAGCTTGGTGCCGCTGCCGATGGAAAAGTGCGCGGTGTGCGCCGAGTCTCCCAGCAGCACCAGGCGGTCCTTCACCCAGGTCTCACATCTCACCGTGGGGAACGTGCGCCAGATGGACTTGTTGGGCAGCAGCCGGTGCCCGGCGAGCTCCTGCGCGAAGAGCTGCTCGAGGAACGCCACGCTCTCGGCCTCGCTCAGGCGGTCGAGGCCCGCGGCGCGCCACACCTCGGCGCGGCACTCCACGATGAAGGTCGACCGCGCGCCCGACGGCGCCATGGGCTGCCTGGTGAACGGGTAGGCGTGCACCTGAAAGAGCCCGAAGGGTGACTGCTTGAAGATGAAGGTGAACGCGGTCAGCGGTTTGTCGGTGCCCAGCCAGGTGAACCGACAGTGCCGCCAGTCGATGGTTGGTTTGAAGACGTCAGCGTAGCGCTCGCGCAGCGGGCTGTGCACGCCGTCGCTGCCGATGAGCAGGTCTGCGTCGGGCAGCGGGTCGACCTTCACGTCCTCTTCGAAGTGCAGGCGCACGCCCACTCGCTCACAGCGGCCCTGCAGCACCTCGAGCAGGTCTCTTCGCGCCAGCCCGCAGAACCCGTGCCCCGTCGACACGGTGACGTGCCCGTCGACGTGCGTCTCGATGTCGTCCCAGTCGACGAAGCGGGCCGACAGCTCGGCGGAGCTCTCGGGGTCGGCCGCTTCGAGGGCGCCCAGGGTCTCTCTCGAGAACACCACCCCCCAGCCGAAGGTGTCCTGCGGCCTGTTCTTCTCGAAGACGTCGACCTCGACGTGCGGGAAGGCCTTCTTGAGCAGCAGCGCGAAGTACAGACCCGCGGGGCCGCCACCGATGCAGAGCGTGCGCATCGCGCAGGCGTACTCCGCAGCCCGCAGGCCACCAAGCGCGCTCGTTCGGCGGGGCAGCAGCGCCGCTCATCGCCTCGAGCCGACCACTCGGCGCCCCCGTGAGGGGGGTGATGGGGCGGGCGTAGACGTCCTTGTGCGTCACCCACTTCCAGGAGCACCCCATGTCGACACGCCAGACCCTGCCCTTCACCGTGTTGGCCCTGCTGCTCGCGGCCGGCACCCACGCCCAGACCCCCGCCGTCTCCGAGCCCGCCGAACAGCCCAGCCCCCACCCCTGGAGCCTGGAGACCGACCTCATTCAACCCTTTGTGCCGACGGTCGGCATTCTGCGGCTGCGCGCCACGAGGACGGTGTGGGGCACCCCCGGCGGGCTGCGCGGGGACCTGATGGTCGGCGTCTTCCTTCGGCCCAACGTCGAGCACACCATCGTCGAGCGCATCAACGAGTACCTGCTGACCGTCGGCTACCGTCAGTACTTCTGGAAGGGTCTGCACGTGGAAGCCGAGCTCAACGGCGGCTGGGCCTGGGGGACCAACCGCCTCGACGGGCAGCTCTACAGCAACCCGTCCGTGCTGCTGAACCTCAACGCCGGCTACCGCTTCGGCTTCTTCGACCGCGGCGGGCCGGTGGGCTTCTTCGTCACGCCGCAGGTGGGGGTCATTCAGGGCCTGTGGACCAACATCGGCCCCCGCGGTGGTCGCTCGGACACGTTCCTGCAGGCGGGGCTGCTGGTCGGCGTCTCGTTCTGACGGTTGGCGCGACGACGGGCTGTTCACACCCGCTGCAAGACCTCATCGTCTCCAGGCGCGGCCCTGCGCTCGGCAATCAGCGCGCTGCGGGCTTCTGCGCGAATTGAAAGTTGCCCCGCACCCCCAGCGTCACCACCCACCCGCCCACGGTGTACTGGCCCATGCCGACGAGGCCTCCCTGCAGCCCTGCGGTGGTCTGGCCCTGCCGTTGCTCACTGTCGGTGATGTTGAGGGTCGACGTGGGCGTGTACACGAAGCCCGCGATGACGTCGGCGTTGCCCAGAAACCCGGTGCCACCGAAGGACCCCAGGTGCCCGGTGACGCCCGCGGTGAAGAAGAAGCGATTGGGGTGCGGGAAGTCGAGCGCGAAGAACTTCGAGGGCTGCGCCGAGGTCTCGTACCAGACGCCCGCCGACACCGAGAGCCAGTCGATGGGCCGGTAGCTGCCCCCCACCCGCGCCGAGAAGGTGCCCACCCAGTTCTTGGGAATCTTGAAGGGCGCCACCGGGGTGGCCTCGCCGGCGCCAATCTTGAGCGTCACGTCGAGCGGGGTGAGGGTGAGCGCTTCCAGCGAGTTCCACCCCTGGTAGACGAAGTCGGCGTTCACGCCCCAGCTCTTCGAGGGCGAAAAGCGCGCGCCCACCCGCACCTCGAGGGGCAGCTCGAAGGTGAGCTCGCCCTGGTCTCCCGTCGCCTGGGTGTTGAGGCTGGTGGCCGCCTCACCCAGCGCGAAGGACAGCTTGCCGCGCGCCCGAATGGGCACCGGCGGGCGCACGGAGGCGCCGAACGACAGCGATTCGGTCGGTCGCACCATCACGCCGGCGATGCCGGTGACGCCGAGGGTGCCGTTGAGCTTCGCGGTGACCAGCGAGTCGAAGATGGGGTCTTCTTCGGTCGACTTCGACGGGTCCGACAGGCCGCTGTACACCGCCTGGTTGAAGTCGAAGGTCGAGAGCACCAGCTGCGCCGAGACGCCGACCTGCACCAGCGGGTGCGGCGAGTACGCCAGCGACAGGGTGGGGTAGGCGATGACGATGTCCTGCTTGACTTGCATGTACCGGTTGGGGGCGAACCGCCGCGGGTTGCTGAGGTACTTCCCCGTCATCGCGTCCTTCGTGTACTCCGGCGTGGGGTACTCGTTGCGGCCAATGGCAGGGGGCGCGAAGAGCCCCAGGGCCACCGTGAAGGGGCGACCGAAGAGCTCGAGGCCATAGCTGGCGCCGATGAAGGGGCTGACGAAGAGGCCGCCCGTGCGCGACACCTTCTCCATCAGGTTCGACGGAGCGTCGGGGTTCCAGCCGGGGTCCTGCCGCCAGAAGGTGACGTCGTTCTGCATCAGGTTGCCGTCGACCAGGAACGAGAGCCCCGCAAGCTGCGTCAGCCCTGCCGGGTTGTGTTGCATGGCGGTGAGGTCGTCTGCCTGGGCGGTGAACGCGCCTCCCTGCACCATGGCCCTGGCGCCGTTGTCGCCGAAGTAGAACCCGGCCCCGCGCGCTTCGACCGAGCCGACCAGCACCGCTGCCACCAGCATCAGGAACGAAACACGCACGTGGCGACCCCGCAGACGACGAGAGGCCGCGCGCCATAGCCCAGCGCCCGCGCCGCGGGCAGCGTGATTGTGCGAGGAATTGGAACGCCGCACCAAAGCGTTGGGCGGGCGCTCGAAACGACCCGGGCGAAGAGCGCGACGTGAGGCTGTGGCCCGAAAGACCTCGTCCCGGGTGTTTCTGGTTCAGCGAGCGCCGGGCGGCGGCGGCGGAACAGGCCCGGACCCGGAAGGCAGGGGCAGCGGGCTCTTGCGCGGCGGCACGGGACCAGGCGACGTGGGCATGTTGCTGGGCGCCGGCGGCAACGGCACCGTGTACGGGAGCGTCGGTGGGCGGCCCAGCGAGCCTTGCGGACCCCGCTCATAGCTGCCACCGAAGTTCTGGTTGGGGTTCGCTGGAGGCGGCGGCGCGGTGGTGGTGCCGCCCTGCGAGCCGGGCTGCGCGCCGGGACCGATGAAGCCACCCGAGGGAGGCGCCGCCGTGGTGCCACCCTGGAAGCCCCCCTGGCCAGGCCCGACGAAGCCACCGGATGGAGGCGGCGGCGCCACGGAGCCTCCCTGCCGGCCCTGCCCCGGGCCGACGAAGCCACCTGACGGGGGCGGCGGCGCGACGGTGCCTCCCTGGAAGCCCGAGCCTGGTCCGACGAAACCACCGGACGGGGGCGGCGGCGCGACGGACCCACCCTGGAAGCCCTGGCCAGGGCCAACGAAGCCACCCGACGGAGGCGGCGGCGCGACGGACCCACCCTGCAGGCCCGAGCCGGGCCCCACGAAGCCACCCGACGGAGGCGGAGGCGCGGACACGCCAGGCGGTTGAACGACCCCACCGCCCGAGGGCGGCCGAGGTTGGTTGCCGAAGAACCCGCCGCTCGAAGGCGGCGGAGGCGAGCCGACGGACCCACCCGATGACGGCGGCGGAGGCGGCGCGCTGATCGACCCGCCAGACGACGGCGGTGGAGGCGGCGCGCTGATCGACCCGCCAGACGACGGCGGTGGAGGCGGCGCGCTGATCGACCCACCGGACGACGGCGGGGGCGGCGGCACCACGAAGCCACCCGTTGACGGAGGCGGCGACCCCACCGCGCCACCGGCGCCAGGGCGTGAAGGCGGCGGAGGGACCGGCTGGTTCCCGAAGGTGTTCCCCGAGGACGGAGGCGGCGGCGTGACCACGAAGCCACCGCTCGACGGCGGCGGCGGGTTCACCACCGAGCCTGACCGCGGCGGCGGCGGCACCGGCTGGCTCCAGAACCCGCCGTTGCCCTGGCCGGGCGTGACGGCCGGCGGCGGTGGCTGGTTGTTCCACCCGTTGTTGGAATTGTTTTTCCACCCGTTGTTTGTATTGCCATACCCGGGGTTCACCGGCACGGCGGCATGGAAACCCGGGGGCGCCCGCACATACCCCTGGGGCGGAGCGTAGGTGCCCGGCGCCGCCCAGTACGTGGAGGGCGGCACGTAGGTCTGCGGAGGGTACGTCACCACGATGTTCTGGGGAGGTAGCGGATACGTGCCCGGCGTGCCGAGGGCGTCGTAGTAGCGGTAGCCGTCGTAGAAGACATACACGCAGCGGTACTCGTCGTAATAATAGGTGTTCGCGCAGGGGTACCGGGGGTCACAGGTGGCCACCACGGTGCGGGTCACGGGCTGGCGGTATTCGTAGTAGCGGCCCGCGCAGGCGCTCGACAGCAGCGCGAAGCCGAGCGTCGGAACTGAGAGGGGGAACCAGCGGCGCATGATGGGGGAGCCTTTCGTCGAAACAACGGCGGATCGGACGAGACCCGTCGTCGAATGATTCAATCGCAGCGTACGCCGAAAGGCACTAAGCGCGCAGGCTTCCATGCGCTCATTCCTCCCTGTTCTCGCGGCGCCTGCGCTCCTCCTGGGCTGTGGGTTGGCGTCCCCTGGCCGGGGGCAGGTGGTCGCTGAAGGCGTCGCCCGGGCGAGCTTCGAGGTGCGCGCCAACACCACCGACCTGGTCACCGTCACCGTCCTCTTCCCTGCCAACGGCGAGGGCGCTCCCGTCGGCAGCGCCCACCCGGGGCTCGTCTACATTCAGGGAGGGGCGGTCAGCCCTGGCCGCTACGAATGGCAGGCGGTCGAGCTGGCGAAGCGGGGGTACGTGGTGGCCTTGCCGCAGCACCCCCTCGACCTCGCCTTCTTCGCCATCGACCAGGGGCAGGCCGCCAGGCGGTTGTTGGTCGAGCCTGCAGCCGGCTCAGTGCTGGTCGGGCTCACCGACCCCGACCGCGTCGGCGTCGCGGGCCACAGCCTGGGCGGGGTGGTGGCCGTGAAGCTGGCCCTCGGCGGAGGCTTCCGGGCGGTGGTGGTGCAAGCCAGCTTTCAGGACACCGCCGACAACGCCAGGCTGCCGGGCCTGGGCATGCCCTCGCTGTACCTGGCGGGCCAGGGCGACTGCATGGCGAAGGAGCAGCAGGTTCGCGACGGGTGGGCCACCGTGCCCGCGCCCAGCGCCCTGGTGGTGCTCGAAGGCGTCACGCACTTCGAGTTCACCGACTCCGAGGCTGAAGACGTCAAGCGCAACTGCGCACCGGCGACGTCGTTGGCCATCGCGCATGGCCGCATCGTCGAGGCGACCGCGGCGTTCTTCGACGCGGCGCTCAGCCCCACGTCGTCGGTGGGTGAAGCGCGCCTGCGTGCCCTGCCCGGCGCAGCGGTGGAAGTTCGATGAGGCGCGCCCTCGCCGCCCTGGTGCTGGTGGGCCTCTCGGGTCCGGCGGTGGCCGAGTCGGGGTGGCTGTCGGCCCGCGGGCGGCTGTTGCCCGAGACGCGCGTGGAGGCGTTCGTCGGGACCCGGTCTTTCGGGGTCGGCGTGCTGCGCACCGATGATGGCAACCCGCGGGCGGGCCTGGCCCTCGAGGGCGTGGTCACCTTCGTCGACCGGGTGGCCGAGCTGCGCGGCGCGCGCGTGTGGCAGCTGAGCCAGACCCGCTTCGGCACCGCCTCGGCCTCGCTCGGCGCTTCTGCCTTCATCGTGCCCCAGGCCGCGCTCGACCTGGGCCTCGGCCCGCACGCGGCGTTGAACCTGAGCCTTGGGGGCCAGGTCTTCTCGGTCGACCTGGGGCTTCAGACCGGCGTGGAGTTCTTCCTTCGTCAACAAGGCGCCCCGCGGCTGCCGCAGCGCGCGTTGGTGGGCCTCAACCTGCGGGTGTCCGAGTTCCTGGTGTCGGCCATGGCCAGAGTCGGCGTCGACCTGGTGCCCGGCCGCAACTTCGTGGGCCGCGGCGAGGTGATGCTCTCGGTGGGGTGGTTGGGCCTCGACGCCCTGCTTGGCCGAGGCACCCCCGCACCTCCGCGGTAACGGCTCGAGGCGGGGCTCGCTGATCACGAGCGTCGCGGGACTGGAATCGGGCGGGCCTCACGCTACAGTGTGTCTGTTCTTTCGCAGCACCAACGCAGTCACAAGGGGAAACACCACATGAAGCGTGTACTCGCAGCGTTCGCGGCAGCCTCGTGGCTCGTCGCGTGCGGCGGCACTCCGCAGTCAGAGCCTCAGCAGTTCGAGCAGCAGCAGAAGCCCGTCTCGCCCAAAGGCAGCATCGTCGGGCGCCTGCTCGACGCGGCCACCCAGACCCCCATCGAGGGCGTGACCGTCAAGGTGCTCGGCGCCGACGGGACCAGCACCAACGCCGACGGCGTCTTCACCCTCAGGGACCTCATCGTCGGCAGCACCTTCACCTTCATCTTCGACAAGACGGGGTACGTGCGCGCGCGAACCACCGCGACCATTCCGGCGTCTGCGGGGAACTCGCCGCTCGAGGGCGGCATCGCGACCTTCAGCTTCGAGCTCTTCCCGGCCAGCGGTTCCATCACCGGCACGGTCTATTTGCCCAACAGCACCCCCGCGGCCAACGCGACCGTCTACGTGGACCAGCGCAACAGCGTCTCGGGTGAGTCGGTGGTCACGGGTACCACGGGCGCTGACGGCTCCTTCACCCTGACTGGCCTCGCGGCGCGCCCCTCGGGTCAGTCTCACACCGTCTTCGTGCAGTGGTTCGATGAGAACGGCGACATGCAGGCCGACTACGGCGGGTTCGGCCAGAACGTCACCGTGTACCCGGGAGTCCCCGCGCGCATCTTCATGACCTACAGCCCGGGGACCCAGCGCGTGGTGGCGACCAACCTCTTCGACGGCGACGTCGCCCCGAACGATGAGTTTACCTTCACGCTCGCCCTGCCGGTGCTGCCCCAGAACCGCAACCAGGACGCGAGCGCCGCCGTCGCCCTCACCAACACGACTCGAGGAGGCTCCAACGTTCCCGTCGAGGTCACCTTCACCAGCGGCACCACCGTGAAGGTCAAGCCCAGCCAGGGCAGCCTGAAGGAAGGCGACCGCTACAGCCTGGTGCTCAACCTGACCAACGCGAACAGCCGCAGCACGGGCTCGGGCACCGCAACGAACTTCAGCCAGACCTATACGTTCCAGGTTCGGCCGGCCAACGTCGCGCCTTTCACCACGCAGGTGAGCGGCCTGGTGGTCACCAACCCGTCGCCGACGGCGCCGTTCTCGGCGACCCAGTTCGGCCACAACAGCACCTCGTTCACGTTGAGCTTCCCCGCCGTTCCGGGCGCGGTTCGCTATGACGTGTTCGCTCGGGACACCACCAACAACCTGAACTACGTCTTCGTCAGCTCGGTCACCGCAGATGGGTCACCGAGGTTCACCACCACCGCCAACCCCGCGGGGGCGTTGAGCGTGACCCTGCCTCTCGCCGGCGGCAACCGCGTGAGCTTCGCGGTGGTTGGTGTCGACACCTACGGAGCGCGGGCACCCGTGAACGCAGCGACGCCGGTCGAGGTGCGCGACACGATTCCTCCGACCATCACCGGGGGGCCCACCCTCGTCGGCGGCGGGTCGATCGACGCCATCAATGACGAGGCGACGGCGCAGACCGCGCGACTCCGCATCACCTACAGCGAGTCCATGGACCCGGCCTCGGTGGTGACGTTCACCACCACGGCTTCCCCGGCGCCGACCGCCACCTGGGCGTGGGACACGAGCACGGCCGGCATCCTCACCCTCACCTTCGCGGCGGGCGCTGACAGCACCGGCTCGTTCGTCATTCGCGGAGGAAGGGACTTCGCTGGCAACGAGATTGCCCAGGCGGGCGACCTCGTGGGCTCGCTCGGCGGGCGCCGCGAGCTGCTGCAGAACGGCAACTTCACCATGGGCACCGGCTGCGGGCTCGGCAACTGGACGCCCAGCAACACCGGCGGTGCGCCCGCGCCGTCCACCCAACCCAACAACGGGGCCATCGCCGGTTCGACCAGCCCCTGCGCGGCTGTCCTCGGCTCGGTGCCAGGCACGGCGCCGACCTCTGGCCGCTCGCGCATCGTGCAGGACGTGCCGTTGCCCACCTTGATGATGACGGGTTGGAACATTCAGGCCAGCGCTCGAGCGCGCCCTGTCTTCACGGTCAACAGAGCGAACCCCGGCGCCAGCTACACCATGGAGTGCCGGGTGACCTCGACGGCCGATGCCCTCATCACGTCGCTGCTCGCAGCGTCCGCGAGCGCTGCAGACATCACCTCGTCCACCTTCACCGCGAGCCCCAACGTTTCCCTCACTGGAAATGTGACCGTTCGGGTTGTCTGTGAAGCCGAAAACACCAACACCACCATTCCTGGCAACGGCGCGCTGTATGTCGATGAGGTGTCCGTGCAGTTGGTGAAGCCCGGCACGCTGTAAGTCCTTCAGCCATCGTGGTGCACCGCGGGCCGGGGTGGCGCGCTCCAGGGTGTCTGGAGTGAGCCCCCCGGCCCGCGGTGTTTTCCGGGCCTCACGTTGACGGCGCACCGGCCGCTGCGCGAGAACCGCCGCAAGCGCCTTCGGGTTCTGTTGGCCATGAGCCTGGTGACGCTGGCGTCGTGTCAGTGCGCCACCCCCGAGCGGCTCCCCCGCGGCACACCCCGACTGCTCATCGACGTGGGCGGCGTGCGCACCGAGCGAGAGGTGTTCGACTTCGGTGAGGTGGCCCTGGGCAACGCAGGGACGGGCGAGGTCTTCCTCGAGAACGTGGGCGACGGCGAGCTGGTGCTCGAGACGGTGGTGAAGGTCGGCGCGGGCTCGGCGGTGCGGCTGGGTCCCTCGGCTCCGGCCGAGCAGGCGCCGTTCTCGTTGGCGGTCACCACCGCGCGCCTGGCGCCTCGCCAGACCCTCCCGTTGCCCGTCGCCTTCACGCCCGGCACCGCGGGGGTCGAGCAGGTGTGGCTCAGCCTGTTCTTCTCGAGCAGCACCGTCGCGGAGCCGCTGCGCCCAATCCTGAGGGCACCGGCGTCGCCACGGCCTGTCCGAGCGGCGGCGTGGTCGACTTCGGCGCCGTGCCCGTCGGGACCCGGGGCCAGCAGCGCCTGGTGCTGCGCAACCCGACTTCGAGGCGCGCGACCCTCACGCTGGGGCCCTTCCCGACTGGCAGCGCCTTCTCCCTCGTGAAGGCGCAGACGACCTTCGAGCTCGAGCCCGGCCAGCAGACCGCCGTCGACCTGCTGTTTTCCCCCGCGTCTGAAGGGGTGTTCCGCGACCAGCTGCCCTTGCGGACCTCGGCGCTCTGCGCTCCGACGCAGGTGCGCCTCGAGGGCCTGGGCGTCGCCGAAGGGCTGACGGTGCGACCCGCGGCGCTGGACTTTGGCTTCGTGGCCCTCGACGGCGCGAAGACGCTCGAGCTGAGGTTCGAGAACTTCTTCGCCACCGAGGCCCGGCTGAGCCGCTTCACCATCGACGGACCACGGTCGAGCGCCTTCTCGGTGACGGCCCCCGACGGCCGCGTGCTGTCGACGGTGACGGTGCCCGGCGCCACGCGGGACGCGAGCTTCGGCCTGTCGCCCGGCGCGCAGACGGTGCAGGTGCGGTTCGCGCCCCGTCTGCCCGGGCGTTTCGAAGGCACCCTGACGGTCACCACCAACACGCCACGCACGCCCACGCTGTCGACGGCGCTGTCCGGGTTCGGCGGAGGGCCGAAGGTCAGCGTGCCAGACCGCCTCGAGGTGGGGCGCGTCGCGGTGTTCGCTGGGGCGCCGTCGGTGGTGACGCGCACGCTCCGGCTCGCCAACGTGGGGAACAACACCGTGCCTCCCGAGCTCGAGGGCAACCTGAGGTTCGCGGCCCCGCCTGGCGGGTGACGCCCGTCGACCCGGGCAGCCGCGCCGAGCTGTGCATCGGCGAATGGACCGCCAGCGCCGGCTGCACCGGCACCCTGCCGCTGAGCGGGCGCAGGGGCTACGACCCGGCCCGGGGCCTCGCTCCCGGCGAGAGCGTCGAGCTGCCCGTGCGCGTCAGCCTGCCGGACTCGAGCACCGACCCGGACGGCACGAGGTCCTGGGTGGTCGACCTCTTCACCAACGACCCGGTGACGCCCACCACCTCGGTGCGGGTGAGCGCGCGCCCGGTGGTGCTGCCGCCGTGTCGAGCGGAGGTCACTGTCGGGCCGCTGGCGTTCGGGTTCATCAGCACCCCGTTGCCGCGGCGGCGCGAGGTGCGGGTCTGCAACCAGGCGCCGGTGACCGCGGTGAATGACGTCTGCGTGGTGTCGAAGCTCGACGTGTCGCCGACCTCGAGCGAGGCCTTCTCGTTGACGCAAGGCCCGGTGTTCGACCGGCTCATCAACCCGGGCGAGTGTCTGCGCGTCGAGGTGCAGGCCGAGCAGCTGGGCGCCGTGCCCACGAGCCCCGACGTGGTGGTGGGCGCGCTCGAGGCCACGGTGTCGGCGCCAGGGCCGCTGGGGCAGGTGGTGGTTCCGTTGAGCGCCCAGCGCGCGGTGGGGTGTCTGGTGTTGTCACCCTCGCCCATGGACTTCGGGGTCACCCAGCCCGGGTGCCGGGCAGCCGAGCGCACGCTGACCCTGGCCAACCTGTGCGAAACCGACGAGGTGCAGGTTCGGTCCGTGAGCCTCTGGTCGTCGTCCACCGCCAGGCCGGGAACTGCCCGCTGCCAGGGCCCGTTGCCCTGCGAGGAGTTCTCGGTGGTGAGGGCGCCGGACCTGTCGGTCGGGGCACGGTGCCTCGCGGCTCACCCGACCTTCAGCCGGCGCACGACGAAGTCCAGGTGGTCGTTCCCGACGAACAGCTCATCGCCGATGAAGAAAGTCGGCACACCGAAGGTTCCCCCGTCGCACGGCCTCTTCGGACTCAGCCGTGAGGTGAGCCTTCAAGGCCTGACTCGCAGCCAACGCCGTGAGTGCCCCTACATGTACATCTCGTATGGTTCGAAGAGGCACTTCTTTCGTGCAGTGGCAGCCGCGCGGCGTGACTTCTCGGGCGTGCTTCGCGCGGTGTTCCGTTCGTGCCAGTTGTCGTAGAGCTGCACGAAGGAGACGTTCCTTTCGGGATCGTCAGCCGTCAACGTGGTGAACCACGTCGAGTGCGGTTTCCCGCGCTTGAAGATCGCGATCTTCGTTTTCTGATTCAGCGGAAGTTGGTCGATCAACGTCCCGTGCTTTTCGGAGAGCGCGAGCTTCGGGCCGTCATTGATTTGTACGGCAAACCCTTCGGGCGCCGCGTACACGCACACGCTGCCGACGCTCGGCTCGTCTGCGAAGGCTGCTGAGGTGAGCAACAACAGCGTCGCAAGAACCGGGTTCACGGACTGAGCTCTTCTGACAACGACGCAAGCGCCCAGGCTGAACAAGACTGCATCTCGCACGGGGAGGCACGGTACGCGAAGGTGCGGAGGCAGGTCGAGGGGGCGCTGCGCTGGTGTGGCGGGGGTTGAGCGACCGCCGTGGCTCGAACCTCGAGGCCTGCGGACCGGCTGCGGTGCAGGCCTTCACGGCGCCCACCTCCTTCGAGCCCGGCAGCAGCAACGCCTTCCTGCGACGTGACGCCAGCTGGGGGTCGTCTGCCTCACCGACACGACCGAAGCGTTCGACACCTCACTGATGACGGGCCAGGGTTCACGCCAGACCCTGTGGCGCCGCCAAGCGGTGCTACGAATCGAGGGGTTCAGCTGGCCGGGAGGGCCTGCGCACCGTGATCGTCCGCAAGAACCTGAAGGTGTCGGTCATCATCAAGCTGTCGGGGTCCCGGGTCCTCGCCTCCATCGCCTGGAGCCTGACGCTGGTCGCCCTCTATGAGCTGGGCGGCTTCACGTGGGTGGCGGTGCCGAACACCGCGATGGGCTTCATGGCCACCGCGCTCGCCATCTTCCTCGGCTTTCACAACAACAGCTCGTACGACCGCTGGTGGGAAGCGCGCAAACAGTGGGGGCAGCTGGTCAACTCGAGCCGCACCTTCGCGCGTCAGGTGAAGACCTTCGTCGAAGACCCCACCGCCCACCGCGAGCTCATTCACCGGCAGATCGCCTTCGTGCACACCCTGCGTCTGCACCTGCGCAAACAACCCGAGCTGCTGGCCGAGGTGGCCCCCTTGCTGCCCGAAGGAGAGCTCGAGGTGGTCAAGGCCTCGAGCAACGTGCCGCTGGCGCTCATGCAACGACAGGCCGACCGGCTGCTGCAGCTGCGCACGGCCGGCGCGCTGGGTGAATTCCCCGCGGTGCAGCTCGACGCCACCCTGACCGACCTGGCCAACGTGCAGGGCGCCTGTGAACGAATCAAGAACACCCCGCTTCCCAGACAGTACGAGTATTACACGCGGCTGTTTGTCTATTTCTTCGTGCTGCTGCTCCCTGCGACGATGATCGAGGCGCTCGGCTGGCGCACCCCGCTCTTCACCGTGCCGACCAGCTTCCTGTTCTTCGCGCTCGAGGGCGTGGCGGCGGTGAACGAAGACCCGTTCGAGAATCGAATACAAGACACGCCGATGTCTGCGCTGAGCCGAACCATCGAGATCAACCTGCGCGAGCTCAACGGCGAGACCGACCTGCCCCCGCCGCTGACCGCGGTCGATGGCTACCTGTGGTGAACTTCAACGTCGTGCTCACGAAAGGCCCCTCCCATGACCCCTGACACGTCTCTCGCCGAGCGCCTGGTGCGCGTGAACTTCGCCGAGCGCCGCGTGCGCAACGCCGCCGGAGTGCCCATCGTGCCCCCCGAGTACGCCGCTGATACCGGCAAGCGGGTGGCGCTCATCGACGTGCGCGACGAGCCCGAGTTGACGGGGCCTTTGGGGCACATTCCCGGGGTGCTGCACCTGCCGCTGGCCCAGGTGGCGCGCATCCCCGAGGTGCTCGGCCACGACCAGGTGGTGGTGCTCATCTCGAACCACACCGAGCGGGCCGGCCGAGCGGCGCTGTACCTCGAGGCCCTGGGCATGACCTCGGTGGCGGCGATGGAAGGGGGCATGCAGGTGTGGAAGGCGATGGGCCTGTCGACGTCGCGCACGCAGCTCTTCAAGGCGCGGACCTTGAAGAAGCTCGAGGCGCCATCGCCGCCGCCGGCTGACGGCCTGCTGACCCGCGAGCTCATCGAGGCGCACGTGGGGCGCCGGGGCAGCGTGAAGTGGATGAAGCTGGCCGCCTTCCTGATGCGGGGCCGGCGCAGCTGCGTGGACGGGCGAGACGACCATGGCGTCATCGGCACTCCCGGAGGTGACAGCGGCGAGTTCGTGCTGGCCCTGGCCGCCTACGAGGCCACCACCGGCGTGCAGCTCGAGCAGCACCACATCGACGCGCTGCTGCAGACGTGGACCGACACCTTCGGCCGGTTCTATCTGCACAGCGACACCCCCACCATCAACGCGCTGATTCCCAGGCTGCGGGCGGACGAGCGGCTGACGAAGACCCTCGCGCCGCTGCAGGAGCCGGCGCAGTGGAGAGCGTTTTTGCGAGGGCCTCCGCCCGAGGTGCGGGACGCGCTGCTCGAGCACTACACCCAGGCGAACGCGATGGGCTGCGGCCACCTGCGCCTGATGACCCAGCACCCGGACCGCTACGGCGTGCGCGACGGCCTGGTGCCGCAGGTGCTGCGGGCGTTCTGGAAGACGCGGTGGAGCGGGGCGCCCGAGCCCGAATACGTGGTGCTGGGCGGCAGCCACGGCGAAGGCGCGGTGGTGAACGTGACGCTCGACGAGCCGCTGTGGACCTTCAGCCGGGTGCCGCTGCTCTCGCCCAACGTCGACGGGCTGCAGATGTTCGTGAACCACCCGCAGGTGGCCCACTCACTGCGAGAGCACGTGGCCGAGTTCATCTTGCGCGTGGAGGCGCTGCTGCCGGCGGTGCCGAGACAGAAGCGGGCGCTGGTGGAGAAGGTGCACGAGCTGGGCAACACGCATCTGCTGGCGACGCTGGGGGTGTTGGCCTCGGGCCTGCCGGTGTTCGAGGTGCAGTTCCACAGCGGCGAGGACTTCACCGTCACGGAAGTTCAGCCGGCAGACCCGGCGAAGCGCGCTGGGCACTGAAGCCCTCAGCGGCTGCGGCGCAAGAGACGACCCTCCAGGCAGCCCCGCGAGGTCCGTGACCTCACGGGGCGCCTGGTCCTTCAAGGCTGCGAGCGGGCGAGCCGGTCGAGGGAGCGCTGTTCATCAGCTGCGTGCCCCCGCGCATCGGTCGTCCTTCGACACCAGTCACCTCGGTGCCCGCGCGTCGTCCTCGGGAAGGGGGGTGGGAGAGAGATGACCATCGGGACTACGGTGATGGTCATGAAGAAGAGGTCAACCAACCGATACTCCGTGGCCGAAGCCAAGGCGCAGCTGGCCGAGGTGCTGCGCTCGACGGAGACACGCCCGGCAGTGATTCAGCGTCGAGGGCGTGATGTGGCGGTGGTGCTGTCGCTGTCGGACTACCAGCGGCTGCGTGACCAGGCGGGCGTGCGGCCGGCCAGCCAGTGGCTCGAACGCCTCGCGCAGTGGCGACGCCGCACGGGTGGCTCGCAGTTCGACCCGGCGCCGTTCGTCTTCCAGGCGGCTCGAGTCGACTTCGAAGGCCCGCGATGAGCGGCTTCTTGCTGGACACCAACGTGCTCTCAGAGACCGCGAAGCGCTCGCCCGACGCCAGGGTTCTGGCCTTCCTCGACGCGCAGCAAGAGGCTGCGCTGAGCGCGCTCACCGTCTTCGAGCTCGAGCGCGGCGTCGACCAGCTCGCGCCCGGCAAGCGCAAGCGACAGCTCGCCGAGTGGTTGACGCTGACTCTGAACGGGCCCTGGCCCATCGTGCCGTTCGACCTGAACATCGCCCGGGCGGCGGCGCGCCTCGAAGGCCGCCTGCGACGGTCAGGCCGCGGCATCGAGCTGCGCGACCTCTTCATCGCGGCCACCGCAGCCGAGCGTGGCCTGCGCCTGGCCACCCGCAACGTCGCCCACTTCAAAGGGACGGGCCTCGACATCGTCGACCCGTTCAGCAGCTCCGCTTGACAGCCCGTTCAAGAAAGCACCCCTGTCGCCGGAACGCCGAGCTCCTTCGCCGGGCTGTTCAACGGGCAGGCGTGAAGACGAAGGGGTAGCGCACCTCGATGGGCTCGCCGCCGGTGGGCCTCTGAAACTGCCACGTCTTGATTCGCGTGGCGACGCAGGTCCCCACCATCTCGCTGCCGGCGACGTTCTCGTCGACCTGGACCTCGCCCACCTTCCCCTCGAGGCCGATGGAGAAGGTCACCACCACTCGCCCCTCGAGCCCCGGGCGATTCTTCAGCTCGCGCTCGTAGCAGAAGCGCACCTCGGCCACGTGCTGCATCACCACCTGCTTGATGGCGGCCTGCACGAGCCCCTCGTCGACCTCGTGCGCGTCGTTGTCCGGGGGCGGTGCGCCCACAGGCATGATGAGGACCAGCGCGCGCTGATGCGCGGCGGCGGCGAGAGCCAGCTGCACCACCGTCTGCGGGCGCATCGAGGGGTCTGCGCGAATCGAGACGGTGGCCGTCGGCTCGTCACCAGGTGAGGTGAGCGCCGCGGCGGTCCAGGTCTGCCCGTCGACGAGCAGCGACTCTCCGCTCACCTCGGCCGGACTGCCCAGCGGCTCGAGCGAGAGCCGCAGCGGCACCGAGCGCCGCGTGACGGCCAGCACCTCGGACAGCGCCGCGAGTTCCGGCATGACGTTCACGCTGCCCGCGTGCGCTTCACCGATGAGCTCGAGCTCGACGACCTCGGCCCGAAAGGCGGCGGAGACGAAGGCCCACCACGTGGCCGCATCGGCGACGACCTCGACTGCGAGACCCAGAGGCTGTCGTCGGGGTTCCAGGGTCAGGCCCAGGGCGCGTTCCTTCATCAGCTGGTCGTTCGCGTTCACGACCCACCCCTCGAGGGCCGAGGTGAGGGCCAGGTCCGTGTCACCTGTGATGCGCAACGACTCCGTGGGGCTCGAGCTGCACTTCGACACGGTGTTTTTCCCCAGGCAGAAGACGCTGCGCCCGGTGGCCGCGTTTCCAGGCAGCTCGACCAGCACGCCCTGAGTCACCGTCGAGGGCGAGGTCGGTTGCCGTACCACCAGGGCGTTCGCCGTCGCGGCCAGACCCGGGCCCAGCAGGCCGCCCAGGCCCAACACCGGCAACAGCACCGCGATTCGGGGACTGCTCTTCAGCACCACGGCGCCCACGGCCAGCACCACGAGCAGCACCCCGACCAGTCCCAGGAACGACAGGTGGTACGCGGAAATCTCGTCGCTCCCTGCGACCATCAGGGGCAGGCGGTCGATGGGGCGGAGGTTCACGACCACGCGCAGCAGCTGTCTGGCCTTCGACAGCCTCAACAGCGCCGTCCCCATCACCAGGCCCAGCAGGAAGAAGGTCACGCTGGCGACGAACAGGAGTCGTCGGGCCTCTGCGCGTTGCGCCATCGAGCCGAGCAAGACGCCAGCGGCCGAAGCGACAAGCACGCCCGCCGCGCAGGCGAACCCGAAGGCCGAGGCATTGAGCGTCTCGCCCGTGCCCGCCGCCAGCAGGGCAGCCCGGTCTGCTGGGCTCACCAGACCGAGCACCTCGGTCACCGTGCGCATGCCGATGACCGCGCCCGCGACGCCGGCGGCCGAGGCCAGTGAAGCCAGCGGAGCGATGGCCAACACCGCGCTCGACCCCTGTTGCACGCCGAAGAACAGCAGCCCGGCGCTCACGCTGCTGACGAGCGCGGTGCTCGCCAACACGAGGTACATCGGCCACCCGCCTTCGGCCCAGGCCTGAGACAGCGCGCTCACCAGGCCTTCATCGTCTGAGGGCCGCGTCAACGCGAAGACCAGGACCCCGAGTGGCAGCCCGAAGAAGGGCGTCATCGCGGCGACGATGGCGGCGGCGGTGGGTCGGTGCGCCGGTGCAGGGTCGGTCATGGGCGCTGGATGACAGCTTCTCGAACCCAACTGAACTCCAGTGGACCCGGCCGCGCGCTGGCCACCCCTGGCAGCGTGTTGGGCTCCGCCAGTCCGTGCCCGACCACCGCCAGCGGGTCGGCGTCGAACTCCGGGTTCACGACCCCACGACGGGTCGCAGCCGTGGGGCCACACTGGTGTGCAGTCACCTGCGCATGGGCACGCTGCGGAGGGCCTGGCGTGGCCGTAAATCCCTCAAAGGTCTGGCAACTTCATTGGCTCGAGGGCTGCTGTGACTCGCGCCCATGCTCACCTCCTTGCTCGCCGCGACCCTGTGCAGCTCACCCTCGCTCGGAGACCTCGACGGTCCGTCGGCCATGCGCGCCCAGCGCACGTTGGCGGCTGCGGCCGCGAATCCCGCCGTGGTGGCACCTGCCGCTGACCCGAGCGGCTTCTCGGTGAGTCCGCCGATGGTGACGGTGGAGGGCCAGGGCCGGTCCGCGACGCTCCTCACCTTCCAGGAGTCGCGGCTGCGGGAGATCGACGCCGAGCTGCAGACGCTCGCCGCTGCGCCAGTCGGCTTCAAGGTGCTCACGGGCATCGGCCTGGTCATCGCGGGGCTCCCGCTCACGTATGCGAGCGTGGTGGCCGTGGTGCTCACCGGCGCCGTCATCGCAGAGTTCGGGGTCCTCGGCGTCGTCATCTCGCCCTTCGTGTTCTCGTTCGGGCTCGTCTACTCCGTGCCGCTGTGGGGCTGGGCCATCGCCGCGGCAGGGCTCGCCATCGTCGGCGTCAGTCACTTCGCTGCGAGCGCGGCCATCGAGGCGAACGCCCCGGCGCGCGCGGCGCTCGTCGCTGAACGGAACGCCCTGCTCGACGCGATGAAGGGCCCCTCTTCCGCGCTGCCTGCCATCACGCCGGTCACCACCATCGCCTCGTTCTGACGCGAGCGCATGCCCTGACGCGGGCTCCGGGAAGCCGCCTACGGCGCACTGCTCAGCGACAGCGCCGGTCGGGGCAACGCAGGCGGCTTGCCGAAGTCGTCCCGCGCGCGGGTCAGCTCGAGCAGCTTCACCAACACCGAGGGGGCCACCGAAGAGACGCTCTGGCCGAACTGTTCTGTATTCAACAGCGTCGGGTCATCGCCCATGGCCACGATGTCTTTGAGCACGCGCTGCGAGGTCGGTTTGAAGGCATAACCGCGCACCAATTCCTCACGTCCATCGGCGTACACCCGGTGCACCAGCAGCGGCAGATTGGGCAATTGCACGGTCGAGCCGTTGGGTCGGTCATTCAAATTCTGTGGCAACACAGACACCAGCAACCCGAAGTCGCTGTCCTCTTCCTTCGCCAGCTCGACCAGCCGGGCCTTGAGCGCCTTGAGCGCCTCGGGCTTGTCCGTCGACACGAAGAGGCTGCCCGTCGACGCCTGGCTGCCGCGCGCGTGGCCGTTGGTGGTGGGGAACGCGCGGGTGGGGATGCGGCTCATGAAGAAGCTCTGCAGCACGCCGGCCTTCACCAGGGTGATGGGCTTCGGCGTCACGCCATCATCGTCCACCGCGTAGAAGCCGAACAGGGGCAGCTCTTCGCCCCTGGGAGACTTCCAGGTGCGCCTGGTGGGGTCGTCGATGGCCGACACCTGGCTCACCGAGACGTGTTTGCCGAGGCGGTCCGTGAGCCGGCCCTGCTGGCGCTGCCCCAGGCTCTCGCGGGGGAAGCTCAAGGGGCCCGCCAGCGTCGAGAGGAAGAAGACCGGCGCGGCCTGTCCAGTGAAGAGCACCGGGCCCACGTAGTCTTCCTGCGCTGCGGGGGCGGCCAGCTTCTGCTCGAGCAACCCCCAGGTCTCTTTCACCTTCGCCAGCAGCCCGGCCTCGTCGACCAGCTCCTTCTCGCTGCGCACCAGCTGCGTCCACTCGGCGCCGACCGGCATGCCGTCGGTGGCCTGCGCGCTGGCGCTCACCTTCAGCTCGATCTTGTCCTCGCAGAAGCGGTGCTGCGCTCCATCGGACGCCACGAAGCGCTGGCACATGTGCCGGGCGCGGAAGGCCACCGTGCACGACTGCGCCTTGCTCGAGGCGCGACAGGCCGCCGAGGCCTTCTTCACCCGGGCCGACCAGGCGTCAGCGTCGAGGCTGGGCGCGGGCTCGAGCGGGTTGATGACCTTCTCGATGGGCGCGGGGCTCCAGTCGGGGATGAGGTCCTTCACCTGGTTGGCCTGCAGGAAGGCGCGCTTGCGGGCGATGGCCTCGACCGCCGACTTGTAGTTGCCATCGAAGCCCAGCCACAGCGCGCGGCGAATGGCGTCGAGGTCTTCCTCGGCCGGAGCCCGACCCCGCCCACTGCCGAAGTCGAAGCCCGCGAAGTTGGTGTTGTCGAACTTCTCGCTGCCCACCCGCACGCTGGTCTCGACGCTGAGCTGCTTGCCGCCACCGGGAGGGTAGAGGGCTCCGAAGTTGGCGGCCGTGTAGAAGTCGTCTTCGACCGTGACGTAGGCCCGCGCGTAGTACGGCTTCTCGGCAGGCTGCTTCGAGTCCGGGCCGGCCGGCATGGTGAGCGTCATGGCGCGCTTGAGCTCGGCTTCCATGGTCTTCATCACCGGGTCGAGCTCGGGGCTGACCGGCGCGGCCGCGAGCACCAACAGGAAGAGGGCGCTCACAGGCCACCGCCCTTCACCGGCAACGCAGCGCCGGGTGGCAGGTTGAGCAGCGGTGGGGGCGGCAGAATCGGCCCGCGCTCGTAGCCTTTGGCTTTGCGCTCGACCTCGAGGTCGCTGATCAACAGGCTGGGCGCGATGGCCGACACCGGCACCCACCCGGACTCGGCGCCGCAGAAGCCATTGAAGACCTTCGGGTCATCTCCCGTGGCGAGAATGCGCTCGAACGAGGCGATGGGCGTGCCCACCAGGTCGACGCCGCGCACCAGCTCGTCGGGCCGCCCGTCGGGGTACACGCGGTACACCACCTGGGGAATCACCTTGAAGGCCTGGGGTGCTCCGCCGGCGCGGGTGTTGGTGAAGCCACCCGAGATTTCTTCGAACACCAGGCCGTAGGGCTTGCCGCGCGCCTTCACCTCTTCGAGCAGGCGCGCCCGCAGCGCGGCGGGCGTCAGCTGTTTGCCCGACTCGATGATGAGGTTGCCCTGGCGTGCGACTGGACGCAGCCCCGGCTGCGCGCGCCCATGGCCGTTGGATGAGATGAAGCCCTTGATGGGTGAGCGCCCCTGCAGAAAGTTCCGCAAGATGCCCTTCTCGACGAGGTTCACCTTCTGCGCCGGCTGGCCCTCTTCATCGAAGAGGTAGAAGCCATTGAGCGGCAGATCGCCCCACGTCGCGCGGGTCGGGTCATCGGTGACGCTGATGAAGTCGGGCACCACCAGCTGGCCCACCTTCTTGGTGAAGGTCTTCCCTTCATCGGCATCCTTCTGACGGTGGCCCTCGATGCGGTGCCCGAAGATTTCGTGGAAGAACACGCCCGCGGCGCGGTGGGTGATGATGGCGGGCCCCACATACGGCTCGATGGCCGGAGCGACCCGCAGCGCCTCGAGCCGCTCGATGGCCTTGGCGACCTTCTTCTCGAACTCCGGCTCGGTGGGCAGCGCGTCGGGTGAGGTGGCCTCGACGGCGTCGTAGAAGTCCAGCTCCATGCCGTCGTCGGCGCGCACGGTGCCCCACACGCCGAGGCGTACGAAGAAGCGCGGCTCGCGCAGCTTCGCGCCCTCGGAGTCGACGAAGTAGTGCGTCATCGACGACACTTGCATCGAGACGGACGAGCGCAGGATGTTGGGGTGCGTCTTGAAGGCCGCCGAGAGGCGCTTGAGGCGTTCCTGCCAGACGTCGCGGTCGAGGACTTCGCTGACGGCCTTCGCTTTGGGCTCGAGGCGCTGCTGCGGCTTGTCGGCCGAGAAGTCCGGGGCCTTGTCTTCTTCGTCGGCCTTCACGGCCACGTTGGCGCGCACCTTGAGCACGTCTTTCGCGGCGGCGCGGTAGGCGTCGTCGGTGGCCTTCCACAGCGAGACCTGCAGGGCGCCCAGGTCGTCGTCGATGGGCAGGGTGCGGCCGCCGCCTCCGAAGTCGAAGTCGTAGGTGCCGCGAACCTTGTGGGTGTTGTCGAGCTCGCGCGTGCCCATGCGCACCATGACGTCGAGCAGGCGCACGCGGCCGGCGAGGCGACCGGGGCGGGCGGTCATGCCTTCGAGCGCGCCGAAGCTGGCCGAGGCGCCCCAGGTGTCGCCGTCGGTGACGCGGTACGAGAGGTAATAGACGGGCGCGTCCTTCTCACCGGGCAGGCCCTTCTTGTTGCGGGCGAGCTCGCTGGTGAGCGCGTCGAGCAGCACGTCGGTGGTGGGGGTGGCGGGGGGAGCAGCGAGCGCGGCAGCGAGGAAGAGGGTCAGCATTGAAGTGCGCGCACTGTAACCGCCGCGACTTCAGGGTGAAGCAAAGTCGACACCTGCCCAGCTCGCCGAAGGTGTGAGCCCTCTCAGCGTCGCGAGGTCGACACTGGCGGCCCCGACCACGCGGGCGTGCCCTCTTTCTGATGACACACGGTGCAGGTGAAGGCCGCGCCGGTGATGAAGCGCTGCGCTTCGTTCTTCTGCTCTCGTGGCTCGACCCGAAACCCTTCCACGTTCTGCGCCGCGTGCTCGAGGCGCGCCTCGAGGGCCTCCCGGTACGGCCACACCTGATAGTTCGGTGACGCGCGCGCGGCGGCGTAGACCTTCTTCGCCGGCTCGACCTGGCCCTGTTTCACCAGCAGGTCTCCGAACACCAGCATCGAGCCCTCGAAGTTGTACGGCGCCTTCCAGGTGTTGAAGCAGATGGCCTTCTTCGGGTCGCTTCTGTCTGGCTTCGCAAAGGCCGAGAAGTCGGGGTTCTGCCGGTCAGGCTTGCCGGCGCACACCTCGACGTTCTTCCAGAAGGCCTCGACGGCCTCGGTGTACTGCGGTGAGTCGAAGCGGGTCTGCGCCAGCACGAAGGCCTTGGTGAAGAGGTTCAGCTCGGGCCACAGGTCCACCGCGGCTTCGAGGGCGAAGTAGCCCTCACGCACCTGCCCCTGGTTCTGGTGAATGGCACCCTCGGCGAGCACCGTGGTGGCCCAGAACCCGCGCACCAGGGCGTTGGTCGGGTCCAGCTGGACCGAGTCCTGAAAGTAGGTGCGCGCCATCGACATGTCGTCGGTGACGCCGGCGACGGGCTCGGGCAGGCGCGCGCTCTCGGCGATGCGCCACATGTGCAGGAAGCCGGTGTGCGAGGCGATGACCGGGTCGAAGGGGCTGGTGAGGTAGACCTGCTTGTGGCGCTCGAGCAGCGGGCCAATCTGCTCGTACTGGCCGCCGTGCATCGCCTTCCAGAAGTCGTCGGTGACCGCCTTCGCGAAGGCTGAGGTGTCTGGTTTGGCCTGCTTCTTCGGCGCCAACGCCACCGCGAAGGACGAACAACCAGTCGAGAGCAGCAGCACACAGACGAGGGCTCGGCGTTTCATCGCGAGGGACAAAGCAGAAAAAACCCACCGTGTCGCGGCCCTCGATGCTGCTACCCTCACTGCGCGTCGGCCTTCTTCCCTGCCGCAACCATCGGGGCACACATGCGACAACCGGTACGGGTGCTCGGCGGGCTGTTCCAGGCCCCTACGCCGTCGTGCCGTCGGCCACGAGCTTCGACATCGCGACCAATCAACCGTGGGCCATGCTGCCCATCTCGGTGGCAGGCCAGCTCGAGCTGCGCACCGCCGACAACGGCTTCACCCGCCAGCCCGGGGTGCTGCGCGGGGGCATGCCGTCGACGACCATCAACAACAACCCGACGTGCTTCGCCGATCGCCCCGAGGTGGCCACCTTCGATGGCCGCTTCGTGGTGGCGTGGCAGGAACGCTGCGGGGCCGGGCCGTGGAAGGTGTACCTGCGCTACGCTGAGTAGAGTTGATTCGCGGCGCGTGACCAGGACGATGGAGGCCGGACACACGGGTCGATTGCTCGCGGTGGCTGTCGTCGTCGGTGGTCGAGAAGTTCTCGCGTCGTGACCGTCTTCTTCAGCGCCCGGGCGCGACGGGGTTCGACAGGTCAGCCGCCTGGGGCTGGGCCAGCTGCTCGCCCAGGTCGGGGGCGGCGGTGCTCGTCTCGCGCCGCACCACGATGCGCTGAAAGAAGGTGGTGTTCGGCACGGTGATGAAGCGCCCATCACGCGTCTTCAGCGTGGTGAAGAAGAACGAGAGGTCGATGACCTGCCCCTCGAGGGGGTCGGGAGGAAAGGTGAGCTCATCGCCGATGCGGAAGGGCCGCGTCACCAGGATGAGAATGGTGCACAGAATGTTCGAGAGGGTGCTCCACAGGGCGATGAAGCCGGTCGCGATGAGCGCCGCGGTGCCGGCCAGCACGGTGAACAGGTCGACGTCGGTGAAGTGGCTGACGAACGAGCCCAGCACCGCCACCACCAGCACCACCTGCGCGCCCGTTCGCAGCGGTCGCAACGACTCGGGAGGCGCGCCGAGCCGCTTCGCCAGGCCCTTGAGCACCACGCCAGTCACCGCGAGCCAGACGAGGAACGCGACCGCCAGCACCAGGGCCACGTAGACCAGCTCGGACAGCAGCGGGCCCCACGGCCCGGACTCGGCGATGGAGGTGAGCAATCGGGTGATGAGGCCGCGCGGCAGCGCGACGGGCGTGAAGGTCTCGGGCGTCGCCATGGTGACGGCTGCGTATGGCCTGTCGCGGTCGATGCCAACGGTGCAGGCACCTGAGGCTGAGGGAGTTGACCCGCTCATCAGACCTCGCTTCAATCATCCGATGGCAGCATCCTTGTTCGAGCGGCTCGGCGGCGAAGCGGCGGTCATGGCGGCGGTCGACATCTTCTACCGAAAAGTCCTGGCGGAGTCGGTGACCGGGCCCTTCTTTCAGACCCTCGACATGCAGGCCCAGTCGGCCAAGCAGATGGCGTTCATGACCTGGGCCTTCGGAGGACCGGCCGAGTACCGCGGCCGCGACCTGAGAACCGCCCACGCCGGCCTGGTCGCTGACCGCGGGCTTGGAGACGTCCACTTTCAGGCCATCGCCCGACACCTGCAGGACACCCTGGTCGAGCTCGGCGTCGGCAGCGAGCTGCGGCGCCTGAACGCGAGCGGCGTCACCCGATGAACCGCGCGGAACCGTCGCACGAAGTAGCTCGGGTCCGAGAAGCCCACGCGCTCGCCAATCTCGGCCGCCTCGAGCGTCGTCTGCTGCAGCAGCCGGCGCGCTTCGGCCATGCGGCGCTCGGTCAGCCATTGCAACACCGAGCGGCCCGTCTCCTTTCGCACCAGCGTCGTCAGGTAGGCCGGTGACCGTTTCACGGCGCGCGCCACGTCGGCGAGCGAGATGGGTCGCGCGAAGCGTTGGTCGATGAACTGAAACACCTCGGACAGCAGCGGCCGGTGCATCGCGCCGAGCCCGAGGGCCGGGGCCACCAGCCTGGCCGCGTGCACCAGCAACGCTTCGAGCTCAGCCCGCGCCACCACCTCGCGTCCCGGCGCGGTGCCGGCCAGCTCGTCGAAGAGGGAGGACAGGCGGCGCTCCCAGTCGGCCCGCGCTGCCCTGGGAACGACGACCGACGACGGCGCGCGCGCGCCACGAACGAACGGCAGAAACGCGAGCTCTCCCGGCAGGTCGACGAAGCGACGTTCACCATGTTCGAGGGCCGCGGCTTCGAAGATGACGAGCCACCCGTGCACGCGCGTGAGGCCCAGCGTGTCGTGCACCTCTCCCGGAGCGACGACCAGCAGGTGGCCGGGGCCGACGTCACCGCGCTCCACCCCGACGCGATGCCAGCCGGCGCCCTTCGTCACGTACAGCAGCTCGTAGAACCGGTGCGAGTGCGGCGGCCGGTCGAACTCGGCGTTCCCGTCACCCAGCTGGAAGACCTCGAGGGGCAGGGGGTCGGTGCGACGTGGCGCGAAGACGAGAGACGCGGGCTTCATCGTGAAGCGCCACCGTTGACCATGCCCTCGCTGGCTGACGCAACCACCGCGCCGCGGACCCCACCCTGGCGGAGCGTGGGGGACGACGCGCCAGGGCCCATCGTGCGGAAGCTCGCCAGGCTGACGGTTGACTCACGCAGCGGCGGTCATGCGGTCGAGGGCGCCTGACAGGCTCTTCGACGGCGTCGCCGCCAGCCTGCGCCACAGCGACTCGCTCACCGACTCGAGGTGAAGGTCGACGGGCCCGCCCAACCGGCGCTCGATGAACCTGGGCAGCGCGGCGTCGACGATGGGCGCGCCGTCGACGAGGCCGATGACGCTGAAGCCCTCGCCACGGCGGGCGATGCACACCGCGCGCGCTCCCAGCCTGCGGGCCAGCTCGAGCTCGAGGGCATCGAGCGAGGTCCACAGCCCGTCGGGTCCCTTCACCACGCGACTGGCGCGGCCCACCACCGTCAGGCGCCCTGCTTCGTCGAGCGTGGCCAGGTCGTTGGTGTCCTGCCACTGCGTGGACTCACCGGGCCCGCACCACGACGGCGTGCGAATCACCAGCGTGCCAGCTTCGATTCGGCCCTCGATTCCCGGCAGCAGCCGACCATTCATCGCCACGCCAGGCCCCGCCTCGGTCATCCCATAGCCCACGTGCAGAGCACCTGATGGGCCGAGCCAGGCGCCAGCGTCGGCCTGAAGGCGAGGGCTGATCAGCGCTCCGCCGACGAGGATGTTTCCGGGGCCCGGTCTCGACGCCGGCGCCGCGTTCATCACCAGCTCGAGCACCCGCGGCACCGTGCACCACCAGTCGGTCTCGGCCAGGGCCAGGCGCTCGGCGAGCTGCTTCGGCGACCACCCCGCCGTCATCGGCGCCACCTCGAGCGTCTGCCGCGAGACGAGCCCGAGCAGCAGGTCCAGCACCAGGCCGAAGGCGTGCGTCCACGGCAGGGTCATCACGCGAACCGTGCCGGCTTCGATGGACAACACCTCACGGTGCCGCTCGAGCTGCCAGCAGATGGCGGCCTGGGTGAGCGCGACCTGCTTCGGCGCGCCCTCGCTGCCGCTGGTCTGCAGCAGCACGCAGGCTCCGTCGGCGAGCGGCGCTGCGTCTGCCATGCGCTCGACCCGGGTCAGCGAGCCCTCGGGGCCCAGCCGCCAGGTGCCGCGCTCGCTGGCAAACACGGGAACAGCGCCTTCAGGCAAGGGCCGCCACACCAGCCCGCCCGACAGGCACGCCAGCAGCCGCACCACGGCCTCGAGGCCGCGGGGGTGCGGGTCTTCGAGCAGGTCGCCGGAGCGAACGCCCAGGTGCCGCCACGCGTGCCAGGTGGCCAGCGCGCGGGTGTGCAACGACGCCGCGGCCAGCACGGTGTCACCGTCGCTCGTTCGCTCGACCAGCACGGGCTCGCTGGCGCCCTTGCACACCGACGACAGCCAACGCCACAGCGGCCGCGCGTCAGCCATGGGCCACCGCCCGCATCGTCACCCGCTGCCGCCAGCCCTCGGGGCTCAGGTGCTCGGGCACCTCGCGGCCCGCCCGCAGCAGCACCCCTCGCTCGACGATGAGCTCGGCGACCGCCAGCGCCTCGTCGGCCACTTCGCAGCTGTCCTTGACGGTGAGCAGCGCGTTCATGCCGCAGGGCACCACGTCCTGGTTGTTGCCCTCGCACGAGAAGCTGAGCATTCGCGACGGCACCGAGAGCGCGCGCAGGCGTTGTCCCAGTGACGAGAGCAGCTGGTGCAACCCCTTCACGTGCGACCGGCCCGGCGCCTCGAGGTTCCGCGGCAGGCCCTGGTTGAGGGCCGGGTCCATCAAGAGCAGCACCTGTCGGTCTGCCAGCTCGACCAGGCGGAAGACGACGTCGGCGAACAGGTCAGCCGCGTGGGCGATGCCCAGCGCGTAGAAGTGCCCGCCATGCCACATCGACGGCGTGGCGCCCCCGAGCACGATGGGGTTGTCGGCCACCCGCAGCGCTTCGGACAGCAGCCGTTCCTTCCCGGCCGACAGCGCCCAGCGACACCCTCCGAGCACCTGCGGCGCGCACCGAACCGAGTACCGCGCCTGCAGCGGGCGCTCGGCCCCCGAAACCGGCGTGGCGCGCATCTCGGTCATGGCCGCTCGCATGGACAGAGCCAGCTGTTTGCCAGCCTCGAGCACGTGCGGGTCTTGCCCGGGCACGTCGAGGCCCTCGGCGCGGAACGGCTCGTCGTCGAAGCCCAGGGCCAGCGTCGCCCAGGCGGTGACCGAGTGCTGGCGGTCGAGCAGCGCGGCGACCCGCTCACCCAGCTCGATGCCGAACGACGCCATCATCGCGTTGGTGTTGACGAGGCTGAGCACGTCTCGTGGGCCGGGCACCTCACGCGTCCCGTCCGGGCGTTCGAAGGCGGGCGCGACGGCGTGCGCCATCGGCACCAGGTCTCCGCTCGCGCCGAGGCTGCCCCAGGCCGGCACCACCGGCAGCGTCTCGGCGCTCGCCAGCGCGCGAAGGCGCTCGACCGTCTCGGGGTGGGTGCCGCTGGCGCCCCGGGCCGCCTTACACGCCTGCAGTCGCAGCGCGCGGCGCACCACGTCGTCAGACAGTCGAGGTCCGGTGCCCACCCGCAGGTAGTCGAGCAGCTCGAGCTGGTGGGTGACGCCTTCCTCCGCGACCGACGAGGTGACGTCATTCCCAAAGCCGGTGTGCACGCCATACACCCGCGCGCCGGGGGCCTCGAGCAGGGCGGTCAGCCGGTCGAAGGCCACCTTCACCGCGCGGTCATCGACCTCGTGCCAGGCCAGCGCGCCTTCCCGGCGCCCCGCGTCGACCAGCTCGTCCCACGTCGGTGGTCCCGGTGGACCCGCCAGACCTGCCACTTCGATGCGACTCATGGTGCCTCCTTCGACCGCGGCGCAATTCATACGAGTTGAAGCCTCGCTGGGTGGTGCAATCGGGGCTCCACGTGTCGCGACCGACCCGACTGCCTGTGGTGGGGTGGTGCCCGCGGAGGGTCACCTTCGACGGCCCGGGGTGCTGGCGACCGCGCGCGAAGCCACAAAACTGGCCCCGTGTTGAAGGGCTGTTAAGGCCAGGCCGAGGAAGTTCTTCAAACCGCTGATCGACCAACCGCGCCCGTTCGCCAGCCCGCTGACTGGTGGACCGGCTGGTTCGGGAGGGACGATGCGAACCACACCAGACGACCCATTGAGCCGTTCGCTCGAGCGACTCACCGAGCTCTCCTCGAGCTCGGGGTCCCACGCGACGAGCGCGTTGGCCATCGCGTCGCAGGTGCAGACCACGGTCGACCAGGTCGCGGCCGTCAGCGGGGACGTCTGTCGCGCGGCCAACGACATCACGGCCAGCGTCGACCGCTCGTCGACCCTGGCGACCGAGGCCAGCTCGAAGGTCAACGATGCGGTGGCTTCGATGAACATGTTGTCCGAGTCCTCGAGGGCCATCGAGCAGATGACGCGGGTCATCGAGCGCATCTCTGAACAGATCAACGTGCTGGCGCTCAACGCGACCATCGAGGCGGCGCGGGCTGGCCCGTTCGGCAGGGGGTTCGCGGTGGTGGCCCGTGAGGTGAAGGGGCTGGCGCTCGAGGCCCGCAAGGCCACGCGGGACATCGACGACCGCGTGGCCTCGGTGTTTGCCCTGGCTGGGGTGAAGCCCAACACCGACGGAGTCCTGAGGAACAGCGTCTCGATTCGCTCCACATTCGAACTCGAGCCCGCAGCCACCGAGCGCGCGTACTTCGCCATCATCAAGGACCCGGCCGGTGCTTTTCGGGCTGCTCCCGAGTACCTGGTGCCCCCCATGCCTTTGAGCGAGCCGGTAGTGGTGGTGCAAATCGAGACCCCGGCCATCGTCGTCGTCAGCGGGCTTCAAGGGTACCACGAGGTTCAACGCCAATTCGATGAACTGCCCGGCAACGGCAATCGGTCATGGCTGTGGGGCATCGAGGTGGGCGAGTGTCAACAGCCCTACCAAATCGTGAATGACTTCTCGGGCAAGTGCCTCGAAATCAACAACGGCCAAGGCACCGACGTGCAGCAGTACACGTGTTCGAGGAAGGTCTGGGCCTTCTGGTACGACGGCAAACATGGCGAAGTCGTGCACTATCAAACCAACACCTACCTCTGCCTCGTTGACGGCACAGTGAAGCTGGTGAGCCCCGTCGTACGTGGATAGCGTGACGATCAGCCCTCGCGATCGGCGCGATCAGTTGAGCGTCTGAGCGGATTGGACAAGGGTCAGGCAAACATGGTTCTTCGTCGAGGCCGTGAGCGAGC
>VYLD01000224.1_pt1 | contig 32341 bp, 26 predicted proteins | sample 5114401 | NCBI WGS metagenome assembly VYLD01 (sample SAMN12291783, study PRJNA351875) | freshwater metagenome | isolation source: freshwater lake | place: USA: Michigan, Gull Lake | collected 2013-08-08 | reverse complement strand
CTGGCGGCTCCGCGACGGCTGGTGGCTCCGCGACAGCTGGTGGCTCCGCGACGGCAGGTGGCTCGGCGACGGCAGGCGGCTCCGCAACGGGGGGCGGCAGCGCCGGTGGAGGAGGGACTGCGGGTGGCTCGGCTGGCGTGGCGTGCCCTGGCACCTCGACCCCCTGCGCCGGTTGCTGTGTCGGGCCGCTCTGTGTGCTGCCCGCTGGTCAGAACAACAGCTCCTGCGGCCTCGCGGGAGCCTCGTGCGCGTCGTGTGGAACCGCGACCTGTTCCAACGGCGCGTGCACCACGGTCACCACCTGCACCCCGACGAGCTGCGCGAACGGGTGCTGCCAGGGCAACCTGTGCGTGCCCTTCGGGAACCAGAACGGAACCCAGTGCGGCACGGGCGGACAGACCTGCTCGGCCTGCACCGGCACCACGCCGTCGTGTTCTCTCGGCGTCTGCTCCGCGGCCACCGCCTGTGACTTCTTCAGCTGCGCCGGGTGTTGCGCGAACGGCGCATGCCAGCCAGCGAGCTCGCAGACGCCCCTCTCGTGCGGCGTCAACGGAGCGTCATGCGGCACCTGCCCCACCGGCGCCACCTGCACCACCGGCGTCTGCACTGGCGGCACCACCTGCAACTCGACCACCTGCGCAGGCTGCTGCAACGGCACCCAATGTGTTCCCGCCGCGACCACCAGCGCCACCGCCTGCGGCTTCAGTGGCAACAGCTGCGCGGCGTGCGGGCCCGGGCAGACCTGCACCGCAGGCGTCTGCGTGCCCACCCAGAACCCCACCTGCATCGCGATTCAGCCCAACGACATCGCGTTCGGTACGGTGCAGACCGGCTGTCGCTCGGCCATTCGGTCCGTCGTCCTTCGCAACGTGTGTGCCTTCCCCGTGTCGCTGACGGCGCTGGGCGCGGTGGGCGCGGGCTTCACGACGTCGCCTTCGTCCCTGTCCAGCGCCGTCACCCTCGCTGCTTCAGCGACCTACACCCTGACGGTCACCTTCTCGCCGACCGCCGCGGGCCCGGTGTCCGGCACCCTGGTCGTCGGAGCCACGCATTCGTCGGGCACCTTCGCGTATCAGTCGGCCCTCACCGGCGCCGGCGCGGCGACGGGCCTGAATCAAGACCGGTTCACCGTTCCCACCCGCACCGACGTGTTGATGATCGTCGACAACTCGGGCTCGATGCAGGCGTTCCAGAACGCGCTGGGCGCCAACGCCAACGCCTTCCTTGCCTATGCGTTCAGCGCCGGCGTCGACTTCAACCTCGGCGTCACCAGCACGGACTTCGACGCAGTCCTGACGACGCCGTACGCTGGCCAGCGGGGCACCTTCGCGGGCACGTCTGCCACCAGGGTGCTGCGCAGCACCACCCCCAACCTGCTGCAGACCTTCAACGCCAGGGTCAACCTGGGCACCAACGGCTCTGGCGCCGAGCTGATGTTCGCGCCAGCGGTCGAGGCGCTCACGCCGCGGCTGCTCACCACCACCAACGCCAACTTCCTGCGCGCAGACGCGGCCCTGTCGGTGCTGGCGTTCACCGACGCCGATGAGCAGTCACAGCAACCGGTCGCCACCTCCCTCGCCTCACTGCTCGCCGTGAAGGGCGAGCGTCGGCGCAACCAGTTCTCGTTCAGCTTCGTGGGCCCCACGCTGCCGCAGGGCAGCCGGCCGGCCAACTGCTCGTATGACGCCAACGGCGCCGTGCCTGATTCCCGCCAGGTGCAGATGATCGCCGCCACGGGCGGGGTCTCGTCTGAGATCTGCAACGTCGGCAACACCGCGGCCTGGCGCACCGAAGCGACGCGGGTCGGCCAGGCAGTCTTCGGAGGCCGCGCCACCTGGTTCCTCACCGCCCGCCCGGTGCCGGCGAGCTCGGCCGGGGTGACGGTGCTGCTGAACGGCGTCACCGTGCCTGAGCTCGGCGCCGGCGGCACCCGCAACTGGTCCTTCGACGCCACGCGCCAGGCAGTGGTCTTCGAGGCGCGCTCGTTGCCAGCGCCGGGGCAATCGGTAGGCTTCGACTACTCGGTGGCCTGCGCCCCCTGAAGGCACTCGAGCCCCGTCCTGCCTCGAGTGCTGCCGCACTGCTTGCTCACTTCGAAGGGCCCCCTGCGCACGCCCGCCGGCACCTCCTCGCGCCCTTCAGGGGCTGCCGAGCAGCTCGACCGTGAGGTTCACGCTGCGGGGCAGCTGCAGCTCGAGCGACGAGCGGTCATACGGTGGCCAGTGGCGCTCGCTCACCTCGTTGCCCAGGTCGAGCACGTTGGCGACGATGGCCCCCACCCGCACCGTCCACTGAGGGCTGACCACGAAGTCGTAGCCCACGCGCAGGTCGACCTCGACCTGGAAGTCTTCGCGCCACCCGATCAGCGGTGAGGAAATCTGTCGTGGCGACCCGCGGTTGGAATTGCGCCGCAAGGCCACCTGGTTGTCGTCGACGAAGACGTCGTAGAAGCCGAACGGCTGGCCGTCTTTGTAGAAGATGGCGAACGAGCCCCACAGCGTCTTCCAGAAGCGCTTCGCGCCCACCACTTTCAAGATGAAGGCCCGGTCGGCGTCGGTGTTCGCCAGGCTGCGATGGCGCGCGTTGGGGTTGGCGCCCTGAAAGTCGATGAGGCCGATGTCGTTGCCGTACGGCCCGTTGCCGAAGGCCGGGTGGCCGAAGAAGTTGGCGGCCGAGAAGCTGGCGGTGAAGAAGCCGTTCTCGTCGGCCAGCCGGGCCACCTCGAGCTGCACCATGCCGCCGTACGGCGTCTCGACGTACGGGTCGTTCTCGAGGCGGTACCGGCTGGGCTGGCCGTTGAAATAGAAGGCGTCGCCCACGAAGCGCCCCACGTCGGTGGCCGGCCCGTCGAACGACAGCCGGGACAACGAGTGCCACGCCTTGGCGATGCCCTGCATGGTCACCTTCCAGTGTGCGCCCAGGCGGCTGGTGATGCCGAAGACCACCGAATAGATGTTGGGGCTGCGCAGCGGCTCGATGCGCGTCAGGTCTCCGCCGAAGGCCTGCACGAAGCGGCCGTCGGCCAGCCGCTCGGTCGAGCTCGAGTACCCGGGCGTCAGCGCCAGCGCCGTCTGGCTGGGAATCGAGATGGGCGTCCTGGCGACGTTCAAGAAGGGCTGGAACCAGGGCGCCAGCGGCAGCACCGCCTGCACCTTCGCGCCCACGTCGGGGAAGCCGAGGCCCGTGGTGCCCGCCGCGTTGGCATGGTTCACCACCCCGTAGCCATCGACCGCCAGCTCGAACCAGCGCCAGGCCCACTGCTTCGAGTACCCCAGCCGGTGCGAGCCGATGACGGTGGCGGTCGGCTGCGAGGCGAGCGTCAGGCTGCCGTACGGCGTGCCCATGAAGGTCAGCGGGTGTTCCCGGGTGGCGCTGCCCGTCCACGCCAGCAGCCGCAGGTCGCTCGCTACATAGACGTCGAACTTCCGGTAGCCCAGGTCGAGGTGCACGGAGTTCATTGCGCCCGTGGGCACGAAGGGGAAGAAGCCCTCGCCGTCGGCGTCGAGCAGCTCGCGGGTGAAGGGCGCGCCAGTGGGGGTCAGCCGGTCGTGTTTGAAGGTCAGGCCCGCGCGCAGACCGTCGGCGACCAGGCCCACCAGCAGCCCACCGCTCGACAGCCCCACCGTCTCGGCCCGCGAGAAACGGCGCTCGGCGAACAGATGGTCGCGATGTCTGTATTCACCCAGCGCATACACCCGCCACGCCCGGCTGGCAGGGGCCAGCTCGGCAATGCCAGACACCCGCAGGCTCTTCTCGGTGAAGGGAAGGCCGGCCTGGTCGCGCTCGAACGAGGGAAATTCGTTGTGATGTCTGGCATTGCCGTCGACCTCCACGGCGTAGCGCAGGGTGTGGCCCGCCACCGCCTCGGTGTCGAAGAGGCTGGCCTGCAGGCGCCCCAGGAACCGGCGCCGGTCTTCTTCAGGCTGCACCTCGCGGCTGCGGGCGTGCGCGGTGGTGATGAAGTCCGAGATGCGCTCGGCGCCGGGAATGGTGCCGCCCACGCCGCCCACGCCGAACGAGACCCGCGCGCCCCTCGTCGGTCGACCCGCCACGGGCGCCACCCCGATGCGCAGGCCGCCGCCGAACGAATGGCGGGCGGACTCGGCGGTCTGCAGCTCGAGCTGGCTGATGAAGACGAAGGGCACCTTGAAGGCCGCCGCGCCCTCGAAGAACGGGTCGCTCAGGCTCAGGTCTTCGAGGCGCCACTCGGTCCACACCGCCGAGTCGCCGCTCAAGGACAAGCGCTCGGGCTCGATGTCCGAGAAGCCCATGCTCTCTTCCAGCGAGAACAACGACGGCAGCAGCACCCGCGACAACACGTTGCTGATCGACCCGCTGCTGGGCAGCTGGGTCAGCCCGTCGGCCTCGAGCACCAGCCGGTCCGACAAGGCCACCCCGCGGCGCTCGGCGAAGGGCTCATGCACCGGCTGCGCGAGCGCCGTCGAGGCGACGAGCACCGAGGAAAGCAACGCCCAGCAGGTCATGTCCGTGTCCTGGTGAGGCGAGGCGAACGACGAGCGGCGCTCGAGCGGGGTCACGTGGACTCGTTCATGAGAACGCCGAGCTGCGGCGGGAAGACTGCGTCGAAAGCCCTGGACAGACCGTCGCGTCTGCTCCTGGGCGCGCTGTGGGTGCGGCGTGCCGCGCGTCGTTCTGAAAAAGAAACCCATTCTGCCACCAGTACCTCGCAGGCCGCACGATGCACCAGTGTACGTGGGCGGCCACCAGAAGCTGCGCGCGAAATCATCGGTGAAACACGGCCACCTCGTGCGCCGAAGAGGTTCGCGCCCGTCGAGGCCTCGCGGACGCGCGTCGCATCCCCGTCGCTCAGTGACTGACACGTTGCTTCACTCAGCGCGCCTCGGCCTGCTCGCCACTCGTCGATCCACCCGGCCGCGAGCCGCTTCGGTGCTCTTGTCGGTGAGCCGTGACCGCGCGGCTGGCATGCTGTGCCTCGTGAGGACCCTTCCACCCGGCACGCCGAGTCCGCGCAGGGTGGCCCGTGGCTGACCGGACCGCCGAACAGCCCAGGTCCTGGGTGCTGCTGGGGGCTGCGCTGACGCTGGTGGCCGGGGTGTACGTCAACGCGTTGAACGTCGGCTTCATGTGGGACGATCACCCGTTGATCGTCGAGAACCTCGACCTGCACGAGCTGCACGCCCCGTGGGTGTACCTGGGGCGTAGCTTCTGGCAGCACGCCTTCTTCTACGGCAACGCAGACCCGTTTTTCCGGCCGCTGGTCACCTTCAGCTTCGCGGTCGACTGGGCTGTCGGCGGGGGCGCAGCGTTCGGCTTCCACGCCACGAACGTGCTGCTTCATCTGGGAGTGTGTGCGGCCCTGTTCGCGCTGATGCAGCGGCACAGCGGCAGCGCGTCGACGGCGGCGGTGGCCACCGCCCTGTTCGGCGTGATGCCCAGGCTGACCGAGTCGGTCACCTGGGTCTGCGGCCGCACCGACGTCATCGCCGCCGGCTTCGTGCTGCTGGCGCTGCTCGCGGCGGGTCGCCCCCGATCGCGCTGGGCGGTGGGGCCAGCGCTGCTGCTCGGGCTGCTCGCGAAGGAAATCGCCCTGGTCGGCTGCGTGATGATCGCCGGTTCGGCGGCGCTCCCGGTGCTGCGGACCCGTGCCTTTCGTCGTGAGGCCCTGGCACCGCTGCTCCACGTGCTCGGAGCGGTGCTGGTCTGGGCAGCCCTGCGCGGGCCGTCGAGCCACGCGCCGCCGGTCCTCCACAGCGGCGCGACGTTTCTGGCGGGCGTGGGTCAGCACGTGGCGATGGTCCTCTCGCCGTGGGACCCGCAAGCCCAGATTGGCCTGGTGCTGGCTCCTCCGCCCTGGGCTGCCCCCCTTGGCGGCTTCGCGCTCGCTGCACTGGCCGCGGGGGCCGTGGGCTTGTTTCGTCGCGCGGCCGACGTCGCGCTGTGGTGGCTGCTCGGGGCCGCGCTCGCCGTCTTCGCCGTCACGGCCGTGCGGCTGTCGGTCTACACCCTCGCGTCGGACCGGTTCCTCTACCTGCCGCTCGCGCTGGGGCTTGGCGCGCTGGCCAGTCGGCCGTGGCCCCGCTGGGCCCTGGCACTGGCGGCGCTGGGGGCGCTCGCGCTGGCGCCCGTGGTGGTCGGGCGCAATGACCTGTGGGCAGCGCCGATCAGGTTCTGGCGCCAGACCACGGCCACCGCGGACCCGCGAAGCCCCGGGGCCGTGATGGCCCTGGGCGACGTGCTGTGCGACGCCGTTCGGCTCGAAGAGGCGCTGCCGCTGTACGAGCAGGCGGTGCGGCTGACGGCGGCCCAGCGGCACTCGAGCGCGCGGCTCAGCCGGGTCGTCGTGCTCTCGAAGCTCGGCAGGGACGCCGAGGCGCTCGAGGCCATCGACGCGCTCATCGCCGGCGCCCGGGACTGGAAGCGGGCGCTGTACGCGCGGGTGCTGGTGCGGGCGAGGGCCGAAGACCTCGACGGCGCCCAGAAGGCCCTCGACGAGGCCCGCTCGATGTTCGGCGACGACGACGTGCTGCGGTCCTTGTCCTCGTTGCTCGAAGGAACGGCCCGCGTGGCCCTCGATGGCCAGGGGGTCGAGCGGGCGCGCGCGCTGGCCAGCCTGGGGGCGATTCGAAAAGCAGAGGCCGTCTACCTCGAGCTGCTGACGAACGCCGAGGTTGGCACCGAGGCCGCGCAGTGGCTGGTCGTGTTCGGCTCACGGCCTGCTGCCGAGCGGGCCCTGGCGGCGCTTCAGGGGTCGGCGGCCGCGCAGGCCCAGTTCGACGAGCGCTTCACCGACTGAGGGCGCCGCTGCTCAGTGGGCCCAGTGGTGGCGAGCAGGCCGCGACCCGCTGAGTGAAGCGCCCCGTGAGGCCGGGAGGACGCGCAGGCCCGGTTCGACGATCGCTTCAGCGATTGAGCGCCGCTGAGTGAAGCGCCTCGTCAGGGCGGGAGGACGCGCAGGCCCAGGACGAAGCGTACCGAAGAGATGCGACGCGAAGCTCGCACCAGCGGCGCCCATCGACCGCGACCCCGCTGGTGGGGGGCAGGCGCGTGACGAGAAACCACCAGATGAGCCACGCCGCGCTCGACCGGCTGAACGTCGCCTGTTCGGCGCTCTGCGGGGCGGCGGCATCACACCGCCGGCCGCGCCAGGTCCAGCCGCACCCATTCGCCGTCGACGACGTCACCCACGCTGACCAGCCCTTCGGCAAGGTAGGCGGCGCGCACGTCATCGGCCTGGGGCACCAGCACGCCGGCGAGCACCAGCCGGTCGCGCACCTTCTCGGCGATGCGCGGCGCGAGGGCGATGAGGGTGTTGGCGAGAATGTTGGCGAGCACCAGGTCGAAGGGGCCGTCGAGCTGCTCGAGGGTCTTCTGGGACAGCTCGACGCCGCTGAGGCCATTCTCGTCGGCACACTCCATTGCCAGCTCGACCGAGACCGGGTCGTTGTCGACGGCGACGGTGCGGCCGGCGCCCAGCTTCTTCGCGGCGAAGGCCAGCACGCCGGTGCCGGTGCCGACGTCGAGCACGCTGCAGCCTTCGTGGGTGCGCAGGTAGTCGTCGACGGCCGCGAGGCACAGCGAGGTGGTGGGGTGGTCTCCGGTGCCGAAGGCCATCTTGGGCTCGATGAAGAGGCACACCTTGTCAGCAGGAGCGGTGGCCCGTTCCCACGGCGGGCCGACCCACAGGCGGCCGACCTGCACGGACTTGATGCGCTCGCGCCAGGTGACCGACCAGTCCTGCTCGACGACGGGCTCGACGGTGGCGATGGTGCCGGGCAGGTGCGCCTCGACGGCGGCTTTGGCGTCATCGGCGTTGTCCGCGTCGTCGTAATACCCGATGACGACCGCGAAGCCCTTCGCCGGAGCCCGCACCGTCGGCATTGGCGCCGTGCTGGCGTCCCGCACCTCGAGGCCCGAGGCGCCGGCCTCGGTGAGCAGGGTTTGCGTCCACTCGGACTCGGCTTCGGGCACGTCGACGGTGAGGGAAAGCCAGGGCATGCAGACGGGCCTACGCGGAAATCGGGGCCGTCGTCACCTGCCGCGCACGCGTCGTCAGGCTCAGCGTCGTCAGGCGCCGGCTTCGGACAGCTCGACCCCGGGCGCGCGCCTCAGCGCCATCTCGCGATGCATCTCGATGACGTCGTTGGAGTCGAGCATTCGTCGCACCGCGGGGAACAGAATCGACTCTTCGCGGGCCTGGTGCGACTCGAGGGTGCTCGAGAGGCTCTCGACGGCCGTCGACAGCTCGAACCGAAGGCTCATCAGCCGCTCGGGGTCCTTCGCCACCAGCTCGCAGAGGAAGCCCACCCGCGAGGTCAGCGCCCTCAGCTGCAGGTGCTCGAACCGCATCGCTCCGAGCGCCTCGTCCAGCACCGGGTGGCGGCCTTTGAGCCTTGGGCCCAGCGTCTTCTCTTCGTCGGCGAAGTGGGTCTCGAGCTGCTCGGTGAAGTAGGCAGCCACCCTCTGCGCGACCTGCGACGTCGAGGGGCCCGCCGAGGCGGCCGCGACGGTCTCGGCCTGCGACAACATCGAGCGCGCGGCGGCGTGGCTCTCGAGCAGCACCTCGACGACGTCGTCGGGTATCACCGCGCGAACCTTCAGGTGGGACGGCATGGAAGCGCGCCCTGTAGCACCTTCAGGCGCGCGGGGGAGGTCAGCTCATCGCAGCGCCATGGTTGATGGCAGCTTGAACTCTTCGACCGACGACTGCTCGGTGCTGGGCGCCGGGGCGGGGACGGGAACGGGGGCAGGCGCCTCGGGCTCGACGAACTCTTCTTCGGTCTGCGGCAGCGGCTGGCCCGACCGCGCGGCCGCCTGGCGCCTGGTGAACAACGAGTCGCCGTCGAACCCGATGCCGAGCGCCACGAAGGGAATGGTGAAGCCCGACAGCCCGAACTCGAACGCGCCGTAGAAGTTGCCGGCCTTCACCTTCATGCCCACGCCGGGGTTGAAGAGCGGCAGCACCGCGTTGATCCTGGTGCCCACCTCGGGTCCCGCCAGAAAGCCCACCGCCAGCGTCGGGTAGACGGTGAGCGGCCCGATGGTGCGAAAGTAGTAGCGGAAGTCGGCCATGGCCCCGAAGCCGTAGGACGACGGGCGCAGGCCGAGGAAGGGAATGCCCGGCGGGTTATCCATCCACAACGCGCGCAGGCTGAACCCGAAGCCCTTCGGCACCGCGATCGACGCTGGTCTTCACGCGGGGCACGGCCGCAGCGGCGAACGAGGCAGACAGCAGGGCAGACAGGGCGAGAATGCGAGACATGATGGGCTCCTTGGGGGCGCACGACTGGCCACCCCTTTCGCAAGGTCGGTGCCGAGGGCGTCATCGACCCTGTCCGTCGTGAAGCCGCGCGGTTGGAAGGCTCGCGACAGGCCCGATGTGCAAGCGGTTGCACAGGGTTTGCTGTGGAGCAGGTGCAAGGGTGTGCACCCGTGAGTCCGCGAGGTCCGACCGATGGTGAACGAAGGAGCGGACTGAGTCCTCGAGCGAGACGCTCGCTTCAATCCAGCGGCGGCGGTCAACGCGATACGGCCAGCGAGGACAGGGTCACCTTGAAGGTCAGCGGCTCGGCGTCGCGCTGGGTGACGGCGATGACGAGCGCCCCGTCTTCGAAGCGGGCCCCGCGGTACCAGGTCAGGCCGCAGCTCGTTCTCGGTACGCGTCGCTCTTCTGCCGGGGTGAGCAGCTTTCGCACGCTCACCAGTTTCTTCACGCCCGAGGGTGAGTAGAGGGCCACTTCAAAGAGACCCAGATCGAAGGCCACCCAGCCGTCGGGTGAGAACTCTGGCCGACTGTCGAGGCCGTCGGGGTCGACCGCCTTCCACCGCAACGCGCCCGCCGAGTCATGCAGCTCGAGGGTGAAGACCCGCTTGTGGTGTTCCTGCGTCGACCGTCGAGACAACGTGAAGCCATGGCCGGTGAAGTCTTTGTCGCGAATGGACTCGGCAAGGTTTGGTGAACAGGCGAGTGAGAGGGCCAGCACGAGGCTCAGGCTCATGAGCCATCACTGAAGGCCAGCGAGGAACCGTGCAACCCGTCGACCCGGAGTGCGTCGCGCATCATGCCACTCTCGCGCGTCGCGAGCGGCGGCTCAAGGTGACGTCGACGCCGTGTCGGTGACGCCGCGTGCCACCGGCTCTGCCAGGGAGCGTGAGAATCAAACCCAGGCCCCAATGACTGGGTGCGAGATCGACCGACGTGGAGAGGCGAGGAGCACCGCCGCGGACCTGTTGCGGATTTCTTCACAGAACGCCGAATGAGGCAGAAGAACGCTCTTTGGCGCCAGAAAACAGTTCCGTGAAGAAACCCGCAACGCTTCGCCGTGCCCGGGCGGGTTGCCTTCTCGTCGATCTGGCTTTTCGGAGCAGTTCGGAGTGACCGCGTTGCCTGGTCGAGGCCCAGGACTGCCTGAGCATGACGCCGCGAGGACCGTGAATGGCTGCTCTTGAATCTGCAAGGCTGGCGGCTTCGAGGCCGTTTATCTGGATTCACTGCTTCTTCCCGGGCGTTCGCGGCCTGGCAATTTGCAGTTCATGGAGGATCGGGCTGCGAAGCGCCCAGTGCGACGGCGAGTTCGTGCTCGGCGATAGAGCAACACTCTTCCTTCAGCAGGCAGCGGTCTCAGTGATGACTCGCAGCCCGTGCGACGCTGGTGGGAAGGTGGGCCACCCAGCGTTCGCAGTGGGAGGCTCAGGTGCGCGCGGAGTCGCGGGTTCTGGTGACGAAGCCAGCAGTCGTGCGGCTCGATGGGACGCAGTCACGGAATGACCTGCTGATGCACTCGCGCGCACCTCAGGTCACGCGGCGTCCCTCAGCGCTCGCACCAGGTCTTCGAGGGTGCTCTGGGACGCCGGCGCCCGGCCCCGCCTCGGAGCCCACAACACCCGCACCAGCAACCGCAGCTCGTCGTGCAGGCGCTTCCAGTCATCGGTCTCGCTGAGCTGATCTGCCAGCCGCGCGACGGGAATGAGGCCTCCCATCACCAGCGGCGCGCGCTCGGTCGACCGGGGCAGCTCTCCCAGGGCGGCGGCCAGCTCGAACAAGGCGACGCGCCGCTCATCGGCGAGGCCGGGGCTGGCGGGCACCTGATGTTCCCGGTGCCACAGCCACCGCAGCAGGGCGAAGCGCTCGTCTTCGAGCCACGCGATGGGCGAGACCCGCTCGTGCAGCACCGCGTCCATCTTCGACACCGCCATGGTGCGCCAGAACTCGGCGAACAGCAGCAGCTCGGGGCCCGTCAGCGGCCGGCGCATCAAGGTGCGGCGCGCGCGTTTGCGAAGGAAGCGCACCATCGAGCCAGTAGCGTCGATGCGAATGAGGCGTTGCCAGACCGCCTCGAGCGAGGCCACGCCGTCGGACCACCCTTCGATGAACTCGTCGAGCTCTTCCAGAGACACCGGCAGGCGCGCGGGCGTGGACGATGACGGCCTGCCGAAGAGGGTCTCGGCCCGCTGGCCGAACGCCGCGGCGCGCTGCAGCTCAGGCAGGTTGGCGGGCAGCACCTCGAGCGCGGTCGACCACCGCTGCCCCGGCAGCACCAGCCGCGGCGCGGTCAACACCTGGGTCTCGAGCGCCTCGAAGCCAGGCCGCAGCGACTCCTTCGGCAGCGGCCGCTCGAGGCGCCTCGAGAGCAACTGCACCAGCTCGTCGCGCAACCCATCGACGGCGGTCTGGCAACGCACCACCGCGACCGAGCGGTCCCACCCCTCGAGCCGCGCGCGCCGCTGCACGTGCGCGAGGGCCTCGTCGACCGCGTCCTGCACGCGCGCGACCTCCTGGACGAGGGAGGCGTTGGCGCGAAGCCGCGCCTTCCAGCGAAAGCTCTTCAGCGCGTTGAAGAGGGCGCGGTACCGAAGAAGGGTGGCGTCGAGCAGCTCAGCCCGGCCTTCCAGCTGTACCCGTACCGACGCGTCATCGACCAAGGCGAACCGCAGGCTACACCGGTGGGTCGGTACCGGTGACGCGAAGTCCGAAGCCGCTGGCCGACGTCGTGCCGCTGTGCCCTTCGGCGCGCTGTCGGAGGTGGTGATGAAGGCGCTGGCGCCAGACCCTGTGGCGCGGTGCCAGAGGGCGCGGCTGGCAGGGGTCGGCTTCGCGGAGGGCCTCACCTCAGATTTCCGTGGTGGGTCGAGCGGCAGGCGCACAGTGCTCACGCGCAGGCGCCGTGCAGGTGTGCGAAGTTCAAGGCCCCGCTCGCTGGCACGACCCCTGCGAGCGTCGCCGCCGCCGCCACCCGTCGAGGAGTCCCATGATCAAGTCCTTCAGCACCGCCGCCGCGGTCGCCGTCACCGCCCTCTCGCTGTGGAGCCCCGACGCCGAAGCCTGTGGCTGCTTCGCGCCTCCAGACCCCACGGTGCCCATCGTGCAGGCCGGCGAGCGCATCTTGTTCTCGGTCGAGAACGGCGTGGTGACTGCCCACATCCAGATTCAGTACGCCGGCGACGCGAAGGACTTCGGCTGGCTGTTGCCCTTGCCCTCGGTGCCTTCCCTGAAGCTCGGCACCGAAGAGCTCTTCACCCAGCTCATCGCCACCACTCAACCGCGCTACTTCGTCACCACCAGCGTCAACGGCAACTGCGGAGGTGGTTTTCTGGGCGGGTTGGGAGCGCGCAACACGGTGAGCGCCAGCCCGGCCTTCGAAGACAGCGCCGGCGGCTCGGGCAGCCCGCTGGTCATTCAGTCGTCGGTCGGGCCGTACGACTACGCGGTGCTCAAAGCAGACAGCAAAGAAGCGATGCTCAAGTGGCTGAATGACAACCGCTACTTCATTCCCACCGGCACTGAAGACGTGGTGGGCCCCTACATTCAGCCGGGCGCCTACTTCCTGGCGCTGAAGCTCAAGAGCGGAAAATCGACCGGAGACATCGCGCCGGTCGTGCTGACCTACCCCTCGCAGCTGCCGATGATTCCCATCATTCTCACCAGCGTCGCCGCGCAGCCCAACATGGGCATTCAGGTGTGGATGCTTGGAAACGGCCGCGCCATTCCCCGCAACTACCACCACGTCATCGTCAACGACGCGCTCATCGACTGGCTGAACACTGCACGCAACTACAACGACGTCGTCATCAAGGCCGTGTCCGAGGCGCCCGAGAAGCACGCCTTCGTCACCGAGTACGCCGGCCCGTCTGACGTGATGAAGGACGTGCTCGACCCGGTCGGCCGCTTCGGCAACCAGGCTGACCTCGCCGCGCAGGCCACGCCCGCCAGCTTCGTGCAGTACCTGTTCGACCATGACTTCGCGCCGCAGCCTGCAGGGCAGCAGGGCCGCGGCTTCTTCGGGCAGACCACCCTGCCGCCGGCGCTCAAGAGCGTGGTGTTGGCCACCATTCCCGTGCCGCCCGCGCTGCGCGGCCAGACCATTCGTACGCCCAACGCCGGCACCATCACCATCACCGACGACACGTTCCTCTCGCAGCTCGAGTTCATTCTGGGCTCGTTCCGCGCGCAGAACCCGTCGCTGTTCGTCGGCTACCCCACCAGCTTCGACCTGCAGACGCTGGCCGCCGAGGTCTTCACGAAGATCGTCACCCCTGCGCGCGAAGCCGGCGCGCTCTTCAAACGGTTCCCCACCCTGACCCGGCTGTACACGACGCTGTCGCCCCAGGACATGTCGAAGGACCCGGTGTTCTCGTTCAACCCGTCGCTGCTGGGCGTCTCGCGAGACCACTCCGCCAACCTGCAGATCAACTGCGGCCTGGCGGGCAGCTTCAGCGAGTCACCGGCGCGGCTGGTCACCGAGCAGGGGTGGATCATCAAATACCCACGGGGCCAGGTGAACGCCCCCGAGGCCACCTTCGCGTCGGGCCCGGGCGCGCTGCGCATCGAGACCCTGGCGGAAGAAGGCAACCCCACCGTGACGCTCGACAACACGCCGCCGCTCGAGAAGCTGCAGTCGTCTGGCTGCGGGTGCTCGACGGTCGACCCGCTGGGCGTGGGTTTGTTGGCGATTGGTGCGATGTTGCGCCGCCGCCGCGCGAGCTGAAGCGTCGCGCTGCCAACCCAGGGAGTTCCGTGATGACCAGGCTCGCCAGCAGCGCCGCTGTGGTGGTGAGCGCCCTCACCTGGTTCAGCCAGCCCGCCGAGGCCTGTGGGTGCTTCACGCCGCCCGACGCCACGGTGCCCATCGTGCAGGCCGGAGAACGAATCCTCTTCGCGGTCGAGAACGGCGTGGTGACCGCCCACATCCAGCTTCAGTACGCCGGTGACGCGAAGGACTTCGGGTGGCTGTTGCCGCTGCCCTCGGTGCCGGTGGTGAAGGTCGGCACCGATGAGCTCTTCACCCGCCTCATCGCCACCACGCAGCCGAGGTAGCTGGTGCGCACCGTGCTCACCGGTAACTGCACCACGCAGGTGCGCCCCATCGGAGCGGCCGCCACCCAGGGCGCAGACGCTTTCCAGAAGGAGACGGCAGTCGACCCTGCCTTGCCTGCCAGCCCGCTCGTCGTCCAGGCGTCGATCGGGCCCTACGACTACGCGGTGCTCAAAGCAGACAACAAAGAGGCCATGCTGAAGTGGCTCGCCGACAACCGCTACTTCGTGCCCACCGGCACCCAGGACGCCGTGGGGCCCTATGTGCAGCCCGGGGCCTTCTTCCTCGCGCTCAAGCTGAAGTCTGGCCAGCCGACAGGGTCGATTCAGCCGGTGGTGCTCGAGTACCCGTCACAGCTGCCGATGATTCCCATCATCCTCACCTCGGTGGCGGCGCAGCCCAACATGGGCGTGCAGGTGTGGGTGGTGGGCAAGGGTCGGGCGATTCCCCGCAATTACAATCACGTGGTGCTCAATGACTCACAGCTCGATTGGCTGCAGGGCGCGCCCAATTACAACGATGTGGTCATCAAGGCGGTGGCCGAGGCCCCCGGGAAGCACGCCTTCGTGACCGAGTACGCCGGCCGGGCCGACGTGATGAAGGACCAACTGGCCCCGCGGACCCGGTTCGGTGAGCTGGGCGCGCTGGCGGCCCAGGCGAGTCCGCAGGCGTTCGTGAAGTTCTTGTTCGACCGGGGCTTTGCGGTCGCCGGAGTCCTGCCGCCGACGCTGCGCAGCCTCGTGCTGTCGGCGATACCCCTGCCGGCGCCGCTCAAGGGCAAGGTGGTCGAGGTGACCGGGTTCGCGACCACCGCGGTCACGGAAGACGTCTTCTTGAGCAACCTGAGCTTCTTCCTCGGGGAATATCGCACCCGAAACCCGGCGCTGTTCGTGGGGTTCCCGGCGACCTTCGATGCTCCGGCGCTGGCCAGAGAGGTGCACGAGAAGATCGTGAAGCCGGCCCGCGAGGCCCAGGCGCTGCTGGACACGTACGAGTGGTTGACGCGGCTGTACACCACGCTGTCACCCCAGGACATGTCGAAGGACCCGGTCTTCTCGTTCAACCCCGCGCTGCCGACGGTGTCGCGAGAGCACACCGCGAGCATGGAGGTGAACTGTGGGCTGTCGGGCGACCAGTTCACCTCGCCGGCGCGGCTCATCACCGAGCAGGGGTGGGTCACCCGCTTCCCGCTCGGGCGCGCGAACCCAGCAGAGGCTCCGACGCGCTTCGCAGACACGCCCTTCGCGCTGCGCATCGAGACGCTCGGCGAAGAGGGGCTGCCGAAGGTGTTGACCGACAACACCTCGCCCATCTCGAAGGTGAATGGCTGTGGTTGCGCGACGGACCCGTCGGTGGTGATGGTCGTGTCTCTTCTGTGGCTGGCCCGAAGGCGGGTCGCGCGGCGATGAATCGGCTGGTGGGGGTGGTCACGCTGGCCTGTGCCGCCGCGTGCGGGCCACCACCCCGACCCGAGCCAGACAGTGGTGTGGTGAGTCTGGACGCCGGGCAGGGCACCCGCTTCGAGGTGGGCACCACCACGGCCGATGGGACGGGCTACCTGGCGATGACGCCTGACCTCGAGGCCCACCCCGGCGCGCAGGGCGGCTTTCACGTCAACGTGATGTACCTGCTGCCCGAGGGAGGGGCCGGGCCGGTGACCTTCGAGCACGAGGTGCGCCTGGCCAGGAACAACACCCTGGTGAGCCGCGGCAGTCGGGTGTTCGACCTGGGGCTGTTCCGGGTCGCCACCTGGACCTCTCCGACGCCGGTGACGGTCTTCATGTGCCCGACGCCGATTGGGGTGAACGTCATCGGCGAGCCGCTGAACATCGTCGTGGTCGCCAAAGACGCCACCGGCGCGGTCCTGGGCCGGGGAACCGCGTCGTCGACCTTCCGCTGTTCGACCACCGCGTCCGTGTATTGTGAATCAACATGTAAAGGATGAAATCATGACACTTCGTGCATCCGTGGTTGTGTTTGCGGTGCTGATGGGTGGGGTGTCGTGCGGTCCCCCGGCACCGCCGCCGCCGACCTGGCAGGTGTTGGCCCAGGGCCTCGACGAGGCGCTCTTGTCGGTGTCGGGCACCTCGGCCAACGACGTCTGGGCAGTGGGTGCCGACGTGGGCCCGGGGCCGCTGGTGCTGCACTTCGATGGCAACACGTGGGAACGCAAGGCCACCGGCTTTCACGGCGCGCTGTGGTGGGTGCAGGCCTTCCCTGACGGCAGCGCCTTGATGGCTGGCGAGCGGGGCCAGGTGCTGCAGTGGAATGGCTCTGGTTTCGTGCGCCTCGGCACGCCCGCGCTGGCGAGACAGACCGTGTTTGGGCTGTGGGGAACGTCACCGAGCGATGTCTGGGCCGTGGGCTCGTCGACCAACGGTCGCAATGGCTTCGTCTGGCACTTCGAGGGCCAGACCTGGGCTGTCGTCGAGCTGCCAGACGACCTGCCTCGAGTCGCTGGCGAGACGCCGGGCTTCTTCAAGGTGTGGGGGAACGGAACCGGTGATGTCTGGGTGGTCGGCGCGTCGGGCACGATTCTGCGCCGCCGTGACCAGGCGTGGAAGCGCTTCGACAGCGGCCGCAACGACACGCTCTTCACGGTGTGGGGCGAAGGCCAGCGGGTGTTCGCGGTGGGCGGCGGCGTGACGGCCGCGGTGTTCGAGCTCGAGCAAGAGGCCTTCGTGAGCCGCCCCGTCGACGCAGTGCCCCTGCTCCAGGGGGTTGGCGTCACCTCGAAGGCGGCCTTCGCGGTGGGAGCCTCGGGCGTGGTGCTTCGTCGCGACGGCGCGAGCTGGTCACCGGTGACGACCGGCGTGACCCTCGACGGCCTCGAGTCGTTGCACGCGGTCTGGGTCGACCCCGACGGGGGTGCCTGGGCGGTGGGCGGCAAGGTCATCACCACCCTCACCAGCGGCGCCCTGCTTCACCTCGGCCCCCCCGCCCCACGTACGTGCCACCTGCGAAGCCGACCCCGCCAGCCGCGGTCTGCCCCGCGAAGGACCTCGACCCGGCGGCTGGCAAGTCCGTCGCGCGGCGCTGGAATGAGCAGATCTTGTCTGCGATTCGGAGAGACCTGCCCCGCCCCACGGTGCACGCGCGCAATCTGTATCATCTGTCGGCCGCCATGTGGGACGCCTGGGCCAGCTTCAGCCCCACCGCCGAGCGGGTCTTCACCCGTGAGCGCGTCACCAGCACCACCGTCGACTCGGCCCGTGACGAGGCCATCAGCTACGCGGCCTATCGGGTGCTCGACGCGCGGTATTCGAAGGCGGTCGGCGGCGCCGTCTCACACGCCTGCTTCGAGGCGCTGCTGCGCAAGCAGGGGTACGACCCCGCCGACACCATCGCCACCGGAGACTCGCCCCGCGCCGTCGGCAACCGCATCGGTCAGACCATCATCGACGCCACCCGCAACGACGGCTCGAATGAGCAGAACAACTACGCAGACACCACGATGTACAAGTCTGTCAATGGCCCCTTGTCGGTCGAAGGGGTGATGGGGCCGGTGGCCGACATCGACGCCTGGCAGCCCCTGGACCTGGCGGTGGCCGCCACCCAGAATGGGTTGCCCCTGGAGCCCGGCGTGCAGGGGTACATCGGCGCGCAGTGGCGAGACGTGACGCCCTTTGCGCTCACCCGCTCGGCGCCCGGAGCGCTGTACGTCGACCCGGGGCCCGTGCCGAAGATTCTGCCGACGACCATGGGTTGGGCGGTGGAGATGATTCGCAAATCTGCGCAGCTCGACCCGGCGGCGCCGGCGCGCATCGACATCTCGCCAGGTGCGTATGGCAACAATCCCCTGGGCACCAACGCCGGCACTGGCCACTCTCGCAACCCCGCGACGGGGCAGCCCTATGCTCCGCAGGTGGTGCCGCTGGGAGACTTCGCGCGCGTGCTGGCCGAGGTGTGGGCTGACGGGCCCAAATCAGAGACGCCCCCGGGCCATTGGAATGCGTTGGCCAATCAAGTCGAAGACCACCCGATGTTCAGCCGGAAGTGGAAAGGGCAGGGCGCTGAGTTGTCTGCGTTGGAATGGAACGTGCGGCTGTATCTGGCATTGAACGGCGCGGTGCATGACGCGGCCATCGCGGCGTGGGAGGCCAAGCGGGCGTTCGTCTGCTCGCGCCCCATCACCATCGTGCGGGCCAGCGCGCTCAAAGGGCAGTCGAGCGACCCGACGTCGACGAAGTACGACGTGAATGGTCTGCCGCTGATCCCCGGGCTCATCGAGCTGGTGACCGCCGAAACGGCGAGGCCCGGCCAGAAGCACGCGCACCTGAAGGCCTTCATCGGCGAGGTGGCGGTGCTGAGCTGGAAGGGAGAGCCCGGCGACATCACCAAACAGGTGTCGGGTGCCACGTGGATTCGTGGCGTCGACTGGGTGCCCTACCAGAAGCGAAATTTCGTCACGCCCGCCTTCCCCGGCTTCATCTCGGGGCACAGCACCTTCAGCCGCGCCGCCGCCGAGGTGCTGACCGCTGCCACCGGGTCACCCTTCTTCCCCGGTGGCCTGGGGGAACAGCCCATCGCGAAGGACACCTCGCTGACCTTCGAGCAGGGCCCCAGCCAACGGCTGGTGCTGCAGTGGGGCACCTACTTCGACGCGGCTGATCAAGCCGGCCAGTCGCGCATCTACGGCGGCATTCACATCGAGCCGGATGACTTCGGTGGGCGCCGGGTGGGTGAAGTGGTGGGCAAGGGCGCCTTCGCCAAGGCCGAGACGTTCTTCAGGTGAGGAGAACGGAGTGACAGGCTGCTGATCAACGGTACCGAAGCAGCTCGCGAAGGACCTGGTCGGCGCGCCGGAATCGGTCGCAGGCCGCGGTATCGCCGCGCCGATGGGGTTCGATGAGCAGATCGCTGCCTGCGAAGTGCGAGGCCACCAGCACGAGGTGAACCCAATCGCCCGAACCCTCGGGCTGGAGCTGAGCCTTCTCGAGCGCCCGCTCGATCTCTTCCCAGGGCACGTCGTGAAGGTCCGGGAGGTGCCGCGCGACGCCTTCGCGAACCAGCAGGAGCGCTTCGGCCACGGTCATGATCACACCACCTGGGCGATGAACTGGTTCACACAGACCATGATGCCGCGGGGAGCGCGCTGATTGAAGCGACCGCACCCAATCACCGCTCACCGACGCCGTCGCCGCGAACCTCAGACGCATCGCCTCCCTCGGCCCCACGCTGAATGCTTCAAAGCCAGCCGCGTGCGTCGACGGCCACCGGGCCCACCTTCGCGGCCAGCCCCGCTCGCCCCGCACCACCTGCGCCAGGTACCGCAAGGTCAGCCCCTCACGCCGGCAGGCTGAGGCGGCCGAGCTCAGCGGGACCGTCTCAGGGCAGCGCTTCCGGCGCCGGCTCCGTAGCCCAAACGCTCCCAAAGGTGCTGCACGGCTTGCAAGACGGTCAGCGACCCGCGGACGGACTGTCCTTCCAGGGCCGGAGCGCGTTGTCCAGCGCCCATCGTGAAGCGAAGGCGCCCTCGTCAGCGCTGACGCTGCATCGGGCTTCAGCGCGCCGACACGGCGCCCGGGCTGGCGGCCAGCGCTCGCAGCAGCGCCACCGAGTCGACCCGCGCGTCGAGCAACGACTTCTCGAGCACCGACAAGGCCTCTGCATCTGTTGATTGGCCGCCACGCAGCGAACGCACCAGCAGCAGCTGCAGCTTCTCGAGTGGCTCTGCGGTCGAGGCGACCTGCGCGTCGAACTCGGCGGCGGCCAGGGCAGGGGCTCGCGCGGCAGCCTCGGCGAGCAGCCGCACGCACTCCGCGGTGAGCGCGGCGTCGAGCTCGGCTTGAGCGGGAGTGGGGTCGGTGCGGCCCTGCAGCCCGACCTTGCCGTTGCCCGCGTACACCAGGGTCGAGCGCTCGACCTTTGCCGTACCGTTGACCGTCGACGGCGCGCTCGCGTGCCGGCTGGTCAGCGTCGCCACCAGCGGGGCCTTCGCGGTGAACACCGTCTTGTCGCCTGTATAGGAATAGACCGAGGTGACGTCGCGCCGAATGGTGGGCTTCTCGCTGGCGAGCTCGCGGCGATTCCTGGCAGCGTGCTCGTCTTCGCGCCTCGCGTTGTCCAGCGCGCTGATGCGCGACTTGCATGGCCCGCTGCCGTTGCAGCGGATGTTGTTCGCCTTGGCCCGCCAATAGGCTGCCTCTTTGTCGTTTTTCGCGATGTCCTTCCTCAGGGACTCGAGCTTCGGGTTGGGGACCACTTTGGTTTCGGACACCCAGGTGTGCTCGAGGCTGACGCTCTCGTTCGCCTTCTCGTGCGCGAAGGCGCCGACGGCGAGCTGCACCTGCACCGAGGCCTGCTCGGGCTTCTCGACGAGGCGCAGCGTGGGCCGTCCGGTGAGAGGCGCAGCGCTGAGCACCTGGGTGAGCAGCGCGGCCGAGACTCCGTCGGTCGCGGCCGACGTCACCGAGACCGGCACCGCCACGCTGGTGCGCGCGAGCGGCGTCAGGCGGGCCACGGCCTCGGCGCGGCGGGTCTTCATCGCCTCGTCGAGGGGCTCGACCGAGAGCCACGCAGCCAGCGCTGCGACCGCCCAGCCCTTGCCGTCGGCGAGCACTGCGGCGTCGATGCGCTTCGTCTGGCGCGCGAGCTTCTCGGCTGCGCGCCGGTCGAACTCGGCGATGCGCCCTGCCAGCTCTGAGCGAAGCGCTGGAAGCTTGTCTTTGCCGGGAATCGGCGGGTTGGTGCGCTCGCGCCCTTCGGCCCTGAGCTCGGCGAGCGGCAGGGTGCTCACCAGGTCGACGCGGTCGAGGAACCGCTGCAGCTTTTCGCGCTCGGTGCCGGTCTGGTCCCTGAGCTCGATCAGCCCCCAGAACAGACAATCAGAGTACGCCTCCTCGAGCTCTGACGCGTACCAGGTCTGGTCTTCCTTGATGTAGTCTTTGATTGGCAGCTTGTCGTGTGCCGCGTTGAGCCCTGGAATCCACCGATTGCAGTCCTTCTTCTTCCTGGCGTCGAGGACCTCTGGCCCAAGCACCTTCTTGCTGGCCTCTATCTTCTGTTGGGTGTTCCCCATCACCAGGATGTATTTGAGACAGCCCGACGAGAGCATGGCGACGGCGACGAAGAGCGAGTTCCGAAGCAGGTGCATGGTCGACTGGTAGGGCAGCGACGCCCGCGACACATCTCACCGGAACCTCTCCAGCCGCCGGGGTACTGCGGGGCGGTGTCTGGAAGTTCAAGGGGTTGATGGCTCGGAAGAGGTTGGCGGCGTCTGACGTTTGTGCGCGACGAAGCGGCGCATGATGCCGTCCGAGCGGCGGCCGTCGGCGTTGATGACAAAGCCGTTCGCCTCGACGGTGGCTTCCGTGCGTCGGTTCGGGTGACATCCTCCGGCGACGATGGTCCACGCGGGCTGGAGCAGGTCTTGAAACCAGCCGATGCGCTTCGAAGCGTGTCGCACGTGCTCGAGCATTCTCAGCTGCCCGTCGGTGGTGAGGACCCGGGCGATCTCTCGCAACCCGGCGTCGGGGTTCGGCACCGAGCAGAAGACCAGGCTCGAGACGACGGTGTCGAACGCGCCTTCCCGAAACGGCAGCGCCTCGGCAGACCCACGCACCAACAGCGCGTTGGGACAGCGGGCCCTCGCCTGCTTCAGCGCGTCGGCGTCGGGCTCGAGGCCGATGACGGTGAGGGACGGCTCGTAGCGGGGCAGGTTCCGGCCTGTCCCAGAGCCGACCTCGAGCGTGTTGCCTCGCGCGCCCTTCACCAGCCACTCGCGCCACCGCGACAGCCCGGTCCACTCCATGACGCTGCACATCGCGTCGTACAGCCAGGGAATCTGTTCGACGCCTCGCATGACGTCGGCTTTACTCGCGAACGGCGTTCCTGGGTGAGGCGAAGGTCGCGGCTGGTTGCGACGCGGTGACGACTCGTCAGGGCTCCTGGGCGTGCCCGTCGTCGGCCGCATGTCGACAGACTCATCTGAGGCGCCGTTGCTTGATGCGCTTCGATCCCCCGAAAACGCCATCGCCATCGACCTGACCGCGGCCGTGCGCCGGCTGCGGCCGGGCTCATTCGTTGCGTACTCCGAGCACTACGCCTTCGACCCCCTGGAGTTTGCCCAGCACGGTCAGGCGGCGGTCACCCCGAGGCCTGAAGTCCCCTCGCTGCTGCATTGGGGCCGCACCGAATCGGGCGACAAGGAATGGACGACCGCGCGCAGCGGCTGGTTCGACGTGACGTGGAGCGGTGTCGCGGTCGAGCTGGTGGCCGCCACCGTCGGGGTGGCAGGCGAGTGTCCCGAGACGGGCTGGTGGATCGTCGGCCCCGACGAAGTCGCCGTGAAGGCGTTCTTCCTCGCGGTCTGCCGGTACACCGAAGACGTGCACGGCCAGGTGTTGGTGTTCAACGATGGAGAGTTCTCGAAGAGCGCCGAGCTGCATCGCGCCGTGAAGGACACCACGTGGGATGACCTGGTGCTCCCGGGAACGCTCGCGCGCGACATCCGGGCAGACGCGAGACGCTTCTTCGAGCGCAAGGCGTTCTACGAGTCGCACCGGCTCCCCTGGAAACGCGGCCTGCTGTTCATTGGCCCGCCGGGGAATGGCAAGACCCACTCGGTTCGTGCGCTGCTCAACGAGCTCGACCGGCCTGTCATTTTCGTACGCGGCTTCGAGGGCAAGAACGTGACGGTCGCGGGCGGCATCGCGCAGGTCTTCGATCGGGCCAGGCGCATGGCACCCGCGGTGATCGTGTTCGAGGATCTCGACTGCCTCATCGACGACGGCAGCCGGTCGCTGTTGCTCAACGAGCTCGACGGCGTGGCGCGCAACCACGGGCTCTTCGTGGTCGCGACCACCAACCACCCTGAGAAGCTCGATCGCTCGCTGCTCGACCGGCCCAGCCGCTTCGACCGCAAGTTCCACTTTCCGCTGCCTGACGAAGCGGTGCGGCGCGCCTACCTGTCGAAGTTGACCGCGCGAGAGGCGGCTGCGCTCCAGCTCTCGCCCGAGGCCATCGACACGCTCGTCGAGCGCACCAACGGCTTCACCTTCGCGTACCTGAAGGAGCTGCTCCTCAACGCCTCGCTCACCTGGGCCGACGAAGATGGCGCGCGGCCGTTCGAGCTGGTCGCTCGCGAGACGGTGACGTTGCTGAAGGCCGACCTCAAGACGGCAGATGTCTCGTTGGGCCACCGGCCGGGCGTGCAGTCGATTGGCTTCGCGGAGGCCCGTTCGACGGGACGCTGACCTGAGCTAAGCTCCAAACCCAATGGCCGGGGCCCCGACGTCCGCCAACTTCAGTTTCCTCGAACAACACGATCCGCTGCTGGTCTCGCTGGGGGCGTTGGCCGAGCGGTACCACCGTCATCAAGCTCCGGCAGTTTGCCGAGACGCTGGCGCGCCACACAGCCGCGAACCTCGGCATGCCCGAGATCGCGCGGGAGCAGCAGATCGACCTGCTCCAGCGGCTGCGCACGGCGAGGGCCCTGACCCCGGAAGTCCATGAGCTGTTCAACGCGATTCGTCGGGCTGGCAACAACGCGGTGCACGAGCACGTCGCGGCCCATCGAGAGGCGCTCCACTGCCTGAAGCTCGCGCGTGAGCTTGGCATCTGGTTCCACCGCTCATTCGGAGGCGGCCAGTCGTTTCATCCCGGCCCGTTCCTGCCGCCTGGCGACCCGGCCAGCGCAACCAGGGAGCTGCACGCCGAGCTCGAGCGGCTGCGAAAACAACTCAACGAGGCGCAGTTGTCGGCCGACGCGAGCAAGGCGGTTGCGGCGGAAGAGGCGCGTCGCCGCCTCGATGCCGAGGAACGCGCGAAGAAGGACGCCGAGGAGCGCGCCATCTGGGAACAGCTCGCCTCGGAGGCCGGGACGAAGCTGGCGGCCTCACTCGCTTCATCGACGAAACAAGCCGGTGCGAAGAAGCCGGCCCAGTTGCAGATGCTGACCGACCAGCTCGTCGAGGCGGGCAACGCCATCACCATCGACGAGGCCGACACCCGTACGCTCATCGACGAGCAGCTGCGGCAGGCAGGGTGGGAGGTCGACTCGCAGGTGCTGCGGTACGAGGCCGGGGCGCGGCCGATCGCTGGGAAGAACCTGGCCATTGCCGAGTGGCCCACGAAGAATGGTCGCGCCGACTACGTGCTCTTCGTCGGGCTCACCGTCATCGGCGTCGTCGAGGCGAAACGAACAGCGAAGGATGTCAGCGGCTCGCTACAACAAGCCAGGCGGTACTCCGAGGGCTTCTCCCTTCAGGCCGACGAGGCCTTCGCCGCTGGCGCGCCGTGGGGGAAGTATGGAGTGCCCTTCCTCTACGCCACCAACGGCAGGCCCTGGTTCAAGCAGCTCGATACGAAGTCGGGCATCTGGTTCCACGACGTTCGTCGCAAGACCAACCTGCCGCGTGCGTTGAACGGCTGGCCGACGCCCGAGGGCCTGAAGGACGAGCTCAAGCACGACATCGAGGCCGCCGCGAAGAAGCTGAAGGACGAGTCACCGGCAGATCTGCCCGGCCTTCGTCCCTATCAAGTGAAGGCGATTCGAGCCGTCGAAGAGGCGTTGGCGGAGGGCAAGCGCAAGGTCCTGGTCGCGATGGCCACGGGTACCGGCAAGACGCGCACCTTCATCGGGCTCATCTATCGGCTGGTGAAGACAGGTCGCTTCCGACGCGTGCTCTTCCTCGTCGATCGAAACGCGCTGGGCGAGCAGGCCGCCACTGCGTTCAAGACCGAGTTCGTGGAGGGCACGCAGAAGTTCAGCGACGTCTTCAACATCAAGGACCTTGGCGAGGTGAAGCCAGACCGCGAGACGCGGCTGCACTTCGCGACCGTGCAGGCCGTCGCCAAACGTCTGTTTCACAGCGGCGAAGGGGGAGTGCCTGAGCTGCACATCGACGACTACGACTGCATCGTCGTCGACGAGTGCCACCGCGGGTACACGCTCGACGAGGAACTCTCTGAGGTCGAGCTCTCCTTTCGAAACCAGGACGACTACCTCTCGGTGTACCGCCGCGTGCTCGACTATTTCGACGCGGTGAAGATCGGGCTCACTGCGACGCCTGCGCTTCACACGACAGAAATCTTCGGTCGGCCTGTCTATCAATACACCTACCGTGAGGCTGTCGTTGAGGGTTTCCTCGTCGACCACGATCCACCGTACAAAATAGACACCCAGCTCTCGACGCTGGGCATTTAATTCGCTCTGGGTGAGCGGGCGCCGATCTGGAACACCGAGGAGGGCAAGCCCGACTTCGTCACCATGACGGACGAACTCAACTTCGAGATTGAGAACTTCAACAAGCAGGTCGTGACCGAGAACTTCAACCGCGTGGTGTGTGAGGTGTTGGCCGCGGAGATCGACCCGTCGATGCCGGGGAAGACGCTCATCTTCTGTGCGACCGACCTGCATGCGGACATGGTGGTGAAGCTGCTCAACCAGGCGTTCGCGGAGCGATACGAGTCCGTCGACGCTGACGCGGTGAGGAAGATCACCGGCGCGAGCGACAAGCCACTCGATCTCATTCGGCGGTTCCGAAACGAGAAGCTGCCCTCGGTGGGAGTGACGGTCGATCTCCTCACCACCGGCATCGACGTGCCGTCGATCTGCAACCTGGTGTTCATTCGTCGCGTGCGCAGCCGCATTCTCTACGAGCAGATGATGGGCCGAGCGACGCGCCTGTGGAGCGATGGGGAGTTCACCAAAGAGGCCTTCCACATCTTCGACGCGGTGGACCTGTACGAGGACCTCGAGCCGTACTCCTCGATGAAGCCGGTGGTGGCCGACCCGACGTTCACGTTTGCCCAGCTGGCTGAGGAACTCGGGAAGCTGAAGGACGATGCTGCGCGGCAGGTCGTTGCCGAGCAGTTGATCGCCAAGCTGCAACGAAAGAAGCGTGCGTTTCAGGGTGAGAAGAACTCGCAGCGCTTCGAGGCTGCGGCTGGCGGCACGATCGACGAGGTCGTGAAGCAACTTGCCGACGCCTCACCAGCAGAGCTGTCGAAGTGGCTCGCCGAGCATGCGCTGTTGGTGCCGTTGCTCGACAAGGTGACGGCCGGTGGCATGCCGCTGCTGATCTCGGAGCACGAAGACCAGCTCATCAGCGTCACGCAGGGCTTCGGGCCAGGACGGAAGAAGCCGGAAGACTACCTGGCGGGCTTCGGGCGCTTCCTGAAGGAGAACGAGAACAAGGTCGAAGCGCTCAAGCTGGTGATGCAGCGCCCGCGAGACCTGACCCGAGCTGAGCTGAAGAAGCTGAAGCTCGAACTCGATCAGGCCGGGTACTCGGAGGCTGAGTTGAGAGCGGCCTACAAGGCGACCACCAACGCCGACGTCGCCGCGTCGATCATGGGCTACATCCGGCAGCGGGCGCTCGGCGAGCCGCTGAAGCCGTACGCCCTGCGGGTCGAAGAGGCGCTCCAAAAGGTGTTGGCGTCGCGCAAGTGGGCTCCGCCGCAGATGATGTGGCTCAAGCGCATCGCCAGGGCGATTCGGGAGAACGAGGTCGTCGACCGGCCGCTGTTCGACGAAGCCGCGTACCAGAGCGAGGGTGGCTTCACGCGCATCGACAAGATCTTCGACGGCAAACTCGCCGAGGTCGTCGCTGACCTGCAGGACCAGGTCTGGAAGACGGGGTAGCTCGGTCCTCCCGGACCAACCCTTTTGAATCGACCTGAGGCAAAGTCGAAGTCGATGGCGCGCTCGATCCCAGCTCTTGTGACCCCTTCGGTCCTCGTTCATGCGCGGACGACGGCGGGCTTCGATCTGTCGACTGCCGCTGACCGGCTCGACGTTCCCGTCACGAAGCTCGAAGCGTGGGAGCGGGGAGATGCAGGGCTGACGATGGCCCGACTCAAGCGACTGAGCACGCTGTACCGGCGCCCACTGAGCTTCTTCTACCTCCCTGCGCCGCCGGTCGAGCGGGAGCAGGCAACTGACTTTCGCGCCAGCGGCGTCGAGACCGAAGAGACGCACGTTGAACTTCGGCTTCAGATTCGACGGGTTCAGGAGCTCCGCGAGGTTGCGGTTCGTCTCGAGGCCGAGTCGGAGATGGCCTCCCGCACCGACCTGCCCGCAGGTTCGCCCGACGGCAAGCCGGCGGAGCTCGCTGGTCGCCTTCGCGCTTGGCTCGGCGTCGAGCTGCGCGACCAGCTGGCGTGGAAGGACTCGGCGCAGGCGTTCCGGGAGTGGCGGACTCGAATCGAGCGGCGTGGCGTTCTGGTCTTTCAGTTCACGAGCGTCCCCGTTTCGGTGGCTCGCGGCTTCTCGGTCAGCGCCGAGCGGCTGCCAGTCATCGCCGTGAACAGCCAGGATCCCCCGGTCGCGCGCAGCTTCACGGCCCTGCATGAACTCGCTCACCTCGCGCTCAGGCAGGCGGGCGTGTGCGACTTCAGCACCAGGCGGGAAGCCCAGGGGCTCGAGCGGTTCTGCAACCTCGTCGCCGCGGAGGTGCTGATTCCAGTCGAGGCCCTTCGTGAAAGGTTGCCCGAGGGTCAGGCAGTCGACGTCGCCCAACTGGCGAAGGACTTCAAAGTCAGCCGTGAGGCGATGGCGCTTCGACTGATCGCTGCGCAGCGGTTGCCGTGGAGCTCCTATGAGGGCTTCCGAACCCGGCACATCAAGGAAGTCGAAGAGACCCGGGTCCGCCAGAAGGAGAAGGAGCGCGAGGGCGGGCCAGAATACACCCGGCTGGTCGTCACGAACCTCGGTCAGCGGTTCCTGCGACTGGTGCTTCACGCCTATCAGGACGGGCTCGTCACCGCGCCTGAGTTCAAGGACTACACCAGCGTCCGCGTGACCGGCGTCGAGAAGCTGCAGGCGATGATGGGCGAACCCGCATGAGTTCGATGCGGTACGTCATCGACGCAAACTCGCTCATCCAGGCCTGGCAGGTCTACCCAGAGAACCACTTCCCGGACCTGTGGGCCCAGCTCGAGCGACTGATCACGAAGAAGAGGCTCCAGTCACCCAGCGCCGTGCGCGATGAACTCGACGCAGGCAGTGACCAGCTCAAGCAGTGGGCCAAAAGCCAAACTGGCTTCTTCGTGGAGGACAGTGAGGCGCTTCAGACCGTTCTTCGATCAGTGACCGCGTTGCCAGACTTCGTGCACCCAGTCGGTCGCCGAAACTACGCAGACCCCTGGGTCGTCGCGCTTGGCCGTCATCTGGGTGCCACCGTGCTCACCGAGGAAAAGGGCAAGGGCTACGCGCAGGGCGCGCTGAAGGTCCCCGACATGTGCAGGCTGCTCAACGTTCAGCACTCCCGCTTTCAGGGGCTGTTCGCGAGCGAGAGCTGGACGTTCACGCTGAAGAAGTAGGGCTCGATCGGTCACCGACAACGCGCAGGCGCGACGGTATGGTGCGCGCCGCCATGGCCACCAGCACCACCGACATCGTCCAGAAGTGTCACCAGCGGAGCCAAAAGGGACCACCCGGGGACCAGGGGACCACTTGGCGGGTTTCGGGCGGATCTTCGCCCGAGCCGACAGCGCGTCGAGCGCACAGGGCCAATGCGCTCGTCGGGGACGGCGCGGGCGGGGTGAGAGAAACCTCCCCGTTCGAGGGCGAAGTTGGGCGTTGGCGGGCCGGCGGTCGGGTTCCGTTCGTTGTGGCTACAGCAAGGACAGTTGGCGCCAGTCGGCCGCGAGGTGTTCGACGCGGCGGAGGTGTTGGCGCAGGGCAGGGACGAGCGCGAGCCTGGCGAGCATCGCCGCGACGTGCGGCGCGCGGTCGAGCCTGGCTGCCTGGCGAATGGCGTCGACGAGTTGGTTCGGCGCGGCGAGCGTCACGTGTCTGCGCTCGAGCGCGAAGCGACAGATGGCGTCGGTGCGGAGCATGGCCGCAGGGAAGACGAGCTGACAGTCGAGACCGTGCTCGGCATCGACTCGGCTGAGCAGCGCCCAGCGGTCATCGTCGTTGAGCGCGACGAGCGGCGCGGTGACGTGGCCGCCATCATCGACGACGACGGCGAGCACGCGGTGTCCGGTGGCCCACAGGCCACACGCCGCCATTACGACACCTCGGGCACGTAGCCCTTGCCGTCGAGGACGAAGTGCTCGCAGCGCTCGGTGAGGCGCTTGGCGATGACCTCGGCGTTGAGGGCGTCGGGGAATACCTTGGGCCAGTCTTTGAAAGCGCGGTTGGTGGTGATGGCCGTCGAGCGACGGTAGTCGTACCGTTCGGACACCACTTGGAAGGCGAGCTTCGCCTGTGCGGCGTCCATGGCGAGCGAGGCGAAGTCGTCGATGACGAGGAGCTCGGCCCTGACGTAGCGGCCCATGACGCGCTCGAGGCTGCCGTGGCTCTCGGCGCCCTGAAGCTCGTTGAGCATCTTTGCCGAGCTGGTGAAGAGGACGCGGCGCGTCGCCTGGCACGCGCGGTACGCGAGCGCCCGCGCGAGGAAGGTCTTGCCGGTGCCTGGGTGGCCGATGAAGAGGGGGTTGATGCCGCGGCCGATGAAGGCAAGCTCATGCAGCGCGAGGTAGCGGGCCTTGAGCTTCTTGCGGCAGGCGTCGAAGTCGAAGTCGAAGGTGTCGATGGTGTTCACCTCCGGGAAGTGGGCGTCCCGCAGGCGGCGTTTGATGGCGCCCTCGATGCGACTCTTCTTCTCTTCGTCGCAGAGCCGGTGGGCGACTTCGAGCGCGGTGAAGTTCTTCTTGGCCGCCTCGCTAAAAATCTCCGCGGCGAGCCGCGCCATCCCCGGCAGCTTGAGCCACTTGAGCTTCTCCAGCAGCAGTTCGAGGTCGTCCTTGTCGCCCTTCTTCATGACGCGTCCTCCGTCGGCGGCTCGCCGGGGTTCAGCGTCTTCTTCGGGCGCGGCTCGTCGTAGAAGGCGAGGTCCGGCTCGGACAGGCGGATGCCGTCGAGTTCTTCGTTACCGAGCTTCAGCGGCATCGGGCCCGGCGCGAGCCCCTTTTTGTGGCGCAGCACGTACTCGACGTACTCGGCGCCGACATGGCCGGTGGCCATCACCTCGGCCAATGCCTCGCGAGTGGCCCCGTCGCCCCAGAGCTCACTGAGGAAGACGAGCCGCTCAATCTCCTTGCGCAGCGAGCGGCCGTTGGCCGCAAGAATCTTGAAGTACTCAGCGGCGGCCTCGCCGAGCCCCTGCAGTTGGGCCGGCAGGGCGCCAGCGGCACCGCGGGGTTTCGTCTCCAGGAGGCCGGCCTCGTGCGAGAGGTCCACCACTGGCTTTCCGGTGTCCCAGCTGCGGTTGTGCACGGCGACGCGCTTGTGCCCGAGGTTCACCGACACCTCGACGTCGTTGCCGCGCACCAGCACTGCCTGCCCAATGAGGCGCCAGGGCACGCTGTAGGTGTTGCTGTCGAAGTCGACGCGAAACGTCTTCGACACCGTGGTGTTGAAGAGGTCGTCGGTATCGAAAGGCTGCCAGGAGACGGGCTCGAGCTTCTTCTGCTCTTCGTGCTTGAAGACCAACGAGGGCACCTTCCCCGTCTCCTCGTGCACGCGGTTGTTGGCGATGTCGTCGCGCCACCTGGTGGCTTGGGCATTCAACTCGAAGAGGTCGACTGGGTGCCGGCCCGGCCAGAAGCGTGTGCGGACGAAGCCGATGGGTCTCTCGACGTAAGGCTTCTCGGTCGGCCGCCGCGGAGTACACGCGCGCACCCCGAGGCCGCGCGCCGCCGCATACTGCAGGAAGCGTGGGTTGAAGACTGCTGTCCCGCCCGCGCGCTCCTTCACGACCGTCCCCATGTTGTCGAAGACGTCGACGAGTGTGCGCCCGCCGAAGAAGCGCAGCGCTGCGTCCATGCACCGCAGGAAGCAGCCCATCTTCTGGCTCAGCGTGAAGACGAGAAAAAGCATTCGCGAAAATGCGAGCGCCGCGACAAAGGCACTCACGCGCCGGGCACAGCCAGCGATGGCGTAGCCGAAGTCTGCCCAGTCGACCTGCAGCATGCGTCCTGGGCCGTAACTGCGCGTCAGGAAGGCCTCTTGCCTCGGCTGGGGCCTCAGCTGCCGCAGTCGCCCGCGCACGACGGTAATTCCGCCCTGGTACCCCCGCTGCCGCAGCAGGTCCATCACCGCCGGCGCTCGAATGTCAGCGCAGTCTTCCACCGCCTTGCGGATGTCGGTGTCGTACGGCGAAAGGATGGTCGCTCTGGCTGCCTCAGGTTTCGGTTTCGGCTTCTGCTTCCCGCTCGCCAAGCCCAACAACCTGCGCACGGTCTTGCGGTCGATCTTCAGCTTTCGGGAAATGGCCCGAATGCTCGCGCCCTCCGTCAGACGCATCGTCAGGACGACGGCCATCTTCTTGGACTGCTCGTCATCGTTCGTCACGGCGGCTCCTTGCGGCGGCACCACTCGGCCAGCGCGAGCACCTCGATGACGCGACCGCGTCGCCCGCAACACCTGCAGCTGAGTGCTCTGCCCACCAGTTGTTCCGCGCTCGCCTGCACCTCCGGCCACACCACCAGCACCCACTCGACGTCGTCGCGCGCATCAGGCTCCTCGCCGGTGACCTCGTACGCCGCCACCGTTGCGCCTGTGTCTACGTGGCCTCTTTCCGGCACACAGCGGCGATCCCCCACGCAGCGCAACCGCGCACGTCGCCGGCTCTCTTCGTCAGCGTGCTGCTCGCGGCCCTCGTCGGAGTCCCGGTACTCCCGCCGCGCTCGCCTCTCGCGCTCGCGCTGCGCCAACGGGGCGCACTCGTAGCAGTACCGCCGCCCAGGCTCGCGGCTGTGGCAGTACTCGAACGGCGCCTGACAGCGCCCGCACTGTCTGAAGTGGAGTTCGACCTTCGCCACCCGCGTGTCGAGCGGACAAAGGTTCGACACCGCTGGTCGCCCGAGGGAACATCACCCTCGAGACAAAGCGGTGCCACCCGCTGGGCGGCTCGGGCCCTATACCCGCGCCGCCCGTCTCGTTCGCTCTCACGCTCAGCTTCGGGCCGACCTTCCGACTGCGCGACTTTTCAACAGGGACTCACAGCTTTTGAGTCTCCCCCAGACCCCCTCAACAGCGACGACGACGACAAGAAGTTCGACGCGATCATCAACTGTACGCCATCACACACAGGTGGTCCCCTGGTCCCCGGTGATTCCGCTGAAAGTGGTCCCTTCTGGCTCCGCTGGTGACA
>VYLD01000102.1_pt1 | contig 32602 bp, 29 predicted proteins | sample 5114401 | NCBI WGS metagenome assembly VYLD01 (sample SAMN12291783, study PRJNA351875) | freshwater metagenome | isolation source: freshwater lake | place: USA: Michigan, Gull Lake | collected 2013-08-08 | reverse complement strand
CACGACACAGGCAAGACCATCGGTCGCCTTGTCAAACGCCTTGAGGCCCTCGGCTGCGAGGTCGACATCAAGCGCGCTGCATAACTCCGCAGGATGAGCCGACCTCGGAACAAGTTTCTTAGCAGCCCTCTCGATCAACCCTCGCGTAGCTTGAGGCGGTCCTCACGGCGACGGTTGGTCTCCTCCATGCCCCACGCGCAGGCCCTTCGACTCGCGCTCGAGGGCTGCACCGCGAACGGCGCGCTGCTCAAATCCAGAATGAGATTCGGCGCGAACGGGCGTCAGGCCCCGCGCCCAGGCCGCCTTCCCGAAGCCAGCCGCGAATGGCTTCCACGTCAGCGTGCAGCAGGTCTGCCTCGGTTGACTTGAACGAGGGGGGCCCGGGTGCGCGGGTCATGCCCTCGTGCTGCAGCTGCATGATGGCGACGTCCTGGCCGATGACCTGCCGGGTGTACCACCGCATCGCCGAGCTCAACCCCCGCGCGACCAGATTGAAGGGCAGATCGCGCGGCAACCGGTAGGAAATGGACGTGTAGACCATGCTGTCGAGGGGCCCGATGGGAGTCACCTGGCTCGAGATGACGTAACCGCTGCGCGCACCCCACCGGTAGTCGACGCGGGTCACGTTGGGCGCGATGAAGTGGTCCGTGTGCACCATGGGAGCGCCGGTCGGGTTCATGAGCAGCCCCGCGCCCTCCAGGGTGTCGCCTTGCTGCTCGTAGGTCACCAGCACATGTCGAGGTGAGCGCTCCACCGTCGCGGGAACGCGGGTCCGTCGTCGGTCACGAAACCACCCGCGGTGCACGAAGACGGTGTGAGGCACGTCCATGAAGTTCTCGACGAGGTTGGTGACCCCGTTGGGAAAGCGGGTGACCATGAAGTACGTCGTCCACTCACGGTCGTCTCGGTGAGGCACCCGGAACGCAGGCGCCCTCGCCGCCGCGACGTCATCGCCCATGTAGAGCAGCACCAACCCGTCCTGCTCGAGGGTCGGGAAGCGACGCACGGTGCCGACGTCGCTCGGACACCTCGACAGGCCAGCGTCGGCGTAGCTCGCGTCGTCCAGCACCTCTGCGCGCTGGGTCGGGCCCAACGATGGAATCTCGACGCAGGCGCCGCCATGGTCATAGACCCAGCCGTGGTAGGGGCACGCCAACCGGCCGTCGAAGGTCACCCCTCCAGATAAGCGCGCGTTGCGGTGCAGGCACCGATCGAGCAATGCCGCAGGTTGTCCCGAGGGGTCGCGAAACAGGACCACCGGAGTCTTGAACAGCGTCCGCGACAACGGCTTCCTGGCAGTCAACTCGGTCGACAGGCACGCCACATACCAGGCATCTCGCAGGGCCCCACATCGCGCCCAATCGGCCTCGGCCTCGAGGTCGATTCGTGGCGATGCTTCGAGGGCCTGATGCGGATGGCGGTGCGACACCCTTCGGAGTCTGCCGCCACCACCCCAGCGCAGCAACCCTCGCATCAGCGCTGCGTCGATGCTCGGCGATGATTCCCGGGTCCAACTGCTCAGCGATGATGTCCGCTGCTGCGGCGGTCACTGGCCGAGGAAGGGGAAGACCCTGCGGTGCCACCGGTCTTCGGGCCGGGGGCTCAACGAGGTGCTGTTCCATCTGGCGCCTTGACGACTGGCCTCGGGCGACCACCGGGACTAGGAAGTGCAACGGTGGAGCACGCGACCATCGCGGCGATCGCCACCGGGCCTGCGCGGGGCGGAGTCGGCGTTCTGCGGCTGTCTGGACCCAGGTCTCTGGCCGCGGCGCGAAGGGTCGTCTGGAGTCTTCCGCCACGACCCCAGCCGCGTCTGATGACGCTGCACCGTTTCAACGACTCCAGCGGGGTCGCCGTCGATGAGGGGCTGGTCGTCTATTTCGAAGGGCCCCGATCGTTTACCGGAGAAGACGTGGTCGAGCTTCACGCTCATGGCGCGCCCAGGCTCCTCTCCCTGCTGCTCGAGGTGGTCGTCGCCGAGCCCGGCGTTCGGGTCGCGCTGCCCGGAGAGTTTACGCGGCGTGCGCTGGCCAACGGGCGACTCGACGTCACCCGCGCAGAGGCGGTGCTCGACCTCGTCGAGGCTGTCTCTGAGCGTGAAGTTCGCGCCGCAGCAGCCCGCCTGGCCGGCGGCCTGGGTGCGCTGCTCGAAGACCTGCACCAACCGTTGCTCGCGTTGTCGGCGCTCCTTGAAGGCGCGCTCGAGTTCCCTGACGAGGCAGGTGAGATTGAAGATGAAGCGGCGGCGGCGGTGTCCGCAGCGCTCCTTCGCGCGCGGTCACTCGAAGCAGGGGCCCGCAGGGGCCGTCGCCTGCATCAGGGCAGCACGGTGGTGTTGTTTGGGCCGGTGAACGCCGGGAAGTCGACGCTCTTCAATCGGTTGGTTGGCGGTCGGCGAGCGCTCGTCGATGCTGAGCCGGGCACGACGCGTGATGCCCTCGAGGCGCGGGTGGAACTCCAGGGTCAGCTCGTCTGCCTGTTCGACACGGCAGGTCTTCGCGAGGCCCCCGGCCGCCTCGAGGCGCTGGGCATCGGCAGGACCCGCGAGCTCCTCGCGGTCGCAGACCTCGCGGTGTTGGTGGTACCCCCTGGGTCGCTGGGTTCAGAGCTTGCGCAATGGCGCGGTGAGGTCGGCGACGCCAGGCGGCTCGACGTTCAGGGCAAGGCTGACCTCGCGGGGGCGCAGGACCTCACCGTGCAGGTGAGTGGCGTCACCGGGGCGGGCGTCGAACGGCTGGTCGAGGTCATCATGGCGCGCCTCGAACCCGACCATGAAGGCCTGGTCCTTGCGACCGACCGGCACCTCGACGGTCTGATGGCCATCTGTCATGCGCTCGTGCGTGCAGAGGACGCGCTGACCACTGCTTCACTCGAAGTTGTCGCTGGGGAGGTGTCGGTCGCGCTGCGCGAGCTTGGGGCGCTGACTGGACACGACGTCTCGAGCGAACGGCTCGATGCGCTCTTCGCGCGGTTCTGCGTCGGGAAGTAACCGGGGCGCTTCAACTGGCGCTGCCCAGAGGACCCGTGCAGGCAGCCAGAGGACCTTCTCCTGACGAAGGCTCGGGCACGGCGCTGAGCCTTGAAAGGTGCGGGTGACGGCTTCGCTCGAGGGCGTGCGGCCAAACGCTCGGCGCGCGAATGTTCCACGTGGAACATCAATCACCCCGGTCAGGCACCTCAGCTTTCGGAGGCCGCGCGCCCAAGGGTCTTCGACTCGAACGGGAACCGGGACTCGCGGTCGCGACCTCAAAGATCGGCGCTGAAGGCCAGGACGCCTCGGGGGTCCTTCGAGAGGGGAAGCTCGAAGCGCCGGGCGCTCACCAACTGGCAGCCAGCGAGCTTCCCGCTGCGCTCGGCCGCGCCCGGCGGCGGCAGGTGGCTGACCATCGCCAGAATGAGCCCCCGCGGCGCGACGTAGTGTCGGGCGAGCTGAAGCCAGGGCTCCACGTCCATGAAGGCCCGTGACACGACGACCTGCGCCCGCTCGAGCCCTTCATGGTGCGCGTTCCCAGCCAGTCGCCGGTGCTGAGCGACAGCCCGACCCACCAGCCCTCCGCGGGCGATAGCGGCTTTCATGAAGGCCACCTTCTTGGCCACCGCGTCGACCAGCGTGACCACCAGGTCAGGTCGCGCGAGCGCCCAGGGAATTCCCGGCAGGCCTGCACCGGCACCGAGGTCGAGCACGGTGCGCGGCTGCCCATCAAACGGCGGCAGTTCTGCGAGCACCGCCAGCGAATCAAGCAGGTGCTTGTCGACGAACTGCAGAGGCTCGGTGATGGCCGTCAGGTTGATGCGCGTGTTCCAGCGCAACAGCTCGTCGGCGAACGTCGTCAGCCCGTTGAGCAGGGCCGGCGACGGGTGCATGCCAAGGGCAGGCAGGCCGCGCTCGAGCAGGCCTTCGACCGTTTCCACCCGCGCCTGGCCGGTGTCTTCACTCACTGTCCCGTCCCTCGGGGGCGCTGCTTCCCGGGCTGGTGTCGGCCGGCACTGTTCCACGTGGAACAGCCGAAGCCCGACGCAGGTGGACCAACAGCAGCGTGGCCGCGGCAGGCGTGACGCCGCGGAGCGAACGCGCCTGCGCGAAGCTGGTGGGTTGCGCCGACGTGAGGCGCTCCTTGGCCTCGGTCGAGAGCCCGACCACCGCCGTGAAGTCGAACCCCGAGGGCACCACGACGGAGTCAAACGCCTCAGCCTGGCGCCGCAGGGCGGCCGCGGCCTGCTCGACGTACGGGGCGTACCTGGCCTCGATGGTGACGGCTTCCTGCGCCTCGGGGTCGAGCGCTGGGCGATGGGGGTCTTCGCCGGTGACACGGTTCCAGGTCGCGCCGGGGCGACGCAGGCTCGACAGCAGCCCCGTGCGCTTCAACCTCGCCAGCTCTTCTCGGACACGGTCGTCGTGGTCTCGAACCTCAGCGAGGCGAGCGGCCGAGACCAGGCCGACCCGGTGGCCATGGTGGGCCAACCGTGATGGCGCGTTCTGTTCACGCAAGCTGAGGCGGTGCTCAGACCGACCCGTCATCATTCGCATCGGCTCGTCGACACCGTGGGTGACGAGGTCATCAAGCAGCACGGCCGCGTGTGCCTCGTGCCTTCCCAGGACGAGCGGAGGCTGGCGCTGAAGCGAGAGCCCGGCGTTGATGCCGGCGAGAAGGCCTTGCACGGCCGCCTCTTCGTAGCCCGAGGTGCCGTTGAGTTGCCCAGCGAAGAAGAGGCCTGAAACCGACCGGGTCTCGAGGGTCGCCTTGAGTTGCGTCGGGGGCGCGTAGTCGTACTCCACCGCGTAGCCGAACCGTTCGACCTCAACCCCCTCGAGCCCGGGAATCGTCCGCAGGAACTTCAGCTGCACCTCTTCGGGCAGGCTGGTGCTCAACCCGGCAGGGTAGACCAGCGGAGACGAGGCCCCTTCCGGCTCGAGGAAGACGGTATGCCGTGGGCGGTGCGAGAAGCGGTGCACCTTGTCTTCCAGGCTGGGGCAATACCTGGGGCCGCGGCCTTCGATGCGTCCCTGAAACAGCGCCGACAGGTGCAGATTCTCTCGAAGAACCTGATGGGTCTGCGTGGTGGTGTAGGTGATGAAGCAGTCGACCTGCGGCCTGCTGGGAAACGAGCCGGGCCGGCTCCGGCTCGAGAATGGCCTTGGCCGCTCATCAGACGGCTGAGGGGCGCAACGTGTCAGGTCGATACTGGTTCGGCGCAGGCGTGCGGGGGTTCCCGTCTTGAAGCGGGCCAGGTCGAACCCCAGGCTCTTCAGACACAGCGAAAGCCCGCTCGCAGCGTCATCGCCGAGGCGGCCACCAACCTCTTGAGCAGACCCCACGTGCATGACGGCCCTCAGGAAGGTGCCCGTCGTGACGATGACGGTTCCGGCGACCAGATGACGACCGTCGAGGAGCCGGACGCCAACGACCTGTCGCTGCTGGCCAGCCCCCTCGACCTCGACCGCCTCGACCTCTCCTTCGACCAGCGTCAGCCCGGGCTGCGTCGCCAGTGACCGTTGCATGGTCGACGCGTAGGCGTCGCGTTCACAGAGGACCCGCGTGGCCTGCACCGCAGGGCCTTTGGAAGCGTTCAAGGTCACGACATGCGTGCCGGCCTCGTCAGCGCACCACGCCATCTCACCGCCGAGCGCGTCGAGCTCTTTGACCAGATGGCCCTTGGCGGTGCCACCGATGGCCGGGTTGCAAGACATGACCGCCGCGCGGTCGAGCTTCAACGAAAGCCCCACCGTCGCCAGCCCCATTCGCGCACACGCCAGGGCCGCTTCACAACCCGCGTGACCCAAGCCAACCACCACGACGTCGAACCTCATGGCCGGCTTCGTAGAAGGGCCCGCGCCGCGGGGCAATCGCGGGTGCGACGTCGTGCACCACCGACGCCCGGCCAGGCGAGCGAAGTTTCACGTGGAACCTGAAGCGCTCATCTGGCCCCGCGACCCTCGCGCGCGATGGACTTCGTCTTGCGGTGAGCTTTCGGGAGGTCATCGCGTCGTCAGTCGCGCGCTCGACCACGACTGGCACGCGTGCTCCGCGAGCGTCCGAGCGCCTGACCGCGGCCTCGAAGGCACGACTGATTCTCCATTGAAGCCTTCTGGTGCCGCCGCCCAGCCCCTGTTTGACTTCGCGCCGCTCGAGGCCTTGGCTCAGCACCATGCAGGATGACAGCAAGACCACCGAGCTCGGCTTACCTGTTCCGACCCCAGCAGAGGCGGAAGGTGCCCCGACCAGCGCGGGCCATTCGCTCTTCGAAGAGGCCGGCCGGCTGATGGCTGAATCCCATGACGCTGAGCAGGTGAAGCGGGCGCTCATGAGCCGCGGACTTACCGAGGAAGCGGCACGAGTGCTCGTCAACGCGTTGCCAACAGGGGCGCTGCCTTCGTCACTGCCCGAGCCGAGCCTCTCGCTCACGACGCACGCGATGGTGCCAGACCTGTTCAGCCTGACAGAGCTGGGCCTGCAGGGCGACCCTGCGCTCGTGGGCCTTTATTGGCTGGCGTTCAGCGGCGTCTTCCTGTTGGTCCTGTTGCTGGTGGTCCTGGTGCCCCTTCCCGAGTTGTTCGGGGAAGCCGGGCCGAGCGAAGGGTTCCTGGTCTTCATCGAAGACGTGGTGCCTCCCGTCGGTTCGGCCGTCGTGGTGGCGGCCTTTTTGCGCGGGCTGTTTCTCGTCACGCGAGGTCGAAGCTTCTCGATTTCGAGGCGCAAGCGGTAGTCGCAGCGGTATCAGCCTCGTCGCGGCCTGGTCGCTGGGAATGTTTCACGTGGAACATCGCGGTCAGGAGCACGCTCGGGCGAAGAAGAGTGGCGCCGAACCTGGCACCTCGACGAAGAAGCGAGTCTGTCCGAATCCGTTCAGGTCGGTCCAATGACGCCGAGCCTGTGGTCGCTCGACTGTCCGGATGTTTCACGTGGAACATCACGGGCCGATGCCCCGAACTGGGCGCTTGGACAAGAAGATGGCCGACCGCCTGTCTGGATGTTTCACGTGGAACATCAGCGGTTGGCGCTGCGGTGCCCTGAACTGGGCGCCCGGTCGAGGTGGGTCTGTCCGAATCCGTTCAGCTCGGTCCGACGACGCCGAGCCTGCGGTAGGCTTCAGCGGTTCAATGCTGCGCCGAACCGGGCAGCTCGACGAAGAAGCGAGTGTCCGAATCCGTGGAGTGAGCTCGCCGGGCCTGTGGTCGCTCGAGGTCTGGAGGTTTCACGTGGAACATCGCTCCAGCAGTGTGGTTCAAGATCTTGACTCGGAACATGCTCCTTCTGGGAGGTCAGGTTGGTGGCGGCCGGGTCCGCGTGGAGGCGCGTCTCTGCAGGCTGCTCTTCGAGGGAACGCCAACAGGTCGCGACAAGGATAATGAGGGAACGGCGCGGCGTGAGCCTGGTGTGCGGCTTCTTCAAGCCTCGTCGGATGCCCGTGCCAGGGTTGATGTTTCCACGTGGAAGACTCTCGAACGGGAGTCGTTCAGGCGGGTGTTGACGCTGTGGTCAGGCCCCGAACATCGCGAGGCGGAACCCTTCAGCGAGACCTCACCATTGGCCACGGTAGCGAAGGTGAGGCACAGCTCGGCCTTCAGAGGCGCATGAAGTGGAGGCGCTTCCGAATCGTCGGGGCTCGGGCGCAGCGGCTCCGCTGACCCGCGCGGCTCTGGGAGCCGGGAGAACGCGCACCTCGGCGAGCATCTCCTCGTGAGGTCTGCAATGGCCTGGGTCTTCGCAGGCTCGGGTCCACCTCCCCAGGGATGGCTGGGCGCTTGGGAACCCCGCCAGGAGTTGGCGGCTCGTCGCCTCCGCACTGGCCTCGGCTCTGGTGGCCGAGCGGTGACGGCGGTCGACATCCGAAGGTCATCAGTCAGGTTCCGCGTGGAACATGTTGAGGGCTTGTTGACCGTTGGTCGCGCGGTCCACGGTGCACGAACAAAAGGCGCTGCCCGAAACCTTGGTGCGCTCGCCCAGCGCGCGCGCTTCTCTCAAGGCCTGAGAAGCGGTTGGAGCGTCTCTGTACCGTCCGCGCCAGGCCGCCAGTCCTCAACGCCAGGCCCCTGAAATGACTGACGCTCGAGGCTGGCACGGCGTGTGTTCAGGGTCGTTCCCGTGGCCCACTCGGGGGCCCCTCTCACAAGGAACAGAGCATGAGCGTGGTGACCAGGGTGGTGGGTGTGGTGGTGGTGCAGGAACGGGCGGCGAGGTCGCGTTCGCGTCAGAAGCGACCGGAAGGCTTCTCGCGGTCGACGCCCTCGCGTAAGACCAAAGGCATGGGGCGAATTCTCGCGATCTCGAATCAGAAGGGCGGCGTCGGGAAGACGACCACAGCCATCAACCTCGCCGCGAGCCTCGCCGCCGCCGAGCTGAAGACCCTGCTCATCGACCTCGACCCGCAGGGCAACGCCGGCAGCGGGCTCGGTATCGACCGCACCACCCTGACTGGCAGCGTCTACGAAGCCCTCATCTCGAGCCGGCCGCTCGGAGAAGTCGTGCTCAACACCGAGCTGCGCTACCTCGACGTGGTGCCCGCGACGCCCGACCTCACCGGCGCCGAGCTCGAGCTGGTACCCCTCGAGCGCAGGGAATTCAGGCTGAAAGACGCGCTCCACGGACTCGCCAGAGCGTATGACTACGTCATCATCGACTGTCCCCCTTCGCTGGGCCTGCTCACGCTGAACGCGCTCACGGCAGCCGACGCTGTGCTCATTCCCCTGCAGTGCGAGTACTACGCGATGGAAGGCCTCGCGCAGCTGCTCTCCACGATCGAGGTCGTTCAGCACTCGCTCAACAAGAAGCTCGAGGTCGAGGGTATCGCCCTCACCATGTTCGACCAGCGCGCCAACATCTCGCATCAGGTGGCCGACGAGGTGCGGCGCGTCTTCCCGAAGCTGGTCTTCGACGCTGTGGTGCCCAGAAACGTGCGCCTCGCCGAGAGCCCCAGCTTCGGCAAGCCGGTGCTGCTCTACGACATTCGCTCGAAGGGGTGCGAAGCGTACCTCCAGCTGTCCCGTGAGGTCGTCAAGCGTGACGCCCGCCGCCGGCGCTCTCGGGTGGCCTGACGGCCGCATTCCCCTCTTCTGGCCACCACCTCGTTCACCACGGAGAAGCCATGCCAGGCGTCATCAAGGTCCTCAACCCGCAACACCGCAAACCAGCGCTCGGGCGGGGCCTTGGCGCGCTCCTTCAGGACGCACGACCTCAGGCGGCCTCGCCGCAGGCGGTGGGGCTGACCAGGCTGCCGGTCGGCCAGATTCACCCCGACCGCGCCAACCCCCGTCGGCACTTCGACGAGGCTGCCCTCGAAGAGCTCGCGGTCTCTCTCAAACAACAAGGGGTGTTGCAGCCGGTGTTGGTTCGCCGGGACACCCGCGGCGGCTACCGCCTCATCGCCGGTGAACGGCGGTGGCGCGCTGCCCAGAAGGCCGGCCTCGCCGAGGTGCCCGCCATCATTCGTGAGGCGTCAGACGCTGAGGCGTTCGAGCTGGCGCTGGTCGAGAACATTCAGCGCGCCGACCTCAACCCCATCGAAGAGGCTGACGCCTTCCGACGCCTCATCGAAGAGCGTCGCATGACGCAGGAGCAGGTCGCCGACCGGGTCGGGAAGGACCGCTCGAGCGTCACCAACTCGCTGCGGTTGTTGTCCCTGCCCAACGAGGTTCGCCAGCTCGTCGCCGAAGGTGACCTCGACCGCGGTCATGCGCGCGCGATTCTGGGCCTGAGCCGCCCAGCCGAGATGGTGACGCTGGCGCGGGCGGTCATCACCGAGAAGCTCACTGTCCGCGAAACCGAAGCCCGCGTCAAAGACCAGCGCGGCGCCGGCCCTGAATCGGGGCCCCGCAAGAAGGCGGTCGTCCGAGCCAGCCCCGAGGCGAAGCGCCTGATGGAAGACCTGCAGCGCCGCCTGGGCACCAAGGTTCGCCTGGTCGAGCGGGGGGGCGGCAAGGGCACCCTCGAGGTCGACTTCTTCAGCTATGAGGACCTCGAACGAATCATCGGGCTGATCAAACGATAACGCGGTAGGACCGAACCTCGTCGCATGGCGCTATTCGGAGACAAGCGGGAAGCCTCAGGCTCCGCGAGGGAGGAGAAACCGGTGTCGGCCAAAGGTGGACAATTGAACGCGTTACTCGGCAAGGGCAGCGAGTTCGAAGGAAAGCTCACCTTCGAAGGCGAAGTTCGAATCGATGGAAAATACAGCGGGCAGATTCTCACCAAGGACACCTTGACCATTGGCGAGGGTGCCCGGGTGACCGCCGACATCACCGCCGGCGTGGTCGTGATCAGCGGCCTCGTCGAAGGGACCATTCGCGCCACCCAGCTCGTCGAGCTGCACGCGCCGGCTCGGGTCAAGGGCACCATCGAGACACCCGCGATGTCGATGGACAAGGGCGTCATCTTCGAGGGCACCACCAAGATGGAGAACCTGTCAGCGAAGCCTCCGCCTCCGCCTGGCGCACCGTCGACGAAGTGAGGGTTGCCGAGGTCTGGCTGAGCGGACGTCGAGTTGGAACGCGGGGCGCCCGAAGGCTGCGGTCTTTCCAGGTCTGCTGGGGGTTGGCTTGCAGCGCGCTTGTCGCCTGCTGGCCGGGCGCGTCGAGCCCAACCGCGTTGCGGGTGCCGTTGCCAGAGGGATGGGTCGCCACCGCCTCGTCGGACGGTCTCTCGGTCGGGCTGTCCGGACGGGTGATCATGACGCTCGAGCTTCGAGGCGAGCGGGCGCCACGGGCTACCGACCTGGGCGACGCGGCTGCTCTCGAGGGAGCCTCCGCGGCCCTGCTGGACGAAGCCGAAGGCTATTCCGCCGCGCGCTACCACCTGAGCGAGGGCCGCGAAGGTTTTCTTGCGGTCAAAGAGGTGTCGGGTCGCCTGGTCTGGTGCGCCTCGACCGCGAGCGCCAGCCCTGCCGAGGTCGATGAAGGGCTGGCGCGCTGTCGAGCGGTCACGATCGGGCCTGGGTCCGGTTCTCGTTGAGTTCGGGCGCGCAAGGGTCGACTCCCGCCGCCTTGATGCCCAGGGGGCGTCACGGGCTGGGCCTTGCGTTTCGATGACCTCGGTGTGGGTCACCCGAACGCCCGGAAAATGTTTCACGTGGAACATCGGCCCGGTTCCGAGAGGTCCGGCGTGTCTCGTCCGTTGCAGGCGCGAAGACCCGTCTCCGCGCGTGACCGAGGCACCGCCTGGCCGTGCTCGAGCAGCGACCCAGACGAAGTGCGCTTTGAGCGCCGTACGGCGCAAAGTGAAAAAGCGCGGCTAAACCCTGATGGCGCCAGCAGTTCGTTCTTCGGGGTCACTCACGCACCGTTCGAGTGCCCTGGGCGGTGCTTGTGTTCGGTCGTCTGCGAGGCGCGTTCACCCCACCTCAGCGTCGAGCCACGAGGTGAAGTGCTTCGAACGCGCGGTGAGCACCTGCTCGGCGGCGCGCACGCCGTGCCAGTTGGCTTCTTCGAAGAGGGCGAGGCCCCCGAGGTCCGAGTGCGCGAAGTGCAGCGAGGAGCCAAGGGACGCCTGGGCCGCGACCCGGTGAGGTCCGAAGAGGAACCCTGGCACCGGGCGGATCATGGCGTGGCCCCAGCGCATCACCTCGAGTCGTTCGACCTGCTCGTCGAGGCGAAGGTGCGCGGGGCGCAGGTCTGCCATCACCACGTCGTGCCAGTCGCGCGCCGTGGTCGAGAACAAGGTCTGGCGCTCAGCGACGACGTCATGGCCATCATGCGGGTAGTACCAGGTCAACACCGTCGGGCCAGCCGCCCGGGCTGCGAGGGACTGGTGGGTCGCGACGACGTACCCCAGGCTGCGAGACTGGTAGAGCACGTTGTCCCACGAGAGCGGGAAGCCGCGAGACCGGGGGCTGTCAGAAAGGGTGAGGTTCGCCACCGTCCACGGCCCGTAGTGGAACGCGTCGAGGAACGCTGGCCGCGCCTGTCGCCAGGGCAGCACCACCTTCGCGGCGATGAACCTGGGCGTCGCCAACACCACCTGATGAGCACGAAAGCGCACGGGCTGTCCCGAGGCGCCGTCGAGCCCGTGCGCGAACCAGTCAGTCGAGCCAGGCACCGGCTCGAGGGTGTGAATGAGCGTCGACCTCGTCAGTCGCTGCGGCCCGACCCGCTCGCACAGGTGCGCGATGAGGCGGCCATTGCCCTCGGGCCAGCTCAAGAAGCCGTCGTTCTTCTCCACCCCTGACTGCCGCGCGCAGAAGTACCAGAGCCCCGCCCACGCCGAGGTGTCGTGCGCGGTCGCGCCATAGTCATCGCGGCAGGCGTAGTCGACCAGCCACTTGAGCCGCCTCGAGGTGAAGCCCTCGAGCTCGAGCCACTGCGCCATGCTGAGGCGGTCGAGCGCCGTCCACTCGGCATCGTCGCTTCCAAGCTCGAGGGGCACCGCGAACGCTCTTCGCCCTTTGCCATCGCGCGCCGCCGCGAAGGTGTTCATCCGGGCCTCGAAGCGTGCCAGCTGGGCGAGGTCGTCGGCGGTGGCCCCTGCGCGGAGATAGAGGCCCTCGTACCAATGGCCCTTGTAGAACAGGCGCTCTTCGGGGTCGTGAATGAGCGCCTCTTCAGCGAAAACGGGCGTGCCCTGGTCATCGACTCCAGTCAGCACACCGAGCTCTTTCAGCACCCGGGGGACGGGGCCACGGCTGGTCAGAGGCGCTGGCAGATAGTGGGCGCCCCAGGGGAACCGGGACACCGCGTTCTGGCCCGAGCGGGCGGTGCCGCCCATCGTGTCGTCGACCTCGGTGACCAGCAGGTCATCGAGCCCGGCAGCGCGCAGCCGCCACGCCGCCGACAGCCCCGCGACGCCACCACCAACGACCAGGCACTCGACGACGCGAGCGTCGGTGGCGGCGAGCGGTGGCGGCGGGCCTCTCAGTCGGTGACCGAGGTGATGGACGTCATCGACCAGCGTCACCGGCACCTCGCGCCGCAGCCCGGCCTGTCGGCATGCCAGGTTGGCGGCTGAAGCGCCGAGCAAAGACACCAGCACGTCTCGGCGAGACATTCGCGACATCGATGGCCGACCGTAGCAGCCGCGGTGGGCATGACCGTGTTCATCTGCTGAGTGCCCCCGGCGCCAGCCGCTGCTCGGTCGAGGCCGCCCGGTCACCGGGTGCTGGCAGCCCAGGTCCGGCACGCCGAAGCATGATGCACCGCCTTCCGGCAGCGCTCACGCAGCGAGCGCTGCTCGACCCGCCACGCGAGCTGGAGACGCGATGGTGAGCAGGTTGCCGATGCCTGTGCGCCCAACCGCCGATGGGCCACCACGCGCATCGACCGGCGAGCCCTGCAGCGCGTCGCTCGAAGCCCCGCGGTCCAGGGGGAACGCGCCAGCCCGTCCTCGAAGGCTTCCAGCCGGGAGGCGAACGACAGGCCCGGCGTTCCCTTCACTTCGTTGCTTTTCCTGGCGCTCGTGGCGCCACACCGTTCGCGTCGAGCCGCGATAGACCCGTTCAACAACGGTCTCGTCCGACCGCGCATGACCGTCAGCTGCTCAGGTCGCTCAGAGTCCCCAAAAAACCATCAGTCCTGTCGAGTCGGTGTGGCGACTGGCCGATGGACCCGCCACCGGGACGAGCCAAAGCCCCTCACCGCGTCCACGACCAGCGCGCGTTCTTCACCGCAGCGTGCCGTCAAGGCTCGGGACTCGAAGAAGTGTTCTGCGGCTCTCGGGCGGCGCGGGTGACAAAGTCACCAGCGTTCACATTGGTGTCAGCGCCGTTCCCTGCCAGCGCGTCGGCGCCCCCGGGCCCCATGGTGGCTGAGGTCGAGCCGGCGTTCGCCTTTCGTTCGACGCTGGCCCCCACGTAGGGCGCCGAGGAGCCCCAGAGCCCCTGTGGCGCGGTTCGTCGCGCCGGCCCCGTACCCAAGGGTGTCGCTGATCAGCGCATCGGTCGGCGCTGTCGCGGTGGTGCCGCCCGGCAGCACCAGGCGCACGTGGCCGTTCGCGTTCGCCAGGCCCATCGCCTTGGGGTTGCCTGCCAGGCTGCGGGCGACGAAGTCGGCGGCGGGCGTGCCCGAATACCCAGACGCGGTTCCCGATGAGATGAGGAAGAACCCGTGCGCTCGAATGACGTGGCCAGGGCCGGTGAAGGTGCTGATGGACGACCAGCTCGCTGCCGAGGGCCCCCGCGACTGTACGGACCAGCCTGTCAACGCCACGTCGACCGTACCGGGGTTGAAAGCTCGATGAACTCGTCGTCGGCGCCTGACGGCCCGGCCGCCGCCACTTCGCTGATCAGCACCTCGCACGCATCGCCGTGCCCATTGGCGTTGGTGTCGACCTGGGGGCCGTTCGGCAGCGTTGGGCAATTGTCGCAGGCGTCACCGCGGCCGTCATTGTCGACGTCGGCCTGCGCGGAGTTGGCGATGAGGGGGCAGCTGTCGCAGGCATCACCGCGGCCATCGAGGTCGCCGTCGGCCTGGGTTGGGTTGGCGGCCTGGGGGCACGAGTCGCAGGCGTCGCCCACCCCGTCGCGGTCACCATCGACCTGGGTCGGGTTGGCCACCACTCGGCACGAGTCACAGAGGTCGCCGACGCCGTCACCATCACCATCGGCCTGGTTGACGTTGACGACGAGGGGGCAATTGTCGACCGCGTTGGGTACGCCGTCGTTGTCGTTGTCCGAGTCACAGGCGTCTCCCGGGGCATCGCCGTCGGCGTTGAGCTGGGTCGGGTTGGCTGTCGTCGGGCAGTTGTCGCAAGCATCACCGGCGCCGTCACGGTCACTGTCGAGCTGCGTGGGGTTGGCCGTGGCTGGGCAGTCGTCGCAGGCGTCGCCCACGCCGTCGCCGTCGGTGTCTCGTTGGTCAGGGTTGCTCCTGGTGGGGCAGACGTCGCAAGGGCTGGCGACGCCGTCGCTGTCGGGGTCTTCCAGGGAAGGCACGCACTCGGCAGACAGGCCAGTCGGCGAGCACGCCAGCACCCCGCAGCCGGGGCGTGTCGAGAGCAGACAGCGGGCGCCCAGCCCGGGCACGTCGGCAGCGCCACAGGCACGAGTTGCGGTTGGGGCCTGCGCAGAGGGTGGCGGTGCCGCTGCTCGCGCACTGCAGCGTTCCTTCGCAGCCACCGGTCTGGCAGGCAAGTCCGAGGGCGGTGACGTCAGGCCGGTCGCAGACACCACAGTTGTTCTTCGGTGCGCCGACACAGGTGGCGACGAGGCCTCCGTCGGCGGGGCAGGCCGTGGTGCCACTGCAGCCTGACGCCGCGACGCATGAGGCGTTCAGCCCGGGGACATCGGGGGCGTTGCACTGCCCGCAGTTGTTGGCTGCCTGGCCACGGCACTGCACCGCCTCGCGGCCCGCGCATTCCCAACGCCCGCACGGCAGGCAGCGCTCAGAAGGCTGGTGCTCGAGCTGGGTGCAGCCACCACAGGCGTTGGTGACGTCTTCGTCGGTGAGGCCGTCGCAGTCGTCGTCTTCGCCGTTGCAGACCTCGGCCTCCGGCAACAGCGCGCCGGTGCAGGCGCCCGGCTTCCCAGTAGACGAGCAGCTGAGCGTTCCAGCCACGCAGCGGCCCACGGCGAGCGTGCCTGACGGCCCCGGGTAGCAGGTCGTCTGCTCGAGGGGCCTGCAGGTCGCTTCGGGTGACGCACCACAGCCGGCGACCCCGAGCAGGAACCCGGCAATCACCACCCAGGTGCGAGGTGACCGCGCCATGCGAAGGCAGGGTTTGCCGAAGAGTGTCGGCGTCCGCAAGTGACCAGCAGCGCCGATGTGGGCGCCACCTTCGCGGGCATCACCTGTGGAGCCCAGCCGTCCACATCGCAGCGGTCCGCCGTGCGGCGTCGCGGGTCTGGCGCTAGAACCCGACGAACCGTCTGCACCCTGGGTTCTCTCTCATTGTCGTCACGAAAGTGCCTTGCATGGCTCCGTTGGTCTTCGGTCGTCGGTCGCAGGGGGTGCGCCTCGAGCGCATCAGGGGCTCGAAGCGTTTCAGGGACGGCATGTTCCACAACACCGCAAACGTGAAGCCGGGGTTCAAGGGCAACCCGCTGCCGATGATGGGCGAGTACGCGTTCGCCGATGTGCAGCGCGCCCCTCCCGGACCATTGCCGATGCTCGACCCGCGCCCGACCTGGGACCTGCCCGCCGAGACCGGCCTGCGGGCGACCTGGCTGGGGCACAGCACCGTGTTGCTCGAGGTCGGTGGCGTGCGTCTCGTCACCGACCCGGTCTTCGGGGACCGCGCCTCTCCGTTCGGCTTCGCGGGGCCGCGTCGCTTCCACCGCACCCCGGTGCGCTTCGACGAGCTGCCGCCGCTCGACGCGGTGCTCATCAGCCACGACCACTACGACCACCTGTGCCTGCCCACCATGCAGGCGCTGGCGAGGTCGACGGTGCCCATCGTCACGTCCCTCGGCGTGGGGGCGCACCTCGAGTCATGGGGCATCGAAGCGTCGCGCATCACCGAGCTCGACTGGGGCGACGTCGCTCAGGTGAAGGGGCTCAGGGTGACCGCGACGCCGTCGCAACACTTCTCGGGCCGCGGCGTGCGCGACCGCAACGCCACCTCGTGGGCCAGCTTCGTGCTCGAGACCGACCGTCACCGGGTGTTCTTCTCGGGCGACACGGGGCTCACGCCCGAGTTCCAGGACATCGGCGCCAGGTTCGGCCGCTTCGACCTGGTGATGCTCGAGGTGGGCGCCTTTCACGAGCTGTGGGGCGACATTCACCTCGGCCCGCACAACGCCCTCAAAGCCTGGGACCTGCTCGGCTCAGGCACCCTGCTGCCGGTCCATTGGGGGACCTTCAACCTCGCGCTGCACGCGTGGGACGAGCCCGCCGAGACGCTCGTGCAGTTGGTGGCCGCGCAGGGCCGCCGCATGGTCACGCCGCGTCTGGGCAGCCCCATCGAGCCCAGCCGCGTCGAGACCGTCGACCCCTGGTGGCGGGAAGTGAGGAGCGCCTAGGTGAGCACGCGCACCGCGCCCGTCAGGCTCAGCCTCGGCTCGGAGATTCCAACGAGCGCCCTGGTCACCATCGACGACTGGTCTGCCTTCGACCGGGTGAAGCGGGCCGCGGTCGGGCTGTCGCTCTGCTGGCTGTTGGCTGGCATGACGGTGGTGATTCCCGCGCTGCACTTCGTGCTGGTGCCCGGCTTGTTGGCCGCCGGCCCGGTGGTGTTCGTGTTGCGGGTGCTGCAGCGGAGCACCTTCAAGCAGGTGGTCGGTGACTGCCCCCGCTGCAAGGCCTCCCGCACCATGCCCATGAGCGGTCGGGTCAAGGCCGAGACCAACGTGTTCTGCGATGGCTGCGGCAATCAGCTGACGTGTCGGCTCGAGGTGACGGGCTCTGCGTGAAGGACCGGCGGCCCCGGTGCTCCGGGCTTCGCGGGTGAATACGGGCGCTGGTCGGTCGTCGCTGGCCGCACGGCGCTCGCGGCCGTTCCCCCTTCAAGGACCTTCGATGAACGCTCTGACGGTGGTGCTCTGCGCGCTGGTGGTCTCGGGCTGCGTGGTTCGAAACAACTGCACGCCGCGAAACTGTGATGGCTGCTGCGACGCGACCGGCCTCTGTCGGGCGGGGAACAGCGCCGCTGCCTGCGGCGCGGTGGGCTCGGCCTGCACGGCGTGTGAGGGCCTGAAGGTCTGCCAGGCAGGGGCCTGCGCGAGCCTCGGTGGAACAGCGGGCGGCGCCCCCGGAGGCTCGCCAACCGACGGTGGGGTGAGCGGCCAGAGGTTCAGCGTCACCCTGCTGTGGAACTTCGCTGGCGCCACCTGCGCGCAGGCGGGCGTCTCGACCGTCACCGTCTCGATGCCAGGCGTGACGCTGGCGAACAACGGCGTGTTTCCGTGCAGCTTCAGCGGCACCGACGGGGTGGCGCTGGTGGGCATCACCCCGGGCACGTACCCCACGCGTCTCGAAGGTCGCGACGCCAGCGGCGCGGTGTCGTTCCGCACCACCCAGGGCCTGACGGTGGCGCTGCAGGACCTCTTTCAGACCGTGCGCCTCGACCCGCTGGCCGCCACCGGCCCGGGAGACCTGCTGGTGCGGTGGCGCTTCCCACCGCTGTCGGTCGCCACCGCGCCGACCTGCGCCCAGGCCACCATCGCGAAGGTGAAGGTGGCGGTGAACGGGGGCACGGCGCGAGAGGTCGACTGCTCGACCGGAGAGCCGTCGGGCGCTGGCCTTCGCCTGCCGAACCTGTCGGGCACGGTGTCGCTCGCGGTGACCGCCGCGGACTCCACGGGCTTCGTGTACTTCGCGAAGACCGACCAGGTGCCGGTTCCCGCGGGAGCCTCGACGCCCGTCACGGTGCTGCTCGACTGGGACGTGGGGTCGCTGCCCACCAAGTGGACCTTCACCGACGCCGGCCTCGCCCGCACCTGCGCGCAGCTGGGCATCACCCGCATCTTCCTCAACCTGCGCACGCCCGCCGGCACGTTCGTGTACCCGGGCACCGGCGTCGACGTGCCGTGCGATGACCCGACGAGCGGGCAGGGCGCGGTGTTCCCGTACCTCACCCAGGGCACCTACGACGTCTTCTTCCAGGCGGTCGCCATGGGGGGGCGGCTCTTCAAGACGGACCAGGCGGCGCCTCCACAGGTCACGGTGCGCGCAGGGCAGTTCCCGGTGCTCGACGCCCAGACACGGGTGTTCACGCTGACGCCGTAGAGCCTCATCAGGTTGGCGGACCGAAGTGGCATCGTGGAGTTGGGAGCAGGTCTCTCGGCCCGTCGAAGGACCCAGACCCCAGGCGCCTGCGCGCGGGCGGCGAGCTCTTGCTGGCCACCGAGGCGAGGCGCTTCGACCGACCGCTACAACACGCTGCACACCTCGGGGTGCGCCGCCACGATGGCCTGCACGCCCAGCAGCATGGCGTCGCACTCAGGCCGAACCTCGGCGGCCTTCGTTCGCAGCGGGCCATGGTGGCCACGTGAGCCGCCCTGCACCCGCAGCATCACCGCGGCATACTCGGCCGCGAAGCCGGGGCATTCCTTCTCGAGGCGCTGGAAGAGCAGGCCATCGGCGCCGGTGCCCCAGTTCTGCCAGTTGGCAGCAGTACAGGTGACGCCCTCGGAGTACGCGCTGAGGAAACACCCGCTCGTCGAGGTGCGGTAGCGCGAGAACAACGCCGGCAGCTCGGGGCTGGCGCCGCGCGAGTCGTAGCTGGTCTGCCAGGCGCCCGCTTCCGCGCTGTCCGAGGTGGTGTTGGTCGCCGAGGCGTCGCGGCCGGTGCAGTGCTCGCCTGAGCTCTCGCGCATGCCCAGGCCAATCAGCAACGCGTAGGTATGGCGGAAGGTGCTCAGGCCGGCGACCGCGTTGCTCAGCCCGAGCGCCGCGAACTCGGGCTCGTACCAGGCCAGGGCGTCGCGCTGGGTGTTGGAGGTCGGCGCGCTCGAGACCAGCACGATGTCTGATCTGCCGGAAAGACAGACACCGCGCGCGAACGACAGCGCGACCCCCTTGATGTACCCCCGCGGCACCTGGCCCCGGTTGGGCCACCGGTAGCGGTAACAGGCCGAGCCCACCGCCAGCGTGGTGATGGCGTCGCGCTGGGCGCCTGCGTCGAGGGTGAAGCCTGCGTCGAACACCGGCGCACCCGCGTCGACGCCGGCGTCAGCCTTCACGCCCGCGTCGACCTCGAGCCCCGCGTCGAAGCCAGGGCCTGCGTCCACCGCAGCCGCCGCGTCAGCAGCGCCCACCCCAGCGTCGAAGGCGCCTTCAGGCCGGGTCACCGTTCCAGCATCGGGCGCGTCGACCGGGCCGCCGCACGCACCCACCGCGAAGAGGAGCACCACGAACCGGGAAGACGACACAGGCACCCTCGCGCGCGAAGAGGCCATCACGCTCTCAGGTCCTCGTGCGACAACGCGCACGGCCCCCGAGTGACACCTCGACGACTCACCTTCGGGTGCTGCTGCCTCACGGCTCGCCGAAGCCACCTCGCACCCAGGCGTTGGCCACGTCGCGGGTGAACTTGAACGCCGACGCCACGCGCTGGCTGCCGACCGTCTGCCCCGCGTCATCGACGGCCGAGAGGGTGGCATACGGCTCGTACTCATCGGGCACCTGGGTGAGCTTCACCTCGTACCAGCGGCCTTCCCACGCGATGGACAGCTTGCGGGTGAGCGCCGCGTCCCGCTGGCGCGCCGAGCGGTCGAGCACCTCGGACGCGGTCTTCACGAAGGTCGCGAACGCCGCCGAGTCGAAGGGCTTGGGGTTCTTCTTGTCGCGCCCCATCACCCACGGGCTGATCAACGCGGGCTCGGGAAGGCCAGCCTTGCGAATCTCGACCGCCCACCCGTCATCGTCTTCGTTCTTGATGACCCGCGCGGTCCACCCGTTCTTGCGCCACAGCGTCGGCTCCATGATGTCGGCGTCACCACTCTCGTTGGCCATAGGTCGACGGCTTTACCAAGAATCGTCGGCTGGCATGTCGGCTGCTACCGTGCCCGGCCGGCTGAAGCGCGCCATTCCACCCCTTCGCAAGGACACGAGATGACGAACCACACGATGGTCTTTGGCACGACCACGAGGCGCTCCGAAAAGTGGCGCCGGTACCAACTTCGCACGGCCAACAGCACCTACGAGCTCGAGGTGCAGAACCCCACGCCGTCAGAGAACCGCCGATGCTGTGTGCTGACGTGCGTGGCACCGGCCAACCGCGCTGGTCAGACCTTCGAAGACTCCTCGCCACGGGCGGGGGACGCGAGCCTGTACGCCGTCTCGCCGATGGACTGGATGGGCCAGTGCCTCACGGTGGGCACGGCGCGCACCTCTGAGGTGGTGTCCGTGGAGTTCATCAGCGAGAGCGACGGGCCGACGCCCCGGCGCACGGGCACCTCGTCGCAGAGCCTGGTGTTCGGGCAGCCCGCCGCACCCGACTCGACCCCCGCCAGCCCGAAGCCGAAGTCGGGAGAGGCGCCTCAGTGGGCGCCCTTTCCACTCGGCTACGTGCAGATGGCTGAGGCCGCTGCCTCGGTCTTGCAGGTGTTGAACAACCGGGTCGACGCGCAGGCCCAGGTGCGGGCAGAGCCCTTGCTGCGCCGACGCCTCGAGCATGCGCTGGCGACCTGCAAGCTGATGCTCGAGACGATGGAGCACGGCAGCTGAGCACCGCTGGGGCAGGTGCCGCAGCGCTCAACGTTTGCGCTTCAAGAAGGCCCTCAAGGCTTTCGACTGGTCTTCCATCGAGGCGTGCTTCGCGAGGCGACGAAGGTCCAGCGACGGGAGCAAGGTGCTGCGTGCAGAGCGCACGAAGACCGAGCCCCGCAGCGCGTGCGCGCTGATGGCACCGCGCTCCCACACCCAGACCTCTTTCACGCCCAGCCGGCCGTAGATCGGCAGCTTCTCGATTCCACCTCCGGTCCAGCGGACCTCGATCGCCAGGTCGGGCACCCGGCGACCGGCGCGCACGCCGAGCAGGTAGCACTCGTCAGGCTCGACGATGACCTTCTGGGTCGCGCTCTTCAGCGTCCACGATCCTGCGCCCTGCAGGTCGATGCCCTCGACCAGCGCCCAGGCTTCGATGAGCCTGGCGATATTCGTCTTGATGAACTCGTGGTTCCAGGACGGCGCCATGATCTCGAAGACCCCCTCGGCGTACGCCATGCGGCTGCCTGATCGGTCACCACGCGCCTGGAGCATCGCGGTCGCGTCGCGCCACGAGTCGAGGGGCATCGCCACCACGTGATCAATCGTGCGCCAGTCCACCATGGGGGCGTGCTCGAACCGCTTCAACATGACGGCGAGTTTTTCGGTCGAGGGCGAACCTGTCAACCGCTCACCTCACTGACCGGCGGCGCGCAAGCAGCACCAGCGGCAGCCCGACCGCCGGAATCAAAGACAACCAGAACAGCACCGGCTGGGTGTTCAGCCGCGCTTCTTCTCGGCCCAGCAGCGCGCCCGAGAGCCAGCAGGCCACGAAGTCGAGCGACATCACGAAGGGGAACTGCTGCGTCGCGAACAGCTCACCGAACCGGCGCACGTCGCCCACCAGGAAGAGCCCCACCAGCGTCACCGCGAGAAGCGAGAGCACGCCACCCAGCGCGCGACTGCCCAGCACCTTGAGCGCCACCGACGTCGCTGGGCGGCGCAGCAGGTTCCAGGTGCGCACGACGAGGTACGGCACCAGCACGAAGGCGCCCAGCCCGAAGCTGCCGAGCACGAACGGCCACTTCGGCACCCGCTGCTGGGTGGAGTCGAAGGCCAGCACCGCCAGGAAGGCCATCGGGTACACGCCCATCTGGTTGAAGAGCGCGAAGAGCGAGGTGTTCACCTGGCTCACCTGCCCGGTGAGCATCTTCACGATGACCTCGTTGGTGTCGGGCGCCGCCGCCGGAGCGAACCCCACCGATACCGCGAGCAACCCCAGCCACACCACCAGGGCCACCGTGCGCTCGAGCGACATCACGTTTCTCCTTCAAGGCTTGACGGCTGCCCCTCGGCCCGACGCCTGAGCGCGTCGAGGACGAAGTACGCCACGATGCCCAGGTTGACCAGCAGCGCCACCACTCGCCACAGCCCCGGGTGCCGCGCGATGGCCGCCACCTCGAAGGGCACCAGCGCCGACGTCGCCACCACCACCAGCCAGGCGGCCCACCACCAGCCCTTGAAGAGCGCCCAGCCTTCGACGAGCAACATCAGGCCATCGAGGCCCAGCGCTGTGGCGACCAGCAGCGCGTGGGCGGGCTCGACGGCGGTCAACCGCGAAGGCGCTGACGGCCTGGCTGTGCAGCGTGGCGGCCAGCTCGCCCAGTCGGGCCTCGAAGCCGGTGAGCGTCAACCCCAGCAGCGCTGCGCCTGCGATGAGCGACAGCCCAGCGCGCACCAGCTTCCACGCGATGATGACCTTCAGCCCCGCTCGGCGCCGCATGCCGCAGTCAGTACCCTCGTCGACAACGAGTTGCCCGCACGGCTTCGCAGCGGCGCGTCGGACCGCAGCGCTTTCTCGAGCGGGCTGCTATGCGCCCCGGCGTGCCGGAGCCTCTTCGACGTCGCGTGGTCATCGCCGGAGGCCTTCCTTCACTGGCGCGCACCCTGGCGTCGAGGCTTCAGGGCTCATGCGACGTCACCCGGGTCGGTTCCGCCAACGAAGGGGGCCCTGACACCTGGCGTTCAGACCTGCTCTCGGTGCCCGACGCAGAGGTGGCGCTGGCCGGGGCCGACACGGTGGTCTGCCTGCTGCCATCGCAGCTGCCCGCCCTTCGCCTCTTCCAGGGCAGCAGCGCGGTGGTCGAAGTGGTGGTGGTCGACTCGTTGGCGCGCGCGCTGCCGTTGACGCCCGTGAAGCGCGTGGTGCTGTGGTGCGACCGCGAAGACGACGAGCGGGAACAGGTGCTGCGCGCGAGCCGTGCGCCCCTCTCGGTGGTGAGTGGCGGCGGCGACGACCTGGTGGGCCACCTCGAGCAGCTCACCCTCGCAGAGACCGAAGAGACCCGTCGCCTGCCGCCCTCGCAGCAGCTGGACGTTGCTCAGCCGACCCCGGACCCACGCGGGGCGGTGCTGTCGGTGCAGCGGCTGCGGGCTCCGCAAGGGTGGACGGCGGCAAAGCTGGCCCGGGCCTACTTCGAGTGGCTGCCGAGCGGAGCGCCGCTGGTGAAGACCGTGGTCGGCCCCGACGCCTTCGAGGTGTGCTTCGCGGGGGTCAGCGCGCTGCGGCTGAGGCGCCTCAACGGCCACTGTGGTGCCGACGTCGAGGCCCTCGAGGTGGCTGACGGCGCGCTCGTCTCGAAGGCTGCGCCCCGAGGCGTGTTCGAGTTTCGCCGGCTGAGCCACTCGCCAGACCTGGTGACCACGCTGCGCGGCTTTCACCCGTCGCTGCCATGGCCGCTCTACCGGTACGTGCAGGCCCCCATGCATGCCCGGGTGATGCGGCTGTTTGGGGAGTGGCTGGCCACGCAGACCGCGTTGACGGTCGCCTGACCCCGGCTCAAGCGCTTCACCTCGTCTTGCGCGCACGTCCTCGGTTCAGCCTTCGGCCCACCGCGCCCACCACCGCTTCTTCCATGGAACCGGCCAGGCCCCGAACGCTGAACTCGAAGGGCTCTGCGGCCAGCGCGCGGCGGGCGGCGAGGTCGAACCTCATGCGCGGAGCAGCGTCGATCAGCTTCCAGTACCGGTCATCGCGTGGCAGCAGGTCAGAGGTGAAGCCCAGCACCAGCTCGCGCGCCAGGCTGAAGTCGGCGCGGGTCACCAGCTTCAGCCACCACGACGACAACGAGACGCTGAGCAATGGAACCTTGAACGCCGGCACGTGACGGCCCTGCAGCCGCGCCACCCTCGACATCACCTCGGCGCCGGTCAGCACGTCGGGGCCCGGCACATCGAACCAGGCGCTCTCGCTCAAAGGAACGTCGAGGGCGCCGAGCAGCGCAGTGATGACGTCGTCGATGGCCACCGGACAGGTCGACGACTGCGTCCACGACGGCAGCAGCATCGCCGGCAGCCGCAGGGCCAGGTCGCGAACGATCTGCCACGACGCGCTGCCGGCGCCGACGATCATCGAGGCGCGCAGCTCGAGGGTCGGCACCTTGCCGGCGCGCAGCACCTCTCCGACCGTGAGCCGGCTCTGCAGGTGGACCGAGGGCGCGGCGAGGGGCGCCACGCCGCCGAGATAGACGATGCGCGAGACGCGCTGCTCGGCTGCGACGTCGGCGAACAGGCGGGCCGCGTCGGCCTCGGCGCGCGCGTAGTCGTGTTTGCCGTCGCCCATGCCGTGGACCAGGAAGTAGGCGACCTCGACGCCAGCGAGCGCACGTGACAGCTCGTCCCGAACGCCCACATCGCAGCGGACCCATTCGACCTGCGAGTCTTGCGGCAGCTCACCGCGGGTGGTGGCGCGCACCGAGACGCTGCGCGTCTTCAGGGCCTGCACCAGGGCCTGCCCCACGAAGCCCTTCGCTCCCGTCACCAGCACCCGTCGCATGAGCCCGAAGAGCTAACAGACCGTCGAAGAAAGCGCTCCGGTCGCTTGAACGCCGAGCTCCTTCGCCGGGCATCGCGGCACAGAAGCTCGTCGTGCGGGCTCGGTCGGCGTTCTTCAACGGGCTGGTAACGCCCGCGCGCCGGTCGCCCACGCATTTTTTTCGTCACGTGCGATGGGGTGCACACCAGGAGCGCGCCAGCCCCCCAGAAGGTCGACCAGCGCCCGCACGACGAGCTTCTTTGCCGCGCAGGGAAAGGGAGCCTCGTTGGTCGCTGACGACGCCCGGCGAACGAGCTCAGCGTTCCGCCGACGGGCGCACTTTTCAACGGACTGCCAGGCGCAACGCGGTTTTGGTCAACTCATCTGCCAGCCGATGAGGTTCGGGCAGCGCATCATTCTGATGACCCCCAACCGTCAAGGCCGGGCACCCGCAGCAGCGCGACTCCCCGAGGGCCCGTCAATGGACCCCTGGCCCGCAGGCTGCACGGGAGCCCACTGAACCCCTGAAAGGACCGCCCATGTTCGCCGCCGCGACGCTCGACTTCTGGCTGACCCACGCGCACCCGCTGCTGCTGCTCTTCGGGCTGGCGGTCTTCCCGCGCATCACGCTGCTCTTCGTCGCTGGCCCCTTCGGAGCCCTGCACTGGCTGGGCTGGCTCTTCGCGCCGCACCTGCTGGTGGCCATCATCGCCACCACGCGCTACTGGGCGACCGACCCCTTCCTCTGCGTGGTGGCGTGGTTCATCGCGCTCGCCGGCACCGGGGGCGAAGGGTCCTTCGTTCGCCGCGGCACGCGCTGGAACACCCGACGGCGCACCGACGTGGTGCTGGTGTCCTGAAGGGCAGCTCAGAGGATCTTCTTCGGCGGCACCACCACGTTCGCCACCAACAGGCCCATCACCAGCGCGCCGGCGCGAACGAACATGTCGACGGCCTGACTGGCCCCCTGGGTGTACTCGCCGCGCAGCAGCGCATCGAAGCTGCGCAGACCGAACGCGCCCGGCACCAGCAGCAACAGCCCTGGCAGCAGGAAGAGCTGCGCGGGCTGATTCCGGGTTCGCGCGAACGCGTTCGCGGTCATCGCCAGCGCCAGCGCCGAGAGAAACGACGCCGAGGTGGGCGGCCAGGCGCGCATCAGCTGCTGCGACCCCCACGCCACCGCGCCCGAGGCGAGCGCAACGCCCAGCCGCTTCGCTGGCAGCCCGAGCGCGACGCCGAAGCTCACCGACGCGACGCCCACAGCCAGCACCTGCCAGGGCCAGGGCGCCGGCGTGAGCAGCTCGGCCGGCATCGGCCGAACCCCGGTCCACTGCTCGAAGGACACCACCAGGCCCACGCCGAACACCAGCGACAGCAAGGTGACCCCCGCGTCCATCAGCCGCGAGCTGCCGGCGACCAGGTTCTTGAAGGTGAGCTCGGCCAGCGCGGTGGTGAGCACCATGCCGGGCAGCAGGGGCACGATGATGGCCAGCACCAGCACGTCGCGGGAATGGTTGGGCCACACCAGCGCGGCGAGCCACGCGCAGGTGCCGGCCAGCATGCCGCCGAGCAGGTTCTCGAGGAACCGCATGCCGGGCTCTTCGCGGGTGCGCAGCAGCAGCAACTGCAACAGCACACCCCCGACGCCCGCGATGAAGAAGTCGCTGACGCCGCCGCCGAAGCTGACCGCTGCGCCCGCGCAGGCCCCCGCCGCCGCCAGCAGCTGCGCCGGCACCGACCAGGTCGGCTTCGATGACGACTGCTTGAGGCGCGCGCGAGCCTCGTTGACCGTCACCGTGCCGTCGGCCACCGCGTTGAGCAGCGCGTCGAGCGAGGCCAGGCGGCCCAGGTCGGTACGGGTCTCTTTCACGCGCACCATGCCGATGGCGGGCGCGGCGCCGGTCGGCGTGCGAAGGGAGACGAAGAGGCCCGTGGGCACCGCGAAGATGTCTGAGGTGAAGCCCTCACTCTCGGCGATGGCGGTGATCAGCTGCTCCAATCGGTAGGTGGGGCAGCCCGCCTCGAGCAGGTCGCTGCCCAGCTCGATGAGGTAGTCGAGCAGCAGGTGCTCGGGCAGGGGCTCCTTCGGGTCGGCCACGCGGCGGCTTGTACTGCTTCCCCGTCACGGCGAGGGTTCTCGAATGAGCCGCGGCGAGCCGGCGCTCGCTTCAGCAGCGGCACCGGGTCGATGGCGGTGAGGCCGGCCCACCCGATGCGGTACACGCCGAAGTGCAGGTGCGGCGGCGTGGTGCGGGCGTTGCCCGTGTTGCCCACCAGGCCGATGGGGTCTCCGCGACGCAGGTGTTCGCCCACGGTGAGGCCTTCGGTGAACGCGTCGAGGTGCGCGTAGTAGTAGAGACGGTGGCCTTCCCCCAGCACCCACACCACGTGGCCCCCGAGGGAATCTTCGCCGATTCGCCACACCTGCCCATGCGTGGCCGCGACCACTGGCGTGCCGCGCTTCGCGAAGAGGTCGGCCCCCTCGTGGCGTCGGCCGCCAGACCGCGGCGCGTGCCAGGTGCTCTGCAGGGAATGGGCGTCGAGGCCCTCGACAGGCACCCGCACCACCGTCGGCGCGGCGCGGTACCGAAGCGCGCCCAGGAGCAACGACGTGTGGCGCAACGGCCACGACGACAGCGGCAGCGCCACCACGAAGGCGAGCACCAGGCCCCACACCACGCGGCGTCTGAAACGCGTCGAGCTCATGGCGGGAAGACCACAGCAGCCCTCGTGCCGACGCGATGTCCTGGTCCCTGGACGAAGCGCCGAGGCATCGAGTCCTTCGATCGCAACACCCACACGGTGCTCGTGAAGGCGTCCCTCGACGAACTGACCGACGCCCGGGCATCATCGTGGGCTGATCACCCGAGTCGGGCTCGGACAGATCGGGCGCGAGCTCAGGCGCTCGAGTTCGCGACCGCGTGGCGCGCGAGCTCTTCGACCTGTCGGCGCAGCCACTGGTGAATGGGATCGCGCTCGGCGCGGGGGTGCCACGCCATGCCGATGGAGAGAGCAGGCAACGGCAGAGGGATGTCCAGGGCGATGACCGGCAGGACCCGCGTGAGGTGCGAGGCCAGCGTCCCCGGGACCGTGCTGACCAGGTCCGACCCCGCGCACGCCAACGCGGCAGCCAGGAAGGACGGGACGACGGCAGCGACCTCCCGACGCAGCCCCTTGCGCTCCAGCGCTGCGTCGAGCGGCCCTCGTGCTTTGCCCGTCCGCGAGACGACGACGTGCGGGTGCTCCGTGAGCCATCGCGGCGACGTGCGCGAGCGCGGGTGTGACAGCGGGTGGTCTCTGCGGACCAGCGCCACGAAGGCGTCCCTGAAGAGGAGTCGAACCCGGATCTCCGGCGCGTCCGCATCGAGCGCGCCGAGGTCCAGGTCCACGAGCCCCTCGCGGAGCGCCGCGGGATCCTCGTCGCCTTCCGAGGCGAAGTGCACGCGCACGCGAGGCACGTCCCTGCGCGCGCGGGCATGCAACGGGGCCGCGAAGACCGCGGCGACCGCGTCGCTGCAGCGGACGACGACCGTACGCGCTGCCGTGTCCAGGGAGGCGTGCTCCGCCGGGCCGAGGAGCGACGTCGCCTGGACATGCGCCCCGTGGACAGCCTCGCGGATCGACACGGCGAAGGGCGTGAGCACCATCTCCCGCCCCGCGCGGACCAGGAGCGGGTCACCGACCGCGTCGCGGAGTCTCGCGAGGGCTCGGCTCATCGCCGGCGCGGTCATGCGCGCGCGCGCCGCGGCCCGCGTCACGCTCCCTTCCATCAGGAGGGCATCGAGCGCGTGCAGCAGGTTGAGGTCGCGCGTGGCCATGGCTTCTCATCCTAGAGTCTCGGCCCGCTCCGGCGAAGGCGCCCGGTGAGCAACTCCAGCGTGAGCCGATGGTTGGCGACGAGAAACCACCACGTCGGGTGGTCCGTGCGCGTGACCCGCAGGTCACCCACCGCCGCGTTTCGCTCGAAGAGCCGATGCCCGAGCAACCCGGGCGCCGCGTGAACCACCGGGTACAGCAGCACGAGCCACGGAGCGCGCGACATCAGCACGAAGGGCACGAACGCCAGGCCCCCGAGCACCCCGAGGACGTGAAGCGCGACGTTCCTTGCGTCCGTATGCTCCGGGAGGAACGTCTGCCGGTAGAACGCGGCGAAGCTCCCGTCAGGCTCGCGCTCAGAGGTTCGAGACGAGCGCATCGCCGAGCTCCGGTTGGTCGGTGTTGCCGAGCCACAGGCTCCACACGGCGCGCATGGCCGAGGTGCCGTGGAGCGTCGCGCTCCCGAGTCCTTCGATCGAGATGGTGCTCTCCTGGGTTGCCGCGTCGTAGGCGACGGACACCGAAGCGCCCTTCCTGGCCTCCGCGCCCGAGCAAGCCCCGACGAAGGCCTCGACGTCTTCCTTGACCCTGTAGCCGTTGGCTTCGAAGCGCTCACGGAGCGCGCTCTGCATCTTGTCGCACGGGACGTCGCGCAGGAACCGCCACACGAACCGCTTGTCCTGGTCGGCTTCGATGACGCTCTGCCGGGCGCGCGGCGGCCGAGGTCCCCTCATCTCGTGCCGAATCGAGTACAGGTCGATGGGGACGAAGATGATTGTCTTTTTGCGTATCCCCGTACCGGTGATGAACCACCCTTCGTCGGCGTGCGCGCTCCGACCGAGGAGCGAAGACGCGAGGGTGGCCATTGAGAAGAGCGCCACGAGTCGCCAGCGCACGCGAGCTGGCGGGTAACAAGAGACAGAGACCATGTGCTTGCCTTTCTGCGACGCGCCGTGCGCCACGACTGAGGCATAGCTTCCGGTGTCATTGTCCTCCAGTGCATCCCTGGTAGCAAATCATTGCTTCAGACGTCATGAGTCGCTTCCGAGAGAGTCGTCAGCGTCGTCGTCTTCACGCACAAAGCCAGGCTCTCGAACCTTCGGCAGGTGGTGACCGACCGCATGGTCGACCGCGAGCGCTCCTCCCGGGGAACGTTGTTGGGCATTCACCAGGGGTCAACCTGGTTCGCCTCATGGCGCCGCTCGCCACGCTCCGGAGCGATGCGGCGTCGCTGACCTGGTGCGAACAGTGCCGACCCGGTGCCCACCGCGACTCGCCGGCCTTCACGCCGATGCCGCCTACTGAAAGGTCGCCGAACCGGCCACGCCACTGCCCTGGACGGCGAGCGACACGTCGTACGAGCCCGCGGTGAAGGTCGTCTTGTTCGCCACCGACACCGAGAAGCTCCCCATGCCGGCGGGCAGCGTGCCAAGCGCCGCAGTCGGCACGGTGCCGGTGCCAGCCGAGGCGTCGTAGCTGCACTGAACGATCGAGGTCTCGGCGCCAACTCCCACGAAGGCGCTCACGGTGACGGTGCCCACGGTTCCGCCAGTCCAGGTGACGAGGAGGGGAGCGTTGCGAGGAATGGAGCCACAGTTGGACGCCGCGCACCCCGGTGCCGTGACCGTGACGGACGCGGGGGTCACCACCGTCTTGCCCGAGAATGCAGGCACCGTCGCGCCAGCAGCCGAGACCGTCAGCGTGTCACCGACCGCAGAGAGGCGCGAGGTCGCCGACAGGGCTGCGTAGGTGTTGTCTGCGCTGGGCACCAGCGTCACGCCGCCGTCGAGTTTCGTGCCGGCAATCGTGATGACCCCCGCCGAATCCTGAGTCAGCGTGAAGCCGGCGTCGACTGGAGTGCCCGCGTCGACGGTCACGCAGCGACTCGAGGTACACGAGCCCACGGTCTGCGTGGTGCAACTCGTGCCGGAATTGGGCGGACCCGACGAGACGATGGTGGAGAAGGCCGCGACCACCGACCCCGAGACGTAGTCCATGCCGCCGACCGTGAAGACGCTCTGACTGAGAGTCACGCTGCCGCCCTTCGTCGTCGTCGGGCCCGCCGGCCCGCCTCCTGAACCACCAGTGCCGCCACCTGCTCCCCCGCCACCGGGTGCCCCGACCCCACCGTCAGGGGTGCCGGCAGACCCGCACCCAACACAGACAACCACGACGACACTGACCATCAACGACCGTGAGAAGCGCATAGGACCTCGATTGAGCGTGGGACTGCCTGGTTTTCAGTTTCTGAGCGTTCGGCGCGAAATGGTCAGGGCACGACCGAAATCGTTCCCGTGACGTTGCGACCGCAGCGTACGGGCGGTGGCGGGAACACGGGCCCCGACGCGCCGACGGTGAAATACAACGTGCCCGCGATGCACCAGAAAACCATACCGCTCATACAGACTGCCGAGCTCTTCACGGTCCACCGTGGCCACATGCCACAAGACTCGCGAGGTCGGCGATTCTGGGAACCTCGGGTTCCGATTTGCGTGTCCATGCCAGGGGGCCGCCAGCGTGACGCCCAAGCTGCCAGTCGAACCCGCGGCAGTGAAGGCTCCGGTGCGGCGGCGCCAGCTGCTGATCGACGACGAGCCCAACAGTTCTGCCGTTCGCGAGCAGGTGGTTCGATGAAAGCCTCAGTTGCGTCAGGGCCTTTTCGTGCGGTGACCTGGACACCAGAACCTCGGCTTACCCGGCCCACGGAATCGGACCCTGCTTCACGACCGCGACCGGCTGAGCGTCGACCGTTTGCCAGAGCCAGCAGCGCCGCCATCACGGTGCGAGCAACACCTGCTCGAGAAGCTTCTCCCCGCGCGCTTCGGTGACGCCGATGCCCTGGGCCTTTCGGCGCGCCTGGGAGCGGCACTCAACGGCGTGGCGGGCGCAACCCACGGGCACCTCGGTTTTCGATTTCGCTCGAGCATTCGCCATCGGCCCCTCTCGCGCTGAAGTCTCCGAACTCTCGCGACGCTCAACCCGGCGGCGGGTTCACGATGAAGCGCGGCCGACCTGGCCGTTGCACAGCCAGCGAGTCTCGGCGATCGAGGGAAGCCAGTTCGTCGATTCTCAGCTCTTCGCTGAGGGCACACAGCACGGCGTCGACGAGGTCGAGTCGAAGCGAATGGTGCGCCTCGACGATCTCGACGGCCCTCGCAAGTCGCAACGCAGACAGAGGCACCACGCCGCAGCGCAAGGCCGCGACAAATTGAACAACCCGCGCAACGGCGAACGGCGTCTTTCGGAGCAGGTGACTGGCTTCGACGAGGACGCCTTCCGTGGTGAACCAGGAAGCCCGAACTGGCGACAACCACTCCACGACTCGGACGTGATCGGGGTCACGTTGATTGAGGGCTGCGACGATGACGCCGGTGTCGAGCAGAATGCGACGCTGCGTCATTTGCGCCTGTCGCTCACAGCTGAGGCGAGCGCACGGTTGGCGTGGCGACCCGCCGGCACCTTCTTGCTCGAAATGCTCCCGAGGAGATGACCGACCAACTCACCAGCGGTGGGATTCTCACGGCCCTCCGACTCGTCCAGACCCGCCTCGATGAGCTGACGAGCGAGCTCGGAAGCAGTGGTCTCACGCCGTCGCGACATGCGTTCGAGGCGACGCTCGAGCATGGCGGGGATGCGAATCGTCAGACTTCCAGAAAGGCGGCGGCTCATGTCTTACAGCGTAGGACACCGGGCACGTGCCTCTCAACCCACAGCGACACGCGCTGACCCACCTCGGCGTCGACCCGGCGCTCGCGCGTCGCCAGACGAGGCACCTCGTGCTGACCAACGGCTCCACGGCCTCTCGATCGTCGTGGCCGTCGCTCAGGTCGGAATGCCACACCAGCCCCTGTGCCGACCGAGACGGGCTCCCCGCGAGCGGGGATCTCCGGGCACGAAAATGCGAGTTCGAGACGGGGGGGTACTAAACGCGGGTCAGTCCTGCGACGCTCAGATTTCGGAGGACC
>VYLD01000100.1_pt1 | contig 32756 bp, 28 predicted proteins | sample 5114401 | NCBI WGS metagenome assembly VYLD01 (sample SAMN12291783, study PRJNA351875) | freshwater metagenome | isolation source: freshwater lake | place: USA: Michigan, Gull Lake | collected 2013-08-08 | reverse complement strand
CTTCATTGCGGGGTACCTCACCGGGCGCCAACCCGGATGGCTCAGGTGGTTACTGCGAGTCCGAGGTACCCCGCTTCAGCCCCGCTGGCCCCTACTCTATGGATCTGCGCCCCTGGTCGACGGCCTCGACACCAAAGGCGTGGTGGAAGCCATCGACGCCTTCGAGAAGGCCATTCACGAGCGCGTGCCCGACATTCGCTGGCTCTTCGTCGAGCCTGACGACGACGACTGAAGGCCATCTTCCGGCCTGTGGGTGCTCGGAATAGTTGTACGCATTGCTAGCGCGACCGGTCGTCATGGTGAACCATGCGGCGCATGCGTGCGGTCAGCGTGTTCACCAGGGCCATGATCGCCGCGCTGATCGCGTCGCTCAGCGCCGGGCGAACGTGGGCCGGCCCGCTGGGCATTCCCCAGGCGATCACTGCGGTCGGCGCAGGCCCGAAGCTGCTGGTGGTCGTGGTGCCCCTCGACGCGCCTGCGCAGGCTGCGCAGGGCTTGCTCGAGGTCACCGCCGTCGAGGCCGTGCAGCGCGCCGACCGCTTCGAGCTGATGCCGGAGATCGAGGTGCTCGACCCCGCCGCCGCCGCGGCCCGCGGGGTGAACGTCGCGACCGCCGCCGCGCGCGTGAAAGACGGGCAGAAAGATCTCGACGACCTCGAGACCGGCAAGGCGACCGCCGCCTTCCAGGACGCGATCAAGGCCCTCAAACAAACCGACACCCGCCAGACCTTCGACGCGCTGGTGAAGGCCTGGGTGATGAAGGCGGCCAGCCACGCCATCGCCGGTGAGGCGCCGCTGTCGAAGCAGGAGATCGAGCGGGTGATCGCCATCGCGCCCAAAGCCGAGTTCGCCGCGCAGTTCTTCCCGCCCGAGCTGATCAAGTTCGTCGAGGCGCAGCGGAAGATGGCCGGCAACGCCAAAGGCGAGCTGCTGGTGCGCACCGAGCCCACCGGCGCGCCCGTGTGGGTCAATGGGCAGTACCGCGGGCTGTCGCCGGTGACCGTCAAGGGCCTGCTGGGGGCCCGTCACCAGGTGGTCGCCGCGCTTGGCGGCAGAGCGCTGGCCATCACCGAGCTGCCACCGGGAGAATCGACCATCGAGCTCAAGCCCGCCGAGCTGCAGCCCCTGTACGGCAAGGCGGTCGCCACCATCGGGAAGGCACCCACAGGCGCGGCGAGGGACCAGGCGCTCTCAGGCCTGGGCAAGAAGCTGGGCGCCGATCAGGTGCTGGCGGTGCTGGTCAAGAAGAGCACCGCTGGTGAGCGGTTCGAGCTGACCCTGCTGCGTCTCGAGGTGCGCGATGGGCACAACTCGGGCTACGCCACCGCCACGCTGCCTCTCGCCGAGCCCACCGCGGCGTTGGCGACGGCCTTCGACGGCGTGCTGGTGAAGGACAGTCCACGGAACGGTCGAGCGCCAGTCACCCACTTCGACGGCGAGGCGGAGGGCGGGGGCGCGTCGACCAGGCAGATCGTGGGCGTCTCGTTGCTGGTGGGCGCAGCGGGCTTGTTGGCCACGGGCATCGGCACCTCGGTCGCGGCGCAAGACCGGTACCGGCTGTTTCGGGAAACGCCTCAGGTGAAGGTGCTCATCGCGCAGAGCCTGGCGTCCGAGAGCCTGACCCTGTCGGTGGTGTCCCTGGTGTCGTTCATCGCGGCCGCCGCTGCGGGGGCCATCGGCGCGGTGTTCACCTTCCTCAAGCCTGGACCTGCGGCCGAGCCTTCCAGCGACAAGCCCGCCGCGCGTCGCCCCGAGCCGACCCGCGAAGAGCCGACGAAGGCAGCGCCGCCGCCGGACTCCAGCAGGCCTGCCAGGGCCGACCCTCCACCCGAGTCGACGCCCACGTCCACGTCCACCCCGCCCAGAGCCGACCCGAAGGACGAGAAGCGCCGAAAGGACGAGGAGGCGAAACGAAGGAAGGACGACGAGCAGCGCCAACGCGACGAGGCCGAGGCGAAGAAGGCCGACGCGGACGCGAAGCGGCAGGAGGGCGAGCGCAAGAAGGCCGACGCGGACGCGAAGCGGCAGGAGGACGAGCGCAAGAAGGCCGACGCGGATGCGAAGCGCCAGGAGGACGAGCGCAAGAAGGCCGAGGCCGACGAGAAGCGCCAGAAGGAGGAAGAGAAGAAGCGCCTCGAGGCCGAGGCGAAGAAGGGCGGCAAGACGTCCGACGAGGTCAGGCGCCAGCTCGAGGCCGAGAACGCCGCCGAGGCCCGCAGGAAGGAAGAAGACGAGAAGAAGCGTCGCGAAGACGAAGAGAAGAGGAAGCGGGAAGAAGAGGACCGGAAGCGGCGCGAAGAAGAAGAGAAGAAGAAGCAGGCTCCGAAGAAGGAAGAAGACCACGACGACCTGCGGAACTTCTGAAAACCGCGCCCGCGGCCTCTGGTTGACGGTCGAAAAATCGACAGCGTCACACAGGCCTGTAGCGTGTCGGCAGTCGCGGTTCTTCCAGGGCATCGGTCGTTGGCATCGACGGTGCTTTGCCCAACCCCACGCGCGCTCAGGCGCGGCACGGAGGCCACACTCGATGACGACTCACTTCGACGGCAAACACGTAGGCGTGCTCATGGGCGGCTGGGGCGAGGAGCGTGAGGTCTCGATGAAGACCGGCGAGGCCATCGCCTCGGCGCTCGTCGCCCGCGGCCACCAGGTGACACGGCTGTTCGCCGGCAAGGGCCTGGACACCACGCTGCGCCAGTCGGGCGTCGAGGTGGCCTTCCTCGCGCTGCACGGCCGCATGGGCGAAGACGGGCGGGTGCAGGGCCTGCTCGAGGTGATGGGCATCCCCTACACCGGCTCGGGCGTGCTCGCGTCCGCGCTGGCGATGAACAAGGCGGTGGCCAAGAAGCTGTTCCGGCAACACAACCTGGCCACCCCCACGGGCTATCTGGTGCCTTCGGCGCAGGTCGGCGAGGTGCCCAGGCTGCACGCTGATCTCGGCTTCCCGTGCGTGGTGAAGCCCTCGAGCGGCGGCAGCTCGGTGGGAGTGTCGGTGGTGCACACCCGCGAGCAGCTCGAGCCGGCCATCGCGCGGGCCTGCCAGTATGGTGGCGAGGCGTTGGTCGAGCGCTTCGTGAAGGGCCGCGAGCTGACCGTCGCCATTCTCGATGGGCAGGTGCTGGGCACCTGTGAGGTGAGCCACGACGGCTCGGTGTTCGACACCTCGACCAAGTACTCCGGCGCCGCCTCGTACCATCTGCCGCCCCGCCTGCCTCAGACGCGCGTTCAGAACCTCGAGACGATGGCGTTGACCGCCGCGCGTTCGCTGGGGTGCCGCGGCGCCGTGCGGGTCGACTTCATCTCGTCAGACACCGGCAACGAGGTGGTGCTCGAGGTCAACACCCTGCCGGGCATGACGAAGCAGAGCCTGTTCCCGCGAATCGCCAACGCTGCGGGGCTGCCCTTCGAGGACCTGGTCGAGCGCATCCTGGCGACGGCGACCTTCGAGGGCGCACACCTGCACCCGGCGCCGCAGGTCAGCGTCCACGAACGGGCTGAGGCGCACGCAGGGTAGGGCGCCGCAGCAGACGACCGCACCCCCCTGTGCGCGTACCGAGGGGCCAGCTACACTGGCAGCCATGCTCAGCGCTGCCCTGGTGTCTCTGGCCCTCGCCGTCGAACCGATTCGTCTCTCGCCCGGCACCCAACAGCTGCTCAAGGTGCCCAACGTCACCAGGGTCGCCCTGGGCACTTCGGCCGTCGCCGACGTCAGGCCCACCGGACACGGCGAGCTGCTCATCACCGCCAATCAAGTCGGTCGCACCAGCCCCAACCCCCGCTTGATGCCGCTGGTCGCCGAGAACATCTCGGCGGCGTTTCAACGCCAGGGCCTCACCAACGCGCGCGCCGTGGCCTATGGCGGGAAGATCGTGCTCGAGGGCTCGGTGGCTGACGAGCGCGAGCTGCAGAAGGCGATGATGATCGCCAACAGCCATGCGGGCGCGGTGACCAACGCCTTCAGCCGATAGCGAGAGCGGCCCTCACGAGCGAAGCGCTCGAAGAGCAGAAGGTTCGTCTCACGGCCAGCGCACGCCCATTCGGTGTCGCATGGCGGTGACGAACGCTTTGACACGGCAGGCCAATCTTCCTAAGACCGTTCGCCCTTCACCCAGGGAGGGTGTTCCTTTGCAATTTCGGGTGGTTGTGAGGCCGTGAGCACGATGACCAGCGCCGAGATCATCTTCCTGGTCGTCTACTTCGGCGTGCTGCTCGTCGTGTCGACCTACGGCTCGCATCGGTACCGCATGGCCTTTCTGTATTACCGGCACAAGTTTCAGCTGCCGACGCCGCGAGGGCCGCTGAAGGCGTGGCCGAAGGTGACGGTTCAGCTGCCGATCTTCAATGAGATGTACGTCGTCGAGCGGCTCATCGACTCGGTCGCCCGCCTCGACTACCCCAGAGACTGCCTCGAAGTTCAGGTGCTCGATGACTCGACCGACGAGACCTGCGGTATCGCCCGAGCCATCGTCGACAGATGGAAAAGGGAAGGTGTCGACATCGTCTATGTCCACCGGACCGACCGCACCGGCTTCAAGGCTGGCGCGCTCGAGCATGGGCTCGGCCTCGCCAAGGGGCAGTTCGTCGCGGTCTTCGATGCCGACTTCGTGCCCGGCACCGACTTTCTCAAGCGCACGGTGCCCTTCTTCGTCGATGAGCAGGTGGGCATGGTGCAGGTGCGGTGGGGCCACCTCAACCGCGAGTTCTCGCTGCTCACGCAGGCGCAGAGCATCTTGCTCGACGGGCACTTCATCATCGAGCACACCGCCCGCAACCGCTCGGGGTGCTTCTTCAACTTCAACGGCACCGCTGGCGTGTGGCGCCGGGAGACGATTCGGAGCGCGGGCGGCTGGCAACACGACACGCTGACCGAAGATCTCGACCTCTCGTACCGCGCGCAGCTCAAGGGGTGGAAGTTCGTCTTCTTGCCCGACATCATTTCGCCCGCCGAGGTGCCGGTCGACATGAACGCCTTCAAGTCGCAGCAGCACCGCTGGGCGAAGGGCAGCATTCAAACCGCCCTCAAGCTGCTGCCGACGATTCTGCGCTCGGGGTTGCCCTTCACGGTGAAGCGCGAAGCCTGGTTCCACCTCACCAACAACCTCGCCTACCCGCTGATGGTGCTGCTGGCGCTGATGATGCCCGTGTCGATGATCGTCCGGTTTCAGCACGGCATGTACCAGACGCTCTTCCTCGACCTGCCGGTGTTCCTGGCGGCGACCGCGTCGGTCAGCTTCTTCTATGTCGCGACCGTTCGAGAGCTGGGCCTCGGCTGGTGGGACCGCATCAAGTACCTGCCCTTCCTGATGAGCCTGGGCATCGGCCTGTCGATCAACCAGTCGCGGGCCGTCATCGGGGCGCTGCTGCAGACCCGCAGCGAGTTCGCGCGAACGCCCAAGACCGGGTCTGAGGGCCGCGCGGTGCAGATGGTGAACACGGCCTATCGGGGCAAACGAACCTGGGTGCCGTTCGTCGAGCTGGCCTTCGCGAGCTACTTCGCGGGCGCCATCTGGTACGCCTTCGCGCACGACATCTGGGCGTCGATGCCGTACCTGGTGCTGTTCATGTTCGGGTACCTCTACGTGGGGTTGACCAGCCTGTTCGACTTCAACCGGGTCCGTGAGGCGGCCCGGCCGAAGGTCGACGGCGCTGTCCAGCCGACCACCTGACGCTGACCCACCCTCACGCCCCGAGCGCAAGTCGGGGGAGCGCCGTCAACCCGGCAGGCCAAACGTGCCGTCGCGGCCACCACCGACCAACGCACGGCGCACCAGGTCTGGCGGCTCACAGCCGGTCGGCTTCAGCGAGGCAGCGATGGGCGTCATGAGCCCCACCGCGGCACCAGACAGACTTCAATGGGCTTGCTCAGCGTTCGCGGGCGCGCTCGACCTTGACGGACTTTTCGCCGTGCAGCTTGCCGACCAGCGCTTCGAAGGCAGCGACGTCGCCGTCGGCCACGTGAATGTACGAGTAGCTGCCGCGAAGCTCAGCGCGGGTCACCTTGCCGGAAGGGGCTCCCAGGGCCTCGAGGGCCGGAGTCAGCTCGGTTTCCTTGATGCCATCGAGCTTCCCCAGGTTGAGCCAGAGGCGCGCCTGGCCGGGCTCGACCGGCGCCTCTTCACGCGGAGCACGTCGCGGACGTCGTTCACGCCGCCCAGCCTCGGTGGGCGCCGCCGACGAGGGCACCTCAGCCGTCGCGCCGGCCGCCACGGTGGGGTCTTCGATGGCCGGCAAGGGCTCGCCGCGCTGCAGGCGCTCGAAGAGTTCCCGATCGCTCAGCGTCGGTCGGCTGCCCGAGGACGACGAAGGCGTCCCTCGTTCCCGGTCGTCTCGGCGGGGGCGCTCGGGCCGACGCTCACGAGACATGGGTTCACGAGAGACCGCCACAGCGCCGGGCAGCGTCGCGGCGTCGGGCACGGTCGCCGCTGGTGAGACCGCCACGACGCCGGTGGGAATGGTGTCGACCTCTTCACGACGCGCCGGGCGCTCGCGCTCACGGTCTCGGCCGCCGCGACGATCGTCCTTTCGGTCACCGTCTTTTCGATCGCGCCCGAACCGTTCCCCGCGGCCACCGCTCTCTCGTCTCGGCAGGGGAGCGGGCTCGGGGCGCAGCTCGACGCCGGCGGCCTGCGCCTTCTCGATGCGGCGCTGCACGAAGAAGTGGCGCAGCAGGAAGGCGATCAGGTCATCGGCGTCGGGGCGCGCCTTGAACGAGTTGGCGAGCGACAGGTAGCCCTCGTAGATGCTGCCTGCTGCGGCCTCTTTCACCTCGCGCACGTGCCGGTCGGTCCACAGGCGGGTGGCCTCTTCGGCCGTCGGCATCAGGCGGGTCTCGAACTTGATGCCGTACTTCTTCTCGAGGGTGGTGCGGGTGGCCAGCTCGCGGCCCGAGGTGAGGTTCAGCGCCACGCCCTTCTTGCCGATGCGGCCCGTGCGCCCCACGCGGTGCAGGTACACCGCCGCGTCTTCGGGCAGCGAATAGTTGATGACGTGGCCGAGGTCAGAGATGTCGATGCCCCGCGCGGCCAGGTCGGTGGCCACCATGAACGCCACCTCGCCGCGCTTGATGCGGCCCATGACGCGCTCGCGCTCTTTCTGGGGCAGATCGCCGTTGAGCAGCTCGGCGTCGAGGCCCGTTCGGTTGAGCACCGCCGTCACCAGCTCGGTGTCGTCGCGCGTGTTGCAGAAGATGATGGCGTTCTGCGGGTTCTCGAGTTCGAGCATGTAGAGCAGGTTGCGCGGCTTGGGGTACGCGTCGCTCAGCTCGTAGCGAACGTGGGTGATGTGATCGACCGTGAAGACGTCGCCCGAGAGCAGCAGGGTCTCGGGGTCTTTGGTGTAGCGGGCGATGAGGCGCTGAATGTCTTCAGGCACGGTGGCCGAGAACAGCAGCACCTGGCGGCCCGCGGGCACGTGGTCGAGGATGCGGGTGACCTCTTCGTAGAAGCCCTGGTTCAACATCTCGTCGGCCTCGTCGAGCACCGCGTGTCTGCAGGCGTTGAGCTTCAGGTTGCCGCGGCGAATGTGATCGAACACCCGGCCCGGCGTGCCCACGATGATCGCGGCGCCGTCGTCGAGGGCGTCTTCCTGCGTCTTCATCGACGCTCCGCCGTAGATGGCCGTCACCACGATGTCGCGGTACTTCGCCAGCTCAGAGAGCTCTTGCTGCACCTGCAGCGCCAGCTCGCGGGTCGGGCAGAGGATCAACGCTCGGGCCTCTCGCGTGCCCATGGGGATCTGCTCGATGAGCGGCATGCCGAACGCCGCCGTCTTGCCGGTGCCGGTCTTCGAGCGGACGATCAGGTCTTTGCCGGCGCGCGCAGGCCCGAACGCCTTGGCTTGAACGGGAGTGGGGTGCGTGTAGCCGCGCTCGGCGATCGCGCGGCGCAGCTCAGGTGAGAGGCCCAGGTCATCGAAGCTGACGTCCGCCAGGTATTCCTGCGGGCGCTCGGACGAGCCGGTGGGAAGGACGTCAGTCGTGGGTTGAGTCATGTCGCGTGACGTGTAGCCCCCGCCCCTTCGGTGAGCAACGATCGACGACGGTGGCGATTCGTTGGCCGTGCGATAGTGCAGCGGCCATGGCTGCACGCCGATCAGAGCCCAAGCCGGGTGACGCACCGAGCGTGGTGATCATCGACCCCGAAGTGGTCGAGGCGCCGACGCCCAGGAAGGCCGGGCGCGCGAAGAAGGCACGCGCCGACGTGGTGGTCGACGTCAAGCCGGTGAGCACCGTCGCGGCCGATTCCAACGAGAGCGCCGAAGACCTCGACGAGGCCGCTGAGCCCGCAGAGCTCGAGGTGCTCGACCCTGGCGCTGAAGCCCTCAAGGACGAGACGCTGAAAGAAGACGGCCTCAAGGACGCCGACGACGCGGCGCTGGTGCCGTCGGTCTCGCGTACCCGCCTCAGCCGCGGCGACCCCATGTCGGCCTACATGGCCGAGGTCACCCGGCACCCGCTGCTGACCCGCGAGCAGGAAATCGAGCTGTCGAAGCGCTACCGCGCGACCGGCGACGTGCGCGCCGCCTACACGCTGGTGGCGTCGAACCTGCGGCTGGTGATGAAGCTGGCCCACGAGTACCACCGCAACCCGCTGTCGCTGCTCGACCTGGTGCAGGAAGGCAACATCGGCCTGATGCAGGCGGTGAAGAAGTTCGACCCCGACCGAGGCGTGAAGCTGGCCAGCTACGCCGCCTGGTGGATTCGCGCGTACATCCTTCGCTACATCATGGACAACTGGAAGATGGTGAAGCTGGGCACGACGGAAGCCCAGCGGAAGCTCTTCTTCAAGCTGCGCCAGGAACAGGAACGCCTCTCGAAGCAGGGGGTCGAGGTGACCCCGAAGTTGCTCGCCGAGCGACTCAACGTCACCGAGCAGGACGTGGTTGAGATGGACCAGCGCCTGGGGAACGACGAGCTGTCCATCGACGCTCCGCTGTATGCCGACGAAGACCGGGAATCGCGCGCCGACCGCCTGTTGCCGACCAACGCCCCCAACGCCGACGACACCCTGGCCAACGCCGAGCTGCGCACCATCTTCAAAGAGAAGCTCGGCGACTTCGCGAAGAACCTCTCTGAGAAAGAGCGCTTCATCTTCGAGAAGCGGCTCATCGCCGACGAGCCCATGACCCTGCAGGACATCGGCACCCAGTACGGCGTCTCTCGAGAGCGGGCCCGGCAGATCGAAGCCGCGCTGATCACCCGCATGCGCGCGTACATGCGCGAGAACATTCCCGACTTCGATCTGGTCTCGCGCGAAGGGGTCGACGAGTAGCGGCTACTCATTGGCGTTGCGGTAGCGGAACATGCGCTGCCGATGGGTGCTGCCGTCGAGCGCTTCGAACAGGAAGCCGCGGAACACCATGTACCCGTGCAGCAGCACGCCCCCCACCAGCGGCGCGGCGATGGCCAGCGGCCCGCGGAAGACGCCGATCATCACTCCCGTCGAGAAGATCGCGAACACCCCGCCCAGCACCAGCCCGTTGGGAATGAACCACTCGACCCAGTTCTCTTGAAGGAACAGGAAGCTGCGCTGAATCGTCTCGAGGCCTCCGCGGGTGCCCTTTTGGTAGACGATCTCAGGGGTGGTGTTGAGGGCGATGATCAAGACGTAGTCCAAGGCGGTCTTGAGCGCCGGGTTGGCGGCGAACACTCCGGCGAGCACCAGGTTGGCCACCCACACCACGAAGAAGATGTTGAGCCAGGACCAGAAGTACACGCCCGCGCTCTGCCTCAGCTGATCGAGGCCGACCTTCTGCTGAGCCACCAGGCCCCCCAGAAAGAACGAGTAGATGCTCAGCGCGGCGCTGCGCGCGAGCCCCGTGAGGATGCCGCCCGCAAAGCCCATGCTGCCCATCAACCCCGCGAGCAGCGACCACGCGACCAGCAGGCCCATCGGCAGCAGCACCGTCCACGAGTTCTTCGCGATCGCCGCCAGCGCGTTCATCATGCTCTGGCCGTAGATGCGGGCGTAGACGACGAGCAGCTTCATGTGGGGTCAGTTAGCGACTTTTGAACGGGGCGGCCAATGGTTGGTGGGCCCGGTGTCTGGAGGCCCTGCCTGCGCGTCTTTTTCGGCCATCACGGCTCGTGCTTCAGCTCGCCGAACAGGGAGCGCGTCTGGGCCGCGAGCACGGAAGTGCGCTCGAGCAGGGTGTCGAGCTCGGTGAAGATCGCCTCGACCTCGGTGGCCGCGCGGGGCGCTGGAACGTCACCGACGTGATCGAGCCGGTCGAGCAGCCCCATCACCCGCAGCAGCTGCTCGTGCGCGGCCAACAGATCTCGGCCGACTCGCACGCCCACGGCGGTGAAGAGCGAGCCCGTCGCGCAGAGCTTGCCGATGGCGCACCGGTTGGCGCGAAGGACGCGGTTGAGTCGGTCGCGGTAGCTCGCCAGCCGCTTCGCGTGGCGGGCGTCGGCCAGCGAAATGACTTGAGCCTGTCTCGAGGGGCGCCGCGGCACGGTGGGCGGCTTGTACCGGCCGGGAAAGGCGTTGTCTCGTTCCCACCCCTTCCGTTACGGTCCCCGCCCGCTCGAGGCACCCATGTTCACGAAGATCCTCATCGCCAACCGTGGAGAGATCGCCCGCCGCATCAACACCGTCGCGCGCGGCATGGGCATGAAGACCGTCGCCGTGTTCTCTGACGCCGACGCTGACCTGCCCTTCGTCAAAGAAGCCGACGAGGCCGTGCGGCTGGGCCCGGCCCCGGCGAAAGAGAGCTACCTGAACGTCGACGCGCTGCTGGCCGCGGCCAGGCAGACCGGCGCGCAGGCCATTCACCCCGGCTACGGCTTCATCTCTGAGAACGCCGAGTTCGCCAGGGCCGTCTCGGAAGCAGGCATCGTCTTCGTCGGGCCTCCGCCCGAGGCCATGCTGCGCATGAAGGACAAGAGCGAGGCGCGGCGCCTGGTGGCCGCGGCCGGAGTGCCCATCGTGCCCGGCACCCGCGACGTGTTGCCCGACGTGGCCACCGCCCTGGCGGAAGCCGAGCGCATCGGGTACCCGGTGCTGCTGAAAGCCGCCGGTGGTGGTGGTGGCATCGGCATGGCGGTGGCGAACACGCCGGCTGAGCTCGAGAAGGGTTTTCGCGCCTGTGTCGACCGGGCGCGCGCCGCCTTCAGCCGCGACACCGTGTACCTCGAGAAGTACTTCCCCGCGCCGCGGCACCTCGAGGTGCAGATCCTGGGAGATCTGCACGGCCACACCGTGCACCTGCTGGAGCGCGAGTGTTCGATTCAGCGTCGCCACCAGAAGGTGGTCGAAGAGGCCGGCAGCCCGCTGTTCCTCGAGGGGCTCAACCCTGCGGTGCGGGCCACCTTGTTCGACGCCGCGCTGAAGGCCGCCAGGGCCTTTGGGTACGCGAACGCGGGCACCGTCGAGTTCCTGTACTCGGAAGGGGCGGTCTACTTCATCGAGATGAACGCCCGACTGCAGGTCGAGCACCCGGTGACCGAGCTCACCACCGGCGTCGATCTGATCGGCTGGCAGTTTCGCGTCGCCGCCAACGAGCGCCTCACCTTCGAGCAGGCCGCCATCACGCGCATCGGGCACGCCCTCGAGTTTCGCGTCTACGCCGAAGACCCGGTGAAGTTCTTCCCCTCGCCGGGGCCCTTGAAGGTGTTCCGGCCGCCCACCGGCGATGGGGTGCGCCTCGACGCGGGCTACGCCGAGGGCAACGTGGTGACGCCATTCTACGATCCGATGATCGCCAAGCTGATCGTGTCTGGCGCGAGCCGGGCCGAGGCGATCGCCCGCGCGAAGGTGGCGCTGGCCGAGTTCCGCATCGAGGGCATCAAGCACAACCTGCCGCTGCACCAACGCATCCTCGAGGCGCCGGCCTTCGTCGAGGGGCGCCTCGACACCCGGTTCCTCGAGCAGCACGTTGGACCACCGCACGCTGGCTCCCAGCAAACGAAGCCCTGACGAAGAAACGTTGCACCCCACGCCGACTGCCCCGGAGCAAAGCCTTCATGATCGACGTCGCCGCCCACATCACTGGAACCGTCTGGAAGGTCGAGGTCGCCCTCGGCCAGACGGTGAACGCCGGCGACACGCTCGTGATCCTCGAGTCGATGAAGATGGAGATGCCCGTCGAGGCGCCCGAAGGCGGGGTGGTGAAGGAGATTCGGGTCGCGCCAGCGCAGGCCGTCAACGAGGGCGACGTCCTCGTGGTGCTCGGCGAGGCCTGACAGCGCGTGCCGGCGGCGCTGCGCATCGACGACGAGCCCGGCGGGGTGCGGGTGCTCACGCTGTCGAACCCTGGCCGCAAGAACGCCCTCGATGAGGGCCTGCTCGCCCAGCTCGACACCGCGCTGGCCACCACCACGGGCGCCGGCGCGTTCTTGATTCGTGGCGACGGCGAGGGGGTCTTCAGCGCCGGGTGGGACCTGCACGCGCTCTCGACGGTCCCCGCCGATCGACCCCTGCCTGATGCGGTGCTGGGTGAGGTGCTCGATCGCCTCTCGGCGCACCCCTTCCCCAGCGTGGCGATGATCGACGGGCCGGCCTACGGAGCGGCCTGCGAGCTGGCCATGGCGTGCGACTTCAGGGTGGCTGGCGCGGGCGCGGCGCTGTCGATGCCGCCGGCGCGCCTCGGCCTGGTCTACAGCCTGAAGGGGCTGGCGCGCTTTCGCGAGCGCGTCGGTGACGCCACCACGCGGTACCTCTTCCTCACTGGACGGCGGGTGGCGGCGCCCGAGGCGCTGCGCCGGGGCCTGGTCGACGTGCTGTGCGAGGCGCCCCTGGCCGAGGCGCGCGCGCTCTGCGTCGAGCTGGCGGGCCATGCGCCCCTGGCGATCGCGGGCCTCAAGCGTGGGCTGTCGCTGCTGGCAGACGTCGAGAAAACCCCGCAGGCCGTTGAAGGGTACGAGGCTCTGCGCCGCGCGTCGTTCGAGAGCGCCGACGCCCGAGAAGGTCGAAAGGCCATTCTCGAGAAGCGGCCCCCGCGCTTTCGCGGCGAGTGAGGGTCGACCTTTCAGCGTGGTTCTTTCCAATCGGCCGTCACACGTCGGCGAACAGCTCGCTCATGCGCACGCGCAGCGCCGAAGCGATGCGATACAGCGACGCAATGGACGCAGAGCTCTCGGCCCGCTCGATCTGCGAGAGCAACGACACCGACAGCCCGGTGCGACGGGCCAGTTGCTTCAAGGTGAGGTGCTGACGCGTCCGCCCTTCGCGAATGAAGCGGCCGATGCCCCGATGCAGCTCGGCCTCGGGGTCGCGGGTGATGCCCTTCTTGTCGAGCACCCGCTTCACCGTGTCGATGAAGACCGTCGGCTCGACGGGTTTTCGCACGTAGTCGCTGGCCGCGTTCTTCAGGCTGGCGACGGCTGACTCCACCGTCGGAAAACCAGTCGCGATGATCACCGCGATGTCGTTGTCGAAGGTTCGAATGTGCTCGAGCACCTCGGTGCCGCTCATCTTCGGCATCATCATGTCGAGGATGACGAGGTGAAAGTCGTCCTCTTTCAGCGCGCTCATCACCTTCGTGGGGTCGGCGAGGGTGCTCACGCCGTAGCCCTCTCGTGACAGCAGGGCGGTGAAGAGGGCGGCGTTGTCAGGTTCGTCGTCGACGACGAGGATCTTGATCTGGGGAGAGCCGCGCATGAGTGAAGGTCGAGGTCTCTTCAGTTGGTCTCGAGGATCTTGCGGATCTTCGGGACCCGCGGATCAGCTTCCGGCGCGACCTTGAGGAATTCTCTGTAGAGTTCGCGAGCGCGCGAAGTGTCAGCGGTGTTGCTTTCGTCGCTGCCGCGCCGGGCCAGGGCTGATGCCAGGAACGCCAGGCAGTCGAGGTTGGTCTGATCGACTTCGCGGCAGGCGGCGAACTTGTTGGCAGCGGCGTTCCAGTTCTTCTCTTTCATCGCCTCGCGACCCTCTTTGAGCAGCTGGTCGCTCTGCGCCGATCGCTTCGGCGGCTCGACGGGAACGACCTCGGGCTCGACTGCCTTCGGCTCGACGGGCCGTGGAACTCTGGCCGCGACCGCCTGCTGCCGGGCGCGCTCGAGCTGGACATAGAAGTCACGGAAGAGCCGGGTGTTCGAGACCGACTGCAAGAGGTCGCCAGCCTGGTCGAGGTCACCCTTGTCGAGGGCCTTCTTCGCTTCTTTCAAGAGGCCGATGAAGCCCTTCTCGTTCGACAGCTCAGCGAGCAGCTGCGCCGCGCGTGGGCACGGTGATTCGCCCACCTTGCACTGCTTGAGGAGCGCCTCGGCGGTGGTGGCGTCGAGCTGCGCGAGCGCTGCTTCGGCGTCGGCGATCAACTTGTCGTTGCTGGCCTGCTCGGCTTGACGGTTCTGCACAGCCTCGTTGGGGGCAGGCAGAGGGGCGATGGGCTTCGATGGGGTGACCGCGAGCGGCGGCTTCGGCGGCTTGACCGGGTCGGCCCCGGCGCTGCTCTTGAACAGCACGTACCCGCCACCGCCGGCGATCAGCACCACCAACGCGACCACGATGGCGATGAGGGGCCCCTTCGACGAGCCGCTCTGCTCGACCTCGCTGGTGATGTTCGACGACGTGGTCGACGCCACGTTGACGCGCTCTCCGGGGCCGACGAACTTCAGCTTCACGTGCCCCAGCTCGAGCACGTCGCCGAAGCGCAGGGTGACCTGGGCGTACGGCTCGCCGTTCACCATCAGCCCGTTCGCCGACTGTGTGTCGATGACCTTCCACTCGCCGGAGTCCTCGCGAACCACCTTGCAGTGGGTGCGAGACAGCGAGCGGTGGTCGAGGGCGATGTCGTTGTCGTCGGTGCGGCCGACGCGCAGCTCGGTGCGGTCGCAGGCGAATTCCCGGCCGGCGAAGTCGGTGTTGAGCACCACCAGCCGCGGCGAGTCTGACGCCTGCAGCGACTGCACCGAGCGCTGGGGCCTGGCGCCCACGACCTGGTCGATGCGAATGACCGCCGTCGATTGGTGCTTGGGTGGCTCATCGCCGCCGAGCGGCGCTTCCTGCACGTCCTCGTCCCCGACCTCCGGCACGCTCACCACCGGCAGCGCCGGCATGGTGGACGACGGGTCCGGCAACTTCATCGTCGGAGCGGTCGAAGACAGGGTGGGCTGCAGGGGAACCGTCGCTCCGGCAGCGCGCGCCTCTTCTTCACGCTGAATGGCCAGATCGTAGTCGCCGATCTGAATCAGGTCGCCGTCGTTGACGTGAACCTGGCCGGTGATGCGGTCACCATTCACCCGAATGCCGTTGTAGCTGCCTAGGTCTTCGATCATCACCTGGGCGCTCTGCCGCATCAGCCTCGCGTGGCGGCGAGAGACGTTTCGCTCGGTGAGCCGAATCGTATTCCCCTCCTGCCGGCCGATGGTGATCTCGTCCCGTACGAAAGGAACGACGGTCTTGCGGCCCTCGTCGTCTTCGATGATCAGCTTCATCACGCGGAAAAACGTTCTAGCACCACTGTAGAACCGCTTGCACCAGCCCTCTCCACACCTTCGGCGGCAGCAGAGCGCGTTTCGACACCGGTGGTACGATTGCGCTTGAGCTTTCAAAGATGCCCGCACCGGTCACGCTGCGCACGGAGGTCGGCGATGAAGCGCTCGACCTGCAGGAGTTCGAGGCCCGGCTTCGACGGGGTGAGGTGTCTCCGCAGAGCCAGGTGTGCCTGCCGGCGGTCACGGGCGAGCGGTTCGTCGCGGCTTGTGAGCTCGAGCTGTACCAGAAGCTGACCGATGCCCGCCGGGCCTACTTCGCGCGGGCCTTCTCGCTCTCGCGCTTCCCCTTCATCACCTCGGCGCTGATCCTGCTCAACGTCGCCGCGTTCCTGGTGACGGCGAAGGGCGGGCTGCTCGAGCTCGACGACATGGTGCGTTACGGGGCCAAGGTCGGGCCCCTGGTGTTCGACCTGGGTGAAGTCTGGCGGCTGTTCACCGCGAACTTCCTGCACCGCGACGCGATGCACCTGGGGCTCAACATGTTCGTGCTCTTCAACGTGGGCGGCATGATGGAGAACACCTACCGCACGCTGGACTACCTCTGGCTGCTGGTCTTCGCGGGGCTGGCGACGATGACCGCGTCGCTGTTCTTGAACGAGGCGGTCACCATCGGCGCCTCGGGCATGGTCTTCGGCTGCATGGGCGGGGTGGTGGCGTTCGGGCTGAAGTACCGAAGCCAGCTGTCGGCGTTTCATCGCAGCCTGATGAGCGACGCGGCGATTCCCACCGCGCTGGGGCTGCTGCTGATCGGGGTGACGTCGCAAGGCGTCGACAACTGGGCCCACGCGGGCGGCCTGGTGGCGGGCTTGAGCGCGGGGGCCTTCTTGCGGCCGCGACTGTTGATCGAGGCGCGGCGGTGGTGGTGGGAGCCGGCGCTGCGTGCGTTGCCGTCGCTCGGCATTCTGCTGGTGGTCTTCTTCGGGCATCTGGTGTTCGCCGAGCTGTTGCCGACGATGCGCGTCGAGCGCGACGACGTGTATGGGTTCTCGATGACGGTGCCGGCGTCGTGGGGGCGCGGGGCGACGCCGCTGGGGCGGGTGGCCTGGTACAACGGCCTGCCGGGGCTGGGGCGGGCCAGCTTCGCCGCCGAGGCGGTGCAGATGCCGGAAGGCGCCGACGCCATGGCGGCCGCGCAGACCTTCATCGACGAGCGCCTCACCACGCAGGCGCTGGGGCCCGAGGTGTTGGCGGTGCGCGCCGAGGCTCCCGAGCCGGGGCGCGTCGCTGATCGTGATGGGGTCAGGGTTCGCGCCATCGTCGACGAGACGTCGGGGCCGACCCGGCTCTCGGCGTGGTTCGTGCCGCGGGGCAAGGTGGTGTACCAGCTGGTGTTCGTCTGGCCTCTGGCCTTCCCCCGATATGGGCACGTGGCCGAGCAGATGCTGGCGGGCGTTCGGTTCGAAGAGGGCCAGGGGCTTCGCCTGGCGCGGGCCGAGGCGCTGTTGTTCCCCAACTCGGGGCCGGTGCTCACGCGCCTGGGCGTGGCGCTGCTGGAGCAGGGCGACGCGGCGCAGGCCGCCGAGGCGCTGACCGTGGCGGTGAAGGCCGACCCGTCGAATGAAGAGGCCCGCGTGGCGCTCTCGGGCGCGTGGTTGGCGGCGGGAGAGATCGAGCGTGCGTGCGAAGCCGCCCACGGCGCGGTGCTGTACGGGCCTGACGACGCTGAGGCCTTCGAGGCGGAGTCGCGCTGCGAGCTGGCGTTGGGTCACCCCCGCTCGGCCCTCAAGAAGCTCGAGGCCGCGCGCAGCCTCGCGCCGCTCGACAAGCGCCTGCTCGACGCCGAGCGACGCCTGAAGGACACCTTGCCCGAGTATCGGCGCTGAGTGGCGAGTGCTTTCGGCCCTGCGCTGCTAAACCACCGGCATGGGCGCTCGTGTGTTGCTGTTGCTGTCGGTCTTCACCCCGCTGGTCGTGTTCTCGGAAGAGACCGCCGCCGAGATCTCGAAGCGCTCGCGTGAGAAGGGCGCGCTCAACCTGGTGGGGCTGACCGCCGAGCTGAAGCTGGTCACCAGCACGGCCGACGGCAAGTCGAAGGAGCAGCGGCTGTCGACGAGCGCGCGCACCATCGGGGGCAAGAGCCACGCCCTGGCCCGGTTCTCGGCTCCGGCGCCGGTGGCTGGCGTCGCGGTGCTCACCATCGAGGGAGGCTCTGCCGGCGAAGGCGACGACGTGGCGCTGTACCTGCCGAAGCTCAAGCGCGTGCGGAAGGTGGCGAAGAGCGATCGCGGCAAGGCCTTCATGGACACCGACTTCGCCTACGCCGACATCGCCTCGAACGGCGCGCGTGACGAGGACGTCCAGCGGCTGGCCGACGAGAAGGTCGAGGGGCGCGACTGCTACGTGCTGGCGGGGCAGGGTGACGCGGCGTCGGCGTACGGCGAGGTGAAGCTCTTCGTCGACAAGCAGACCTCGGTGCCGATGCGCGTGGAGTACCAGGACAAGAGCGGCAAGCCCTTCAAGCGCTACCGCACCCTCAAGTTGAAGGCGTTTCAGGAGCGTGTGATCGCCGCCGAGTCGGTGATGGAGAACCTGCAGACGTCGTCGAAGACGGTGATGACCGTGCTCAAGCTCGAGGACTCGGCGCTGGGTGACGATGCCTTCACCGAGCAGGCCCTCGAGCGTGGCTGACAGACGTTGAACAGGAAGACCGAACCCGCAACATCTCATTGAGTAGACCTCGATCGGTGATGAGACCGATCGAGGCCCGTCACAGAACCGGACGTGCGGATTTCCCGCATCTGGCTCTTCGGTTGGTGTTTTGGCTCGGAACCCAGACCAGCGTCGCGCTGGAGCGGCCCCGCATCGGGTGTTCTGAAACCGGCGAACGCATGTTGATGGACGTGACGGTTATCGCGCCGCTGCTCGAGCGCCTCAGGGTGCACTTCAAGCCAGAGGAAATCTGGCTCTTCGGGAGCAGGGCACGCGGCACCGCCCGGCCTGATAGCGATTGGGACCTTCTCGCGATTGTGCCCGACGACGCCGGCGCCGAGCTGTTCGACCCGATGAATGTCTGGAAGTTGCTTCGCTCCGACGACTTCGGAGCGGACGTCGTCCTCTTTCCGCGCGGGGAGTTCGAAGAGGATCGGGCGACGCCGAACACACTTCCCTTCGCCATCGCTCTGGAAGGCATTCGGCTGGAATGAGCGCTGACAGCGTCATCGCCAACAACCTGCGTATCGCGAGAGAAGACCTCGAAGGCGCGAGGTTGCTCGTGAAGGCTGGCAATCGAAATGCTGCCTCTCTGTGCGAGCAGTCGGCCGAGAAGATTCTCAGAGCGGTCCTGACTTCCGAGGGACTTCATGCCGGCGTCGGTCATGCATTGGGCCAGATGGTGGCGCAGCCGCCGCGCGAGAACACCTTCAAGGTGGAACTCGGACAGCTTGCGCCACTGGCAGCCTTCGCGACCACGTATCGTTACCCCACCTCGAGTCGCGTGCCGACGCCACCCGGCGAGGCTGAACTTGTTGCCCACCTCGACCTCGTCGAGCGTCTGCTCTCGCGTTCCGCACAGCAGTTTGGAGTCGACTTCACCGCGGCCGGAACGCCGGCGCGCCGCCCTCAGCCACCGCGCCGAGTGTCGACATGTCGCTGCGTCCCGCCCCGTCTGTACAGGCCTTGAAACCTGTATCCGACCACGATTGATCAGCGGTGGTCGATGGCGGCGCAGAGGCTCGCGAGGTGGGACTCCGCCGCGAAGGTGGCGATGGTCTCGGTGAACCAGGTCAGCCAGCGCCCGCGCGGCTGAAGGGCGGACGTCATCACGGGTTGCGGGGCGAAAGGTTGAGGCAGCTCGACGGCCGACGGGTCTTCAGGTGCTCGAGGGCCTCGTCGGTGACCTCGCAGGCGACCTCGATGCCGTAATACTGTCGGCGCCAGTGGTCCTCGTCGCCTTCGCCGTTCTTGGTGAGGTTGGCGATCATCAGCGTGTCGATCTGCTCGAGCACGTCGCGGCGCTGCTTGAGGGTCCACCGCTGACGCAGCGGCAGCTCGAGAAACAACAGGCGCAGCTGGTCGACCTCCCTCGTCTGACCCCAGAGCTCTGGCGTGGTGGAGAAGACGGTCTGTTCACTGGTGACCGCCGCCATCAGCATCAGGCGGTACATGCAGTCCCGCTTGTCTTCGGCGTAGCCGCGGGCGGTCGCCTGCAGCGTCTCGAGCTGTTTTCGCTGCGCGCTGGGGGGCATCAGGCGCGACTTCGCGACCCTGGCCTCGAGCTGCGCGGTCGGCGTGTCGCGCACCTCAGGCAGGTACAGCTCGCTGCCGGGACAGGCTGTCCCGGTGGCAGCGCCGGCCCGGTTCCTCATCGCCGCGCCAAGGCCGCCGAGGACCGAGAGCACGACCAGCACCACCGCCACCAGGGGCCAGGGCGACCGTTCGACCTTCGACGCCTGGGTGGCCCTTCGCACGCTCAGCTCGGCGAGCGGGGCCGCCGGCGTGGCCCGGTCCTCGCGCTTCGCCGCGGGGACGCCGAACCGTGAACTCCACGGCGGCGTGCGCACCCCTTTGAGCGCCGCGATGAAATCTTTCGCGGTCTGGTACCGGGCGTCGGGCTCCTTGGCGCACGCGGTCTGCAGCACCGCGTCGAGCTCGGGGAAGTCGCGCTGGGGCGCGGCGACCTGCAGCAGGGGCAGGGGAGTCGTGAGTTGATCGACCAGCAACGCGGCGGGCGCCTTCGAGGTGAACGCCGCCCGGCCCGTCATCATCTCCCACGTCACCAGGCCCAGCGCGTACAGATCGCTGCGGCCGTCGACGAGCTCGGCACACACCTGCTCGGGCGCCATGTACCCGGGCGTGCCGGCGATGGCGCCCTCGGCGGTGAGCTTCTCGTTCACCTCGGGGCGGAAGCGGTCGATGCCGAAGTCGAGCACCTTCACCCAGGTGGTGCCCAGGTCGCGCCGGACCCGAATGTTCTCAGGCTTGATGTCGCGGTGAACCACCCCGCGCGAGTGCGCCGCCGCCAGCACCTCGGCCACCCGCAGGGCGATGTCGCGGGCTTCCTCGAACGGCAGGGCGCCGTCGCGCGAGAGGCGGGCGCGCAGGTCTTCGCCTTCGACGTACTCGAAGACGATGAACAGCTGGCCGGTCTTCGGGTCACGGCCGGTGTCCAGCAGCTGAGCCGCGCCCGGGTGGGTCACCTCGAGCGACACCTTCGCCTCCTGCTCGAACCGTCGCACCAGCCCTTCGTTGGCCGAGAGCTGGTCCGACAGGAACTTGATGGCCACCACGTTGCCGACGCCCAGCTGACTGGCCCGCCAGACCGTGCCCATCCCGCCGCGGCCGATCTCCTTCTCGAGCACGTACCGGCCTGCGATCACCCGGTGGTTGCCGCTGATGAAGGTGGGTTGGTTCAGGTCTTCAGACACAGCCCACACACTCTGTCAGCGCGGGCTGTCGCTCACCAGCACCGCGCCGCTGCGTGCAACGATCGCCGACGCCTTCGGGACTGCGGTATGCGGTGCAGCGGTGGCCTTCTCATGCGGCGTCAGCCTGATGGTGCTGCTCGTGGGTCAGCTGCCGCCGGCTGACCCTGTCGACGCGGGAGTCGCAGCCGATCAGGGCATGGCCATCGAGGGCTTCGCGCCCGTCGTCGAGCGCCTCGAGGGCGCGCCGGCGCCGGCAGACGCAGGACCTCTGGCGCTCGAGACGTTCGAGGTGTCGGTGCCAGCGCCGACCGTGCGGCTGTTCGGAGCGGTGCGCGGCGAGGTCTTCGTCGACGCCCGCTTCGACTCTCCGCGCAACGTGCCCTTCGCCGAGAACGTCGCCGAGGGGCGCTTCAAGGCCTCGCTGGGCGTCGACGTGAAGGTGAACGATCGCCTGCGCCTGGTGCTCGAAGGGCGGTTTCAGGTGCGGGGCGCCACGCAAGTTGAGCTCGATCGCGCCAAGGGCTTCTTCGAGCCGCTGCTGGGTGACGCCTACGTCGACGTCTATTCCCCGAAGGTCGACCTGCGCATCGGCAACCAGCGCATCGCCCTGGGAGCAAACGCCGCCCTGGCGCCCGCCGACTCGCTCAACCCGCGCGATCTTCGTGAGAGCTTCGTGGCCAGCGAGCTCGACGACAGCCTGCTGCCGGTGCCGGCCCTGCGCGCGCAGGGCCGCCTCGGCGCGCTTTCGTGGCTCGCCGCCTACGTGCCGTTCTTCCAGCCGAACCGATACTTCGTCTTCGGGCAGGACGAGGCGCTGCTGCAGCCGTCCCTCGCGCCGGCCTTCGACACCCGCCGCGTCGACCCGTCGATCGAAGACCTGGTGCAGGACCGGGTGCTCGAGACGCAGCGGCCTCCGCCGTTCGCTGGAGACGTGGCGCTCAGGCTCGCATCGACGGGGCGCTTCAAGGTGGGCGGTTCCTGGGTGTGGATGAACGAGAAGATGCCGCGCGTGGTGGTGGACCCCGAGCTGCAGACGGTGCTCACGGCCTCAGGCGCTGGTCGGCCGGTGCCCCAGGCGGCCGCGGCATCGGTGCTGAACCGCTTTCAGGCCGGTGAGACCCTGTACCGCGGCACGTACGCCCGTACGCACCTGTTCTCGCTCGAGGCCTCGACGGTGGTGGGGCCCGCGCAGGTCGACGTCGACGTCACCGTCTCGCCCCGGCAGACGTTCTTCAACGCCGAGTTCGAGCCGGTCGACAAGTCGGCGGTCACCTGGGTGGTGGGGGTGAGCCAGGCGTCTGACTCCAAGCTGGTCTACGCGTTGAGCTGGTTGGGCCTGGCGATTCCTTCCGTGCGGGCCAGCGAGCAGCTGATTCTGCTCGAGCCGTCGACCGCGTCGGGAGCCCCCCGCACCGCCTGGTTCCACCTGCTGGTGGGCAACGTCTCGTACGCGTTCTTCGACGACCGGCTGTCGGTCGAGCTGCGGGCGGCGTTCGAGCCGATTCAGCGCAGCTTCGCGCTGGGGCCGAAGGTGACCTGGCTGGGCATCGACTCGCTGAAGCTGTGGCTGGCCGCCGAAGTGTACGAGGGGCCTGGCTTCAGCCCGTTCGGGTACTTCTCGCGCAACGACAAGATCATGCTCGGGGCCCGGTACGAGCTGTTCTGACCTCTCGGCCTCGAAGGAACGAACGCACCTCCACACCGCTCACGGGCCGGCGTCGACGACGCCCAGCTTCTCGAACACCGGCCACAGCTTCACCCGCTCGCTCTCGGACAGGTGGGGCAGCCCTTCGGTGAGCAGGGTCATCGCGCGCTCAGACGAAGGGTCACCCCTCTTCAGCAGGGCACGGGCGAGATCGACCTTCGCCCGGCCGAGACGGCGTTGGTCGTCGACGTCGCCCAGCAGGGTCAGCACCGCTTCGAAGGCCGCCACCGCGGGCTGCGGCTGGTCGAGCAGCAGCAGGGCGTTGCCGAGACCGGCGTTGTCCGAGGCCAGCGTCTCGTGGGTGGCCCCGCCCAGCGTCTCGCGCAGCGCCAACGCGCGCTCGAACGCTGCCTTTGCCTCGAGGCCATGCTGCTGGGCGAGCGCCAGCCGTCCCTGGGCGTGGAAGACGCTGGCCACCTCGGCTGACCCTTCGCCGGCCGTCAGCCGCCGAACGCGCATCGCCTCGTCGAGGTGCTTCTTCGCGTCGGCCCACTGGCCAAGCCCGGTGAGCGCCGTGGCGAGGGTGAAGTGGGCGCGCGCGGTCAGCGCATCATCAGGGCCCTTCACGGCCAGCGCGGTGGTCAGTTCCCGGTCGGCGAAGGCCTTCGCCTCAGGCCAGTCATCGCCAGCCGCGTAGAGCTCGCTGAGCAGCTCGCAGGTCGACGCGACGTCCTTCGATTTTTCGCCGAACGTGCGCGCGCGCACCGAGAGCAGCTCGTGCAGCAGGCCGAGCGCCTCGTCGCGTCGGTCGAGGTACTGCAGCGTGCGCGACAGGCCCTCGACGGTCTTGAGCGTGTCGGCGTGCTCGGGGCCCAGCACGGCGCGCCGTGCGTCCAGCGCGTTTCGGTAGTGGTCGAGGGCTTCCAGGTACTGGCCCTCGCGGCGCAGCGAGCCGGCGAGGTTGTGCTCAGCCGAGGCGGTGTAGGCGTGCAGCGGGCCTTCGACCGCGAGGTGCAGCTCGAGGCTCATGCGGTAGTTGGCGATCGCCTGGGCGGGCAGGTTCTGGTTGGCGAAGGCGACGCCCAGCAGGTTGAGGGTCTGCGCCACGTCGGGGTGGCGGGGGCCCAGGTGCCGTTCCTGAAGCGCCAGCGCGTTCTCGAAGTCTCGTTGGGCCTGGGCGTGGTTCTTCCGATGCATCGCCAGAATGCCGTCGTTGAGGCTCAAGGTGACCAGCACTTCCCACTCGTCGGGAACCTTCGACGCCGCGGCGTGAGCCAGGCGAATCCACAGGTCGGCGTGCGGGCCGGCCTCGTCCCCATCGCCGTCACGTTCGCCCTCAGCGATGGCCAGTCGGCTGAACGCGTCGGCTTGCAGCCCCGGGTCCTGGGCCTTGATGGCGTGCTCGGTGGCCGCAGCGAGCGACGCGTCGGCGTCTTTTCTCCGGCCGGCGCGGCGCTGCAGCCACTCCAGGCGCAACAGCGCTTCGGTCTGGGCGCGCTCTGACGCTCCAGGGTGAATCGCGGCCTCGAGCACGGTCACCCCTTCGGCGTACTTGCTGGCGTTGAACAGCGCCCGGGCCTCAGCGGTCTTCCGCTCGAGCAGGGCCGAGGCTTCTTTCTCTGCCGGGTCGACCCTTCGCTTCGAGACGGCGCGCGCGTCGAGACAGATCGACGCCGGCTCGAGAGAGGCGGTCGACGAGGCCGCCGACGAGAGGACGTCGCGGTCGGCGGTGGCGAGCAGGTTGGTCAGGGCGCGCAGGTGCTCGAGGCGGGCATCGAGGCAGGCCTGGCGCAGCTCGTACATCTCGTCGCTGTCCACCTTGCGCACCCGCGCGGCCTCGCAGGCGTCGCGCGCCACGTTGACCCATTCCAGAGACCAGCTGTCGAGCGTGCGCTCGACCTTTCGCCACACGTCTTCGGCGGGCGTGGCGCGGGCCTTGAGGAACGCGTCGTGGATCACCCGCTTGCGCCGGTCGTCCCACAGGCCGGTGAGGCGCTTCTCGCTGCCTCCACACACCCGCAGTCGACGGTTCTGCCAGGCTGCGAAGCTGCCGATCATCACCGCGAGCACGGCGAGGCTCGCCACCAGCGCCACCAGGCGCCCCGAGGCCCCCTGCCGCGGCTCGAGGGCCCGCAGCAGCGGCACCATGTCGGGCCATCGCTGGGCAGGGTCACTCGACAGGCCCCGCTTCAGCGCCTCGAAGACCAGCGAGGGCACCGGGCTGCCCCCCGGGGCCGGCAGCAGCCGCCCGGCCGCGATCTCGGCGGCCTGCGCCCGAAGGGTGGCGCCGCCATAGGGCCGCTTGCCGTACAGGGCCTCGTACAGGGCCACGCAGAAGCTGAACTGATCGCTGCGCGCGTCGGTGGAAAGGCCAGCGATCTGCTCGGGCGCCATGTACCCCGGGGTGCCCATCACCGCCCCATCGCGGGTGAGCGGCCCTGCGAGGCTCGAGTCGGGGATGATCACGTCGGGCGCGTTGGGAGCGGCCGGCGACGGGGTGCTCGCGCTCTGCCGCGCCAGGCCGAAGTCGACCACCCGCGGGCGGCCGTCTTTGCCGATGAGCACGTTGTCGGGCTTGAAGTCGCGGTGCACCAGCCCCGCGGCGTGCGCGGCCGACAGCCCCCGGCCGGCCTGAACGAACATGGCGACGATCTCGTCCCACGGGCGGTCACCGCGCAGCCACTCGCCCAGGGTCTCGCCTTCGACGAATTCCATGGCGATGAAGACGCGCTCGCCGAAGGTGCCGACGTCGTGCACGGCGATGACGTTGGGGTGTTGCAGCTGGGCCATGGCCTGCGCCTCACGCAGCAGGCGCGCCTTGCCCTCCTGCGCCGACAGAGACCCCGCGCGCAGCAGCTTGAGGGCCACCTTGCGATTGAGCTCGGGGTCGATGGCGCCGAACACCTCGCCCATGCCTCCGGCGCCCAGCTTCTCGAGCAGCCGGTAGCGCCCCAGCGACATGCCGCGGGTGATGGCGACGCCGGGCTGCGCGTCGGCGGGCCGATCGGGGCGGGTATCGCCTTCGCCAGGCCTCGAGATGGGGGCTGCGACCGTCTTCGAGAAGACGACCGACGAGATGTTCTGTTGACGCAGGCGACAGGCCTCGCAGCCTTCGAGGTGCGCCTGGGCTTCAGCTTCCCCGTTCGCCGGCAGGGCCCCCAGGGTGAACTGCAGCAGGTGCTCGTCGTCGAGGTGTTTCATCGGTTCACGCGGTGGGGGCTGTCAACCCCGTCGGGCCCACGCATCGCCTTTCGGCCGTTGAGCTGCGCGAAACCGTCACCGCTCGTCGATCAGGTGGTCCATCGTCTTGCCGCGACGCGAGATGACCGCCGTGAGGCCTTGTTTGGCGTCGGCCGCGTTGCGCAGCACCCTGGCGAGCAACCCGATCTGCGCGATCCATTCCGAGGAGCTGGGGCCCAGGCCCGAGAAGCTGACAGCGAGCAGGGGCGGCTCTTTGACGCGCCCCAACCAGAAGTCGAGCACCTCGTGCTTTTCGGGCGCCGAGAGGGGCTTGAGGCGTCGCATCTCGCGGTCGAGCAGGGTGTTGAGGGCAGACGGCATCCGCGCGGCCCACTCGCCCACCGTCGACATCGGCCGCCAGGCCCAGTCAGCGCGGGCGATGCCGGCCTTGGGGTTGAACAGACCGTTGCCTTCGACGGTGAGCACCTGGTCAGGCGGGAAGCTGGGCAGCGGGTCCCACGTGCCGGTCAACAGGGTGGCCAGCCCGAGCTTCGAGCGCGGGTTGCCCCAGAAGGTCCTGCGGTAGAGGTCGGCCTGCTCGTCATCGGCGTAGGGGTAGGTGACGTCTTCCAGCATCAGCGCCAGGTGAAACGTCTCTTCCCAGGGGCCTGCGTAGCCCGTGTACTGCTGAGAGATCGTCCACCCATCGCTGTCGCGCAGCCACTCGTGAAAGAGCAGGCGGTAGACGGCCTCGCTCCAGCGGGGGTCGGTGAGGCCGAAGAAGCTGCCCTCGGCCGAGTGTTCCAGCACCAGTTCGAGCAGCACCCGCGTGCTCTCGTCGTTGAGGTGGCGCAGCAGGTGCTCGATGGCGGGCACCGCGTCGATGACCCCCAGCTCGAACGAGGGAAAGACCACCTTGCGCAGAAACTGGTCGTTGATGGGGCGAAGGACGACTTCCATGAACCGATCCCGAGTCTAGGCGGCGCCAACCACGAACGCTACGGGCGGGCGTCTTCCTGCAGCAGCAGGGCGTGCAGCGCCTCGGCGGTCGGGGCCGCGAGGATGGAGTCTTTCAGCGCCTCGGACCGGAACAGTCGGGACAGGCGCGAGAGGGCCTTGAGGTGCAGCCCTGCCGAGTTCTCTGGCGCGACGAGGGCGAAGAAGAACTGCGAGGCGCGGCCGTCGCGGGCGTCGAAGTCGACCCCCCCGCGCGAGACGCCGAAGCAGGCCACCAGGCTGGGCAGCTCGGCCAGGCGCCCGTGGGGAATGGCGACGCCCTTCTCCATGCCGGTCGACCCCAGCTTCTCGCGCTCTTCGAGGACGGTGAGGAACCGGGGCTGTGCGACCTGTGGCCAGGCGCGGTTCAGCGCGACCGACAGCTGCTGCAGGATCTCGCTCTTCGTCTTTCCGGTGAGCGCTGGCGTCACTGCCTCGACCGTGAGGAATTCCGCGATGCGCATGAAGGCGGCGCAAATAGCCGAGGCCCTGAAGGCCCGCAAGGCGCGGCGACGGGACTCTGGTGGAAAGTCAGCGCCCAGCGGTGTGCGGGCCGTTGAGCAACGAAGGCCATCACTTCGTGCGTGACCCACACGACGCGAGTAGCCTCTGGCGTTCCTTGTCGCAGCCGACCGCTCTGAGGGTGCTGTGGGTGCTGCTGGCGGGCGGGGCGTGCGTCCATCAGGGGCGCGACGTCACCCACCTTCAGCCCCCGGCAGCCCTCCCGACGGCGGAGTCGACCCCCGCTGTTGCACAGGGCCTGCTGCCCCAGGTCGAGGCCCTGCTGCAGAAGATGACCCTCGAGCAGAAGGTCGGCCAGCTGATGATGGTGGGCTTCGACGGGCTGACGGTGGACGCGGCGGTCAGCGAGCTGGTGAGGCGACGGCACGTCGGCGGGGTGTGCCTGTTCAAGCGCAACATCGCCACGGCCGAGCAGGTCGCTGCCCTCACCGATGACATGCGCCGGTTGTTCGACGGCGCAGTGCCGCCCTTCCTGGCGGTCGATCAAGAGGGGGGCAACGTGGTTCGGCTGTCAGACCGGAACCTGGTGTTGCCGGGGAACATGGTGCTGGGCGCGACCCGCGACCTGGCGCTCGCCTACGAGGCCGGGCGTGCGCAGGGGGAAGACCTTCGCCGCCTGGGCTTCAACATGAACCTGGCCCCGGTGCTCGACGTCAACTCGAACCCGCGAAACCCGGTGATCGGCGTGCGGGCGTTCGGCGACGACGTGGCGCTGGTGAGCGCGCTGGGCAGCCAGTTCGTGCGGGGCCAGCAGGCGGCGCGCATCGTCACGGTGGCCAAACACTTCCCCGGGCATGGGGCGGTCGACGCCGATTCCCACAAGGGGCTGCCGGTGGTGACGGTGCCCGTCGAGGTCCTGCGGCAGCAGCTGTTGCCCTTCATGGCGGCGATGCAGGTGGGGCTCGATGGCATGATGACCGCGCACATCGCCACGCCCACCTTGAGCGGTGGAGACGAGACTCCGGCGACCCTCTCGCGGCGGGTGTTGGGCGAGGTGCTGCGCGACGAGCTGAAGTTCGACGGCCTGGTGGTGACCGACGAGCTCGAGATGGACGCCATCGATCGTCGCTATGGCGTGGGCCCGGCGGCAGTGCTGGCGGTGCTGGCCGGCGCCGACATGGTGTTGGTGCCCTGGCGGGTCGAGAAGGAGACCGAGGTCTATGACGCGCTGCTGGCTGCGGCCCGGGCCGGCACCGTGCCCCTCGAGCGGCTCGATCAATCAGTTCGGCGGGTGCTGACCGTGAAGTGGCGACGGGGGGTCTTCGAGCCCCTCAGCCCCCGGGCCGAGCGCCTGGCCGGGCTCGGCCGCGACGCCGACGTGGCCACCCGCATCGCCAGCGCGGGGGTGACGCTGCTGAAGACCGATCGGCGGTACTTCCCGCTCCCGGCCAGGGGCGTCATCGGGGTGGTGAGCGCAGCGCCGGCCCTGCTCACCGCGCTCAAAGGCCGGGCGTCAGCCGCGCAGACGCTGCTGGTGCCGACCTGGCCGCGCCTCACCGAACGCGCGGCGCTGACACGGCGGGTGCGCGAGGTAGCAGAAGGCTGCGACGTGGTGGTGGTGGGCGTCACCAATGCGCGGCACCTCGACCTGGTGACCGCAGCCCAGAAGACGGGGAAGCCGGTGGTGGTGGTGGTGCTGGGAGCGCCGTACCTCGCCAGCCTGGTGCCTGCTGCCGCCGCCGTGCTCAGCGTGTACTCGAGCCAGCCATCGGTGGCCGAGGCGGCCGCGCGCGCGTTGCTGGGACAGCGGGGCCCCACCGGCCGGCTGCCGGTGGCGTTGCCTCACCTGCCGTTCGGGTTCGGCCTGGACGGCGCGGGCCAGCCGCTGCCCGACGTCGTTCAGGCTGGCCTGTCGAGCCCGGCTCGCGCTTCAGCCGACGAGTGATTTGCGGTCGACCGCTGAGGCCTCGATGAGGCCGAAGGCGTTGTCCTTTCGGCGGTAGACGACGTTCATCTCCATCGTGGTGCTGTTGGTGTAGACGTAGAAGTCGTTGTTGATGAGGTCCATCTGCATGATGGCCTCTTCGGTCGACATCGGTCGCGAGAGGAACTCGTTCTTCTTGATGATCTTCGGGGTGCGATCTTCGGCCTCGTCGGCGGGCTGCTCGAAGACTTGATGCCGCCACTTCAGCTGCTCGACCAGGTCTTGCCGGTGGTGCACGCGATCGCGGCCGTGCTTCTCTTTCAGCTTTTCTTTGTAGCGCTTGAGCTGGCGCTCGATCTTGTCCATCGCGAGATCGATCGACGCGTACATGTCACCGCTGCGTTCCTTGCCCCGAAGGACATAGGGACCCGAGTGAATGGTGATGTCGGCCTGGTGGTGGTGCTTCTCGACGGACAAGACCACGTGCGCTTCGGTGGCCTTGTCGAGGTACTTGTTCACCCGCTCCACCTTCTCCTGCGCGTAGACCTTCAGGGAATCGATGGGATCCACGTGGCGGAAGGTGATGTTCATCTGCATGGGTTGGCCTCCGAAGGGTCAGGGGAATGGGGGAAGGAAAGCCGCTGTGCCGTGACCTCGGTGTTGATTCCACGTCACGTGACCGTCGAACGCAATGTGGGTGATCGGCATTTCGTGACTTGATGCGAATCATCAGGCCGCTCGACAGGTGACCTTCGAACGGATCGTCGGGTGCGCCCGCGGCGGACGACGGCGTGCTGACGGGTCCGCCGTTCGAAATGGAACGAGGAATTCGCTACGCTGCTGGCGTGACGATCGAGTCGGCCCCACGCGCCGTCCACTATCCAGAGACCGACCACATGGGCGAACACGAGCTCCAACGGCTGATCATGGAGCTGCTTCGCCCGCTCATCGAACGCTGGTTGGCGGACCGGGGTGTGGCAGCCCATGTCGGCGCAGACACGTTCTTCTACTTCGTCGAGGGGGACCCGACGCAGCGCGTGGCGCCCGATGTGTATGTGCTTCCCGGGGTCCCCGCCGAGCATCTCGCCTCGTCCTACAAGCTGTGGGAAGTCGGTCGGCCGCCGTCCTTCGTGCTCGAGGTGGTGACGAGCGACTGGGCCAAAGACTACGACGACATGCCTGCGATCTACGGGGCGCTGGGGGTCGACGAGCTGGCCATCTTCGATCCTGGCGCTCCGGCTGGCCACCCCACGCGGGTGCGCTGGCAGCTGTACCGCCGGCGAGGCCCACGCAGCTTCCCCATCGTCGAGCGGACGAACGGGCCGCGCATCTGGAGCGAGCAGCTCGAGGCGGCGCTGTGCAGCGTCCCGCGGGCGGGTGCGCAGGAGGTGCGGCTCGCCGAGTCGATGGGAGGGCCGCTCTTCGCGACCCAGACCGAAGCGGAGCAACGTCGCGCCGAGGCAGAGCAGCGTCGCGCCGACGAGGAGCAACGTCGCGCCGAAGCCGCCGAGCGCGAGGTGGAACGCCTGAAGGCAGCGCTGGCCGCGAAGCGCTGAGCCCGCGGTTCAAGATCGCTTTGGCACCGAGGCTCAGCTGATGAAGCGCGTCGAGAAGCCCGCCAGCACCACCCAGGCCGTGATTCGCAGAGCGCCGGCCAGGGTCGACCAGCGTTCCCAGCTGGCGGTTCGGGTCGGCTCGGCGCCGCCCTTGCGCTGCAGCTTCTTCACGTGACGGAGCCAGCGCCGGTCGACGTCTTTGAGCGAGAGGGCCTCGTCGACGATGGCGATGAGCGCGAACAGCACCGTGACCACGAAGGCGATCATGTGAATGACCTAGCACCACCCTTGCTGCGTGGTGTTTCAACCGTGAGCAACCGGGGCGCCGATGTGCAGTTCAGCGCCAGGACCCGCACGGTCGTCTCGCCGAAGAGACAGAAACACCTGGTTTCAAGCAAAAGGGGGCTCATGTTCACCACTTCGTGGTCGGTCGATGGGCAGTGGGTCACCCTGAAGGCTGACACAGTCACGGTGAGCGCGAAGCCCCAGTCTGCGCCGTTGCACACGATGAGCATCGGCCAGCGGGGCGAATGGTCTTTTCCCCTCAACGGGCGCGCCTACCGCATCGCCCGTTCGAGCGAGTTCATGGGCGTCGTCACCGAGCTGTACGCCGAGGGTGGGGGCCTGGTGCCCGAGAGCGAGAGGTACGTCGCGCGTACCGCGGCCCCGAGTGACGGCGCCTGCAAGCAGCACCCGACCCCTGCAGCCATCGCGTGTGCGAGGTGCGGCTCGTTCGCCTGCGAGGCGTGCCTGGGCACCACGCGCATTCACTGCAAGCCCTGCGTGGCCGAGCTCGAGCGACGAGGTGCCGGCAGACCGCGTCAGGCCGTCTACTTCGCGCCGATCGTGATCATGGGAGTTCTGGGGGGCGCGTTGGGGGGCCTGCTGGGAGGGGCTGCTGGCTCGGTCTCGTACGGGCTGGCGCGCAAGGTCCAGAGCCGGGTGGCCCGCGTCCTCATCACCCTCGCGGTCTATGCCCTGGCGGCGCTGGTGCTCTTCGCAGTTCAACTCGTCATCTTCAGCCGGTGAGGGCCGAGTGAGACAGGCGCCGTGCTGACTGCCAGGCAGATGCGAAGCACTGTCGATGGCCAACATCGCCTCGCCGGGGTCTTCGACGTGAAGCTGGGTCAAGGCGCTTGTGGGAAGTACCCCTGCCCGGCGTCGCGACGCAGCTGTCGAACCTGGCCTGGAGGTGCGCGGGCGAACTTCTCTCTCACCGCGTCAGGTTCTGCTGGTGGAGAGACGGCGAGACGCGAGTTGCCGCGTGGTTGGTGTCGGGCGCCCCTGCGCGAACGCTCCTGGCGGCGTTCGAAGCGAACTCCGAGCACCCCGACGCAGACGAGTGGGCGCGCGCCTACGACCTGTTGGTGCTGCTCGGTGCAGCGCCTCCGTGAGCGGTCGCGTCGACGCAGTGACCAGGGCGCTGGAGTCGCAGGGAGCGCGGCGCTCGAAAGCTGGCGCTTCAGCGCGAGCAGATCTGCGGACGTGGCTGCCTTTTCGTGCTGGCTGAGCGCAACGCCGGGATCGCGTCGTGGCACCGATCGGTCGCCGCGACCATCACCTCGAGCCACCGCGCCGCGTGCGCCTGATGAAACGCTGCATCGTTCGCCGCTGCCGCAACCACAGTGGCCACTGCGCATTCGCTTGCACTCCTGTGTTGCACACCATGCGCAGTTCGCTGCACCGGTTCGCGGGGAGCGAAGCCGGCCTCACGGTTGCACAGACGCCGCTCATGAACGCCGTGCCGCCGACAGCTTGCGAGTACGCTGTACGCGAGATGATGGGGCGTTCATGGCACCAGCAGAGACCCGCCGGCCCGTTCGACGTCATCGTCATCGGCTCGGGTCTCGGTGGTCTGGTCGCGGCGAACGCGTTGGCGCGGCTCGGCTCCCGACGCGTGCTGGTGCTCGAGCGGCACTACCGGGTCGGCGGCTTCACCCACGTCTTCACCCGCCCCGGCTTCGAGTGGGACGTGGGCGTGCACTACGTCGGAGGCGTCGGCGCCGGTGGGCCGCTGCGGGGGCTCTTCGACACGCTCAGTGACGGCGCGCTCGAGTGGGCCCCGCTGCCGCCCGTGTATGACGTCATCGAGCTGGGCGCGCGGCGGTACGAGTTCGAGGCCGGCGCGCGCAACTTCATCGCGAGGCTAAGCCAGGCGTTCCCCGCAGAGCGAAACGTCATCGCGTCGTACGTC
>VYLD01000099.1_pt1 | contig 32899 bp, 26 predicted proteins | sample 5114401 | NCBI WGS metagenome assembly VYLD01 (sample SAMN12291783, study PRJNA351875) | freshwater metagenome | isolation source: freshwater lake | place: USA: Michigan, Gull Lake | collected 2013-08-08 | reverse complement strand
CTGCGCCTGAGGCTCAGCGGCGGGCGGTGGCTCAGCGGCCGGCGGAGGCTCAGGCGCAGGGGGCGGCTCTTCGGGCGCCACTGAATGTGCGGCCCTCAACGCCGCCTTGAACCGCTTCTTCGCGGGTCGCTCGACCTGTTCCAACTCTTCGGGCGTCACCATCACCAACGACTTCGACCTCTCGGCATGTATCGAGGGCTACCCCAGCTGCTCGGCGGCCGACCGCAGCGCCATTACGTCGGTCAGAGTGTGCCTCGCGTCCTCCCAGGTCTGCAGCACCGGGAACGAGACCGCAGCAACCGGAAACTTCATCAGCTGTGCCGGCCCCCTGAGCAGCATCTCGCCGGCCTGCCAGAGCGCCTTCCTCGGCCCTCCCTGAGCGGGACGTCGAAGAGAACCGGCCAGCGCTCCGAACGATGAGAGTGACAGGACCTCACTCACGCTCGCTGGCCTCACAATGTTCCTTCGTCACGCAGGCAGCGTGTTCCAGGACCACCTGCTTGTCCCTCGAGAGCCGCGGGCGTCGGGGAGGGTGGTTCAGAGGCCGGGTGGTTCAGAGGCCGGGTGGTTCAGAGGCCGGGTGGTTCAGAGGCCGGGTGGTTCAGAGGCCGGGTGGTTCAGAGGCCGTGCTCGGTCATCCACCGCTCGGCTTCGATGGCGGCCATGCAGCCGGTGCCGGCGGCGGTGATGGCCTGCCGATACACCGAGTCGCTCACATCACCGCAGGCAAACACGCCCTCGACTGAAGTTCGCGTCGAGCCCGGCTGCACCCAGAGGTAGCCGTTGTCCTGCAGCTTGAGGGTCTTCTCGAAGAGCTCGGTCGCCGGCTTGTGCCCGATGGCCACGAAGACCCCTTTGGCGTCGACCTTCTTCGAGTCACCGGTCTTCAGGTTCTTGATGATGGCGCCTGAAACCCCCCTGGCGTCGCCCACCACCTCTTCGATGGCCGAGTCCCACAGGAACTTGATCTTCGGGTTGTTGAGCGCCCGGTCCTGCATGATCTTCGACGCCCTCAGGTGGTCTCGCCGGTGCACCACCGTGACCGAGCTGCACAGCTTGGAGAGGTAGGTGGCCTCTTCCATCGCGGTGTCGCCGCCGCCCACCACCAGCACGTCGACGTTCTTGAAGAAGAACCCGTCGCAGGTCGCGCAGGCCGACACGCCGCGGTTCATGAACTCGTTCTCGCCCTTCACGTTGAGCCACTTGGCCGAGGCGCCGGTGGCGATGATCAAACTCTCGGACAAGGCCTCCTTCGACTCGCCCTTGAGGTGAAACGGGCGCTTCGACCAGTCGACCGACAACACGTTCTCGAAGTGAATCACCGTACCGAACCGCTCGGCCTGCTTCTGAAAGTGCTCCATCAGCTCGGGGCCGGTCACCCCCTTGGGAAAGCCGGGGTAGTTCTCGACCTCGGTGGTGATCATCAGCTGGCCGCCGGGGACTCGACGCGCGTCGTGCTCGGAAGGACCCCCGGCGAACATCACCGGCTTGAGCCCCGCGCGCGCGGCGTAGATGGCCGCGGTGTACCCCGCAGGGCCCGAGCCAATGATGGTGACTTTGTTGGTTTCGGTGGTCACGGGCGGAAGCTCCTAGGGGGTGCGATGCCCGCGACAGATGCTCAAATGCGGACAACGGTTTCAAGTCTGCTACGAACCGTGCCCGATGGACGTCGAAATCCTGAGGAAAGTGGCGCTGTTCGAGGGGCTCACCTCGGCGCAGCTGCGCAAGCTGTCGGCGGCCCTCAAGAAGGTCGACTTCCCCGGGTCGGCGCACATCTTCCGCGAGGGCGAGGCCGGCAATTCGATGTTCATCATCTCTGAAGGCAAGGTGCGCATCTCGAAGATGGTGCCGGGCATCGGCGAAGAGGCCCTCGCCATTCTCGAGCGCGGCCAGTACTTCGGCGAGATGTCGCTCATCGAAGACGGCCCCCGCAGCGCCGACGCCATCGGCCACAGCGACTGCACCTTGTACGAGCTGTCTCGCGAGAAGCTCGACCAGGTGATGTTCACCGACAAAGAGCTCGCCTCGGTGCTGCTGTGGACCTTCGTTCGCACCCTCTCGGCCCGGCTGCGCGAGACCAACGACAAGATTCGAGCCTTCTTCGCCCTGTCGAGCTTCGGCCCGCGCTGAACCAGCGCCATCGGCAGGCCCACCGCCGGCATCGAGCCCACCGCCGTCACCAAGCGCTGACCGTCGACGTTGGTGTCCGTGAAGGTGCCAGTCACCCGCCCTGGCAGCTGCACCTCGTGCCAGCCCCACGCTCAAGAGAACGCCGCGGGTTGGTCGTTGAAGGTCACCGTGGCCAGGTCTGTCAGCTCGAGCACGGTGCCCAGCACGTGACCGAGGCGAAAGGTCGCGCGCGAGTACGTGATGTCTGTATTGGCGTCAACATACAACCAATACGCGGTGTGAATTCTGTCCTGCTTCACCACTGACGACTCTTCGCCGCCGCAGCCCTGCCCCGCGGCCACGAATTCCAGCCACTTCGGCACCCGGCTCGGCGGCCCACGCGCGACCGTGGTTGCACCTGGCGCGACGCGAGGTGCGTCAGGGCCCGCCTTCCCACGGAGGACCTGCGCTGCTGACCGGCTGACGGGGCACCGCTGGCGCCGCGCTGGGGCCAGCGATGGCTGAGAGCCAGCTGCGCCGGTCGAGCACCCGGCAGCCGATGGCGAAGGCCATGTCTTCGTCGGTGATGTGCTCGTGCGCCTCGAGGTCGGCCCGGGTGCGCGCGAGCTTCAAGATGCGGTCGTGCGAGCGGGCCGACAGCTCGAACTGCTTCACCGCCGAGCTCAAGAACCGCTGCGCGCCTTTGCCCAGCACGCAGAAGCGCGCCAGCTGCTGGGGCGTCATCTGGGCGTTGGTCAGCACGCCGGGCGTGTCGCGGTACCGGTGGGCCTGCCGGTCGCGGGCCGCCTCGACGCGAGCGCGGTACCAGGCCGACGGGGCCTGCCGCGAGGTGAGCTGCGTCATGGTCTCGACCGCGATGGGCCGTGACTGCAGGCTGATGTCGATGCGGTCGAGCAGCGGGCCTGAGATGCGCGCGTGGTAGTCGAGCACCCGCTGCCGCACGCACTCACAGTGGCGCTCGGGCACGTTGAAGTAGCCACAGGGGCACGGGTTCATGGCCGCGACCAGCATCACCTCGCACGGGTAGTTGACGTGCTGGTTGGCCCGCGCGAGGCGAATGACGCCTTCTTCCAGCGGCTGGCGCAGCACCTCGAGCACGTGCCGGCGAAACTCGGGCAGCTCGTCGAGGAAGAGCACCCCGCGGTGGGCCATCGACAGCTCTCCCGGCCGCGCGTGGGGGCCCCCGCCGACCAGGCCCGCGTCGCTGATGGTGTGGTGCGGCGCCCGAAACGGCCGGTCACGAATCAGCGCGTGGCCTTCCTGCACCAGCCCCAGCACCGAGTAGATGCGGGTGACGTCGAGCGCTTCCTCGAAGCGCATGGGCGGCAGAATCGTCGACAGGCGCCGGGCCAGCATCGTCTTGCCCGACCCCGGTGGCCCGCACACCAGCACGTTGTGCGCTCCCGCCGCGGCGAGCTCGAAGGCGTCCTTCACGTCCCGCTGCCCGCGCACGTCGCTGAAGTCGAGCACGTGCTCGGGGCGGTCTGACGAGGCCTCTGGCCCGCGCACGAAGGGCGCCAGCGGCCCGTCGCCGGTGAGGTGCGCCACCGCCTCTTGAATCGTCGCCACCGGAATCACCTGAATGCGGTCGACCAGCGCGGCCTCGGCGGCGTTGCCCTTCGGCACCAGCACCCCCCGGTACCCTGCGTCTCGCGCCGCCAGGGCGAGGGGCAAAACGCCCCGAATCGGCTTGAGCGCGCCGTCCAGCGACAGCTCACCGCCGAACAGCCACCCGTCGAGGGCCTCGGGCTCGAGCAGGCATCCAGCGGCCAACACCCCCAGGGCGATGGGCAGCTCGAAGGTCGCGCCTTCCTTCTTCAGGTCTGCCGGCGCGAGGTTCACCGTGATGCGCTTCTGCGGCAACACGAAGCCGCAGTTCTTCAGCGCCGACACCACCCGCACCTTGCTCTCCTTGGCGGCGCCGTCCGGCAAGCCCACCACGTTGAAGAAGGGCAGGCCCAGCGCCATGTCCACTTCGACGTCCACCACCACCGCGTCGACCCCCACCAACGCCCCTGACCGAACCCGTGCGAGCACCGTGTGCCTCCCCTGTGTTGCGTGACGGGTGGTGGCCTGAGCAAGCCGCGGGCCCGGAACGCTTGCGCACAGCCCACACCGCCCACCCGACGGGGCTCTCACGAGCTGAGAGACCAACTGGAGCACCCACGCTCGTCCGGCCACAGAGACCAGACCGCCCGCGTCGAGACGGCCTGTCGCGTCCGGCTGACGTGGCCGCGCGGACCATCGAGCCTGCTTCCGACGCCCGCGGGACCGCGCAAGGGCAGGACCCTGCATGTCGTCTCGGGCAACCGTCTGGTAGGGACGTTCGGGTGTCAACCAGTCGCCATACCCTGCTGGACCAGCTGAGCCGGCGAACCGCTGACGAGCAGGGGCACCTGCGAAAAGAGGCGCCCCTCAAGGTCGCAATGAGTTACCCGAGCCCCTACCACGTGGGCATGTCGAGCCTGGGCTTTCAGGCCATCGCCCGCGAGGTGCACCTGCACGAGGGCGCGTCGGCCGAGCGGGTGTTTCTGCCCGACGACGTCGACGCCTGGACGCAAGCCCGCCTGCCGCCCGTCTCGGAAGAGCACCACCGCCCGCTGCAGGCCTTCGACGTCATCGCGTTGTCGGTCGCCTATGAGCTCGAGCTGACCGGGGTCTTCACCCTGCTGCAGCTCGCGGGCATTCCCGTTCGCCGCGAAGACCGCGACGCCTCGCACCCGCTGATCATCGCCGGAGGCCCCCTCACCTTCTCGAACCCCGACCCGCTCGAGCCCTTCATCGACGTGCTGGTGCAGGGCGAGGCCGAAGACCTCATTCACCTGGTGCTGAACGAGGTGCAGGGCGCCACCTCTCGGGACTCGCTGCTCTCGCGGCTGGCCATGGTGCCCGGTCTTCGGGTGCCCGGCCGCTCACCCGAGGCGTCGCGCTTCTTCGTCTGCAAGGCCCAGGACGAGCGCCTGCCAGCGCGCAGCGCCATCGTCACCCCGCACACCGAGCTGAGGGACATGTTCCTCATCGAGCCCGAGCGGGGGTGCTCGCGGGGCTGCCACTACTGCGTGATGCGCCGAACGACGAATGGCGGCATGCGCACGGTGCCTCCTGAGCGGGTGCTCGAGCTGGTGCCCTCGACGGCCCGGCGGGTGGGTCTGGTCGGCGCGGCGGTGACCGACCACCCTCGCATCGTCGAGCTGCTCGAGACGCTGGTGGCGGCAGGGCGGGAGGTCGGCGTGTCGTCGCTGCGGGCCGACCGGCTGACGCTGCGGCTGGTGCAGGCGCTCAAGGCAGGCGGCGCGCAGGGGCTCACCATCGCGTCAGACGGGGCCAGCCAGCGCATGCGGGACCTGGTGGACCGGAAGCATTCCGAGGCCCAGCTGCTCACCGCGGCGAAGCTGGCGAAGGAGGCAGGCCTGAGGCGGCTGAAAGTCTACAACGTGGTGGGTCTGCCTCACGAGACCGACGCTGATGTCGACGAGCTGGTGCGCTTCACGCTCGAGCTGTCGCATGTGCTCCCCGTGGCGCTCGGGGTCGCTCCGTTCGCGGCCAAGCGCAACACCCCGCTCGACGGAGCGCCCTTCGCTGGCATCTCGGCCATCGAGGCTCGCCTCGAGCGGATTCGAAAAGGGCTGAGGGGGCGCGCTGAGCTGAGGCCGACCAGCGCGCGATGGGCCTGGGTCGAATACATGCTGGCCCAGTGCGGGCCTGAAGGCGGGCTCGCAGCGTGGGACGCGCATCAGGCCGGCGGCGGGTTCTCGGCGTGGAAGAAGGCCTTCGTCGCGAAGGGCTGTGTACCGCACGAAGCCCGAAGGACCGCTGATGGCCGCCGCCGCGCCACCGAGTGGCCAACAGTCGGCCCGAGGACCAGCCCGCTGAACGCCGAGGTCGAGCACCCCATGCAGCCCTGAGCGCAGCCCCTGAAAGGCGCCGGCAAGCGCCCGAGGCGTGCTCTCGTGGACGGCTTGCGTCGCCCTGGCGCGAGGCACGCAAACAAGGGGCCTGACGAGCCTCGATGGCAGCGGTGTCATTGGAGTAGGCCCTCGAGCACGAGGTCGACCTGCGGCAGAGAGCCCCGATGCGGTGCTGACCTCAAGGATGAGCTCGACCTCCGGTCAGCGCTGGGTGGCCGAGAGCACTTTGGGCGGCCCTCCATGCTACACGGTCGCGGGGAGCCTCGGTTGTGCGCCACGCTGTACCCACCACCACTGCGATCTGGCTCGCGAGCCAACTCGCGGCCGAGGCGCTCGGGCTCACCTTCTACGACCGCAAGCCGGGCATCTATTGGCAGCTGCTCGACCCGCAGTTGCTCGAGACCGACCTGTGGCGCTCACTGGTGGACCTGCAAGCGCAGCCCCCGCTCTGGAACCTCTGGGTCGGCCTTGCGCTCAAGACGGGCCACCCGCACGAGGTGCTCTTCGCCGGGGCGCTCGCCTGCAGTTGGCTTCTGCTCTTCGCGCTCGTCCTGTTGATGCCGGGGCGCCTCGGCGTCGCACTGACCACCCTCTTTGCCCTGCACCCCATCTTCCTCGTGGTCTCGCACTGGTTCTTCTACACGCTGCCGGTGGCGCTCTTCTGCGTGCTCGCAGTGCTGGCAGTGCGGCGCGGAAGCTCGGCCGGGTTTGCCGTCGCCTGCGGCCTGCTGATGCTCACGCGGTCACTTTTTCACCCGCTTTGGTTCGTGGTGGCAGGCGCCGCCCCGGCACTGAGCTTGCGCCACAGGTCGCTGCTGGCCTTCCCGCTCGCGGCGGTGTTGCTCTTGTTCGCCAAGAACGAGGCGCAAGTGGGCGTGTTCGGCGTCGGCAGTTGGTTGGGAATGAACCTGAGCATCGACCTGGACAAGACGCTCAGCCGCGAGCAGGCGCAAGGGCTGCACCGCGACCCGCAGGTGCCTCGGGTCTGGTTCCACGGCCCCTTCCTCTCGCCCGAGGTGTACTCCCGCGAGGGGTACTTCCAGGAGCCGCTCGACCCGGACCACCCTGCGCTGACCCAGCCGTTCAAGTCGACGGGCGACATCAACTTCAATCACCGGGACTACGTGGCGATCTCGCGCGAGTCGGTGCGGGCCGTGCGGATCGTGGCGGCGAGGTACCCAGATGCGCTCGCGCGCAGGGTCCAGCGCGCTCTCGAGCGGCTCTGCACTCCAGGCATCGATTTCATCCCGCGCCGCGGCGATCTCGATCGAGCCGAAGCGGCGCTGCCGATCGCCAATGCCCTCCTGTTCCTCGGCACGGGGTTCTGGCTGCTGCTGCCGGCCGCGCTCCTCGGCGGGCTCGCTCTGGGACTTCGCCGTCGCGATCCCGCGCTGCTCTTCGCGGCGCTCACCGTGGGCTGGGTCTGCGCGGCGGCTTGCGCGGTGGAACCACGAGAGACCAATCGCATCCGCTGCGAGATCGATCCGCTGTTGGTGTTCTTGACTCATTCCCTCGCTGGGTCGCTCGCCGAGGCGGCGCGCGCGAAGTACGGCAGAACCTCGGCGGTCGCCAGGGACGGTGCGGTGAGTGCACCGGGCACGAAGCTGCCGAGGTTTTGGACGACGAGGTCGTGAGCTGGGCGAGCTCGATGGGTGCCCCGGGCGGTGATCATGTCGTTTGCCATTCTGGTCTTGATTGCCGAGGCAGGTGCCTGGAGCAGGAAGCCGAAAAGCGGCAGGAAGAACCGAGCGATGAGCGTTCGGCTGCGCGAGCGAAACCTCGACGGGGCTCAGGCCCCCCGCTTCTCGAGCAGTGCGCCCTTGAGCCCGGGCAAAGAGCCCGGCGGCAGACGCTTCATCACGTACTGCACCGTGTCGTGCAGGGTCTCGTACGGGTCCCGCGCGTCGAAGCCCAGCTCGCGCTCGGCCTTCGCCGAGTCGCACCAGAACCAGTGCTCGCCGATCTCGACCTCTTGCGGGTCGAGCAAGACGTCGGTACCGCGCCACTTCGAGAACCGCTCGAGGGCATACGCCCCGAGAATGTTCACCTGCTTCGGCAAGCTGACTCTGGGCGCTGCCACGCCGGTGAGCCGCTCGAGGCGCTTGAAGAAGTCGTGCATCGACAGGTTCACGCCCATCAGGTGACGCCCATAGAGTTCGCCCCGCGTCAGCGCCGCCACGGCCGCCTTCGCCACGTCGCGGGCGTCGACGAAGCACATCCCTCCGCCCGGCATGGCCGGCAGATCGCGCTGCAGGAACTTCACCACCGTCCACGTGGAAGACAGGCGGTCGTCGCCGGGGCCCATCAGCAGCGCAGGGTTCAAGATGACCAGCGGCAGCTCGTGCTTCTTGCAGAGCTCGAGGGTCAGCTTCTCTTCGTAGATCTTCGACATGTAATACGGCCAGCGCCCGACGGTCTCGATGGGGTAGTCGTCGGCCTCGGTGCCCACGCGCTCGGTCTTCGAGACGGCGATGGTGCCCGAGGTCGACGCCAGCACCACCCGGGGCTTCTGGCCTGACGCCACGATGTCCTTCAGCAGCTCACGCGTCGCGTCGACGTGCAGCTCGTACATCTTGCGGCCGTCTTCGTTCTTGAACGACACCAGGCCCGCGAGGTGAACCAGAGCGTCGATGCCTGCGATGGCCCCGCGCACGGCCTCGCGGTCTTTGAGGTCGGCCTGAATGAACTCGACCTTCCCATTCCACGACGCGGGTGGCGCCGTGCGGCCGAGGCACCGCACCGAGTGGCCCGCCTCGACCAGCAGCGGCACCAGGTGCGTGCCGAGGAAGCCGGTGCCTCCGGTCACCAGGATTCTCATCGTGAGCCCTCCTGCGGCAGGGCGGGCTGCGAGAGCTTCTCGGGCGGCGCCGGTCGGCCCTCAGCGAGCGCGCGCACGGCCTGCTCGGCGAGCCGGGTCGTCATTCGGTAGCTCTCGCTGCGTGACAGGCCCCTGGCGCGCGCGCGCAGGTCGTCGATGAGCAGCGGAGGCCCGATGCGCACCTCGAGCTTCTCGAACTTCGGCCACCACGCGCCCTTGGGCAGCGCGTCGTGGGTGCCCTTGAGGTACAGCGGCAGAATGTCGACCCCGGCGGTGAGCGCGAGGTAGCCGGTGGTGGGCTTGAAGTCCTGCAGCTCTCCGTCGGGCGAGCGGGTGCCTTCGGGGAAGATGAGCAGGTTGAAGCCCTGGGTCAGCGACTCGGTGGCCAACCTCAGCGACTCCCGCAGGCTGCCCTGCCGGTCCATGGGGATGAGGTTGGTGAAGTTCTCGAAGTAGGCGCGCTTCCACGAGGTGTCGAAGAAGTAGTCACGCGCGGCCAGAGCCACCAGGCGCTCGCCCTGCTCGGCGAGGGCGATCTTCACCAGGCCCATGTCGAGGTGGCTGGCGTGGTTGGCCACCACCAGGAAGTTGCGGTTCGCGGGGATGAAGGTCTTCCCCGTCACCGCCACGTCGAACAACCCGCCATAGATGGCCTTCTGGCCCACCGTGAGCGCCTGCCGCCCGAGCTGCGCGAGGGGCTCGGGCAGGTCGACCTCGAGCTCGTCGCTCTTCTTCTTCTCGTCGGCGGCTTTGACCGAGAGTTCCTTGACGCCGCTGCCGGTCGGGCGGCGCCCTGACGCGGCGACCACCTTGCGCAGGTCATCGACGGTCTGAATGCGGGTGAGGTCGGCCAGCGCCGCCGACGGCACGCCGGTGCCTTCGAGCGCAGTGCCCAGCTCGGTGAGCATCAACGAGTCGAGGCCGAGGTCGCCCTGCAGCCGCGAGTCGCTGCGAATGTCTGAGAGCGGCTTCTGCACCACCTCGGCGATGACCTGCACCAGCCAGTCGGCGTTGTCGTCGGCGCCCTTGTCTTTCGCCTTCTCGGCCGAGTGGGCGATCTTCTCGAGGCGCACCAGCTCCTTGACGACCAGGGGCCGCTTCACCTTGCGGGTCGAGGTGCGGGGCAGCTCACCGTCCCAGAAGCGCAGCACCTTGATGCGGCGATAGAACGGCTGATCAGCGCTGGTGCGGCGGAAGTGCTCTTCGAGCTCGCGGCGCACCTCGTCGCGGGGCCGGTCCTTGAAGTCGGGCACGCACAGGCAGGCGACCTTCTCACCACCGGAGTCATCGGCGAGACCGACGACCGAGAGCTCTTTGATGTGCGGGTGGGTGACGTAGAGCTCTTCGAGCTCGTCGGGGTACACGTTCTTGCCGTTGGCATCGATGATGACGTCCTTCTTGCGGCCCACCAGGGTGAGCTGGCCGTCGACGTCGAGGCGGCCCAGGTCTCCGGTGTGCAGCCAGCCGCCTTTGAGCACCGTCTCGGTCGCTTCGCGGTCGTGGAAGTAACCGGCCATGACGTTGGGCCCGCGGGCGATGACCTCGCCGATGCCGTCGTTGTCGGGGGCATCGATCTTCAGCTCGACGCCGGGCAGCGCCTTGCCCACCGAGCCGGGCAGCCGCTTGTTGCCGGCGTTGGTGACGGTGAGCACCGGGGCGGCTTCGGTGAGGCCGTAGCCCTCGTTGAGCGTGAAGCCGAGCGCGTGAAACGCCTTGTGCACGTCATCGGGCAGGGCCGAGCCGCCGCTGATCATGAACTTCAAGGAACCGCCGAACTTGCGGTGCACCGGCCAGAACAGCAGCTTGCCGAAGTTGAGCCCCTGCTTGTTGCGCAGCTCGGCGTTGACGCTCATCAGCGCCTTGAGGCCCTCTTCGACGAGGCGGGGCCGCGCGCTGAATTCCTGGGTGATCTTCCGGTGGAACAGCTGCCAGAGCGCGGGCACGCCCACCATCGCGTTGATGCGGCCGGTCTCGAGCACCTGGCCGATGCGGTCAGAGGTCAGCTCGTCGATGTAGGCGATCTGCGCGCCGCGCGAGAACGGGGTCAGCAGGCCCGCGCTGAACTCGAAGGTGTGGTGCAGCGGCAGCACCGACAACACGCCGTCGCCGACCCCCAGGTCGAAGGCGCCCGAGAGCTTGGCGACCAGCGAGGTGAAGTTGCGGTGGGTGAGCATCACGCCCTTGGGCACGCCGGTGGTGCCCGAGGTGAAGATGAGCGAGGCGACGTCGTCGGGCGAGGCCGAGCGCTTCACCGCGCCGATGCCGTCGGGTTTGGTGGGGTCTCCGGTCATGGCGTCGGCGAACCCGATGACGCGGGTGTCGAGGCCCGCGGCGACGAAGGCGTCAGCCAGTCCCGCGCGCTTCTCTGCCAGCTCGTTCGAGATGAGGCACACCTTCGCCTCAGACCGTCGGGCGATGTTCACCAGCTCGGCCTCGGTGAGCTCTTTGTCGACCGGCACCGCGGTGGCGCCAGCGCGCAGCACGCCGAAGAAGCTGATGGCCCACTCGGGGCGGTTCTCACCGAGGATCATCACCCGCTCGTGCGGCTTGACGCCCACCGACATCAACAGGCTGCCGATGCGGTTGGCGTAGCGGTGCACCTCGCCGTAGGTGAAGCGGGTCTCGTCGTCGCCCTCGTACATGCGAAACGCCGCCCGGTGCCGCCACTCGTGCACCGAGGCCTCGAAGAGCTCGTTGAGGTCGCGGTACGCGGGCAGCACCTTGCGCTTCTCGGTCTCTTCGTCGAGGCCGGGGAACACCCACTTCTCGAGCCCGGGGATGTGCACCTCGAGGAAGTAGCGGCGCCAGTCGATGGCCTCGGGGTTCCAGCCAATCTTCGCGCGGTCGTGCGCCGGCATGTCGACGTACAACGAGCGGGTGTTGTCGCAGCGAAAGACGAAGCGGTTGTTCCAGATGAAGGGCAGGAAGAGGTCGACGATCAGGTTGAGCCCGTCGGCCTGATCAGCGACGTCTTCCAGCTGCTCCTTCGCCTGCCCGAGCAGCGCCGCCACCTTTGGAGCGCCCCACGTCGGCTTCCGTTCGTCGATGAGCTTGACCAGCCACCTGGCGCCCTTCGAGATGACCGGCGCGCTGGTGAGGTCGAAGCGGGTCTTGCTGACCGAGGTGGCCTCGTCGCGGCTGCGCAGATCGTTGAGCAGCTCGTTGCCCGTCGTCTTGTTGCGGAAGCGGCGGCGCGTGTAGAGGCCGACCAGCTCGGTCGAGCGCGAGGCGATGAAGGGCGAGCTGTCTCCGGTGGCCTGGTGGTACACGCGGCGCTCGACGCTGCGCAGCTGCTGCGCGGTGATGGCGATGAGGCTGCCGGCGACCTGATCGACGGGGATCATGTCGAGGATCTTGTCTTCACCGGTGGGCAGCACCCCGCGGCTCTTCATCATCGCGTAGATGATGGGCGCCGAGGTGGTGAAGCCCTCGTTCCACCCGGGGAACGGGTAGCGCAGCGCGGACTCGACGATGCTCGGCCGAACGATGGCGTAGCGGAGCCCCGGCGTGCGGGCGATGACCTGCTCCCCGAGGGACTTGGTGTACGTGTAGGTGTTGGGCCAGCCCCAGTGTCTGGCGCGGTCCATACCGGCTTCCACCAGGCGGGTGGTCAGCCACAGCTTGCGCTCGCGGCCGATGGCGAGGCGCATGGCCTTCTCATCGGCGGTGTCGCGACCTTCAGCCTCGAGGCGCTCGATGGCGCGGCTGCGAAACTCGCTGGCCAGGGCCTTGTCGTCGGCCTGCTCTCGAAGCCTGGCGACGGCCTTGCCGCAGTCGGCGAGCTCCTGGTCGAGCGAGAAGTCGCGGCCGTCGAGGTCGACGCGGCGGGGGAAGTAGCCGACCACCTCTTCGTCTTCGAAGACCAGCCCCGAGCGGTTGCCCGCCACGAAGGCGGTCGACATGTGAACCAGGGGCACGTCCCAGAACAGACAGGCGTCGACCAGATACTTCACCGCGTGGGTGTTGACGGACAGGCCCAGCTCGATGGACGGGTTGAACGACACCAGGCCCGCGCAGTTGATGACGACGTCGATGTTCCCCTTGAGCGCCTTCGCCTCGGCCTCGGGCAGGCCCATCCACGGGTCGGTGATGTCGCCGTCGAGCACGGTGCACTTCGACTGCAGCCAGGTGAGCGCGCCAGCTTCGCCGTACTTCGTGCGCAACGGCTCGAAGGGCTCGCTGGTGGCCACCTTGTCGAAGAAGCGGCTGTGGGCGTCCTTCGAGCTGCCGCGCCGCACCAGGATGAAGACGTGGGCGAGGTCTTCTCCGTAGTGGTGCAGCAGCATCGACAGCGACACCTTGCCGACGAAGCCGGTGGCGCCCGCGAAGAGCACGCGCTTTCCGGTGAGGGTCTTGGTGACGTCCAGCGGGCCCAGGGCAGCAGGCGACGGGGTGGCCATGGCAGCGGGCTGTAGCAGAACGTCTGTCGATTTGGCGTGGCGCCAGACCTGCCTGGCAGGGTCGACCGCTGGTGTGTGCGCGTGCGAGACTGAAGGGTGCCCGTGTCGTTCCCCGCTCAGCCAATGCTTCAAGGCGTTCGCGTGAATTCGCGAGCCGTGACGTGGCTGGGTGCGCTGTTGGTGGCGTCGGCGGCGTTCGCTGACGAGCTTCCGATGGAGCTGCAGCTGGGCCTCAAGTCCCTGCGCCCGGGCGAGCAGGCGCGGCTCGAGAAGGCCCTCGGTCCGCTGGCTGAGCAGCCGCTGGTGCGGGCCGACCTGACCGTCGACGTCGAGCACCGCAAGGTGACCGGCAAGGTGGCCTTGACGTGGACGGTGAAGGGCCCGGCCATCGACGAGCTGTACCTGCGCACCACGCCGAACGCGGCGCACCCCGAGGCCGTCACGCTGCTCAACGCGGCGGTGAATGGCCAGGCCGCGGTGCTCGAGCACCCTGACGTGACGCTGTGGCGCGTGAAGCTGCCGGTCGAAGCGGTGGAAGGTACGGCGGTGCACGTCGAGGTGTCCATCAACGCGAAGGTGCCGCCGCTGACCGACGGTCAGGGCGAGGTGCTCGACCACGGGGCGTTCTCGGGTGGCCCGTCATTCATGTCCCTGGTGGGCCTGGTGCCCATGGTGCCGCCGGTGAAGTCGACGGGAGAGCTGTTCGGCCCTCCGTCGGGAATGGGCGACCTGGCCAGCTTTTCGCCGACGTCGTTCATCGCCAGCGTGTCGGTGCCGCGGGGCTACCAGGCGGTGATGTCCGGAGCGTCACTTGGCGAGGTGCCAGAGAAATCAGGCCGGGTGCGCTTCACCTCGGCCATCGTGGGGTCGCGCGACTTTCCCATCTTCGTGATGAAGGACGTCGAGAAGCTCATCGCGAGCGCTGGCGACGTCACGGTCGAGGCGGTGGTCGCCAAGTCGAGCGGCGCTGCAGGCAAGGTGCTGCTCGAGCACGCGGTGTTCGCGGTGAAAGAGCTGAACCGGCGGCTCGGTCCTTTCCCGTACGCGACGTTCCGCGTGGTCGAGGCGCCGCTGGCGAAGGGCGCAGGCGGTATGGAGTTCCCCGGGCTGGTCACGGTCTCGACGTCGCTGGTGACTGGCGCGCAGGACCCGCTGTCGGCCCTGGGGCTGGGTGCGCTGGGAGGAGACCCTGCGTTGAGCGCGATGGTCGGCCCGATGCTGCAGGGGCTGCTCACCACGACGCTGGAGTTCACCGTGATGCACGAGGTGGCCCACCAGTACTTCGCGTGTCTGTTGGGCAGCGACGCGGTTGACGAGCCGGTGGCCGACGAGCCGCTGACCCAGCACGTGGCGCTGCTGCTGCTCGAGTGGCGCCGCGGCAAGAAGGCGGCGAACGAGGTGCGCGAGGGGCAGGTGAAGATGGCGTACCAGCTGTGGAGGATGACAGGCGGTCACGACACCCGGGCCAACCAGCCGACGGGGGACTTCAGCTCGAACACCCACTACGCGGGCATCGTGTATGGCAAGGCTCCGCTGCTCTTCGACGCGCAGCGAAAGCTGGTGGGCGATGAGGCGTGGGACAAGGCGCTGAAGGCCTACGTCGAGCAGCACCGGTACCAGTGGGTGACCTCGCAGACGCTGACGCAGGTGGCTGGCCGGCAGCAGCCGCAGCACGCGAAGAAGCTCGACGAGCTTCGGCGCCGCTGGTTCGAAGAAGCCCACGGGGACGAAGACGTCGGCACGCTCGACCTCTCGAACCTGCTGAAGGGGCTGCCGATGTCTGCCGGTCAGGGCGCGCCAGGCCTCGACGCGGAGTCGATGAAGGCCCTCGAGGAATTGCTCAAGCAGCTCGAGTAGCTCTCGGGCGGTGAGAACGCGGACGAGCCTCGGTGCTCCAGTCTCGCGCCAGGGACTGGCAGCCATCACCTTCCGCGATCTTCGCTGCTCGGGGCCCTGGCATCCCCCCTGCTTTGTCTCGGCTTCGTCGAGCGGTGAGTGGGGGGTGGGGTTGGGGCTCGACAGGTGACGGCGCGGAGGAGTCGGGTCTGGGGGAAACCGGCTCCTTCGTGCCTCCTTTTTTGGCAGGGGTGGGAAACGCGAGGCGGTCGGCACGCACTCGCGCCCACACGCCAGGGCAACTCGGCTAACGTTCTCGTCACCGTGGAGACTCCAGTGCTCAGCCGCCCGGTCCTCGTCGACCTGGTCGGTGCCCTCGCTTCAAAGACCCGCGCGCTGCTCGACTCCGCACACGTCCCGGTGGTGACGGCGCTGAGCCCCACCGTCGACGTGGTGGTGTGTGACGTGATGACGCCCGAGGGCGTGTCCCGAAAGCGGGACCTGTTGCGGGCCACTCCGCGCCTCGGCGTGCTGGCCATCGGCGCGTCGGACGCCACCTTCGAGAGCGCGGTGGTCGAGGTGGTCTCGGCCGACTGCCTCGACGCCGAGCTGGTGCCCCGCCTGCGGCGCCTGCGCTCACGGCTCATCAGCCAGGAAGACGCCGTCGCCCGCCAGCGCGACCTCAAGGCCCTGCTCGAGCTCACCTCGCGCTACGCCGAGGCCACCGACATCGGCGAGCTGCTGCATGACGTCACCCGCAAGCTGGCCGACGACTTCGACATCGACCGCGCCACCCTGCTGGTGGTCGACGCCGAGGCCCAGGTGGGCACCATCGTGGCTGCCAGCGACGATGCGGCCCTCAAGGACCTGCGCGTCGAGCTCTCGCGCTACCCCGAGATTCGCGAGGCCGTGCGCACGGGCAAGCCGGTCATCGTGGAAGACGCTCCGTCGCACCCGCTGCTGGAAGACGTCAAAGAGACGATGGTGGCCCGGAACCTGCGCCACATCGCCGCCTTCCCTTTAGGCGTGCGCGGCAAGGTGCTGGGCGTGCTGCTGCTGCGGCGCTCGTCGGCGCGGGGCGCCTTCAACCCCCGTGAGGTCGACTTCCTCACCACCGTCTCGCACGCCACCGCCATCGCCTTTCGCAACATTCGCCAGCTCGACAAGGAGCGTGGCCGCCGACAGAAAGAGAAGACCGCCCGCATCGCCGCCGAAGAGCGCGCTGCCGAGCTGAGCCGCTACGCCTCGTACTTCGCGCACCTGTCTGACGGCGTGGCCATTCTCGACGCCCGGGCCTGTGTGCTGTCGCTCAACCCCGCGGGCCACCAGCTGCTCGACCTGGCCGCCGGCGAGACGCTCGACCGGCACATCAACCAGCTGGCCAACCCCACCGACGACGGGCTGCTGCTCGACGTGTTGTACTCGGTGTCGCAGGGCCAGGTGCGCACCGACATCGACGTGCACGCGCGCACCGGCAAGGGCCGGGCGCTGACGTTGTCGGTCTCGGCGGCGCCGCTCTCGGGCGACGCCGGCGAAGGGGTGGCCATTCTGACCCTGCGCGACGTCACCCGGCAGCGCCAGATGGCCGACGAGCTGCGGCACACCAAGGAATATCTCGAGCGCCTCATCGACTCGAGCGTCGACGCCATCATCGCCGCCGACATGAAGGGCAACATCACGCTCTTCAACAAGGCCGCCGAGGAGGTCTGCGGGTGGAAGGCCGAAGAGGTCATCGGCAAGCTCAACGCCGTGCAGCTGTACCCCGACAATCAGGCCCGCGAGGTGATGTCGCGGCTGCGCGCGGGCACCCACGGTGGCAAGGGGCGCCTGTCGACCTCGCGCATGGAGATCGTCAACCGCGCCGGCGAGCGCATTCCCGTCAACATGACGGCCAGCATCATCAGCGACGGCCAACGGGAGGTGGGCACCGTGGGCCTGTTCACCGACCTGCGCGACCGCCTCAACCTCGAGCGCAAGCTGACCGACGTCGAGGCCCGGCTGCTCGAGAGCGAGAAGACCCAGGTCATCGTGGCGCTCGCGGGCACCACCGCGCACGAGCTGAACCAGCCGCTCACCTCGGTGATGGGCTACGCTGAGCTGCTCAAACGCAAGTTGAAGGACACCGACCCTTCCTTCAGGGCCGTCGACATCATCCATCGCGAGGCCGAGCGCATGGCGGAGATCGTTCGCAAGATCGGGAAGATCACCCGCTACGAGACCACCTCGTACGTCGGCGAGTCGCGCATCGTCGACCTCGACAAGGCGTCGTCCCATGAAGAGTGAGTCCCCTGTCGCGGCGCGGCCGTTCATGGTGCAGGGGCCCCTGGGCGATGCGTTTCAGGCGTTCTTCGACATGGTCGACGCTCCGGCGGCGCTGTGCGACCTGTCGCTGTCGGTGCTCACCGCCAACTCGCCCTTCGAGGTGCTGGCTGGCCGCAAGGACTTGAGCGGCGTGCCGCTGGACGTGTGCCTGGGCACCGCCGGCCTCACCGCGCCCGAGGAAGAGCGCCCCCTCGACTTCGACGTGCTGCTCCAGAGCGGCCAGCAGGTGACCCTCACCATGAGTCGCCGCGGGCAGACGGTGGCGGTGGTGGCGCGGCGCCTGTCACCGATGCTCGATTCCCTGGCGGCAGCCGGGCGCGCGCTCATCGAGCAGGCGCGCATCGAGTCGCAGTTGCTCGAGATTGGCCGCAACGTGGCCGGCGCCACCGGTGAAGAAGATCTGGTGGCGACGGTGGCGCGAGGGGTGAAAGCCCTCTTCCCCGGCCGGGCCTTCGTGGTGCGCATCGTCGACCCGCGGGTCTGCGCGCTCACCTCGCTGTACGCCGAGGGCCGCCTGCGGGAAGGCGCCCGCGACGTCTTCCACCTGCGCCGCTCGATGGTCGAGAAGACCCACCTCGACACCAGGGCCCTGCCGCAGGACAAGGTGGTGGTCACCACCGGTGAGCTGCCGCTGGTGTTTCAAGGCAGCGTTCGCGGCGTGGCGGCCCCGCTGGTGGCGTCGGGGCAGCTCTTCGGCGCCATCAACGTCGAGTACGCCCCGGGCCTCACCGCCGACGTGGTGGCCGACGAGCGCATCTTGATTCAGCTCGCCAACCAGGTCGCGGTGGCGGTGCGCAACGCCAAGCTCATCGACGAGCTGACCTTCGTGCGCAAGTACCTCGAGGAGCTGCTCGAGCACGCCAACGCCCTCATCGTGGTGACCAACCGTGAAGGCCAGGTGGTGGTCTTCAACCGCGCGGTCGCGCACCTCACCGGCTTCAGCAAGGCCGAGGCGCTGGGCCGCGCCTTCCATGAGCTGGTCGGCCCGGCGATGAAGCTGAAGGTGATGCGCGTGCTGGGCGAGTCGCTGGTGGGCCAGGCGAACCTGGCCTTCGAGACGGCGCTGCTCACCAAAGACGGGCACGAGGTGAAGGTGACCCTGGCCACCAGCGCGGTGGTGAGCCAGGCCGGCGACATCGAGGGCGTCATCGCCATTGGCCAGGACCTCTCGCGCATGCGCGAGCTCGAGAAGCGGGTGGTGCAGGCCGAGAAGCTGGCCTCGCTGGGGCAGCTGGCTGCCTCGGTGGTGCATGAGATCAACAACCCGATGACCGCGGTGGCCACCTACGCCGACGCGCTGCTGTCGAGGGCCTCGACGTCATTGACCGCCGACCCGCTGGACGTCGCGAAGTACCGGAAGATCGTCGAGAACACCGACCGGGTGCTGCGCTTCACGCGCGACCTGGTGAGCTACGCGCGGCCGGCGCACGACCTGCCTGAAGAGCTCGACCTCAACACCACCATCGAGCGCGCGGTGGGGTTCTGCGAGCACGTGCTGCACAAACACGGCGTGACGCTCGAGCGGCGCTTCAGCGAGGTGCCGCGCTTCTTCGCGGTGCGCCAGAACCTGGTGCAGGTCTTCGTCAACCTCATCACCAACGCCTGCCACGCCTCGCAGAGCGGCGGTCACATCACGGTGACCACCCGCGTGCACGAAGGCCACGCGCACGTCGAGCTGCGCGACACCGGCACGGGCATGGCCGACGACGTCAAGGCCCACATCTTCGAGCCGTTCTTCACCACCAAGCCCGACGGGAAGGGCACCGGGCTGGGGTTGTCCATCGTGCAGGGCATCATCGAGAACCACGGCGGCACCATCACCGTCGAGAGCGCGCACGGTCAGGGCACCGCCTTCCTCATCGCGCTGCCGATGGTGCGTCGGGGCTCGTGACGAACGGGCTTCGAGGGCTCGCGGAAACAGGGCTGACGTTTTTCGCGCCGGGCCGGTAGAACCCGCGCCATGCGTGGTCTTCTTCCGCTGGCAGTGGTGCTGGGCCTGTCGTCGTCATGCGCGTTGCGGCCGAAGTACCGCGACTTCGTGAGCTCGAAGACGACCTCGAAGGACGTGGCGCTGCAGGTGACCGACGGGGCTGGCGCTCCGCTGCCCGACGTGAAGATCGAGTTCAGCGAGTTCAAGAACCGATTGCAGCTGACGACCGGCGCCGACGGCGTGGTGAAGCTGCCGGTCGAGAAGAAGTACCTCGACGAAGACCCGGTGCTGGTGGTGCAGGTGCCCGTCGGCGTGCAGGCCTTCACCGTGGGGCTGGCGCCGCCGCCTCCCCCCGCGCCAGAGCTGGCCCCCGTGGGGCCCGGTGACGCGCCGCCGGTCGTCCCCCCTGCGGTCCCGGTGATTCCTTCCCCGAGCTCGCTCTGATGAAGTCCCTGCTGTCGATGGCCCTGCTGCTGACCTCGGCGGTCGCGCTGGCAGACACCGACACCTTCTCTGGCTGGTCGAAGGACGGCTCGTGGCTGGTGTTTCAACGTCCCGGCCGCAACGAGGTCGTCGAGCTGTACTTTTGTCAGACGAGTGAGGCGGCGCCGAGGTGGCCGGCCATTCTCAACGAGCAGGACAAGCTGACCGAGGCTGGCCTCGAGTGCGTGCGCTTTCTCGATGGCAACAAAGCGCCCTACCAATGGCAGAAGCTGGTGTCGGCGGGCGAGTCGACGACGGCGCAGAGGGGCCTGTCCATCGCGGGCGAGCTGACGACCGATGGGGACTCGCCGGGCTTCACCATCGAGGGGGGCGGGGGCAAGGCCCAGAGCTGCTACGCGTCAGGCGTGCGCGACAGCTCGAAGCTGCAGAAGGCGTACTGGCACCCCTCGCTGAAGTACGTGGCCGTCATCATCGACGGCTCGTTCCGCCACTGCGTCGTCACCGTGAAGCCGGGCCCGAAGCCGAAGGCCGAGAAGAAGAAGTAGGTCGCCGCTTCAAATGACGTAGTCGAGCTCGTCGAACGGCGACGCCGAGCTGCCTCGCGGCCGCACCTCATTCTTGCGGGTCACCACCGAGTTGGCGGGCACCGAGCCGGTCACGAAGGCGTTGCCGGCGATGATGGAATGGTGCCCCACCACGGTCTGCCCGCCGAGAATGGTGGCGCCGGCGTAGATGACGACCTCATCTTCGATGGTGGGGTGGCGCTTGCTGTCGGCGAGGGTCTTCTCGACGGTGAGGGCGCCCAACGTGACGCCCTGGTACAGCTTGACGCCGTCGCCGATGAAGGTCGTCTCGCCGATGACGATGCCGGTGCCGTGGTCGATGCAGAACCTTCGCCCGATGGACGCGCCGGGGTGCAGGTCGATGCCGGTCTTCTCGTGAGCGTGCTCGGTCAGCAGGCGGGGCAGCAGCGGCAGGCCGAGGCGGTGCAGCAGGTTCGCGACCCGGAAGTACGCGATGGCGAAGAACCCCGGGTAGGTGAGGATGACCTCGTCGACGCTGCGGGCGGCCGGGTCGCCCTGGTAGATGGCCTGCGCGTCTTCGGTGAGCCGCTGGTGCACGTCGGCGAGGCCGCTGAAGAAGCGCTCGGCCAGGCGCTCGGGCATGGCGGGCCCCAGCGAGCCGACGCTGCGCTCGAGGCGACGAAGGGCCTCTTCGAGCACGATGAGGTCTTCGACGACCGCGTCTTTCGTGGCCACGACGGCAGGCGCGAAGTGGGGGAACAACAGGCCCAGGCAGTGCCTCCCGAAGGCGTGGGCCTGCGGCCGAAGCTGGGACGGCACGCGGTGGGTCTGGCGCACGTACAGCAGGCGCTCGAGGAGCTCTGGGGGCGGGGGCGACATGGCCGTTGGCTCCTACCCCAGAGATCGGTTGAGTCGAGCCTGGATCGCGACGGGATTTCGCTCGAGGTCGAGGCGCGAGGAGAGCGCGTGCTGGTGGGCACATGACCGACGAGCAGCGACGAGATCGACCGAAAGACCGAGCGAGGCAGGCTCGACTCAACCGATCTCTGGGGTAGCGCTCGTGGCCGGGGGGAGGAAGCGCTGCGGTTGCCGGCCGCCGCGGTTCATGAGCGATGTCGGCCCCATGAAGGTGTTCACCTGGAATGTGCTGCACCGCATTCACGCCGAGAAGTACCAGGAGTCGGCGATTCGTCACTTCCCCGATGAGCAGGTCCGCGTGGCGCAGGTGGTGCGCCTGGTGGGCGAGCTGCTCGAGGCGCAGGGCTTCGAGGTGGGGTTGCTGCAAGAGGTGAGCGGCGACGTGCTGGCGGCGCTGCGGGTGGCGCTGCCCTCGTTCAGCGTGCTGAGCCACGAGTACCCGAGAGTGCCGAAGCTCGAGGGGGCGACCTCGGTGCAGCGGCCGCAGGAAGCGCTGGTGGTCGTCGCTCCTGTGGGCGCCACCGTGATGCAGGCCCGCACCTTCGCCAATGACCGGGGCAAGGGGCTGCTGCAGGTGGCGGTGTCGCCCGCCCTCTCGGTGGTGTCGACGCACGTCAGCTTTGGGCCGAGCGGCGTCTCGCAGCTCGAGGTGTTGCGCGCGCTGATGCACCAGGCGACCGGGCCAGTCGTGCTGGGTGGCGACTTCAACGCCCAGGCCGGGGTGGTGCGGGGCGCGTTCGAGGCAGACGTGCAGCTGGGGGTGACGGAAGTCGGCGCTCCCCACACGCGTGAAGGAGACCGGGGCGGCAGCACCATCGACCATCTGCTGGTGCGCCACGCGAGCCTGGGGCCGTTGAGCGTCCTGGAACATCACGGCCTGTCAGACCACCGGCCAGTCGCCGCCACCGTCACGCGGCCGTCGTGAAGTCCGGCGCGGCCCGGCACTGCTCAAGGCGCTGCACGGACGTCAGCGGTGCGGGTGGCGAACCCTCTCCACCGGTTCATGCAAGAGCTGGCGAAGTGACTGGAATCGAACAAACGCTCTCGTTCTTCGAGGGACTCATGGGAACTCGGCGACGCCGCGGTGGGCTGTGGGAGGCTTTCGACGAAGTCGCGAAGACCGTCTCGAAGAAGCGCATTCGTGGAGCCTTTGCCGATGCGCTCGCGCTCAACGCGCACGGCGTGCAGCGATCGACCGCGGACGTCGACTTCCTCGTTCATCCAGAGCATCGGGACCGGCTGATCGAAGGACTGCTCGCGACGATGAGCATCCAGCAGGATTTCGACACGATGATCATCCTCGCGCACGGCCGCTCTCGCGTGGAGGTCGACGTCCTCGTGGCCTTCGACCCGGTCTCGCTGGCCGCGTGCTCAGCGCCGGAGAAGACGAAGGTGGCGGGCCGGGTGGTCCCGGTGGTGTCGGCACTCTCGCTCGCCGCGATGAAGACGGTGGATGCCGTCGACTCGCCCGCCATCGAAGCGAAGCAGCGCGCAGACCTGGTCGCGATGGTGCGCGAAGGGCTCGTCGAGGTGAACCCCGTCGCGCGGCTGCTCCTCGACGACGCTGGCGCTGTCTACGCAAAGTACTTCGTCGCGCTCGCTCGCCAGGCCAAAGCCCAGAAGTGGAGCCCGCCCAAACAGAAGCTGTGACTGCAGCCCGCGACCGGTCACATGTGGAAACGCTGCACGGACTTCAGCAGCGCCGAGTCGTCGTGCACGACGTGGTCAACGGCCGTGGCCTCGAGCTTGAGCCACTCGAAGCCGGGCGAGCGCAGGTACGCGCTGCGCCGCACCAGCAGGAAGACGCCGACGCCGAAGACGTTCGTGGTGTGCGGCTCACGCACCCGCCACGACTGCAGGGGCGGCTCTCAAGGACAACATGCTGCACGAGGCAGTGAGTGGCGCCCTGTGCGACATCGACCGGCTCGCCACCTGCGGGAAGCTGCCCGCAAGAAGAAGAAGCTCATCGAGCGCGAGCTCGCCGTGGTGCGGCGCTTCCCTGGGAGCGAGTTGAGAATCATCGCCAGCGCGCTCTCGCGTTCTGCCGTGCCCGGTTCCGTCATGAGCGACAGCGCTCCCAGCAGACCGTTGCGGTTCTCTGCCAGCCCGTTGAGGCAGTCGCTCAGCTTCGCCGTCGTCCCGTTCGACTGGTGCGTGTCGTTGCTCCGCTTCTCTCCGCGGAAGTCGACCGTGGGGTTCCCTGGGTCATCGGGCGGCGGTCTGGCATCATCGACGCGCGAGCGCTCCGCTGAGAATCCGGACGGCTCAGAACGACCAGGCGAACGCGCCACCGCCACCCGACGGGGTCAGCCAGGCGGTGGGGCGCACGCCGCGGTACGACTGATAGCGATTGGGGTCTTCCCCCACGAGGAAGAGCACGGTGGCCGTGATGGCAGACGCCACGCCGAGGCCACCCGCGACGTACGAGATGGTCAGCTGGGTGCTGATCTGGTTCTTCAGCGCCTCGGCGCTGGCGCGAACCTCGGGGTTCTCTTCGACGGCCAGTCTGGCGCGATAGGAGGTGAACGTGCCGGGGACGCCGGGGTCTCCGTACGCGTCGTTGGCCTGCCCCTGCATCACCCCGAAGGTGGCCAGCCCCCCGACGGCGACGCCCACCGCGATGAAGGCGCCGATGCGCAGCGCCCACTGCTTGCGCTCGTAGGCGTCGATGAAGTCGGGGCTGGGGGTGAGCCGGAGCGATTCTTCGGTGACCTGGTCGGGCAGCACCTTCACCTGCTTCTGCACCGAGGTGAACCCTTCCTTCTCGACGCGAATGACGTGAGGGCCACCGGCGACCTGCAGGCGCTGCGCGAGGGGCGTGGTGCCCAGTTGGGCGCCGTCGACCTTCACTGCTGCGCCGTCTTCCGAGGCGATGACCACGATGAAGCCCTGGCGCCCCGAGAGCAGCGGGCCGATCAGCGCGGCGGTGTTCTCGGTCAGCTTGCCGACCAGGTCTGCTTCCGACGAGGCCTGAATGGTGCGCGAGCTGACCCGCTTGCTGCTCTTCACCTCGAAGATGGCCAGGTCGAGGGTGAGGCCGATGGTGGCCTTCTTCGAGTCGGTGAGGCGGGTGAGGCGGCCATTGACGAGGTAGTCGACGCCCAACGAGCTGCCGATGTCGCTGTTGCACGAGTCGTCGGGGCACCCGAGCAGCTGCTTCTGGCGCTCGAGCGAGAGCAGCGCGCGCACCTGATCTGAGGTGGTGACGAAGAACAACCCGGTGCGGTCGATCTCGGTGGCCACCGAGCCGGCCATCATCGCCGCCAGGGGCTCGTTCCCCGGCGTGGTCAAGAAGTCGGGCACTGCCATTCTGGGGTTGGGCTTGTTGTCGGCCGCCCGCGCCGCGTCAGCGAGGGTGGGGGAAGCGGGAGCCTGCGTCAGGACAGCGACCAGGCTGACAGCGAGCAACATGGGGAACCCCCGAAGGATGAACTTCACAGGTCCTATCGCACCGTGCGCGGGCCCGTCCCGGCGAAAGAAGACCCACGCGGCCCCACGTTCGAACAAAAACGCCCTGCTCCAGGGTTTCAGGAGCAGGGCGTCGCGATTCTTCAGCTGAAGTCAGGCGATCAGTTGGCGGGGTACGCCGTCCACCCGGTGGTCCAGTCGGTGGAGCCGATGGCGCCGACGAAGGTCGCCGTGGAGTCGAAGAAGCCGTCGTTCGGGGGAACCGCGGCTTCGCTGGCCGTCAGCACCGGCGAGCCCGCGGCCGGCTTGAAGTTCGGCGCCGTCTCGTTGGTCGGCGCGCCCAGCTGGGGGTCGACGTTGCGGTTCTTGAGCAGCGGGTTGTCGAGCGCGGCCTTCTCGTCGAACATGTTGTCGACCACGCCGCCGTCGGAGAGGTTGGAGGCCTTCCAGTCACGGTAGGCACCACCGTCGGTGCGGTTGTCGGTCCACACCGAGTTGGCGACGAAGAGCGTGCCATTGAAGGGGTTGGTCACGTCCCACAGCGGCTTCGTCTCGTTGTGGTCGACGCGAATCGCGTCGTCGGTGTGGTTGATGACGATGAAGTTGTACAGCTTGGCGCCCGTGCCCTCGCGGAGGATCATGCCGCGCGAAGGGCCTTCCGACGGCGCCGTGCTGGGGCGACGACCGACGATGGTCACGTTGTAGATGATGGGCAGCGAGCGGGGTTCGGCGTTGCGGGCGCTGCGGTTGTTGTCCGCCTCGATGCCGTGGTTGCCGCGGTCGCCAGTAGCCTGAATCACCACGAACTGGGCCTTGCCCGTCCAGCCCTTGTCCCAGTCGAGGCCGTCGTCGTCCCAGCCGGTCAGCACCAGGTGCTTCAGGTTGACGCTGCCACCGAACAGCTCGACCGCGTCATCGACCCCGCGGTGCACCTGCAGGTAGTCGACGGTGGTGTCCGAGCCGCAGGCGTAGAAGGTGACGCCGTTGAGCTCGTTGTCCTGCGAGAGCGGCTTCCCGGCGAACTCCACGCGCACGTACTTGAGCGTGCCGCAGTTGTGCTTGTTGTCAGGCGCGGTGCCGCCGCCGTACTTGTTGCGGGGCTCGTCGGCGAGGCCCTCGGCGTTGGCGATACCGCCCATGTCGTTGATGGCAGCCTTGCCGAGCAGCACGATGCCGCCCCAGTCGCCGCTGCTGGAACCGCGTTGGCCAACGGCCGCGTTGGTGCTGAACACGATGGGCGACGCCGCGGTGCCGACCGCTTCGAGGCGGCTGTTGGTGGCGATCACCAGCGCGCCGCGGGCGTCAGCCTTCACGGTGACCCCGGCCTCGATGGTCAACACGGCCCCGGTCACGTAGGTGAGGTCCTTCAAGATGTAGGTGTTGCCGGTCTTGAAGGTGTAGTTCGAGGTGATGTCGGCGGTGATGTCGCAGGTCGTGCCGGTGCACGAGATGAAGGACACCTGGGTGCCTCCGCCGTCTGGCGTCGACGTGGTGGGACAGCCGCTGAGCGCGAGCACCGTCGCTCCGCAGAGTGTTGCTTTGAGAAGAGTGAGTCGCATCGCTTTCACTGCCTTTCGTAATTCCACGAGATCGTGGCGTTGAACTGGACACCGGGAAAAAAGGAAAACACTTCTCGATCGGACTGATTGATTCGAATTCTTTGATTCAACAGGTTGCCGCCGCTGGCTTTGAACTGAAAACCGGCCCCGAGCTTCTGCGACCAGGTCAGGTCCACCCGGTGGAATGGCTGTTCATAGAAATCGGGCAACCCGTTGGTGCCGACCTCGGTGATGCGCGGCCCGTAGACGTTGTAGAAGACGCCGATCTCGGTACCTGACTCTTCCCGCACCCACGAGATGTTGGCGTTGGCGACGTAGGGCGACTGGCCCTGCAGGGGCCGCTGGTCGTTGGTGTACAGCCCGGGGGTGAGCTGAATGCGTGAGCTGATCAGCGAGACGTTGCCGCCCACCCGAATCGACTTCAGCACCGGCGTGATGCGACCCAGGGTGGTGCGCGCCTCGAGCTCGAGACCGAAGAGGGTCGCCCCCAACGCGTTGCGAAAGCCGAACTCGGGGCTGCTCGACACCGAGGTCACCACGCGCTCGATGGGGCCGTCTTTGCAGCCTGGCTGACGCGGGTCACAGTTGGGGTCGGTGTTCCCTCCGCCAAACTGCTTCACGAAGCCGGTGATCGCGAAGACCTCATTCTCGGTGGGGAACCACTCGGCCCGCAGGTCGCCGTGGTGAATACGAGTGCGGTTGAGGTCGGTGTTGCCCGAGACGTTGGCGCGGCGAATGAAATCGAAGAAGAGGAAGGGGCCGATCTCGCGAAACGAGGGCCTCGCCAGGGTGTACGCGTAGGCCGCGCGAAGGTTGAAGCTCGAGACCGGGTTGAACACCAGGTTGACCGTGGGCACGAAGTCGTCGAACGCCTTCGTCGCAGTCAGCCCCCGCGGCCCAGCGGTCGAGAAGTCCACCTCGCCGGGTTGAACGCCGCTGTTCACCACCTGGTCCGAGTGCTCGAACCGCACGCCGGCCATGCCGCGAAACCACTCGGTGGCCTTCAGCTCGACCTGCGCATACCCGCCGGCGACCAGCAGCGAGGCGTTGTAGCGGTCGAAGGTGAAGGTGGTCTCTTCGAGCGCGGTGACGAAGGGGTCAGCCTGGGGGCCCACCAGCTCGGCTCCGAAGACCTGCTCGGGGGTCTTGCCCCGGTACAGAGACTCAGGGACGTTGCGCTCGAGCACATAGCGAAAGCGCCGGCCCCGAAACTCGCGCGACGAATACTGGGCCTGGCCGCCCGCCTTGAACCGCCACGCCCGAAACGGCACCGTCGCAGACAGGCTGCCGCCGCCCGAACTCTCGCCGAGGTCGAAGTAGAACCGCTCGCCCGAGTTCGGCTGAAACCGCAAGGTCAAGGTGTCGTCAGTCTGATCACGCCTGACGTCTCGAATGTCCGGCTCGAGCCGGTTCACCCGGGAATAATTGCCCTGCCATTCGATTTCGGTGTCACCCAGAAACCCCAGCCGGTGAAAGCCTTTGAGCTGGTTGAAGAAGAGCTGACGCTGGGTGAAGAGCAGACGACTGGTCTCGAAGTCCGTCCCATCGGTGTTCGAGAACCCCCTGGCCGCTGCCGCCTGCACGTCGTCGTTGAACAGATACAGCCCCAGGCCGCTGATCTCGTTGTCCCGGTTGAACTGCAGTCCCACGTTCACCAGGCCGCTCGTCGAGCCGGTCAGCTTGCCGGTGTTGATCTGGCTGTTGTCGACGGTGATCAGCATCTGCTCGCTGCCCAGGGCGAGCCGCTCGTTCGAGTAGGTATAGACCTGCTCTTTCCTGCTGATCTGCCCGGCCACCACGTACCCGAAGCGCGACTCCTTGCCGAGCTTGAGCGTGTCGCCGATCTGCGCCCCCAGCGTCATGTTGGGAAGCGCGAACACCGACCCGGGCGACCAGACATTGCGCAGCGACTCGCCGGCTGCCTGACGCGTCTCTGCGGGTGTCTTGATTCGGGTAATCGCTGAGTCGACGGGCACCGCCGAGGGCAGGTCTCGCGCGAGGTCACGAAAACCGAAGTTCTCGCCAAAGGAAGCGGTGTCACCCGGCCGATTGCGGAAGGTGGTGATGCTGTCACCGCCCAGCTGCAACCGAACCTTGAACTCGAACTTCGGAGAGAAGGTCGAGGTGTCGATGGTCAGCGAGCCGCCGCCGAACACTGCCGGCAGGTCGGGGGAGTACGTCTTGACCACGTTGAGGTTGGCGAGCAGCGCGACCGGGAACAGGTCGAGGGGCACCGAGGGCTCGTCAGGCTCGGGGCTCGGAAGGAAGGTGCCGTTGAGCAGGGTGGTGACGTAGCGACCGCCCAGGCCACGAATGTAGGGGAAGCGGCCGTCGATCAGCGTCACCCCGACCACCCGCTTGACGGCATCACCGGCGTTGCTGTCGGGCGTGCGGGCGATCTCCTGCGCACCGATGGAATCCTGCACCACCGCGGCCTTCTTGCGTTCCTGCAGCAGCGCCGACTCGTTGCGTTTGTCTGCTTTGGCCTCGACCACCACTTCCTTGATGGCCGTCGACTTCGCCTCGAGGTTGACGTCGAGGGTGGTCGCCACCCCCGCCTTCACCTCGATGTTCTGCACCCGCCGCCCCTCGTACAGCGCGTAGAAGACTCGAAGGTCGTAGGTGCCCGGAGCGAGCTTGAGCCGGTATTCGCCGTCGACGTCGGTGAGCGCGCTCTTCTTGCCGCCAGCCACCACCTTCACCGTGGCTTCGATCAGCCCTTCACCGGTCTGCGCTTCGGTGACCTTGCCGATCACGCCCGTGAAGCCCACAGGCAGCGGGCGCTTCTTCTTCGGCGTCGCGCTGTCCTGGCCCGCCGTTTCGGGCGACGAGGGCACCGGAGCAGCCGCTGGGTCGACGGAGACGGCGACCCCCGCGTCGATGACTTCCAGCGGACCCGGCTGGCCAGCATCGACCTCGGCGAACTCGCCGCCGTCTTGCGCCCACGCGGCGGCCCCGACGCCGAGCGCCAGCACCATCACCAACCCCTCGCAGCGCGTCATCATCTGGCGGCGCTCTCTGCTCTTCAGGCATGGCGCGACGCGCTCAGCCTCGTCACTTCGCGGAAAGCAGCTGGTCACGTCGGTATGGCGAAGGCATCGCGGGGTGAATCGCATCGATGGGTTCCCCTGGGTTGACGCAGACGAAGGCGCGTCGCGCCTCGCGAGCACCAGTCAGCGATTGGAGGTGAAAAAAGGCGCGGCAGCGTACCGCAGGGTGTTCGAAGACGCGGTGTTCAAAGACGCGGTGTTCGAAGACGCGGTGTTCGAAGCGCCGGGCCTTCAGTGCGCTGGCAGCTCGTCGGACAACACCGCCAGGGTCTCGACGCCCCCGCCACGCACCAGGTCCATCACCTCGAGCGCCTGGCCATACGGCACGTCGCTGTCGGCGTCGAAGAAGACCACCTTGTCGGGCCGCGCGTTCACCATGCGCACGATGCGCGGCGCCAGCTCGGCCCGGTCGATGGCCTCGCTGTTCACTCGGGTCACCCCGTCCTTCCCGAGGGTGAGCACGATGGGCGGCACCGCGTCGGCAGGCGGCGGCGGGCTGTTCTCTTCGGGCTTCGGCGGCACGTTCAGCCAGAGCTGCTTGGTGAGCAGCGGCGTCACCACCATGAAGATGATGAGCAGCACCAGCACCACGTCGACCAGCGGGGTCACGTTCATCGCCGGCGGAGGGCCGCCCCGCCGTTTGCCACCACCTGCACCACCGACGCTCATGCCCATGGGTCTTTCCCCTCAGCTCTTCTTGTTGGCGCGGTCGATGACCTGCAACGACACACCCGGGAAGCCCATCTCTTGACAGGCCTTGAACAGCTCGCGCACCTTGCCGTACGAGAGGTCCTTGTCTGCTTTGAGCACCACGCGGTTGTCTGGCTTTGACTCGTGCAGCGCGCGCAGCTTCGTCATCAGCGCCTCGACCTGCAGCTCGTCTTTCTCGTAGTAGAACTTGCCCTCTTTGGTGAGCGTCACCGTGGTCGGCTCGAGCGAGCCATTGCCATTGTCTGGGTTGGCGATGCTGGGCAGGGTGACCGACACCCCCGCTTCCATCTGCGGCGTGACGACCATGAAGATGATGAGCAGCACCAGCACCACGTCGACCAGCGGCGTGACGTTCATCTCCGGCACCACGCTTCCGCCGCGGCGTTTGCGTTTGCCCGTGGGCGGCTGAACGCTACTTCCCATGTGAGGCCTCGCCGCCGCCCTTCGACTCGAGGAAGTCGAGGAACTCGCCGCGCGCCTGGTCGAGCGCCAACATGATCGAGTCGCCCTGGGTGGTCAGCCAGTTGTACCCGAGCACCGCGGGGATCGCGACCATCAGCCCGAAGGCCGTCTCGACCAGCGCCTCGGCGATGCCCAGCGACACCGAGCCCAGGCCGCCCGAGCCCTCGGCCGCGATGCCCTGGAAGGCGGTGATGATGCCGAACACCGTACCCAGCAGGCCGACGAAGGGCGCCACCGACCCCACCGACGCCAGCACGCCCATGCCCCGGCGCACGTCGGCCGACAGCGCCTCGGTCTTGCGCTCGAGTTCTCGCCGGGTCAGCTCGATGGCCGGCACCGCGCCACCGGTCTTCTGCGCGTGCAGGAAGGTCTTCGCGCCGGTGCCGAGCAGCTTGGCGAGGTGGCTGTGCTTCTCACCGTCGGCCTTCTGCACCAGCGCGTCGGTCTGGTTGGCGTCGAGCAGGGCCCGCGCCTCGAGGGCGAAGGCGCGCGAGGCAGACCGTGATCGGGCATAGGCAAACAGCCGCTCGAAGAACACCGCCAGCGACGCCAGGGCCATCAATAACAACACACTCGCGATGGTCATCGCGGGGACGCCCATGTGGCCGAGAATTTTTCCGAAGTCGAACATGCGCTGGCTACTCCCTCAGTGAGTACTTCAATGGAATCGTCATGAAGACCGCGATGGGCTGCCCATCGAGCATCGCGGGCGTGAACTTCCAGGTCTTCACCGCGGCGATGGCGTTGGCCACGAAGGGCTCGTCACCCTTGAGCACCTGAATCTTGCCCACCGTGCCGTCCTTCTGGACCACGATCTTCAACACTACCCGGGCCTCTTGCCCGGTCGACCGCATGGCCTCGGGGTACTCGGGCGGTGCGTTGTCTTCATCGGGCTCGGGCGGGTCGGCCTCTTCCGGCAGGTTCACCGGGCCGGTCGCGCCGGCCTTCACTTCGACCGGCGCCGGGGAGTCGTCGTCACCAGGCGTCGAGGGCACCCCGACCGCCGTGCCGCTGCCGTCTCCCTTACCGCCGACCGCGACGTTGATGGCCGCGACCGCGGTGTTCGATTCGGGCGCGGCACTCTTCGGAGCCTCGGTCGGCGCCACCATCGCCGCTGCCGCCGCGACCGGTGCTGCCGCGGGCACGTCGACCACCGGCCCCGCCGGTCGCGGAACGTTCACCCGCTTGGGCGGTGGCGGCGGCGGGTTGTCGATCTTCGCGGGCGGCGGGGGGGGCGGCGGCGGCCGGAAGGACACGTCGACCGTCTTGTCCTTGCTCGAGGTCGAGGGCCTCGCCGAGATGATCACCGCGGCGCTGGCCAGCGACGCCAGCAACGCCAGCCCCATGAAGGACGACAACGCGAGCCGCTTCTCTCGTGAAAAATCAGCCTGCAGCTCGTAGGCGGTGAACATGACGCGCGGCGGTGTAGACGCGCTCTTCTTCGTGGCGATGACGGCTTCGTTGCCTTTGGGTGACGGCTGAAGTTCATTCACGTGACGGCCAGAAAGTGTCCCTTGATTCCGAAGCGGTGACGAGCGCTCGCATGACCGGGTGCCCGACGCCGCCGCGCGAGCCGGTCCCAGTGAGCCGCTCGGTGCAGCGAGCCGACCGGGCGTTCCGGCGACCGCAGCGCTTTCTTCGAAGAGCTGCCAGGCTGTAAAGCGCGCCCCGGTGAGCCTCTGCCTTTCGTGCGGCTTCTGCTGCGATGGGACCCTCTTCGAGAAGGTGCCGCTCGGTCCACACGAAGCCGCCGAGGTGCGGGCAGCCGTGGGGGTGGCGAAGCAGCAGGCGTCCCTGCTGCAGCCCTGTGCTGCGCTCAACGGCACCTGCTGCCGCGTGTACACCCAGCGGCCCCTGGCCTGTCGCCGCTACCGGTGCCTGTTGCTGGAAGCCCACGAGACGGGCGAGGTGTCCCTCGAAGGCGCCCAGGCCGTGGTCGAGCTGGTGCGGCGCGCGCGCCTGGCACTCTCAACGGCGCTGGGGGTCGACGACGCAGGACCCGTCGTTCATCAGGCGAAGGCGCGCGCCCAGACCCTCACCGAACCTGAACGCGCAGCCGTCGAGCGGCTCGAACACCTGCTCAGGTTTCATTTCGCCGGCCACCGCTGGCGAGCCGGGCTCACCGCCTCTCAGCCCCCGCCAGGCTGACGTCCTCCCCGGGTCCCGCCCTCGGCACGAGCTCGTCGACGCTGCGAAGAGCGTGCGTCAGCCAACGCCCCCTCCACAGGTGAGCTCCTCAGCGCTCGGGTCGCCGTCCCGATGCCCGACGACGGGTCTTCTTCACCATCGACACGCCCGCCACCACGAGCAGGGGCGCCCCTGAGCCGCTGCACCCGCACCCGGGCCGGGCGGTCAGCGACGGCCCCGTGCCCGCATCGACGCTGCCAGCATCGGCCTGCGGTGACAGGCCAGCATCGACGGCCCCTCCGGCGTCTGCGCGGTCACCAGCGTCCCCCTGGCCTGCGTCGCGCACGACCCC
>VYLD01000191.1_pt1 | contig 33449 bp, 24 predicted proteins | sample 5114401 | NCBI WGS metagenome assembly VYLD01 (sample SAMN12291783, study PRJNA351875) | freshwater metagenome | isolation source: freshwater lake | place: USA: Michigan, Gull Lake | collected 2013-08-08 | reverse complement strand
CACCCGCTCGACCTTCGCTTCCAACGTCTCAGCCTCGGCGGCTCTCTTGGTCATCCAGCCGAAGTCGCACCCGCCGACGAAGGCCTCAACCCACCCCCTGAACGGTTACCCCCGGTACGCCGTTGCGCTTCAGGTGGTTTCACCGAGCAGCCCGAAAAGCAGAAAAGCCCCGGGGCCCTGCGCACAGGGACCACCGGGGCTCCTCGACTTCTTCCAAAGACGGGTGGCTTACTTCTTCGCCGGGGCGGGCTTGGCGGCAGGCGGCGCCTTGACGAGCTCGAGCTCGAGGGCGACCTTGACGTCCTTCCCGACGACGAAGCCATTGTTGGCGATGGGCTTGTTCCAGACCAGGCCCCAGTCCTCGCGGTTGATGGTGAGGCCGCCGCTGACCGCGCGGGCCTTGGCGCCGGGGACGAACGGGTGGTCGATCTCAGGGGACAGATCGGCCTCGAAGGTGACCGGCTTGGTGACGCCGTGAATGGCGAGGTCGCCGGTGATCTTCAGGCGCGTGTCCGAGACCTTCTCGATCTTGGTGGACTTGAACGTGACGGTGGGAAACTTCTCGACGTCGAAGAAGTCGGGGCTGCGCAGGTGCTCATCACGCTTCACGGTGCCCGTGTTGACGCCCTTCACGTCGATGGTGGCGTCGATCTTCGACTTGGTGATGTCCTTGTCGTCGGTCTCGACCTTGCCGGTGACGGCGCCCAGGGAGCCGTTCACGTTGGTGACGCCCAGGTGCTTGACGGTGAAGTTGGCTGACGCGTGGGTGGTGTCGATGTCCCAGGTGGCGGCGGTGGCCAGGCCCGAGACGGCCAGTGCTGCAGTGAGGATCAGGTTCTTCATGGTGCTCCTTCGAGTGGGTGCTGCGTTGGTTCATGAAACCCGCGGTCGCGAGCCTCAGGTCGTCCGTCTGCTATAACGGATGAATCCGGCAATCAAACGGAAAGCTGCTTTCTAGATTCACCGAGGCGTGGGTGCACGTCCCGAGTGGGCAACACTTCGTCCCATCGAATCGAGAGCCCTAGACTCTCAAAACGAGAGTCATCCCCTGCGCCGGTTCTTCTTCTTGTCGGGGGTCGAGACCGGGGCCGCCAGTTGGGGGGCTGCGCGACCGAGCCACCGAGACACGCCGTAGACCGCGGCGACGACCAGCAGCCAGACCCTGAAGCCGAAGCCGGGGTCGGTGATGACGGCGCCCCAACCCATGTCAGACGCCGAGGCGCGGGCCAGCACCAGGAGCGACATCACGGCGAGGCCGGCGATGGCCCAGCGGGAATGGAAGGGACCTGGGGCGCTCTCGGGCGGCCCCTCGGCCTGTCGGCCCCAGGCGGTGAAGCTCCACCAGACGCCGAACATGGCGACGACCGAGGCCAGGCTCATCGCGGTGTACTGCTGATCGAGCTCACGCGATTGGTTGATGCCCAGGCCCTGAACCCAGCCGAAGTTGATGATCAAGGTGACGGCCGAGAGCGCCGACATGATGAAGCCGACCTCGCGCTTCTCGGAATACAGCGCGGCCATGGGGAGCAGGAAGCAGTAGTAGTAGTTGGTGAGCTCGGCGGCGACCACGCAGAAGCCGACACCCAGCGCGGCGGCCACGTAGAGGCTGGGGCCCCAGCTGCGCAGCGCGAAGTACACCAGCACGAGTGCGAGCAGCACGATGCCGGCGAAGACGGGCTTCATCTGGCCCCACAGCTCGGTCTTCATGTCCTTCCACGGCTTCCACGCATCGATCAGCGTGCGGTCGGTCAGCTGCGCGCCGACGGTGCTCGGTCGGTAGGTGAGCACCGTCTTGAGGCCCATCAGGTTGGTAAGCGGGGTGCTGGCGTGCTTGACGGTGTTGGCGGCGAAGCGCTTCCACATCGACACGCCCGAGCCGTCGGCCTCGCGCCGGGCCTTCTCGGTGAAGGCGTCAGCCACCTTCTGGGCGACCTGCTGGGCGGTCTCGCCGATGGCGATGGGAATGGTGAGGGTTTCGTCACCGCCGATCTTGACGGTGAGCTGGGCCGCGCCTGAGCCCTCGGCGGCGGTGGTGTCGGTCGCCCCGGCGGTGCCGGCGATGAAGAAGCCCGAGGCGCCCTCGAGCGGTTGAATGGTGAAGCCGGGCAGGGTGCTGCCGACGATCAGGTTGGGGCCCTTGAGCCACTGGCTCGGCGCGCCGGTCTTTCGATCGACTCGGGTCACCAGCACCTTGAGGGCGCCCGAGTCGCTCGGCTGCACGTCGACGGTGAGGGTGTTCGGCGGAGGCGTGGCGAGCAAGGCGAAGCTGGCGCCGACCAGCACGGCCGTGCCCACCGCGCCGCCAGCGAGGTACTTCACGAAGGCCGGGTCGAGCGCCTTGTTGCGCCGCACGTACTCGACGGCTGCCAGCGCAGGGCCCAGCGCCGCGAGCCCCGGAAACAACCGCAGCAACACCGTGTAGGAGAACGCCAGACCACCCAGGAACGGTTTGTCTTTTTTGAGCAGGCACACGCTGGCGACCAGAAAAAACAACCAGTCGTGACGAAGGAAGGCGCCGCCTGTCCAATAATAGCGGTTGGGGAAATTGCACCCGAGCACGATGGCGGCCAGCGCGAAGCCCCGCGGCCCGAAGGCCCACCAGATCATCAGCAGCGAGAGGAAGATGTAGATGGGATCGAGCAGGTTGACGTGGGTGAGGCCCTCGGTGGTGGCCGGCTCGCGGTTGGCGAAGAACAGGCCGGCCAGCGTCCACACCGGGGTCGCGTTGTAGCCGTGGTCGAGGTGTATTTCTTTCCACCTCGTCTCGTTCACCATCTTGTGAATCGAGTTGATATCTGCGGTGTATTCGCGCCAGCGCTCGGGGGTGAAGTATTGTTTGCAGATCTGATCCGGATTTTCGATCGCTTCCCGGGTGGGCACGATCAGGTTGGTCTTCAGATCGGTGTGGTTGCGGCGCTGCAGCTCGGCCAGCCGCCCGTTCTCGGCGTCGACCACCGCCGCGCAGTCGTACATGTGCTCGTAGCCGACCTCGGGGAAGTACTTGGCGCCGATGTAGTAGTGGTACGTGTCCCACACGTGCACGAAGCCGCCGAAGTGCAGGTGACCGAAGTTGAAGTAGGCGAAGGCTCCGCAGAGACCCAGGGCCACCAGGGTGCGATCGCGCAGGCGCAGGAAGGCTTTTCCCCGGCCCTCTTCGGCCAGCTTGAGGCCCCAGCCGATGATCAAGAACGCGGCGACGGCGACGCCGAGCGCGACGGCCTGCACCGAGCCGTCGTTGTCGAGGCCGAAGGGTTGTTTGGCGACGAAGGTGCGCGCCAGAATGCCCACCACCACCAGCACGCCGGCGGGGGCCAGCACGTCCCACGGGCTGGTCTCGGCGGTGTGGCGCTGCGGGGACACGGGAACAGAAGGAGCCGTCATCGGGGCGGGTCCTTACCACGCGACGCGCGGGCCCGAGTCGCCACGATGTCGAGGAAAACCAAAGACTTTGCAGGGCGTTCAGATCGACACTGCGGCCCACTCGTTCGGAGGGGCCATGAACCGACTGCTGCTGCTCGCCTCGTTCGCCATCGCGTCGACGTCTGTCGCGCAGGGCCTGTTGCTCCCCACGGATGCCTCGCTGGGGCCCCTGGGCGTCAAGTACCAGCGGGTGTCGGTCGAGATCATCGATGGTGCGGCGGTGACCAGGGTCGAGCAGGTGTTCGTGAACTCTGCGCCCCGGCAGCTCGAGGCGCACTACGTCTTTCCGCTGCCCAAAGGCGCCGCGTTGCAGGACTTCTCGTTGTGGATCAACGGGAAGAAGACGAAGGGCGAGGTGCTCGAGAAGCAGAAGGCCACCGAGATCTACGAGGGCATCGTGCGGCGCCTGCAGGACCCGGGGCTGCTCGAGTACATCGACACCGACGCCTTCCGCGCGAGGGTCTTCCCGGTGCCGGCGAACGGTGAGCAGAAGATCGAGCTCGCCTTCAGCCAGGTGCTCGATTTCCAGTCGGGCATCTACCAGTACCACTACCCGCTGGGCGCCTCGTCTCGTGGAGCGCCGGCGTTGACCGTGCGCCAGGACTTCGTCTTCTCGGCGAAGATCACCTCGAAGACCCCCATTCGCAGCGTCTACTCGCCGACCCACAAGATGGGGGTGTCGAAGCGCGGCGAGGGCGAGGCCACCGCCGGGCTCGAGCTGGGCGCGGGCACCGACATCTCGAAGGACCTCGATCTCTTCTACACGGTGTCGGACAAGGCCATCGGCTTCAGCTTTCTGCCGTACCGCGCGGGCACCGACGAGAGCGGCTTCTTCATGGCGCTGCTCTCGCCGAAGACCGAGCTGAAGGCCGACGAGGTGCTGCCCAAGCGCATCACCTTCGTGATGGACACCTCGGGCTCGATGATGGGCGAGCGCATCAAGCTGGCGAAGGACTCGCTCAAGTACGGCGTGCAGCGGCTCAACGCGCGCGACGAGTTCAACGTGGTGCGTTTCTCGACCGACGTCGAGGCGCTCTTCGAGAAGCCGCAGGTCGCCAGTGAAGCGAACGTGAAGAAGGCCCTCGAGTTCGTCGCGAGCTTCGAGGCCATTGGCGGCACCGCCATCGACGAGGGCCTGCAGCGGGCGCTCAAAGACGCCGAGGGGCGGGGCGGCCTGCAGCACATCGTGTTGTTCGTGACCGACGGGCACCCCACGGTGGGCGTCACCGAAGAGCCCGAGATCTCTGGCCGGGCGCGCTCGGGCAACAAGGGCAGCCGGGTCTTCACCTTCGGCGTGGGGGAAGATCTGAACGCCCGCCTGCTCGATCGCCTCGCGGAAGACGGGCGTGGCACCAGCGACTTCGCGCGCGACGGCAAGGACTTCGAGGTGCGGGTCTCGGGGCTGTTCGACAAGGTGGCCAACCCGGTGCTCGCCGACCTGGCGCTCGATCTGGCAGCCTTCGGGGCCTCCGACGTGTACCCCAAAAAGCTGCCCGACCTGTTCAAAGGCACGCAGGTGGTGGTGACCGGCCGCTACCGCACGCCGAAAGAAGGCACGGTGGTGCTCACGGGCTCGATGAACGGCAAGAAGCAGGTGTTCGAGTACCGCGCTGACGCGTCGGCCGAGGCGAGGCGCTACGAGTTCGTGCCGCGGCTGTGGGCCATTCGCAAGGTCGGCTACCTGCTCGACGAGATTCGGCTCAACGGTGAGAAGGCCGAGCTGAAGAACGAGGTCGTCTCGCTGGGCAAGAAGTACGGCATCGTGACGCCGTACACGTCGTACCTGGTCGTCGAAGACACGCCGATCGCGAACAACCGCCCCCAGCCGATGCCGCCCCCTCGCCCGTGGCGCGAAGAAGAGGCCCGCCGCGACGTGCCGTGGAGCGCGCGGGCGCTGCGTGAGCCGTCCCCCTCGGGTGGTGCTGCGGCTGCGGCGCCTGCGCCGTCGTCGTCGCTGGGCGCGCTGAGTCCTCCGCAGCCTGAGGCCGACGATCGGGTGTTCGAGCAGGCCGAGCGGCGAAAGGGTGACGTGGCGGGGAAGCCCGCGAAGGCGCTCGAGTCGATCGACGGCACCACTGGCATCGCGGTGTCGAAGAAGGTGCGCTCGATGAAGGACGAGGTGATGGGCACGAAGGTGAGCGACCCGGTGCGGGTGGCCTCGGGGCGAACCTTCCTCTTCCGCCTGGGCGGGTGGATCGACTCCGAAGCGGTCAACGGCACGCCGAAGCAGCTGAAGGTGAAGTACCTGTCAGAGGCGTACTTCGCGATCCTGAAGGTGAAGCCCGAGCTCAAGGCAGCGCTGGCCCTCGGCAACCGGGTGGTGGTGGTGGTCGGCAAGGACAAGAGCCTGGTCATCAACCCCGACGACGGTGAGACGAAGGCCGAGAAGGTCGCCGAGTTCCTCAAGTAGCGCGGACCCTGTCGGCCGCCGGGTCGAGGCCCTTCTCGAGACTGCGACGTGCAGAACACATCGGCCGATCATCGAGCCTGCCGGCCGTTACACCTGTGGCTGACCTAGTAGCGGCGAACGGAGCAAGCAGGTGGGGCGGCACCGGCAATCTTGATGACCGCTGCTGTGGCCGTCGTTCGCCCGCCGTTGACGGCGACGTAGAGCGCCCCTCGACTGTCGAAAGCGATCCCATTCGGCGCATCATCGGCTGTCCACCCACCTGGGAAGACCTCGTAGCGGGACCCGGCAGGGACCCGCAACAGCTTCAGCGAATTGTAATACGACGCCCACAGAGTTCCTGTTGCATCGAAAGCCAGAGCATAGGCATCAATCAGGCTTGGAGAAGCGAAGGTGCTGAGCACGCCGCTCGTGTCAATCCGATAGGTGTTTGTCCCACCGGACTTGCCGGAGTTCGCGCCGAAGCCTGCAACGAAAACGGACCCGGACGAATCGACTGCTATTCCGTATGGTCGGTCTGTCAAGACTGGCCCAACTCTGCCGACCGGAGCACCTGAGCTGTGGAACCGGTAAATCGCGCGATCTGTAAAAGAGGCCACGTAGACGTCATCAGCCGAGTCGATAGCAATCCCTGTTGGGTTTGCGACCGAGGCGAAAAGAACAGGGGAAGTCTCGCCAGGACGAAGCCTCCACACGTGGTTTGTTCCAGGCCTGTTCGAAATGCCGTTGCCATCGCCATCCGCTATGAAAACGCTGCCAGCCGTGTCGCACGCTAGGCCAGTCACATTCCCGATGACTCCGTCCGTGACGGCGGTCGAGCGAATGCCCGTCGGAGCGACCCTGGTGACGCGTGAGCCTGTGCTTGTGTAGTTTTCTGCAATGTAAAGGTTGTCTTCTGAGTCAATCGCGAGCATGGCGCCCGCCCCGCCAAACAGGGAGATCGGTTCGGCGAACACCGTTCGCTCGATCGCTCCCGACCCAACCTCGCACCGTTCGGTGTCGCGTCGGTCTGGCAGCGCGACAATGGGCGGGGGGCGTTGGGCCGGACGGGGTGGGGAGGCCACCGCGGCAATAACGACCTTCTCCGGCGAGCTTGGCGCGACCGTGTCAGGTGCCGGCGACAGTGACGCGAGGGCGAACACCATGAGGACGCCAGCGACCGCGAGGAGAATGCCTGTTCGACTCATTGACGACCCTCCGGTGGGTTCTGACCGAGCTCAGGAGAGCCAGGCGCACAGCCCGTCGTTGGCCTTCAACGACGAACCGAGCAAAGAGGGGGCGTTGCACCGCCAATTCGAACGACCGCTGGCGAGGCCGTCGTTCGGCCTCCGTTGACGGCGATGTAGAGAGCGCCGGTGCTATCGAACGCAACCCCGTTGGGCGCGTCATCGGCAGTCCAGCCACCGGGGATTATCGTGTAGCTCGCCTGTGCGGTGATTCGGACGAGCTTGAGTGAGTTGTAGTACGACGCCCAAAGGACTCCTGTCGCATCAATTGCAAGTCCATACGCATCCACGATCGGTGGCGAGGCATAAGTTGTCAGAACGCCGGCGCTGCTAATTTTATAGATAGTGCTCCCGCCGCCTGAGGTTGAGCCCAATCCATACCCCGCGACGAAAATCGAACCCGAGGAATCAACAGCAATGCCGTAGGGTCTGTCTGGTAGCACGGGGCCGACTCTGCCGATTGGCGTTCCTGAGGTGCTGAATTTATAGACTGCGCGATCCGCAAAGGATGCTGCGTAGACCGCGCCGGATGAGTCTGTGGCAAGTCCAATTGGGTTTGCAATCGCTGCAAAGACTACGGCTGATGTCCCTCCGCGCGACAGTTTGAAGATCTGATTTGTTCCATTCAAGCCCGACGCCCCGTTGCCCGTGCCATCCGCGATGAAGAGGTCTCCTGAAGCATTGCAGGCCAAGCCAGTGACGTGGCCCAGGACGCCATTTGGCACAACAATCGAACTGGCGCCGGTTGGGGTCACCCGAGTCACTCTTGGGCCCCCGGTGCTTGAGTAGTTTTCTGCAACGTAGACATTGTCTTGTGCGTCAGTAGCCAACATAGCGCCGGCCCCGCCAAAGAGGGCGATGGGTGACGTGAACACGGTGCGTACGATCGGGGGCGACCCAGCGTCACAGAGAGGGGGCTCGCCCGCGTCAGCCAACCCGGAGTCGAGGACAATGCCGGCATCGACTGATCCGCCATCCGCTATTCCCGCATCCATTGACGAGGGAATACCTGAGTCTTCGATACCGCCGTCATTTCGCCCGGCATCGGGACCGGCGTCAGGAAGCACCATTCCGGCGTCCGCGCCTGCGTCGCCTGGGATTTGGTTCGCTCCAGAGTCTCTTGTTCCTGCATCAACAGACTGAGATCCTCCGTCCTCATTGGTTAGAGAACCGTCAGGGATTCCGACGTCAACCGGGGCGTCGAAACAACCTGAAGCCGAGATCAGGCTTGCGAACCAGAACAGACCGATACCAGCCTTGATTCTTGCGCTCATTGGAGAACCCCCAGAAAACTATGCAGTGCTCAGATTGAACCGAACAAAGGACTTGAAGGCAAACTCTAGGCTTCAGCGGGCTTTTTTGCGACCATGAATATTGATTGTCCGAAGGGAACTGTCAACTGTCCCTCGACGCGGCGCAGCCAGGGAACCACCAGCGAGTCATACAGCTTGACCGACGCAGCGCTGGTCGGCGCCCGGCCCAGCTGCCGCGCCACCACCCACCAGGCAGCCGCGCCCACCGAGTTGACGAAGTCTGCCGAGGCGACCTCGAGGCCGGCGCGGTAGGCGGCGGTGATCAGCTCTGCGCGTTCGTACCGTCGGAAATGGCCGATCGATCGGTCGAAGTCGCTCATCAACTGTGAGAGCGCCGGGGCAAACACCAACACCACCCCGCCAGGCTTGAGCAGGCGCGCCAGGCCCGAGAGCGCGCCGATGTCGTCTTCGATGTGCTCGAGCACGTTGACCAGCACCACCGCGTCGAAGCGGCGGTCGGCGAGATCGTCGTCGGCCGAGCGCACCTCGATGTCGGTACGCCCGGCGAAGCGCTGCTGCAGCGCGGCCAGGCTCTGTGGCGACTTCTCGGTGGCGACCACGCGGCCGTAGCGGGTGAGGCGCTCGGTGAAGGTGCCCAGGCCCGCCCCCACCTCGAGGATCTCGCCGCGCAGGTGCGGCGCCAGCTTCGACTCGATCCACGAGGCGTACTGGTCGGCGCCGTCGAGCGACTCGAGGGTGGGCTCGAGCGAATCGCCGGCCTGCTCGAAGGTGGTGGTGGGCGCGAGCGGGGCCTGGCGCAGCCTGGCGGTGAGGCCGTAGCGGGCGATGCAGTAGATGGCGCGCACGCCGTCTTTCCAGCCGATCTTCTTGCCCTCGGCGTAGGTGCGGCCGGCGTACGAGATGCCCACCTCGAAGATTCGCCAGCCCTGACCTGCGACCTTGGCGGTGACCTCGGGCTCGAAGCCAAAGCGATCTTCTTCGATGACGATCTGCTCCAGCACCTCGCGCTTGAAGACTTTGTAACAGGTCTCCATGTCGGTCAGGTTGAGGTCGGTCGCCATGTTCGAGGCGAGGGTCAAGAAGCGGTTGCCCAGCGAGTGCCAGAAGTAGAGCACCCGGTGCGCCTGCGACGAGTGGAAGCGCGAGCCGTAGACCACGTCGGCGCGGCCCTCGACGAGCGGGGCCAGCAGCACGCCGTACTCGCGCGGGTCGTATTCGAGATCGGCGTCTTGAATGATGACGTAGGGCCGGGTCGCCTGGGCCAGGCCGCGGCGAAGGGCGGCGCCTTTCCCGAGGTTCTTCGGTTGATTGAGCACGCGCACCCGCGGGTCCCGCAGCGATCTGGCCAACGTCGCTGACTGGTCGGTCGAGCCGTCGTCGACGACCAGCACCTCGCCGACCGAGGGCTGCTCGAGCACGCGGGTGAGGACGGAGACGATGGTCTTCGCTTCGTTGAAGCACGGCACCACCACGCTCAAGCACCCGCGCGGGGCCACGGTCGACGGTTGGGAACCACTCATCAGGCCCCTTTACCTGTTCGGCTCAGAAACGACACCTCACGGCGCCGGGGGCGCTGCCCCGGACGCCAGCTGCTGTCGAAGCTGTTGTACGGCGCCGCGCATCATCGGGGGCACCTCGCCCGCTGGAGCGGTCGAGAGGTAGACCTCGAAGTTCTTGAGCGCGCGGGCCGGGTCGTTCTCTTCGAGCGCGAGCATGCCGGCGTACAGGCGGCCGGCGTAGGCGTCGGGGTAGAGCGCGGCGAGCCGCTCGAGCTCTCGTTGAGCGCCAGCGACGTCGCCGTCGACGGCCTGCAGAATGGTGCGCCCGAGGCGGGTCTTGACGTGGAAGGGGTCGAGCAGGGTGCCGCGTTGAAAGAAGGGCCGCGACTCTGAGAAGCCCTGCTTGCTGATGAGGTACAGCCCCGCAGCGGCGAGCGCGTCGAGGTCGTCAGGAGCCCGCTGCACCGCGGCAAGCAGCGCGTCGAGCCGTGGGTCGGTCTGCGGCTCGCCGCCCGGTTGCGGAGCGCCCGAGCCCGGCACCATGCCCGTCGCCTGCATGCCGTCGCTGCGGGGCTTGACGGCGTCATTCAGCGCCAGCCCGAGCACCACGAAGAACAACACCACGCTGGCGCCCACCAGCCCACCCTTGAGGGCCGGGTTCCTGGCGAAGAAGCCGCGCTCGGCGGCCTGCTCGCGTCGCTCGGCGCGGGCCTCGGCCTTGAGGGCCTCGTGGCGGCTCGAGTCGCGTTCCTTCAGCAGCGAGATGGCGAGCGCCTCGAGGCGGGCCTTCTCGGCGGCCCAGGCGTCAGCCGGCAGCAGGTGTTTGTTGGCGACGTGCTCTTTGAGCTCGCCGATCACCGTCTGGTAGCGCGCGCTGACGTCATCGCCGTCGGCGGTGGCTGGTCTGGCAGTCGAAGGTCGCCTGCTGAAGAGCAGGTAGAGGGCGCCAAGGCCGGCGGAGCCCGCCACCATCAACACGCCGGGGGTCCAGTTGGTCGGAGGGGCGGCCATCACTTCTCCAGATCGGCCCGCACCTGGGCCAGCAGCGCGTCGTCAGCAGAGGGCTCGGGGGCGGGTTGCGTGCCAGGCCGACCCCGAGCAGCAGCAGGGGCCCCGTCCAGAGCAGCAGGTTGAGGCCGCCGGTGGTGGGCTCGAGCAGCACCCACTCGCCGTAGCGTTCGACGAAGTACGCCAGCACCTGCTCGTCGGTCTGCCCCTGGGCCACCAGCTCTCGAACCTTGTCGAGCTGGGCGCGCGCCATGGACGCGGGCGAGTCTGAGATGGCCACGCCCTGGCACACCGCGCACCGCAGCTGTTTGCCCAGCCGCATCACCCGCACCTCGCGCTCGGCGTCGAGCGGGTCGAGGCCCTGGCGGGTCGGCGCGTAGCCCTGGCCCAGCAGGGCCGCCAGCAACACGGCGAGCGTCACTGCAGCAGCTCCTTCAAATAGGGGTCGATCTGCGCGGGCTCGACGAAGGGCGCCGCGACCTTGCCGCGGATCTGCCCCTGCGGGGTGATGAAGTAGGTCTCGGGAACGCCAGACACTCCGTAGTCCACCGCGACGGTCGATTTGGGGTCGAAGAGTTGAGGAAAAGACCAGCCATTTTCCTGCAAGAACTTCTTGGTATTGGCTTCATTGTCTTCAAAGACAATACCCAGAAAGACGATGCGACCCTGGTATTGTTTGGCGGCCCAGTCGAGCACCGGGTGTTCCATCTTGCAGGGGCCGCACCACGTCGACCAGAAGTTCAGCACGATGGGTCGGCCCTTGAACTGCTCGAGGGTGACCAGCTCGTCGGTGTCGAGGCGCTTGATGCTGAACGCGGGCGCGGGCTTGCCGACCAGCATGAAGGGCACCGCGTGGGGGTCGGTGCCGAAGGCCTTGAAGAGCACGAAGATCAGCAGGGCGATGACGGTCAGAGCGATGGCTGGCGCGACGACGCTCGAGCGTGAGGTGCCGGGGTTCGGCCCGACGGCGGCCTCAGGCTTCACGTGGTCCCCGCGGCGGCGTTGGGGGGCGCTGGGGCTTCGGCCTTCCTCGGGGCGGTCTTTCGCTGTGGCCAGAGCGCGATGAGGGTGCCCAGCACGAAGAAGGGAATCGCGTACCAGATCCAACCCACCAGCGGGAACACCCAGGCGTTGAACGAGGCGGTCTTCGCCTTGCCGTCATACGAGAGCAGCGAGACATACACGTCGCGCCAGACCATCTCCTGTACCATGGGTGAGCCGATGGGGTCCGTCGAGCGCTCGTAGTAATTCATGCGCGGGGCCTGGGTGGCGTGGTGTTGCCATTCTTTGCCGCCGGGCTCCAGCACGGTGAGGTTGGCGCCGATCCACTCCTTGTGGGGCTCTTTGCCCTGGCTCAGGCCATCGAAGCGCACGCGGTAGTCGCCCACGTCCATCGACTCGCCGACCGCCAGCGTTCTGGTGGCGTGCACCTTGAATGCGCTCGAGGCGGCCACGGCGACGATCACCGCGACCACGCCGAGGTGAACGACGTAGCCGCCGAAGCGGCGGCGCGCGCGGCTGGCCGAGACCACGAAGGCGGTGACCAGCGATTCTTTTTGTTCTGTCATGCGCTGGGCTGCCGGCAGGAACATCTCACGCAAGGTGACCACGGTGACGAAGGTGCCCAGGCCGAAGCTGGCCAGGGCCATCACGTCGCCGCGGGTGAAGGCGCTGAGCAGGCCGCCGAAGGACTTCTCGGTGCCCGTCAGCGGCACCCACACCGAGTACCGCCAGATCAACACAGGAATGAGCGTGACGAGCCCCAGGGCCCCGGGAATGAAGAACTGCTGCGAGAGCACCTTCGGGTCTGCGCGGCCCCACGGGAGCATGGGCCCGACGCCCATGAGGAACAGCATCAACAGCCCGAGCGGCAGGGCCATGGCGTTGAAGTAGGGCTCACCGACGCTGATCTTCTTGTTCTGCAAGGCCTCGGTCACCAGTGGGAACAAGGTGCCGAGCAGGACGGTGAAGGTGAGGGCGACGAAGACCAGGTTGTTGATCAGGATCGAGCCTTCGCGGGAGGCGACGGTCTCGAGGCTGCTCTCGGCGACCAGCAGGTGGCCGCGGAAGGTGAGCAACAACACGCTGAACACCAGCACCACCGCGATGAAGACCAGGAAGGTGGGGCCGATGTCTGACTGGGTGAACGAGTGCACCGAGTTGAAGACGCCCGAGCGGGTCATGAAGGTGCCGATGATGGTGAGCACGAAGCTGCCGAGGGCGAGGGCGATGGTCCACAGCTTGAGCGACTTCTTTCGCTCGAGCACCATGGTGGAGTGCATGAACGCGGTGGCGGTCAGCCAGGGCATGAAGGAAGCGTTCTCGACGGGGTCCCACGCCCAGTAGCCGCCCCAGCCCAGCACCGCGTACGCCCACCAGGACCCGAGGATGATGCCGATGGTGAGGAACAGCCACGGCACCAGGGTCCACTTTCGCAAGGGCACCAGCCAGGCGTCGCCCAGCTCTCCGCGCAGCAGCGCGCCGGCGGCGATACCGAACGGCACGGTCATGCCCACGTACCCGAGGTACAGCATGGGCGGGTGGATGATCATCAGCGGGTGGTTCTGCAGCAGGGGGTTGGGGCCGGGGCCGTCGAGCGGGGGGTTGGGCAGCAGGCCCCAGGGGTTCGCGGGGCCCGCGATGAGGAAGGCAAAGAAGGTCGCGATGGCGGCCATCACCCCCAGCGACAGCTGCATGTAGCGGCCGTGTTCGTTGCGGTAGGTGAAGGCGAAGGCGAAGAGGTAGGCGCCCATGATGGCGCCCCAGAAGAGAATGGAGCCTTCGAGGGCGCTCCAGAGGGACACGATGGTGAAGATGGTCGGGGTCGCCTTGCTGCCGACCTGCGCGACGTACTTCACCGAGAAGTCGTGCTCGAGCAGGGCCTTCACCATCACCAGGTTCGACAGCAGCATCGAGGCGGCGAAGCCGTAGATGGCGCGTTGCACCCACACCAGGGCTGATTCCCGACGCGTCAGGCCTGTCGCCAGCCCCACCACGGCGGCGAAGGCCGCGAAGCCCAGCCCCACCAGCACCAGTCCATAGCCAAGGTTCGAATTCACGGGGCCCTTGTAACGAAGATGGAGTCCGCCGACGAGCAACACCCGTCGTCTGGCTGGGGGCGTGGCTGCGGGGGTCGATGCGCTGACGTCATGGGGCGGCGGCAGTGCAACCACGGCACCACAGCGGCCCTCTGGTCGGCGAGGTGCTCGCAGCGCAAATCGCAGGCGGCCAGACGGCATCGCGCAGGGGCTGCACGTCAGAGGGTTTTGTGTTCCCCGCAAGGTGCCCGATTCGTTGACCCCCGGAGCAGGCGGGGCGCGTGGCCCGGCCGTTGAAAAGACGACGGGCGCAGCCACCCGTTGGGCCCCTCGAGGGACGGAGACGACATGAGCTCACTGGACTTCTGGCTGAAGAACACGCGGTCGGGGAAGGCGATGAACGAGTCGGACGCCATGGCGCGGGCCGAGAAGCGCTTTGGGTTGCCTCGGCGTGAGTTTCTCGAGCTGGCGACAGGCCTGGTGGCCGCGATGGGGCTGCCGACCTCGGCGTTGGGAGCGGTGGTCAACGCCATGACCCAGCCGCGCAGGCCCTCGGTCATCTGGCTGCAATTCCAGGAATGCACCGGCTGCACCGAGAGCCTGCTGCGCTCGGAGCACCCGACGCTCGACAAGCTGATCCTCGACCTGATCAGCCTCGACTACCACGAGACCCTGGCCGTGGCGGCGGGCCACCAGATCGAGGCGGTGCGGGTCGCGGCGATGGCTGAGAATCGCGGCAAGTACATTCTGGTGGTGGAAGGCGCGGTGCCGGTCAGGGGCAACGGCATCTATTGCAAGATCGGCGGAAAGACAGCCATCGAGCTGTTGAAAGAAACGGCGGATGGCGCGGCTGCGGTCATCTCCATCGGCAGCTGCTCGTCCTGGGGTGGCATGCCGTCGACCTCTCCGAACCCCACCGGGGCCAGCTCAGTCGCCACGGTGCTCGGGAAGCCGGTGGTCTCGATTCCCGGGTGCCCGCCCAACCCCTACAATTTCCTCTCGACGGTGGTGCATTTCCTGACCTTCGGCAAGGTGCCAGACCTCGACGACAAGGGCCGCCCGAAGTTTGCCTACGGCCGGCTCATTCACGAGAACTGCGAGCGGCGGGCGCACTTCGACGCCGGGCGTTTCGCGACCCAGTTTGGCGACGAGGGCCACCGGCAGGGGTACTGTCTGTATAAACTGGGCTGTAAAGGGCCCGAGACGTATGCGAATTGCCCGCAGGCGCTCTTCGGAGACGTGGGCACCGGCAGCTGGCCGGTTGGCACGGGTCACCCGTGTATCGGGTGTACCGAGCAGGGCATCGGGTTCGAGAAGCCGATTCATGCGTTGGCGGTGCTGAAGACGGTGACGCCGCCCACGCAGTTCGCGCGGCCCGCAGAGGCGCAAGGGCAGGGGCCGACCCTGGTCACCGCCGGAGCTGCGGCTGCCATCGCGGGCCTGGCGGTTGGCGCGGGCCTCAAGCTCGCCGACAACCTCGGCAAGCGGGACAAAGACCAGTCAGGCAAGTCGTAGGCAAGGAGCCGACCCATGTCGCTCGATCGACGGAACTTTCTGAAGCTCGCGGGCACCTCGGCCGGCCTGGCGGCCACCACGGCGACCGTCGCCGAGGCCCGGCCCAACAAGAAGATGCCCGAGGAAGCGGTGGGCCTGCTCTTCGACGGTACGCTGTGTGTTGGCTGTCGCGCGTGTATGCCGGCCTGCAAAGAGGCCAACGACATGCCGCCCGAGCTCACCCCGCTCAAGGTGGGCAGCGACGAGGTGAACACCCTGTGGGACGCGCCCCTCGACATCTCGGGCACGACGTTGAACGTGATCAAGGCCTACGTCGACGGCGCCGGCACCCACAAGGACCAGGCGGTCGACGGCTTCGCCTTCACCAAGAAGTCGTGTCTGCACTGTGTGGACCCGTCGTGCGTCTCGGCGTGCCCGGTGTCTGCGATGACCAAGGACCCCATCAACGGCATCGTCAGCTACAGCGTCGACGCCTGTATCGGCTGTCGGTACTGCGTGGCCGCGTGCCCGTTCGGGGTGCCGCGCTTCACCTACGACAGCCCAAAGCCTGTCATCTCGAAGTGCCAGCTGTGCAAGCACCGGTTCGCCGATGGAAAATATTCGGCCTGCGCCGAGGTATGCCCGACCGGCGCGACGCTTTTTGGCAAGGTGAAGGATCTCAAGGTGGAGATCGCCCGGCGCCGTGCGCTGACCCCCGGCACTCTGACCACCTATCCCCGCGGTCGTATCGACGGCACCGACACCTACCAGGGGCCGGCTGGCAAATACGTCGACCACGTCTATGGAGAGAAGGAGATCGGCGGCACTCAGGTGTTGCACCTCTCGGGAGTGCCCTTCGAGCTGCTCGACAAACCGGCCCTGCCCGATCTCGCGCCCGCCGCCGCGTCCGAGACGATTCAGCACGGCATCTACTATGGGCTGCTGGCGCCGATGACCTTCCTGGGAGTGCTGGTCGCCGCGGCCCGCCGCACCATGCTCGCCCATGGGGTCACGCCGCCTGAGGTTCCGCCCAAGGTCGGGGGTGCGCCATGAGCGCCGAGGCCGTGAACGCCCCCGCCCCGCTCGGGGGGAAGCTGGTGACCCCCACCACGATCATTCTGGCGCTGTTGGTGTTGGCGGCGGCGGGTGTGTTGGTTGTTCGGTTCGTGTCAGGCATTGGCGCCGCGACCAACCTGAACGACGGCTACCCGTGGGGTTTGTGGATCGCCTACGACGTGGTGGCAGGGTCGGCGCTCGCAGCCGGTGGCTTCACCACGGCGATGCTCGTCTACATCTTGAACCGCGGCGAGTATCACCCGCTGATTCGCCCCGCGCTGGTGGCTGCCTTGCTTGGCTATTTGCAGGCAGGGTTGTCCGTCATGTTCGATCTCGGTCGTTATTGGGAATTCTGGCACATCTTCTGGCCGCGGTATGCGCAGGTGAACTCGGTTCTGTTCGAGGTCGCGCTGTGCATCACCGCCTATATCGTGGTGATGATGATCGAGCTGTTGCCGGTCGTCATGGAAAAGTTGGGCTGGGAGAAGCCGCGGCGGGCGCTCAACCGCGTGCTCTTCGTCTTCGTGGCCATCGGGGTGCTGCTGCCCACCATGCACCAGTCGTCGTTGGGCACGCTGTTGGTTGTCTTTGGGCCTCAGGTGCACCCCCTGTATCAATCCAACCTGCTGCCGCTGCTCTTCCTCACCTCGACCATCGGCATGGGGCTGGCCGCGGTGACCATCGAGGCGGCCATTTCGTCGATGGGGCTGCGCCGACCGTTCGAGAAGGAGCTGCTTGGCAAACTGCTGCGAATCGGCCGGGCGCTGATCATCGTCTTCCTGGTCGTTCGCTTCGCCGACCTCGCGTACCGGGGGGTGTGGTCGTTGGCCTTCACCCCCTCGTTGCCAATGTTGACGTTCTGGCTCGAGACGGCGCTGTTCCTGGTGCCGGTCGGTCTGCTCATGACCCCCGCGCACCGCCTCAACTCGCGCCGGGTGTTCCTGAGCGCGATGACGCTGGCGCTGGGTGGCCTGGTCTACCGACTGTCGGCCTTCCTGGTGGCCTACGACACGGGCGCCGGGTGGCACTACTTCCCCTCGCTGGGCGAGCTGGCCGTCACGGTGGGGCTGATCGCGTTCGAAGTGTTGGTCATCATTCTCGCCGTGCGGTTGTTGCCGATTCTTCCGGCGGCGCCGCGTGAGTCTCTTGAACCGAGGGCATCATGAGCAAGCGCATCACCATCGACCCCATCACCCGCATCGAAGGCCACCTGCGCATCGACTGTGAGGTGGGCGCGGACAACAAGGTCAGCAACGCGTGGGCGTCGGGCACCATGTGGCGGGGCGTCGAGCAGATTCTGCTGGGCCGCGACCCCCGCGACGCCTGGGCCATCACCCAGCGCTTCTGCGGGGTCTGCACCACGGTGCACGCCATCGCGTCGGTGCGCTCGGTCGAGAACGCGCTCGACCTCGCCGTGCCCAAAAATGCTCAATACATTCGCAACCTGATGATCGCCGCGCACGCGGTGCACGACGAGATCGTTCATTTCTATCACCTGAGCGCGCTCGACTGGGTCGACGTGACGTCAGCGCTCAAGGCCGACCCGGTGAAGGCCTCGCAGCTGGGCGAGAGCCTCTCGGCGTGGACGGGCAATGGCAAGAATGAGCTCACCGCGGTGCAAGGCAGACTGAAGAACCTGGTCGAGAGCGGTCAGCTGGGCATCTTCGCCAATGGGTACTGGGGACACCCGGCGATGAAGCTGCCGCCCGAGGTGAACCTGCTGGCGGTCGCGCACTACCTGCAGGCGCTCGACGTGCAGCGGCAGGCCAACAAGATCGTCGCCATTCTGGGCAGCAAGACGCCCCACATTCAGAACGTCGCGGTGGGTGGGGTGTCGAACCCCATCTCGTTGAACAGCCAGTCCGTTCTGTCGGTCGAGCGGCTGCTGGCCATCAAGGAACACATCGAGGCGGTGAAGGCCTTCGTCACCCAGGTGTATCTGGTCGACGTGGCGGCGGTCGCGGCCTTCTACCCGGAGTGGACCACCATCGGGAAAGGGGTGACCAACTACCTGGCGTGCCCCGATTTTCCGCTCGATGAGAAGGGGACGAAGTTCGTCACCAACGGCGGTCACATCGCTCAGGGCAAGCTCGAGTCGTACAAGCCGATCAGCACCTTTGGTGATGCCTATTTTCGCGAAGGTGTGGCCGAGAGCGTGAAGCACTCGTGGTACCAGGGAGGGAAAGGCGCCCTGCACCCGTACAAGGGTGAGACCAACGCCGAGTACACGGACTTCAAGGAAGACGGGAAATATTCCTGGGTGAAGTCACCCATGTTCCTCGGAGAGCCGGCGCAGGTCGGGCCGCTGGCGCGGGTGTTGATGGCGGTGGCCACCAAAGACGAGGCCATTCTCAAACACCTCACCACGTTGTTGGGGCTCATCGACACCGTCGGCAAGGTGAAGGTTCCGCTCGAGGGCCTGCATTCCACACTCGGGCGTCACGCGGCGCGGGCGGTGATGTGTCAACGCAACGTCGAGATCCTCGAGGGCCAATGGCAGCTGTTGCTGGACAACATCGCCAGGGGTGATGCGCACACCTTCGAGAAGCCGGTGTTTCCCAAAGGTGAGGTGTCTGGCTTTGGCATGCACGAGGCCCCTCGCGGGCTGTTGTCGCATTGGATCGTCATCGAGAACGGCATCATCAAGAACTATCAGGCGGTGGTGCCGACCACCTGGAACGCAGCGCCCCGGAACGAGAAGGAACAGCTGGGGCCCTACGAGGCATCGCTGCTCGACACGCCGCTGGCCGACCCCGAGCGTCCGCTCGAGGTGTTGCGCACCATTCACTCGTTCGACCCGTGTCTGGCCTGTGCCGTCCACCTGGTGGACGTGACGAAGCGCCCCATCGTGAAGGTGAAGGCGCTTTGAGCGTTGCTGCGCAGAAGGTGGTGGTGCTGGGTGTAGGCAACGTCCTCATGTCTGACGAGGGCGTGGGCGTGCACGCGGTGAACGCCTTCGAGAAGGACTGGGTGGTGCCCGAGGCGGTGCGCTGTGTGGACGGGGGCACCTCGACCCAGGAGCTGCTCGGCGACCTCGAAGACCTGGATTACCTGATCGTGCTGGATGCGGTGGCTTCAGGGGCTGCGCCGGCGAGCCTGGTGCGCCTCGAGGGGGCAGCGGTGCCGGCGGCGTTCACCACCAAGCTCTCACCCCACCAGATTGGCATTGCTGATCTGTTGGCGACGTTGACCTTCGTGGGTCGTGCGCCGAAGCGGGTGTTGTTGTTGGGGGTGGAGCCCGCGGTGCTCACGCTCGATCTCGAGCTGTCACCCTCAGTGGCTGCCCGGGTCCCTGAGCTCTGCGCTCAGGTCGTCGAGGCGCTGTCGCAGGTCGGGATCATCGCGTCGCGCCGCAGTGAGGCTGATTCAAGTTCACCTGGGGGTGCACCCGGGCCGACCACGGACGGCCTCGAGTGTCCGCAGCCCAGGTGACCGCGAGGACCGGTCGTCTCGGCCTTCCTGCTCGCGAAGTCCCCGCCAGCGCGCTCTGCCCGATTGGTGGTAGGGTTGGGCGACCTTGCGGTCAGATCAGGAAAGGAAATTGCGCGCCTTCAACGGCTCGAGCCGGGAGGTTCCGTGACGAAGGGCGGCACCCGTCGGACCCCGCCACCGGGCCACCCGGCGCTGAATGCCGTGCTCGACGGCGCACGGGCTGGAAGACGCCTCGAAGGGGCTGAGCTGGCACTCCTGGTCAACACAGCCATCGATGGCCAGGCAGAGTTTCAGGAGCCGGCGGCCGACGCCCTCGTCAAGCTGTTCGCGAGCGGGCTGTACCACCGAGGGCGTCACGGCATTGAACAGCCCGAGCGCCTGCTGGGCTGCGCAGCCCCTGGACTCCGAGGTGTGGGGGCCACCTTGCTGCAACACCAGCCATCGGAGGCGCAGCGCCAGAAACTCATCGAACACCTTGTCAACGACCCCGACGCGGAAGTTCGAAGGAGTTGCGCCCGAGAACTCGGGCACCTTCGAGGGGTACCCGTCGAGCTCGTCAAGCAACTCCTTCGCGCAGAGTTGGCTGATACGCGGCTGCTGGCGCTCGAGCTGCTTCGGTGGCCAGAGGAGCGCCTGCTCCCCACCATTCGACTGTCGCTGATGGACAGCGATCTCCCGGTCAGGCGGGCGGCGGCCATTCTCCTGGCGGATGCTGGCGAAGCCTCTGCTGAGAGTGTTGCCACGCTCGTCGATGCCGCGTTGAAGGCGTCAGACGCGGTGGTGCGAGTGCAGGCGATCGATCGCCTCGCAAACCAGACACATCAACGGGATGTACGCGACGCGCTCATTCATGCACTCGTTGGCGGTGATGCGGACACGTCAGTTCGGGTTCATGCGGCCAGAGCACTGGGGCGCGTAACGGCGACGGAGAGGCGAGTTGCCGAAGCGCAACTGGCCGTACTCCGGACGGCGCCGGCCGATGTTGCGCTGGCCGCCGCGGGGGCGCTCTCGCAGACTGGTGCCGAGACTGCCCGGCTGGCCCCCGAGTTGCTTGGGTTGTTTCGGTCGCGCGGCCTTGCAGAGCCGGTGCATGTTCAGGTTGGTTTTGCGCTGGCGACACTCGGCTGCGCAGATGTTCTCTCTGGGTTGGTCAGCATTGCCACTTCGGTGGATTCGAACGAAGAAACGGGGACCGATGAAGTCACCGGCCTTCCCCTCGGAGTCCCTTCGTCGAGGTTGAACGCTGTTCGGGCGATCGGGGCTCTCGGACCCTCAGCAGCGAGCGCTGCCGAGGCGCTCCTGCCCTTTCTCGAGCTTGCACCACTGGTTCAATTGGTTGCCGTTGAGGCACTCTTGAGAATCGGCGCGACCGGTGTAGCTGTCGAGAGAGCGCTCGCTCAGGCGCTCCTTCGGCCGAACGGTCACGCTGGTGGCGTCGTGATTCGGGCGCTCGCCGCGACGGGCGCGAAGGTTGATCTTTCGCTGGAGGCGCTTCTTCAAGCCCTTGCGCCTGACAGACCTGATTCAAGGCCCGACCTCAGGCGAGAGGCTCGCTCCTGTCTCTGCGCCCTTGGCACCCGCATCGGGCCAACTCTCATTGAAAGAGTTCGTGGCTTCGTCCTTTCACCCGACCCCATGACCCGGAGTGGGGCGTTCGAAGGCTTGTTGGTATTAGGCGCTCCAACGAGGGAATCACTGCGGCAGCTCGTCCAGCGACTTGGCAGTGAGAGGCCCGACGACAGGCTGGCGTCGGTCGCTGAGCTCCGCATGCTTGGGCCACGCGCGGCTGAGGCCAGCCCGGAGGTCCAGCAGCTCTTGGGGAGTCATGAGCCGGCAATTCGTGGAGCGGCCGTCTCGGTGTCGGCTTCGATCGGCGGCGCGGAGCCATGGGTCCTCGCTGCGTTGGGAACAGCGCTGGGAGACAGCGACGCACACGTTCGAGAAATGGCCTGCGGAGCCTTGTGTGACCTGCAGTCGCTCAGCACAGACAGCCTGACCCAGGCGGCGAGCCTGCTGGCCGACCCAGAGGCACGCGTTCGCGATGCGGCTGCCCGCGTGCAGGCTGCAGGTGTGATGGCCGAGCGCTCGGTCGAACTCGCGGATGGTTCAGATGTGAGCGCTGTCGTGAGGGCGAGCTTGCGATTCCTCTTTCGGCTATATCGTGCGTTGAGAGGAGAAAATGCCAATCTTGTTTTTTCTTCTCATTCCATTTTCTCATTACTTACGGTGCTCTTGCGAGCGACCGGAGGCGATGCTCGTCAGGAGTTGATGAACGCCCTTGGGTGGCACGGCGAACCCAGGGACCTGTTGAGGGGGCTCGGTGACCTTGCAGCCAGGGTGACGGGCTCCGATGAGTCGGGTGGCTTCCAGGTCGTTCAGGCTACGGGCCTCTGGACACAGGTCGGCTACCCCATACGCAAGGATTTTCTCGACGACGTGAGGGCAGGGGTCGGCCTGTTCGACGCGGAGGTGGATTTTGCGTCTGCGCCGGACTTCGCGCGCAGTGAGATCAATCGTTGGGTCGCCGAAAAGACGGGGGGGCAGATTGGCGCACTCTTCTCGAGCATTCCCGCCGCAACCCGGGTTGCCCTGGCGAACGTCATTTCCTTCAAGTCGCGATGGTCGAAGCCGTTCACCAGCGAGACGCAGCAGGCGCCCTTCCGACGTCTTGACGGTCGTGAAATCATGGTCGAGATGATGCTGAAGCAGGGTGGCTTTCGGTACGTCGCCTGCGCCGGCGATGACTTCGAGCTCATCGAGCTTCCCTACCAGTCGGCTCTTGCCTCGATGCTTGTCGTGGTTCCTCGGAGTGGCTTCTTCAGTCGGGTCGAGCGGTTGCTGAATGCCGAAACACTCGAGCGAGCCTTTGAGGTGCTCGTGGATGCTGAACACTCGAGGCTGAGCTTCCCGAAGTTCACCGTTTCAGGGACGTTTCCGCTCGAGGAGCAGCTCGCTCGCCTGGGAGCGCCGTCTGTCTTGACGTCTGCCGCCGATCTTTCTGGAATCACTTCGCTTCGAGAGCCGTGGCAGGGAACGATCCTGCACACGGCAAGGATCACGGTCGATGAGAAGGGAACGGAAGCGGTCGCCGCGACGGTCGTCTATCATGTGGGTGGCGCACCCAACGAGGTGGTCGTGGACCGCCCCTTTCTCTTCTTCATTCGCGACCTCGCGACGGGCGTCATTCTCTTCAGTGGTCGTATCGTCGATCCCGCGGGCGAGCGGGCCTGAAAAAACAAAGCCGGGACCGCTGGGGAGAGGCGGTCCCGGCTTCATGGAGTCAGCGAGCGCAGAAACGCCCGCTTCTCAGATACAGCTCAGCGGTAGTGAACTTCTTTGATCGCGGCAGCCTTGCCCGGCCCGTGACACACGAGGCATTGCTCGACCGCAGCGCGATACTGCGGTCGCGTGCCATAGATGACGCCGCCGTTGTTCTCGATGTGAGCCCGCGCGGCCGGTCCATCATGGCAGCCGAAGCAGGTGTTCGAGATGGGCGAGATGACGAGGTTGGTGTCGGCGCCCTGGCTGGTCGCCCCCGAGCCCGCGTTGAACGAGAACCCTGGGCCGTAGTTGAACCCGCCGTCAGCGATGACGTACGGCGACACCGAGACGGCGAGGGCAGGCACTCCACCGTCAGCCGTCGGGGTGACCGCGTCATAGACGCCCGTCGCGACGGTCTGCACGATGCGCGTGCTGACGTTGGCGGGCGTGTACCAGGCAGCGCTGAAGTCGTAGTACCCCGGGTTGTGGCACGACTCGCAGTAGTTGAGCCGGCCCGGGTACTCGACCCCGAAGAAGCCCCTGGGTGACGGGTGATCTTCGGTCGCACCCACCGCGTGCCAGTTGAACGGCGTGGTCCTCAGCTTGGCGGCGTGAATGGCGTGAATGAAGCTCTCAGAGCCTGCTGTCCAGCCGCTGCTGTTGCGGTTCTGGTTGTGACAGAACGAGCACGTCGCCGCGTCGTTGCGTTGGCCTGAATGGTAGGTGGGAGAGACGCCCAGGTTGTTGTGACAGCTCGCGCAGCGCTGAGTGCTCGCGATCTGTCCCGTCTGCGAAGTGCTCGCCGTCGCCCCTCGGCGCCCGGTGTAGCCAGTCGCGACCTTCCAGACATTGGTGGGAGGCAACGAGATGCCGCCAGTCCGCGCGGTGGTTGAGTAGGGGTAGCCGGGGACGTCTGTCTGGGTCAGCGGCAGGGCGGATGACAAGCTGTAGCTGTACCCGAGGCCGCAGGTCAGCATCGAGGCATTGAAAGGCACTCGGCCGCCGGTGAGGGTCGCCGTGTAATAGCCGGTCGTGTCCGGCCCGGTCAGCGAGCCCGCGCTGGTGGTGCTGTTCCACAACGTCTTGAGGTAGCCGCTGATCGACGCGTTGAAGTCGGCCGGGCGAGCGATGCCGTCCTGAGGCACTGCGAAGACGCAGTAGACGCTGGGGGCTCCCACGAACCCGGTGAGCAGCTCATTGGTTCCAGTCGGGGGATTGAAGACCACGCCGGCGTCGCCTTCGGTGAACCGGAACTTCACCACCGGGAAGACCCCAGTGCCCCCGTCAGTGGTCGTGACCGAGTTCAGGTCGTACTTGAACACCCGCGCGCCGGCTGGCGGGTTGGCGGTGTTGCCGATGAACGAGGCGTTGGTGTTCGAGCTGCCACCGGGGACGAGCAGGGAGTTGCCCGGGTCAGGCGGGGCCACCGCCAGGTGTTTGGCCGGGACGCCGAGGCTGGTCGTCGGGTCATGGCAGGTGAGGCATGAGTTGTCATTGGCCTGCGCCAGGTTCGCCTGGCCGTGACCCTGCCCGGTCACGAAGTTCACGCCGTCATGGCACGAGCCGCAGGCCTTACGGCTGACCTTGGTCTGCCAGTTGTCAGCCTTGGCCGCGCTGCTGTGGCACCTGGTGCAGTTCCGAACGTCTTGCGGGAACGCGAACTCGTTGATCTCGGTTCCCAGGCCCGCGTAGTTGCCTTTGAGGCTGAGGTTCTCACCAGAGTGGATCTTGTGCGCGAAGATCGGCAAGTCGATGATGGCCTCGCCTCGGAGGACGCTGATGTTGGTTCGGCCGGCGGGCGGGGTCAGGGTGCCGTTCGCCGCGATGGTCGGCTCGGCGATGACGGCGTTGCCCGCGAGGCTGTTGCCTGAGAACCTGCGCTGGCTGTTGTGACAGACCACGCAGTATCGAACGTCGTAGCGTTGGCCGCCGTGGAAAGGGACGCGGCCACCCTTGTTGGACGACTGGGCGCGAAAGTCGTTGTGACACGACAGGCAGTTCGAGAGGTTGACCTTCTCATTCTGACCGTCGACGTTCGCACCCGTGACGGGTATGTAGTCATAGACCACGTCGACCGGCCGGTAGGAGTTGACCTTTTGTCCGGCGATGTCGTTGAGCGGGTCGCCCACCCGAAGTCCGAGGCGGTGCGGCGCATTGCCATCGAAGGCGACGCCCGCCACGGCCACGCCGCCGTCGAACGGGGTCGGGGTGATGACGTCTTTGGCGAACGTGTAGGTGTACGAGCCGTCGCTGTTGTCGATCAGCGAAGTCGAGGTGGCGTTCTCGGTGCTGGCGGTGCAGGTGGCGCAGTTGCTGATGTGTGAAACCCAGGTGTCGAGGGCCTGCCCGTTGCCCGTCGGCGTCGGGGTGCCAGGCACCAGCTGCAGCAGCGCGATGCCGCCGAAGTGTGTCACAGGAATGCCCTTGACGCCCTGACCCTTCCTCGAACGAACCGTGAACCGAACCACCGGCCGCGCGACGTTCGAGACGCTCTGCACGGTCACCGAGAAGTCGTCTTGCTCGAGGTCGAAGGGGGTCAACTTCGTGAAGTCGAGGGTGGCGTTCACATCGACGCCGTTGCGGCCGTCGAGCAGCGTGACCGACGTGCCATCGGTACACGAGATGGTCTTGGTGCCGGCGTCAGGGTTGCTGGTCACGGTACACGAGGTGCCGGCCTGCCCAGGCATGCCCGGCGTTCCTGGGCCACCCGGGTTGCCTTGCGTGCCGGGAGCGCCGGGAGTGCCAGCCGGGCCGTTCGAGATCGTGGCCGTCGTCCCATCGCCGCAGGTCACCGTCGCGGTGCCGTTGCCGTTGTCCTTCACGGTGCAGGGCTTGCCGTCTGGCCCGGTCGGCCCCGAACACCCGGCGATGATCGCGGAAACACCCAAAACAATGCGTAGCCTCATGTGCATACCCTCGAGTTCTGGTGAATCAAAAAGACAGCAACTGTCTACGCGCGACCCCGAAAAAAGCCCGACTCAGCATCAACCCAGCCAGGAAGACCCATTCAATGAAGGCGGTCAGAATGAAGGTGTCAGAATGAATGGAATCGTCCGGGTTCCTGGAACTGAGCGGTCGGCCCCACGACCCCGCCGCCGACACTGTTCTGCGTTTGTCAGAAACTTGTCAAGGAATGACAGTCATCTTCACATGCAGACGATTGATTCAGATCATGGGCTCGAGTCCGCGACGGGCCCGCATCGAGTTCGCCCGCGCACGATTTGCGTCCCAAGGCAGTCGTTGTGATGGGCCGCAGCTGCCGTCTTGACCGATGCCAGGCGCATTGTTTTTTTGGTCGCAGCACTTGCGGGTCGCTGGCCGCCTGGGGTGGGTGGGCCTACAGGTTCAGGCGCCCATCGACGTGCAGCTCGGGCCGAACGAAGGTGTGCTGCGCGGTGGCGTTGCGGTGGCAGCTCTCGCAGTCGGCCCGCTGCACGTGCGGCGCTGGAGGGGGCATTCCATGACACGAGGTGCACGTGGCCTGGGAGCCATTGACCAGCGTCCACTGAGGGGTCGTGGTGGTGCCTCCCCCGGGCGCGCTGACGATGGTGGACACGTCGTGACAGGCGACGGTGCAGCGGCCTGTCTGGTAACTGGCGATGGTGTTGACGATCGAGATGCCCGTGAAGCGCACCTCGGTGACGCCATTGGTGTGGCTGGGCGTCACCACCGCGGTGGGCACCACGTGGCATTCATTGCAGGTCACCTGGCGCGCGAGGCCGCGGCCGACGAGGTGCGCCTGATGAGCCCCGACTCCAGGCGCCGTGGTGGCGGTCTGACCCTGCGTGTCGCGGGGGGGCGCGGGGTTGCCGTTGCTGCCGTGGCAGCCGTCGCAGGTCGAAGGCACGTTCACGTCGAGGGTGCCGTCCCCGTGGCGCTGGCGTTCTGAAGCAAGCGGCGCGTTGCCTGCGAAGGTCTGGTGGCAGAGCCCACAGCTCGAGGCCTGCGGGTGCGGCGCGGGCGGTGGAGCGCCGTGGCAGCTCGAGCACCCGATGCCGGCGTCGAGGGTGGTCCACTCGGGCGAGGTGCCTCCGTGGCACCCGGTGGTGCAGGTGTTGCGGGCTTGCGACCAGCCCACGGCGGTGAGCACCTCGGCGCGGCCTCCATTGGGGTGGGTCGGCGTCGCGACCGACGCGGGGACGAGGTGGCAGGTGGTGCAGGCCACGGCTTTCCCGAAGCGTCCGCCCGACAGGTGGGCGGTGTGTACGCCGACGCCAGTCGAGGAGCGATCGCTTCCCCCATCGAGATCGCTGGGCGGAGCGCCCGTCGAATCGCGACCATGACAGGCATTGCAGCTCACGTTGCTGAGCTGCACGGAGCCGTTGACGTGAAGGTCGGCCGCGATGATGGCCCCGGCCGCGTTGATCACCTCGGAATGACAGACATCACACCCTCCAGCCTGGGGGTGCGGCGCAGGCGGAGGTCGGCCATGGCACGAGCCACACGCCTCGGCCGAGGTGCGCGGGTTGGTCCACGAGCCCGAGCGGGCGCCATGACAGGCATTGGCGCAGCGGCGGGTGCCGAAGTCATAGGTCGGCGTCACCCCCGCGTCGCCGCGCGCCAGCGGGCCGAAGGCGAAGGTGGTGCGGCCGACGTTGTGGCCCTCGTCACGTGCCGTCTGCGGCACCCGATGGCACTCGGTGCAGGCGATCGCCGCGTGGCTTTCGCTGCGGGTGAGGTGCAGTTGGTGAGCGCCGACCCCGGGGTAGAAGGTCTCGGTGTTTCCGAAGATGTCGAACGGAGGCGCGGCCTTCGCCGCCGCGTCGCCCGGCCGGTCTGCGTCGCCGTGACAATGGCCGCACGCACGATCGGCCTGGCTGGTCGCAGACTCGCGGGGAATGAAGCACCCGGCGGCAGCGACGAGCAGCACCACCTGCGCGACGGCTCTCACTGCACACCTCCGTGACAGACCGCGCACGCCGGCGATGACAGCGGTTGGGTGCTGGTCCATCGGGGCGGGTGAGGGGTGCCTCCGGTGCCGCCGACGCGGTGGCAGGTGACGCAGTTGGTGGCCGGCCCCTGGTCATGGCACGAAGCGCAGCTGTCGAGATCTCGCCGCGCCGCGGCCCCGTGTTGGTTGGTCAACGCGCCGAGCCCGCTCGCCCAGCCGCGCGGGTGGGGGTTGGCGCCGCCGGACAGCGCCGCTGAGACGCCGCGGGTGATGTGGCACGCGTCACACTCGGTCTTCTGGTGGCAGGTCACGCATTGGCCTGGCTGCGAGCGGGCCTCGAGGGCGTGGCGGGTTTGAAAGTCGAAGCGGTGAACGAAGCCCGCCTCGAGCGCTTCGGGGTTTCTCACCGCAGGCCCCAGCGGCTTGCTCGAGTCGTGGCAGGTGTCGCAGCTGGTCTGGGCGTGGCACGTGGCGCAGCGCTCGGGAGCCGTTCGGGCCTCGGCGCCGTGCCGGCGGCTCCACGCGCCGTCGTGAGGAAAGAAGGACACCGGCACCAGCCCTCGCAGGTCTTTCCCCTGGTGGCAGTTGGTGCAGACATTGGCCTCGAACTGTTCCCGGTGTCGGTGGCAGCCAGTGCAGGTCTGCATGGGAGGAAACAGCGGAGCGCCCCCTTCGACCCCGACCGCGCCAGCGTGACACTTCACGCACTGCCCCTTCAGCTCTTTCGTCGCGAGGTGCTGGTCGTGCGCAAAGACAATCTGTTTGCCCGCGGGCACCGTCGCGATCGCCGGACGAACCGAGGCCTGCCATTTCTGTTGGCCGTCGTGATGACAGCTCGTACATTTCTGCGCCGAGGGCTGAACCCAGACCTCAGGGCTCTGGGGTGTCCCCTGATGACAGCTCAGGCACGACAGACAGGGCTGCTGGCCCGTCCCTCCGCACTCGGTGGTGGCGAGGTGCGCCCGGTGGGGGAAGTACGTGAGCAGTCCGCGGCTGCAGGCGCCGGCGGCCAGCGCCACCAGGCCCACCACCAGCCACTGGGCCGTCGACCGGGGCACGCTCATGGGAAGCCCGCCGCGCTGGTCGGGTCGAGATCGACGGTGAGGCGCGCCAGGCCCTGCACCTCGAGGCTGGCGTACGGGGTGCGCATCACGGTGCACGAGAGCAGCGCGCGCAGCCACGGGCGCGGCGCCCACTCTGCGCTGCCGATTCCCGTCAGCGACGTGGTCACGCCGCGAATGGGCAGATCATAGAAGTACGCCCCGGTGTCGAGCGACGTGGTGACGGTCTGCAGCGCCCTGAAGCGCACCCCGGCGCGAAGCTGCGTGTAGCCCGAGGGAGGAATGAGGGCGCGCGCGAGCTCGCCCAGCACCAGCACCCGGCCCGACAGCCCCGGCGTCCACGAGGCCTTCAGGTGTGCCCTCGCTCCCGGCTGGGCGCCTTCGAACAGCTGTGAGGCGCCTCGCAGGGTCACCTTGAGGGAAGGCAGCGCGCGCGCCGTCGCCTCTGCGCCCAGCTCGTGCCACGAGGGCCCGCCGAACGCCGCGAGGATCGAGGTCTGTGGCAGCAGGAGGGAAGGCTTCTGGTACGAGTAGTCAAGCCAGACAGGGACCTGTGGGAGGGCGGTCACATCGACCCACACTCGCGCCTCCGAGATCGCGAGGGCCTGCAGATCGACCGAGAGGCGCGCCCCCGTCGCCAACCAGCTCAGCGGCTGACTGGCGGCGTCTGCGGAGATGACCCGAAAGGCGGTGCCGCTCGAGTCGCGCTGCTCGTGGAAGGCGAGCGCGGCGCGAGAGGTGCGGGGCAGACGAACCGAGAGGCGCAATCCCGCGGTCACCTGACCGGCCCGGTTCTGCGCCTCGAGCAGGAGGGGATCTTTCAGGCTGTCACCGATGAACCCCAACACGGTGGCGCCCCGGGCCAGGTTCCACCGGGGCAGGGCGACGAAGCCCGCGTAGGCGTCGAGGTCGAACGCGCCCAGGCTCACCCCACCCGAGGCGCCGTCGAACCGCACGAAGCGCGACGAGCCGGGCAGGGTGACCTGGCGGCCCAGCTTCAGGCGAACCAGGCCCTTCTTGTATTGAACGAAGGCCGCGGTGACGTCGGCGTCCACCGAGCGCCCGTCGCGCGGGCCCAGGCTGCCCCAGGCCGCGACCTCGCCGCTGACCGAGTCCATCGAATTGAAGACATCGAGGCCTCCGAACCGTACGAAGCCAGACACGGTGAGGGGAAAGGCCGGCTCGATTCTCGCGACGGTGCCGGGCTGACCCGGCAGCAGACCCTGCTGAAAGTACTGGGCGAAGGTCGAGACCCGCGCGTCGACCCAGGTGGCTTCCTGAGCCCATGCCGGCCCCGCAGCGGCGAGCAGGACAGTGGCCGGCAGGGCGAATCGCTTCGACATTCAACCACGGCCGTCAGCAACGTTCGTGCGCGTCCGATGATGAGGGAGCGAGCTGGGGGAACGCGCTGCAGGTCTTGCGTTGAGGGGTACCAGACTGCACGATGTGCGTTGGCCGTTGCAGCACCTTCGAGAGGCGAGGCGCGGCGCGGTTGTCGCAATGTCGGCTGCCTGTGAATTCGCCGAGAACGCCGAGCTGCTCGAGTCTGCCTTCTCGGCGCCCGGCACGCGCTGGAGCGACGCCATGACCGCCATCGGAGCGCTGGCCATCGGGGCGGCGATCGCAGCCGCGGTGTTGTTGCTACACCACCTGGTGTTTCGGCCGAAGTTGACGGCCCTGGGTCGCGTCAAGCTGTTCCTGGGCCTGGCGGTGTTCCCCTTCGTGGCGGCGGTCGCCACCACCGCCTCTGGCATGGAGCGCACCACCCAGCGCGAGTTCTGCGGGTCGTGCCACGTGATGGCCACGCACCTCGAGGACATGAAGAACCCCGACAGCCCCTCGCTGGCGGCGCGGCACAGCCGCAACCCGTCCTTCGGGGGCCACGCCTGCTACACCTGCCACGCCGACTACGGGATGATGGGGTACCCGCTCACCAAGCTGACAGGTATGATGCATGTCTATCATTACTATCTGGGCGGCTACAAAGACATGTCACTCGACGCGTTCCACGCTGAGGTGCGCATCGCCAAACCCTTCAAGAACGCCAACTGTCAACAGTGTCACTCGGGCACGCTGACCTCGTTCGTCAACGTCAGGGAACACCTGGGCATCATGCCCGAGCTCGAGAAGAACACCGTCTCGTGCGCCTCGGCCGGCTGCCACGGCGTCGCGCACCCGTTCAGCAAGAAACCCGGGGAGCTCTGAATGATCGCGCGCTTGGCTCGGCTGCTCCAGCGCTGGCCCGTTGACCGGGCGCTGATCGTCGCCTGCGTGTTGGGCCTCGTCGCCCTGGCCTTGATGGTGGGTGGGGTGGTGCTGGGCACGCCGCTGCCGGTGGTGGCCTCGATGTCGCTCGCGCAGGGCATCGGGGTGCTGGCCTGTCTGCTGTTCGCAGTGTCCATCGCCGCAGACGTCGCCGCGGGCCGCCGACCGGAGCCGTGATCGTGGGGCGTCTTCGAAACGCGTGGTTGGCGGCCATGGCCCTGCTCCTGACGGCCGCATGTCAGGAATTGCCTGCGCTGCCCGGGCAGGAGCCGACGGCGCCGATCGTGACGGTGCCGGGCACCTACCAGCTCGCCCGCCTGACGCCGGGTCACCGCGCCCACCTCGAGCTCAAGGGCGAGAAGCACGTTCAGTGTCACGACTGCCACGTCATTCCCGACGCAGGGTTTGCCTCGCCGGGCGTCACCTCGTGCGGCAGTTGCCACGAGGCCCAGCTGCAACAGCACCACCCGCTCGACGCCGGGGTGTCGCTCACCTGTCTCACCTGTCACCCATTCAGATCAGACGTGCCGTCAGCCCGCTTCGAGCAGTGGAGCTGTATGAGCTGTCACGACAAGGCTCAGGGCACGCCCGACGCCGGCGGCGGAGGGACGACCGCCATCTCGGTGCACGTGAGGGACTGTCAGAGCTGTCACCGGCCGCACGAGAAGCCCTTCACCAAAGCGGCGGAGTGCACCACCTGCCACGACGTCACCCTCGAGCACGGCGCGAAGGGCGCGACGCTGGCTGACAAATGTATGAACTGTCACGAGCACCACACCGCCGCGGTGGTGGCGAGTGGCAAGTGCGTGACGTGTCACACCAAGCCGACCATGGCGGCTCAGGCTCGGGTCTCGCCAGACGCGCTGTTCGAGAAGGGCCACGTGGGCTGCGGCACCTGTCACACCCCCCACACCTTCACGGCGAAGGCGGTGAAGGCCTGCACGGGCTGCCACGCGAAGCAGGTGGTGCTGGCCGCGAAGGCCCACGAGGCGTGCACGACCTGCCATCAGCCTCACCAGGCGCGCTCGGAGCCGAAGACCTGTGAGAGCTGTCACCGCAAAGAATCGCTCTCGGTCAAGCACCCACCCCAGAAGGGAACGGGTCAGCACTGTCAGGGCTGTCACCCGCCCCACCCGGAAGCGGGCGCGACCCTGGCGCTGAAGAACGCGGTGGGGTGCATCACCTGTCACGACACGCCCACCTTCACGGCCGCGGTCGTCCACTCGGCGAAGTCGGCGTGTGTCGATTGCCACGTGCCCCACGCAGGGAAGCCGTCGCTGTCGGGCAGCTGCGCGGGCTGCCACCAGCAGCAGCTGGTCGCGGTGAAGACCAACGCCGGTCACGCGAAGTGCCTGACCTGTCATGAGGGGCTGCCGCACGGTGCTCCCAGCGCTCCCAAACCCTGTCTGTCATGCCATGAGAAGATGACGCCGCCGCAGAAGGGGCACCCGGGCTGCGCGACCTGCCATGAGAGCCATTCGGCCGCTGCGCTCAAGGTGTGCGTCGATTGTCACGTCGGCCCCGACAAACCAGCGCTGCCCGGCCTGCACGTGATCTTGAGACATCGGGAATGCAAGACCTGCCACGCGCCGCACCTGCCCCAACCCGGCACCGGGCCCGCGGTCTGCCGCACCTGTCACCAGAAGCTGCCGCCGAAAGAGCACCCCACGCCACCCACCCAGTGCGTGGGCTGCCATCTCTTCACCCAGCCGAAGTGAGCGGTGCAGTCCAGCAATGAAGCAGGCGCGACGGTCGTTGGCTCCGTCCACCTCGACGTCCCACCCAACCATCGTCGGCCGCGTTGTCCCGCTCTACGCGTCAGCGCGTTCTCTTCGAGCGTCTTGACCGGTGAAAAGAGCCGCGCGCCGTCGCACACAGGTCGCAGATGGGCAGCACGTCGAAGGTGGCGGCGGTGAATGAACCCGGTCAGGCTCGCGGTGGTGCGGAGCTGCTGGTTCCGGTGCTGTGTCGGTGCTCTGGTCGACGGTGCCTCGGGGTTGGACTCCCACGTCGCCCGGTCGGGGGAATGACCTCGTCCGGGTCGCTGACCTCGCCCGAAGCGGTGAACGGCCGTGCGGTCTCGGCTCTGCGCCGACCAGTCGCATCACCTCTTGTTC
>VYLD01000094.1_pt1 | contig 34279 bp, 47 predicted proteins | sample 5114401 | NCBI WGS metagenome assembly VYLD01 (sample SAMN12291783, study PRJNA351875) | freshwater metagenome | isolation source: freshwater lake | place: USA: Michigan, Gull Lake | collected 2013-08-08 | reverse complement strand
TGCGGAACGCGCCGCCGACACGCTCCATCACTTCCTGGCCGCGCATCGAGGCGGCCGCGCGGTTCTGCAACTGCCGGAAGCGCTCAAGGTCGCGCGCTGCGGCGGCGAGGCCGGGCTTGAGCCCGTTCTGCGCCGAAAGAGCAACCTCGGCGCGCATCACGGTCGCCATCGGTCAATCCTCCAGAAAGGCGGCGTAACGGTCGAGATCGTCGGCTGTCATGCGGCCGATCGCATCAAGCCCGAGGCCCGAGGCGATCAGTCGCCGGACTTGCGCGCGGGTTCGCTCCGCGCGGCCTGAAAAAAACCGAGGATCGTCTCCTCGATGAGGTGCCCGGCGCGCAGGTCCGTGGAGCGGCCGAGGAAATCCGCATCGACGCCCTCGACCAGCACGCCGAAGAGCCGCGCCAGAATCTCGCGGTCGACGACGCGCATCGCCGAGGCCTGGCCGACGACCCAGGTGAGCGGATCGCCGATGGTGATCTGCTCGTGGATCGTCGGCGGGCGGAGCGTGAAGCTTTCGGCCGGGCGGCCATGCTCCAGCATGGGCTCGGCCAGAATGATCCGGACCTTGCCGCCGGGAAGCGTCTGGGCGCGCGTCTCGGCGCGCGTCTCGCTCATCGGGCGAGCTCCAGATAGGTTTCGGCGACGCCGGTGATGCCGGTGACTTCCCCGGTCATGGCGTCGACCGAGGGCCGCCCGGTGAGGGCGGCGCCGCCATAGGTGCGGTCGACCCGCTCGGTGTCGCCCAGGATGGTGAAGGTGACGCCCGATTGCGCCATCAGCGCATCGTAATCCAGCCTTTCGCCATTGACGGCGCGGCCGGCGAGGGAGAGCGAGAATTCATAGCCCTCCGGCTTGAGCGAGCGGTCCAGCGAGCCGTCGTAATTGTTGATCTTCTCGTAGCTGAAGCGGCCCGGCATATGCGTGACTGAGCCGCGCACGGTGAGGTTGCTCCCGTCCGGCAGACGGAATTTGATGATGCCGCCAAAATCGGCCATTTTGGTTTCTCCGTGGTGTTGGGTTTAACTCCCCCATCCCACGATGGAGGAGCGAAGCTGCAAGCTTGCTTGCGGCGAAGTCCCGAAGGAGTGGGAAAACTAAAGCTGCCTGAACACCACAACCGCCGCCAGGATATCCAGCGGGTCGGTGCCGTCGACCGTAGCGCCGATATTGATGCGCGACGGATTGGCCGTGTCGCGCGTCACCTCCAGCAGCCTGGCCGCTTTCGCCGGGCTTTCGATGATGCCCTGACGCTCCAGATCGTAGAGGATCTCGACCATATCGGCCTTGACATCGTCCACGGTTGAGATCGCGGGCACATTGGCCGGATTGGCCGCCGAGGTTGATTTGTTGGTGTGTTTGAACGAAAGCTTGGCCCGCGCGTAGCGGAAGATATGCATCACCTGGAACATGCGCTGGAGGTTGGAGAATTCGATATCCGGCTGGCCGGCGCCGTTGCGCTTGTAGGTCGTCACCGCCTTGTTGATGACGACATTACCGGCACCGTCGACGGCCCATGTGCAGATGCCCGCATTGATCAGGCTGTTCTGCGTCGTCAGCACCGAGGGCCAGTCGGCGCGGTTGCGCGGCGGGCGCACGCCCGCGACGATCAGGCCGGTCTGGTTGCGGGCCGCGTTGCCGTTGGCGTCATCGTAAAGCCAGTTCGACTGGCGCGCGAAATAGCCGGCCGCCCATTCCCAGGAAGGGGTGGGCGAGGCGACGCGGCCGAGCAGCGAAAGATGCTTGTCGTTCTGCGCCGCGCCGGCGGAAATGAGCGCGGCCGTATTGCCGGTGACGACGCTGGAATAATGCCCGTAGAGCTGCGCCAGATAGGACCAGCGGCCGTTGCTGTCGGCCAGCGCGGTTGAGGCGGAGCCGAGATTGGTGGCGTCGCCGAAGGGCGAGATGATCTGGCCGAAAATCTCGTCGCCCAGCGCGGCGAGCGTGGCGGCCGCGGTCGGCGTGCCGACGCCCGGCACCGAGTTCGCCACGGTGAGGCGGCCGGTGGGCCCGAGGATATTGTTGGCGTTCAGCGGATCGGAGAAGATGTCAAGCTCGTTCATGAACGCGCCCGGCGTGCGCGCCGTGAGCGTCACGACAGCGGCGGCGGCGGCGGCGGTGACGGGGAGTCCCGCCTTGGTGAGCGGATCGGCATAAGCGTTGATCGCGGCGGCCAGATTGGTGGCCGTGGTGGCGACGACTTCGCCCGCCGCCATCGTGCCGCGAATCTCGCGTCCGGCGATCTCGATGACGTAATCGCCGCCGGTGGCCGGCAACGAGGCCAGCGTAAGGGTCCAGACCGCCGCCGTGCCGGTGACGGGGACCGAGCTGATCCAGATCTCGCCGGAGGGATCATTGAGCCTTGCCACGCGGTAGCTTTCGTAAAGCGGCGTGCCGAAACCGGCGAGCGTCGCGGCCTCCTCGATCGTCGGGCAGATGCGCGGCGTGTCGTTCGGCCAGGCGACAAGGCCGTTCGTGCCACGGCAGCCCATGACGAGCGTCGTGGTCTTGCTGACAAACTGGCCGCCGGATTGCGCCTCGAAGAAGGCGCCAGGCGCGCGGAAGCTGGAGGCGCCGGGGATGAAGTTGAACATGAACGGCATGGGAAGGGTCCTTTTTGCTGGCCGAAGCCGTGCGGGACTGCGCCGCAAGCAAGCTTGCAGCTTCGCTCCGCACGGATTCGGCGGAGCAGTTCAAACGTGGTGCAAACACCCGCGAGCGGACGAGCAGCGTCCGGAGCGAGCGGGAACTAAAGAATCAGGCGGTTGTCTTGGCGGGCTTCGCGACGGCTGGGCCAGGTTCCCCCGCGAGCGGACGAGCAGCGTCCGGAGCGAGCGGGGCAGAAGAAGTCGCGAGCGGGGCAGGAGAATCAACCACCTCCACCAAACTCCCATCCCTGAGACATGCGCCCCAGAACGGGTGGTTCTCATTGATCTCCACCACCTCATCGCCGGTGACGATGCGGCCGGGAACGCCGGGCCAGGGCAGCATGTGTTCGGGATTGGCGAGGCGGACAAGCATGGGGACCTCTCAGGGCGTGATTTTGGCGACAGCATCGCCAACGGGCGGCGTGGCGGCGGGATCTGCGGCGGGCGGCTCCGCGGAGCCATCCGAGCGGGTGAGATTGACGGCGAGGCGAATATCGTTCAGCGCCGGGAAATCCGCCGGCGCGGGCGAGAGCAGCGCCGCCAGATCATTGGCGATGGCGCGGCCATAGGCATTGGCGGGCAATTCCTTCGCCACTTCGGAAAGCGGCGAGGGCAGGCGGTCGAGCCCGGTGAGGCCGGGCTGCAGCGCCGTGGCGGCGCGCACCGCGCATTCGCATTCGATCCGCCTTGCCGAGAGCCTGAGCGATGTCTGCGCATCGGTCCAGGGCCGGCTTTCGATCTTGCCGATGGCGATCAGCACATGGCGCAAAACGCCATCCATGCGGCTGCGGTCCAGCGTTTCGGAAACCTGCTGCACCATGAGGTTCAGCCAGGCCTCGGCCCGGGCATCGGTTGCGGCGGCGGGCAGGAATTGGGTGACGCCCTGCTCCACCTCGACCAGCACCGGCACGAGGATTTCGATCGCCAGCGTCACGGTTTCAGCGCCGTCGAACACGTCGGGCGCGGAGCCATAGCCCTCGCGCTTCGCATCGTCGGTATAGACCACGATCAGCGGCGTGCGGGCCTCGGCTTCGGTGGCGGGCTCCGCTTCGATCTGGCTGTCGACCACGCGGCCTCGGGCCAGCGTGGGCCAGACCGGAACGGCGGCGGCATATTGCGCGGCGGGCGCGAGCGCCTCAATCACGGCGATGCGCAGGGCAAGGTGTGAAAGGCTCATAGCGTCAGACCGCGTTCAGCGTGAGGCGGAAGCCCGCGCCGCCATCCGGCATCACCTCGGCGATGCGGAAGCGCGCCGGCGCGCCGGCGTAAACAAGTTCATCGTCGCGCTTCGGCAGCCAGGCGAGATCGGCCATGGCCAAAGTGGCGATGTGGCGCGTGGCGTTGACGCCGAGCCGGAACGCGCCCGCGCTGCGGCCCATGCCATTGTCGGAGGTGTCGACCTCGGCCGACCATTCCGAGCGGATCGCGCGGACGCTTTGCGCGGCCCGGGCCGGATCGGAGCCGATGATCCCGTTCGGCCCGCCTGTCTTCGCCATCGGATAGAGCGTGGCGGGCAAGGTCTCGCCGAAAAGCGCCTGGCTCGCATCCATCATCAGGGTTTCAACGGCGGCGAAGGCGGAGGTCATGTGGGCTTCCAGCTGCCGCGCGCATGGCCAGCGAGGATGGCGTAGAGCTGATGCGACATTTCTTTTGGCAGGCGGGCGCGGGCATGGGCGAGCCAAACGGCTTGCGCGCCTGGCGTTACCATGGCCTCCGGCACGCCGGGACCTTTGGCGCCGCCGAGGTTCCAGCGGCCCGGCCCCTTGCGCACCATGACGCCTTTCGGCGTAAGCTTGCTGACCTTGCGCTGCGGGAATCGCCCGCCGAGATAGAAGCTGCGGGCGATGGTCTGGCGCGAGCCGAGCCAATTGACATTGGCTCCGCCCGGCGCTTCCTTCGGGTCGTAATATTTGGCGTTGAGGCCCTGGCCGAAGCCGACGAGGGAATACTCAAGCCGGCCCGGATTGGCCTTGCGGGCGCTGGTGCGGCGCTCCATCGCGGTCACGGCGGAGGCGGAGGCCTTGCCGCCGTGACGCCAGTTCTTCAGGCCGAGAGTATTGCGCACCTGCCGGAGATAGGCATTCTTCGCCGGCGTTCCCGCGCGGTTCAAGGCGCGGGCGATGGCGACGGGCGCGCGGTCACCGGCGGCCGCCAGCATGTTCTCGATGCCCTTGGTGTCGACATCGACGATGAGGCGGACGGTCATCTCTAGCGCCCCGTGACGCGGGCGATGGCGGCGGCGGCGGCGGCCTGCACGGCAGCCGTGAGCCTTGCGGCATCGCCGGCCAGCGAGGCGGGCAGGGGGGCCAGCGCGGCAAGCGCCGGCTGGTATTGCCCGACGGCGATATGCCGGGCGGCCTGGCCCAGCATCTCACCGCGCTGCCCGCAGCCGCTGCAGGGCATGGCGTCAACCTCAGAGCGCCTGGAGGCGCACGAGGCCAGTGGCGTCGCCCGCAAGGGCGGCGGCGGCGGCATGGCCGATCTTCTTGTTCGATGCCACGGTCGTGGTGAGCTGGAAGCCGACGTTGTCCCAATAGATCGCGGCGCCTTGGGCCAGCGCCTGGCCGCCGGTCTTGGCATGCTCGATGACGCCTTCGATCTGCGCTGTGAAGGTGACGCCTGCGGCAGCCGTGGTGAGGGCGATGACGAAGAGATCGCCGATCAGATAGCCGCGGCCGGCGACGACGCCGCCGGCGGGAGCGATGAGGGGGATGCGATCACCGTCGCGAACATAATTCTTCATGGATCACCTCAATGGTGGTGGGGGAGGGGAGAACAAGACAGCAGCCTCGCCAAACCCGCCGGCGGCGCTGCCGGCGGGTCCACGAAAGGCTATGCGGCGCTATCAGGCGCCGGGGTTGCGGTAGGCGGCGCGCCAGTCGATACCGCCGACGCCGAAATCATGCTCGACCGACATCAGCGTGCCCTGGGTGCCGAAGGGTTGCTCGACGCGGATGCGCGGCGCGGTGTAGCCATTCAGCAGGCCCCAGCGGTAGTTGGAGCGTACCGATGGTTTGACGTAAAGCTCCCAAGCCAAAGAAGAACCAAACTGCGGAGCCACGACCTTGGTCAACGAACTGACGTAGGTCGGTACGGCGGCGGCGTTGGTCGCCGGCGTGATGGTGGTCAGAATCTGATCCGCTGCGTTTTCCTGGTCGGGGCCGACCAGCAGGATGCTGGGCGCATTGTACTGCAAGATATTGCCGGTGCCGCCGGCAGCGGGCGGAACGGCCCTGTACTTGCGCATCGCCGCACGCGCGGCGCCCAGAGCAGCGAGCGTGATGGCAGTGCCAGCGGCGGCGAGGTTGCCGCGGCCTGTGGTGAACATCGCTGCAGCGCCTTCCAGCAGGTTCGGGCCAGCGCCCGAGTTCAACGCCTTCATGTTGTAGAAGGTCACCTCCTCGAAGGTCGCGACGGATTCGCCGTACCTCGCCAGAAGGGCCTCAATGCCGTTCAGGCTGTCATTGACGACAAGCTGGCGGGTGATGGAAAGGCCAATCGCATAAGGCAGGACCGCCACGGTTTCCTTCTTTTCGCCGACCGTGCCGAACTGGATCTTGCCAGCTTCCGCAATGGGGGCCAGCAGCGGGAAATCGCCGATCGACACGCTGTCATGCGGGCGGAAATCGTTGAAATCCTCACGCATGGAAATGGCGCGATAGGAAATCTCGGCCTGCCCATAGCTGCCGACGAGCCGGCGATTGAGGGCGTTTTCCAGCAGGATCGGGAAGTCGCTGGTGGTGTGCATCGCGCGGCGGTAGACATCCTCGCGATCAGCGATGGTGAACGGCATCTGGCGCTCGCCCATGCGGATTGCGGCCAGCGCGTAGAGCGGCATCCGCATATAGGCGCGGACGGGTTCGCTGATGGGGTTGGCATCAACACCGCCGATGCCACGGAACAGAGCCTCCTCCATCGCGGAGCGGCGCGTCTCGGTCTCGTCGCGTTCGATGCGCACCGCAGAGCGGGGCTGCTGGCGCTCGGCGAGCGCATCGAAGGCGAGCGCGCGGAACGCCGTGACGCTGGTGCCTTCGGCGATAGCCGCATCGAGCACAGCCGTGTCGAGCGAGGCGCGGCGGGCGATATCGTTCAGGTCGCGGACGCGGGAACGCTCGGCGGCGAGATCGATCTGTGGGGCGGGTGCCGGAGTGGGAGCGGGAGCCGGAGCGGGCGCGGCGCGCGTCTCGATGACGGGAGCCACAGGGGCGGGGGTGTTGACGGGAACCGGCGGATCGCCGGCGGGGGTGTTGCGACGCATGTCGTCGATCTCCGGTTGGGTTGGGGAAGGGTTGATCTGCCGGACCATGCCGGCGGCATCTGCGGGAACGGCGACGAGGGAGACTTCGAGGAGCTCCCAGCGGTCCGCCCGCCAGACTTCGATATCGTTTTCGATCTGGGCGATGCTCCAGGTCGTGACGCGGTAGCCGATCGAGATGCCACCCACATCGCCGGCGGCGACCATGGCTTCGGCATTGCGCCCGGCCTCGCTGGCGGCGAAGCGGATGCGCCCGATCAATTGATCGCCCTCGATCCGGGCGCTTTCGACGGTGCCCAGAATATCGTCGATGCTGTCCTGGCTGTGGCTGTCGAGCAGGCGCACCTGCCCGGCGGAGACGCGGGCCAGATCAATCGCCTCGGGCGTGATCGCCAGTTCCTCGAAAATGCCCCAGCGGCGCACGCGCGACCCGGTGGAGAAGACGGCCTCGACCGTGCGGGATTCGCTGTCATAGCTGCCGAGCGCGAAGCGGGCGAGCGTTTCGGGCGCGGCGCGGCGGTCCATCGTCGATCCGGGGATGAACCCCTCCGGGCTGACCGCTGGCGCGGCGCTGCGCTTCAGGTTGCGGTGCTTCTTCATGCTGTCAGGAACCATTGTTGGCGGCGGAATCGGCGGCGTTGGCATCGCCGGAATTCTGATTGCCACCCGCCGGCTCGGTCGGCTGGCCGATGCGGGTCCGCTGGCGGGCGTCGATGTCGAAGATCAGGCCGGCCTTGTCGGCCTCGTCGAGGAAGGTCTTGTATTCCGCCATCACCTGCCGCCAGTCGCGGCCCCAGGCCTCGATGAAATCCTGCGGCGACATGCGCCCGGCGCGCACCGCGAGGATATCGGCCTCCAGATCCTTCTTCGGATCGATCGGCTCATGCGCGGGCATGACGATAGTGTAGCGGTAGCCGCCTTCGCGGCGGCGCAGCAGGCCGGCGAGGATGGCGCGATCAAGAAAGCGGGCGACGATGCGGTCGATGACCTGCGGCGCCAGCATGTTCCACTGGATATCGGCGATCAGCCGCCGGAATTCGATCTTTCCGGCCCGCAGGCTGGAGTAATTGGCGTTCGACAGATCGCCCGTGAGCTGGTCGTAGGTGATGCCGATTCCGGCGGCGATGGCCATCAGGACGGTGCGGCTCACCGGATCGAAGGCGGTGTTGCTGGATGGCGCGAAGGCCATGGCGTCCTCGCCGGGCGGCAGGCGGTAAACCGCGCCGGGCCGGAGCGAGGTGAGCGTGTCGGAATCGTTGCTGTTCGTCACCGCAGCGCCGAGCGAGGCGGTCGTGTCGTTCGATTTGCGGATCAGGCCGATACAGGCCTCCATCCGGGCTTTCACCACGGTGGCGTCGAGCAGATCGGCGTAATCCCGCGCATTCATCAGGATCGGCGCGAAAATCGGCACGCCGCGCACCTGACCCGGCCTTTGCCGCAGATAGACGTGGATTACCTCATCGCGCGAGACGAGCTTCGATGTCTGGCTGGCGAGGAGACCCGCCTCCGGCTCGCCGGGAATGTTATCGTGCAGCCAATAGCCGATGCGGCGGTCATTCTCGCCGAGTTCGACGCCGAGCCTCGCCTTGGCTGCTTTTGCCGTGGTCAGGCTGGAGTCGCGCGTCTCGTCGATCAGGTCGCCTTCGGTGACATGCAGGCGGAGCGGCACGCCGGGCACAGCGCCCGATCGGGGATCAAGCATGCGGATGACACTGTCGCCGCCCTCCAGCGCCGAGCGGAGCGCCAGCGAAAGCAGGCCGGTGAAGCCCGTTTCGCCCTCGACGTCGCATTGCGCCGCCCATTCGTTCCAGAGCGTTTGCACGGCCCGGTCGGCGAGTTTTGAGCCAGTGTCGAAGCGCACCGAAAGATCGGTGCCGATCGCATGGGCGGTGATCACCGAAAGGGCGCGGGGGCCGATGAAGGTGTTGCGCACCAGTTCGCGCGAACGCTCGCGCAAGGCGGGCAAGGCCCGGCCGATCTCGGCATTGGCCGATAGCGCGCCGGGGCGGAAAGACGTTGTGCGGCGGCCCTGCTGGGCGGCGTCATAGCCGCGCAGCGAGGCCAGCGCCAGCTGCGCATGGCGGCGGCGGAGCGCGGCTTGCGGCGCCACCAGCGCCAGCATGTCGAGAAAGCGGCTCATGCCTCAATCCCGGCTGTGCTGGACGTAAACCGTGGCGGGCGCAGCCGCGCCGGTCTCGCGCTCCATCCGGGCCAGCAATTGCTCCATTTCGCGCAAGGAGCGGAACTCCTGCTTGCGGGTCGTGTCGCCCGAGCGGAATTCGGCGGAGCGCAGGCCCAGCTTCATCGCGTTCTTCAGCGCGTCGATGTCGGTTTGCGTCCAGGCCATCGATCACCAGTTGCGGGCGCGCCCGCCCAGCCAGTCATCGGCGGGAGGCGCGGGTTGCGGGGCGGGTTGCTTGTCTTGCGCTTCCGGTGCGGCGGGGGCTTTCGCCTCCGGCTCCGGCAGCGTTGTGAACAGGTTGCGGGCGACGGCCTCATCCGGCAGGCCGCGATGGCGGGAAAGCGCCGCCCATTCGTCGCTCGTCATGCTTTGCAGGCCGAGGTAGCTGGCCATGGCGCGGTTATAGACGCGGCAATCGAGCAGATGGTTGTCGCGCCGGACCTTCCAGACCTTGCGGGAGCGCCCGCGCAGCTTCTCGTCAGCCAGATATTCGGCGGTGATCTGCTCGAAATAATTCATCCCGAGCCAGGACGGAAAATGGCAATAGCCCTCCGGATCGCGCAAGGCGCCGGATTTCAGCCCTTCCTTGCGGAAGTCATCGTAGATCGAGCCTTTCAGCGACCAGGTGCCGACCGGCCAGAGCTTGCAGCCCTGTTTGATCTTGCGGCCGCCGAGGTCGATGTCGACCAGCTTCGGCATGCCGATCGGCGGAACGGGCCAGCCGTCGCGGCCATCGAGCGCGAGGATGATATCCTTGCCCATATCCGGGTGCAGGCGCTGGTTGGCGCGCACCCAGCTGTAAACCACATGGCTGCGGTAGCCCGAATCCACTCCCAGCGCATCAATGAACCGCTCGCCGCCGAAGGCGTCGGGGAAGGCGCGGCCGATCGTGGCCTTGTGCAGCAGCGCGAAGGCCTCGCCATCCGGCGAAGAGGTGTCGCCGTCGCAATAATCCGCGTCCACCACCCAGCTCTGCCCATCGGGCGCCCAGGCGACGATCTCATACCAGATGCCGCGCATCTGCACGTCGGCGGCGGCGGTGAGCAGCAACCCGCCCGGCGGCACGCGGTAGCGCGGCAGCCCGTCCTCGCGCCGCTCGAAGAGCCGCACATGATCGGGCGCATCACCCTTCATCTCGAAAGGCAGGCCGAGCGTCAGATTATAGAACGTCTTCTGCTTCGCCGAATCGGCGCCGGCCTTGACCGCGCGCTCGGCGATCTTCGCCCAGGGCACGAAGGGCGAGGACATCGCGTTGAAATGATAGCCCGGCATGCGGCCCGGCGCGGGGTCGGTCGCCTTCCAGCGCCCGGCGCGCACCAGAGCGTGGCGCTCATGCTCTTCCACCACCACGCCGCAGCAGGGCGCGACGAAATAGGAGCGGTAGGGCCATTCCTCCGAATAACGGAAGTTTGGCCCGAATTCGAAGACATATTCGGATGATTCGCCGTCATCTCCCCGGCAATGCGGGCAAGTGACGAACCATTTCCGCTTGTCCGAGGCCTCCCAATAGCGCTCGATATGCGAGCCGCCCTTGATCGTGGGCGTCGAGACATAGGCCCGCTTCCAGGTGCCGTCGCGCAGGAAGCTTTCCTGCCTGGCCTCGATCATGTCGAAGGGCGAGCCCTGGCCGTCAAGGTCATCGGCATATTCGTCGATCTCGTCGAGCCAGACCTTGCGCACCGATTTGGAGCGCAGATCCGCCGTCGACGAGGCCAGCGCCAGCGTGAGCGAGGAGGCGCCGTAGCGCTTCTCATAGGTCGTGCTGGCCTTGCCCGAGCGGGCCGTCTGCGGCGCGACCTTGGCCAAGAGCGCCGGCGAATGATCGATGGCGATCTGCAGCTTCTTCGAATTGAAGTCGGTCAGCGCACCATCGGTCGGCTGCACTATCATCTGATCGCAGGGCTCAATATCAATGGTGTGGCCGATCGCGGCGATCATCAGCGTGGTGAAGCCGGTCTGCGCCGATTTCATCACGCAGAATTCGTTGACCGGGCTGTCGACGCTGGTGTGGCCGAGCGGCTCGGCGACAAAGGGCGTGAGCGCGCGGCTCCAGCCTTCCAGCTTCTTCGGCCCATCCGGCACGATCAGGTTGCGTTCGGCCCAGGTGGGCGGGTCGATCTGCTCGGGCGGCGCGATGGCGGCGATGAGCGTCCGCACGACGACGGTCAGCGCGTCGGGGCGGGCAGGCGTCATAGGCGGGCGTTCCGGGTCGGTTTGCCGGTCAGGCGTCCGGGTCGGTTTCCGTTTCCGCTGGAGCTTCCGGCGGCGCAAGGTTCAGGACGGCGGCAAGCTCGCGGGCCATCAACTCGCGGATGTCGCGGGCTCGGGCCTTGAGCAAGGTGCGGGCGCCGGCCGCGCCGGTCTGCGCCACGGCGGCGGCAAGATCATCGGCGAGGGCGGGCATCTGGTCAACGGCGCGGGCGATGGCCTCGCCAGCCATGGTGATGGCGGCAGCCACGGCGGCGGCCTGCAATATCTTGCCCTGGCGCTCCTCAAGGTCGAGCTTGGCGCTTTCGGCCTTGTACGCCATGTGGCGGGCCTGCTCGGCGGTATAGACCGGCGCGAGCGGATCGGCGGGCAGCTGCGCCGGCGCGGCGGGCGCGAGGTTCAGGCGTTTCGTCTCGGCGCCAGCGGCGCGGGCGAGATCGGTGGTTTCCCCGGCGACGCGGTCGAAAGCGGCCAGGTTGACAAGCTTCACCTTGCCCTTGCCGGGTTTGGTCGAAAGCAGCCCCTTGGCGACGAAGCCGGAGACGCGCTCGGAAACGGCGGCCTTGCCAAGGCCCTTCAGACGGGCAAGCTCGGAGATGGAAACCCAGCCCGCATCCGTCATGTTCGGTGCGGCTTCATCCATGTTCGGCGTGTTCGGTCAGTTTCGCGCAACCGGCGCTGGAAAAATCCCGCGCCGCTTTCGCATCGCAGGGAGGGGGAGGGGCGGAAGGACCCGCGCCGCCGGGGGTGCGAAGCGTCACATGACGGCCTCCGAAGCGCGGGCGCAACCGTTTTCTCTTTTGGGATGCTTCGAACGTGCCACAAGTCCCGACCACCGTTAATCACGGCCCGAAATCGCTTGACGGATCAAGCGGTTAAACAGCGCCAACCCCGCATTGGGCGCTTTCTTGCCCGGAGTTGAGCCCTTGCATTTATTTTCGCCGCGCGCCGCAGGCCGCCTCGGCTTGACCGGCGTGCCCCATTCCGAGAGCGGCGGCCCGGCCAGAACCAGCGGCTTGACCTTGGGCGCAGGCGCGGCGGGAGCGAGCGACGGCACGATCCTGCCGCCCCCATCCTCGGCGAGCATCGCCCCGCCCTCGAAACCCGCCTCGATCCATGGCAAAAACGGCAGCTTGCACCCCGTCACCTCGAACCGGGCAAGCCTGCCCGCCAGATCCTCCGCCAGCACATCCATGGCCGCGCGCCAGACCTCGTATTCCGCCCGCTCCACCATGAAATCGGCGGGATCGGGCGTGTCGATAAATCGCCGATAGGCGCCCGGCTTCAACTTGCCGTTCTTCTGCACGCCGTTCGTCTCCACATCTGCGAAGCGCGGCGAGCCATCCGCTTCAGTGCCGATCTCGCGCCATTCGCGGACGAACCACGCCGCGCGGCCATTGGCGGCCAGCACGGGCTGGCGCGTGACGATGGCCTTGCGCAGCTGCGGCGCGCGCCCCCGCGTCGCCGCGCCGATGACGATATCCGAGACCTTGTGGCGCGGGCGCAGCGATCCATCCGCCTCGGTCACGGTCAGACGGTTGATCGCTCTTTGCGCCGCCGCCTGCCATTCGGCCTCGGTGAGATCATCCGCATCGCCCCGCACCGCGATGGCGGCGCGCACCTCCGGCTTCGCCGCCCAGTCCGGCGGCAGATCGAAGACGAGCGCATCGAGCGCCATCACGGCCTGGCCCACGAGCAGCGCATCCGGGTGCGGCTCGCGCTTCGCCGAGAGATCAGCCGCGACGCCCCAGCCGTTGAGCATCGGCCTGCCATCGCTCACCGTGGGGCCGATCGCATCCATCGCCATGCCGAGCCAGGCGGAGCGGGGCGGCGATGGCCCGCCGATGCCGGAAGCCGCGCGGAGCGGCTTTGCCAGCGGCAATTCCTCGCGCCAGGCCCAGGCCAGCAGCTTCACCACGCCAATCCGCCTTTTTCCACCTATCTCCTTGTTATTCTTCATCCTTTTCTCTCCTGTAGACAGTTGGTAGAGGGTGGGTAGACAGATGAGTAGATAGTGAAAAACGCAAAAACATAAACGATAACAAGGGGATAGACGCGAGAGGGGAGGATGTAGACAGTGAAACGGGCGCTATACGTGAGACATCATTTCCCCCGAAACCCCAAAAAGATGCTATACGCGCGAAGAAGGTCTACATCCTCCCCTCGTCGGCTCAAGGCCTTGATCCGCTTGAGAAATTCCCATTTTCAACCCTCCCCTGAATTATCCCCTGACTATCCCCTCAACCGTCTACCGAAGGCTTGAGGGGACGGTCAGAACCCTCCGTTTCGCGCCTCATCGGGTTGCGGGCCAGTGGTCGCGGGCTGCGGCACATGGCCAATCCTGACCCCGCGATAGAACACCCGCCCATTGATCTTGCCCTTTTTCGGCACACGCTTTTTGAGCGCCGTGCCGAATTTGAGCTGCGAGAGCGGCTCGTTCCGCCCAGTCACGGCGCAATAGCTCTTGTAGGCCGCGAAGAGCACTTCGGCCTCGGCCTTCTCCCCCTCCTCGAACTCAAGGCAATCCTTGACGAATTCGCCGACCGGATCATTCTCGCTGCGGTATTCCTCGGTATCCTCGCTGATCGCCTGGGCGACGAAAATCTTGTGGCCCGCATTGAGGTAATCGAGCACGCCGGCGATGAGCCAGTTGAGGATTCCCGCGCCCTCGGTCATGAAATCAGAGACCATGTCATGGATGTCGCGGCGCACGGCCTCATCCACGGTCGTGTCCCAATGCACGAGCAGCAGGCGGCGGAAAGTGGCGTAATCCCCGCCATCCAACCCCGGCTTGTCATTGCCGCTCCAATGCGCCTTGGCCTTGGGCACGAATTCGAAATAACCCTCATAGAGCGAGCGCACCGCGAGGCCCTCGCCGCCGGTGAGGCGCTTGACCAATTCCATATCCACCCGCGCGCCGGCGGGCAGCTCCGAGACGCGCAGCGCCCTCTTGCCGAAGAGCCGCACGATATCGGGCGAGGGGCCGCCGGCCTTGCGGTCGCCAGCACCTGTGATCGATTCGGCGGGCAGCGCCACGCCCATCGAGGGGCCGTAAAGCGAAAACAGCGTTTCGAGAAAGACACTCTTGCCATTGGCGCCGGTGCCGTAATGGAACATCAGGCGCTGGATCAAAAGCCCGGTGAGGCCAAGGCCGGAAAAGACCTGGACCGTGCGGCGCTTGTCGGCGTCCGGCAGGCGGTCATTGAGGAATGTCATCCATTGCGGCGCCTGCGCGGCCGGGTCGTAATCCGCCGCCACCACGCCGGTGATGAGATGGGCCCTGTCATGGCCCGGCGTGGCGCGGCAGGTCCAGCGCATCCGGTTGGCATCCGGGTCCGGGCATTCCAGGTCCGGCTCCTGCACGAATTCGATCGTGTGGCTGCGGCAGGCGAAGCGGAGCGGCGCAGAGTTCAAGCTGTCCGGCTCGATCCTGAGATGCGGCGAGGCCATCTTCAGCATCGCCTCAATCCGGCCCACGTTCTTGGAGGTGACGGCGAATTTGCGGCGGGCGCTGCGCCGCCCGGAGAGGCCCTTGATCAGGGAATCGGCGCGGTCGACCGTTTCATTGTCCGAGGCGCTGCGCTCCTTCGCCGGGGTGTTGCGCAAGGGCCTGGCTTTCGCCACTTCCGCCTCCTCGCTTTCGGAAAGGTTGAGGAACCCGGCCTCAAGGCCGATTCGCGCGCCGAGTTTCTGGCAGGTCATGATTGAGAGCGCCGCGCCATTGCCGATGTCCCAGAAAGCGCCGGTCCATCCCGCCCAATCGCCGCCCGCCACGCCCTGGCGCGCCACCACCATCAGGTCAGCGCCGAAATGCTTGCGCAGCCGCAAGGCGTTGTCGGTGTCGGAATGATCGAGCCCGGCGCAGCTGCGCACCGCATCGATGTTGATATCGGGATCATGGCTGTCGGAAGGCAGGCGGTCCTCCTCGCCGTCATCGGGCGCAGGAGGCGCATCGTCAACGCCATCACCGCGCGAATCATCCCGCGCTCCATCCGCAGCGTCGGCGAGCGCCCGGCCGACGATCGCGGCGATGCGCTCCGCCGCGGGATCGGGAGGGGATGCGGGGGAGGTCATGATTCGGTGATCACCACTTGCTGCCCGGCGGCCCGCAGCGCCGCGACGGCTGCGGCAAGATTGCGCGCCGCCACGCCGACGACCGGGATGGGCTGGCCCTCATGCGTGCCGCGCGCCGTCACCGGCAGGCCGAGCAAACGCGCGGCGACATCCGCATCCTCGAAAAACGCCTCGTAAAATTCGCCCATGCGATGCAGCACGAGCGCACCGGGCTGCATCGCCTTCTCCTCGATATAGCTGCCCATGGATCGCATCACCCGCTCACCATCGGCGGGAAGGCGCAGAGGAATTCGAAGGTGTAGGGCTTGATGCAAAGCCCCCATTCCCCCGTCACGGGTTTCTTCAACTGGCTGCGATGCAGCGTGACGCGCCGGGTCGTGGTCTGCTCCGGCCCCCAGAGCTTGTGGCCGCCGGGCGGGATGGCGATGCGGATCGTGTCATCCTCCGGGTATTCCCTGACGAAGCGGGCGTCGATCTCGTCGCAATCATTGTCGGCGCAGCAGGCCCAGGGCCATGGGCCGTGGGCATGGGCCTTCGAAAGCCATGCGCCGAGCATGAGCAGCGCCAGCACGATGAGGACCAGACGGCGGAAGCCGGGCGGGCGGGGGTCATCCTCGATCATCGCGACGGCGATCATGCCGAGCGGCACGGCCATGCCGATGAAAAAGGCCGCGAGCACATAATTGCCGGGATTCGTCACGCTCCATCCTCCTCGTTGATTCCCACGGGCAGCACGCGCAGGCCGGAGGGGCTGTGGCCGCTGCTGAAATTCAAAACGGCGGGCCGCCTGTCGCCCGCAGGCCCGGCGTCGCGGGCGATGGCGGCCGCCATGCCGCTGATCGTGGCGCAGCCAAGCGGCAGGGCGCGGTGGCCCATGGGGAAACGGCGCACCTTGCCGGCCAGAACGGCGGCCTCCACAAGCGCCTCGATGTCATACTTCCCCGTGCGCGGATCGCGCCGCACGCCTGTGAAGAGTAATATCTTTGCGGTGGCGGGCTCTTCGCTCATTCAACTGCCCTCATCGCTTGAGGCCGATCGGGCCGATTGATCGGCGAAGGTTCCGTAGATCCGTCGCCCCCCCCCTCAGCCGGCTCGGCAAAAAGCGGCATCGGGGGCGATACACTTGCCCGCGCCGCCTTGGCCTTCATCCGCGCGCTTTTGCCCGCGAAGACGGCCTCCATCCGCCGGGCGATATCGGCGCGGTATTCCCCTTCCCGCTCGATCAGGATGGCGTTGAAGCCTTCGAGCAGCGCGGCCTCGCCGGTGGTTCCCGTGCCGGCGAAAGGATCGAGGATCACGCCGCCCGGCGGCGTCACCATGCGGCAGAGCCAGCGCATCAGGGTGATGGGCTTGACCGTGGGATGTTTCGAGCCGATCCGGTCTTCGGAATCGGCTTTGGAGGAATAGAAGAAACGGGCGGCGGAGCCGCCGGCATCATCGTGGCCACGCAACCCATCAGTGCCTAGCTTTATGTTGCCGCCAATATCGGCAAGGCCGCCGTGGCGACCGCTATGCTGCAAGCCTCGATGCGACGACTTGCTTTCGCCCGTCTCCGGGAACCCCCCCTCCACCGCCGCGCTGCCGTCATGCGTGACATTGGCGGGCCAGCGGCCGAGGCCGCTATCTTTCAAAATGACTGGCGGAAGCGAAACCGAATTACTGGCGCTCGCAGGGCGCTTCATTGTGATGGCGCGCTCACCGCGCATGTAGCTCTCCGGCTCGTCAGGCCCCACCCCAATCCTGCATCCGCCGACATTGATCGCGCCCGTTCCCGTGGCCAGCACCTGTTCGGCGACCGACTTTTCCGCAAGCGGCTTGCGCGCCAGCACGATGGGCTCGAAGGCGGGTTTGAGCGCCGTGCCAAAACCTTCGAAACGCCGGGCATATTCCGAACTCGGAAGATATTCCCGATTATTCCGGTCGATGCTCTCGGGATCGTGCATCCAGGGCCTGTCGTGTATCGCTACACCGGCAACTTTCCTTTTCCGTCCGGCATGGGCTGGCGTTTTGGGGCCAGCGAAGACGCCGCTTTCTCCACTCACCTTGTCTATTGAGCGGCACACATTCAGCGACTTCGGAAACCCGCTGCCATAGATCCAGAAGAGATCAGCCAATCGGTCATCCGCCGCCAGCACATGGGCGAAGGCTTCCGCCTGGGCTGGCGAGAGGCTGGCCACGAATTCCGCCGCGATGGGGGAGGGATCGAAGAGATCGGTGATCGTGTCGCGCAGCTCGAACCCGGCCTGCGCCATGGCCACGGCCTGAAACGCCCAGTTCTTCGAGGCATGGAACGCGACGCAATGCCCGCCGGGTTTCAGCACGCGCAGCACCGCCGCCCAGGTTTCGGGCCGATGCGCGATCTCGCCGCCATCCCATTGCTTGCCCATGAAGCCGCGGGCGGAGCGGGAATAGACGCCCGTTTTTCCTGCGCCCGGCGCGCCGGACTGCGACGCAAGCGAGCTTGCACCTTCGCTCGGCTCACCGGGCGGGACTTTCCCGAACCGTTTCACGATGGAGGCCAGATGATATGGCGGGTCCGTCACCACCGCGTCGACCGAGGCTTCGGGCAGTTGCGCCAGCACATCGAGGCAATCGCCGGCGTGGAGCGTGATCTTGCCATCATGAAAAGTGGCCGCAGGCGCGCCGGACTGCGACGCAAGCAAGCCTGCATCTTCGCTCGGCGCACCGGCGGCGGGGGAGTTCTCCATCACGCCGCCACCCCTTCGCCCACCAGCACATCGTTGAAATCCGCGCCTTCGGGCGCCATGGCGATGGCGATGGCGAGGCCCGGCCTCGCATAGCGCCGCCGCGCCCGCTCCAGAGTTGTGCGGGTCAGGAATGCTTCGCTGTCGCCATCGCCGAGCAGCACAAGATGCGTGAGCGAATCAGGCAGCGCAATCGCCGGGGCTTCCCGGTCGGGCTCCGGGCCGGGCACGCGCTGCGGGCGGCCCGTGGCCGTCACGGCGGTCGGATGCGGCACGGTGCCGGAATGTTTCCCGCCGATATTGCCAAGGTCGCCAGCGGCCCAGAAGGCGTCCTCGCGCCGCAATTGCCCCGCCTTGCGCAAAGCGGCGGCGACGGCGAGGCAGGTTTCGATTCCTTCGGCCAAAAACAATCTTCGCGACTCGGGCCAGCCGCTGCGCAGCACGATATGCCCCGCCGCCTTGCTGCCGCGCATCTTCTTGGCGGGCAGCACCTCGCCGGTTTTCATGTCGGCCAGCATCAGTTTGCCGGGCGGCCGCGCTCCCGCGAGCGGACGAGCATCGTCCGGAGCGAGCGGGCAGGAATCCAGCCAGGTGATGTGGCAACCTTGAACGAGACCGTCATTGCCGAGGATCGCCGCCACCATGGCGGGGCCGCGATGCACCAGCGCCGGGCGGCTCTGCCCGCGTTCGTCCATCTCCTCACCGTGGTAATAGGGCAAAGCGGCATGCTCGCGCAGCATGGCGGTTTCAGGAAGCGCCAGGCCCCGCCCGCCGAGATAGGCCACGACAGCGCCATCGATCCGCGCCGCGCCCGCCTCATCCCAGATGCGCCTCGCCGCATCAATCTCGCGCTGGCGGCAGCTTTCCGCTTCCGCCTGCCGCCTGGCTTCCGCTGCGCGGGTGCGCCCGGCGATGCGCTTTTCTTCTTCTGGCGAGAGGATCACCGCGCCGCCGAGCCGCCGCAAGGCTTCGGGAAAATCGCAGCCCGTGGCCTTCTGCACCAATCGGATCGCATCGCCGCCATCGGGGCAGACCGCGCAAACCCAGCCCGCCCCCTTGATCTCGAAGCGGGTGGCGCTCTTGCCCCCGCCGCAGATCGGGCAGGAGCCGACGAAGCGCCCGCCCGAGCGGCGCAGCTTCGCGCCCAGGCTTTCCGCCAGCGAGGACAGATCGGTCCGCGCCTTGATCTCGGCGATTTGCGCTTCGCTCAGCATCAGCGGTCCCGCGATCTCTTTGCGCCCGCTTCCGCCGCGAGCGCGGCGGGGGAGCCCATGCAGGAGCCAATGAAGACCCCGCTGCGGGCGAGCGCCCCGTTGCGCAAAGCCTGGCCCTCGCGGAACGGCAGGGCTAGCGCGGCGGGCGCATCGGGATAGAGCACATCGGCCTCGGCCAGAGCGGCGCAGGCCGCCTCGGAATGGCGGTCGTAATGATCGATCGCATCGGCCCGTTCGGACCAGCTGCGGCGGCGAAGCGGTTTGGAGACGTAAGGCTTCATCGGCGCGCCGCCCTTGCGAAAAAGCGTTGCTGGATCGGCGGCGGTTTTCATGCCCCGCCCTGCTTCAGCTTGATGCTGCCGGGACGCAGGCGCGGGATGGAGACGCGGTCGAGGCCGAGCAGGAATGCGATTTGCTCGGACCGCGCGAGCCGAATCAAGACATCGATAGGCCGCCGCTCGGCGGCGGGCTTGGCGTCAATCTCCGCAATCCTGCGGGAGCACATGAGCGCCAGCGCGTATTTGGGAGGGTAATCGGCAAGACTGACTTCCATCACTCGAACCTCCCGAAGCCTTGCTGCATCGCCATAGCCCTCCCGAAATCTTCGCCCGAAAAAGTCCCCTCCGCCGCCGGAGCAGCGGAGGGGCAGTTCTCCCCGGCCAAACAAACGGACGCCGGGGTGGGAGGAGCGAGTGCGATGGGCGCGCCGGAAAGCACGATGGCCCGCGCGGCCTCCGCCCCGTCGCGGGCGAGCAGCGATTCGAGCTGATCGAGGAGGATCGAGACGGGGCCGGATTCACGCCTGCCGCGCTCAAGATCATTCACCGTGCTTTGCGGCAGGCGGAGAAACAGGCCGAATTGCCGCTGCGAGAGCGGAGAACCGAGCATTTCCTGCATCAGGGAGCGCAGGCGCTTTGTGCGTGGCGGCGTCATGCCGTGATATAACCGAAAAACGGTTAGTCTTGTCAACCGATAATCGGTAAAATTTTAGGATAATTTGAACCGGGTCATTTAAAATTTTCGGATAACTTGAATCCCATGATCAAGGCGCCTTCAACCATAGGCCAGCGTCTCAAGGGAGCCCGCAAGGAGCGGGGATTCTCTGTGGCGGAGGTTGCCCGGCGTCTCGGCCTCGCGGCGCAGACCGTGCGCAACCACGAGAACCTGGACGCCGTGGCGCTGGAAAACCTGCGCAGCTACGCCAAGATCTACAGGGTCAATATCGATTGGCTCGAAACCGGCAGGGGCGACATGCGCGCCGCAAGCGCGCCGGGCGAGGTGCGCATGATGGGCACAGTGGGCGCCGGACTAAACGTGGCGGCGATCGATGATATGTCATGGAACAACGCCATCGATGTGGTGAGCCTGCCCGATCCCAAAGATACTTTCGCCCTCAAGGTGGTCGGCGATTCGGCGCTGCCCCGCTATCACGATGGCGACATTCTGCTTGTGGCCCGCGATCCTTATCTGCCGCGCGACCTGCTCAACAATTATTGCGTCATCGATCTCAGGGACGGCCGGCGGGTGGTGAAGATGCTGGAGCGGGTCAACGGCTCCTATGTCCTGCGCAGCCAGAATATTGACATTCCTATTGAGGAAAAACCGGAAATCCTGTGGTGCTACCGCATCAAGGGCGTGTTGACAGGTTAAGGAGGCGTAACGCTCATTCGTAGCTTTGCGGAACGGTCCATCGGCATTTCTTCTCGGCGCGCACGCGCACGCAGGCCGCCACGCCGCCCGTGACGCCCTCAACGAAGAGCCGGTTGCCCTTGTTGATCATCACGCATTCGCCGATATTCGCCATATCGGTGATGTAAGCCTTGAACGAGGCATAGTCTTTTTTAACCACCATCTCGCCAGCCAGCATGAGCTGATCCAGATGACTGCAGGCAAAAGACTCCCGCGTTGCCCGCTTTTCCTGCGCAAGCGCCGGGAGGCTCATGATCAGGACAAACAAAACCGAAAACATTTGCTTCACTGGTCATTCCCCGCCGTTTCCATAGCCAGATGATGGATTGAAGCACAAGGACGGCGAGGGCGCAACGGAACGCCCGCAATCAGCGTCAATCTTTTTAACCGAAAAACGGTTGACAACCGATAATCGGTTATGCATTTTGCCTCCCGTCACCCCGACAGGAGGCCCGATGAACCCGATTCCGTCCCCCGACAACCCCGCAGCAGCGAAGGTTTTTGCTGCGCCGCTCGCTCCGGAGGATTCCGGCTTCGCTGCTCGCTCCGGACGATGCTCGTCCGCTCGCAGCGGGGGTGCTCATCCGCTCGCGGCGAGGGAGGACATCCCCCGTGAGGCGATGCGCGTCGCGGCTTTCATCGTCCGGCGCATGGCGTTGGACATGCGCGAGATTGAGGCGGAATGGGGCCATGTCGAGCCCTGGCATCTGCACCAGCGCGGCTGGTCGCCGCATCAGGTGCTGGCTTACGGAAAGCTGGCGAGCGATGAAGCGGCGAGGATGGCGAAGCTCGTTCGGGATCGGATGACAGGCTCCGCCGAGTTGGCAGCGATTGGCCCCGAGAGCGTCGTCAAGCCAGGCCCGATTTTCACCCGCACCGAGCGCACCCTTGCCGCCTTCACCCTCATCGGCGCGTTTGCCTTGATGCTCGCCGGAATCGTGGAGATCGCCCGGCCCGGCACGCTGCCCGCCTTCAACGCCGCGGCCGTTCAGCCCGCGCCGCAGGCCGTGGCCTTCCCCGTCTGCCGGCCGGAGGGCGCGTGATGGGTTGGCAGAGGAAAAGCACCACGCAGGAAACCTATGTCGAAATCGATCTCGATGATTTCGAGGACGATGAATTGCTGCAGGAATTGATCGACCGCAAAAAGATCACCGAAGCCGAGGCCGAAGCGATCAGTCTGCGCAATGAGTTCGGCGACATGTCAATCATTTCGTCGCAGCCCGAAGATTTGGAAACCGCGCGGGACGCGCTGTCGCGCGGCGACAGGGCGGAAGCGCTGATCTTCATCGAACGCGCGCTCGGCCGCGACTTCATCGGGCGGCTCGCATGACCGGACTGCCCCATATCCTCTCCCGTTTCGGCAACCGGATCGACCTGATCGATCCGACGCCAGCGCAGGTCGATTTCGCCGAGATCGCCGAGACTTTGGCGCGCGTTTACCGCTGGACCGGAGCGGCGAAATACGATGTCTCGGTCGCCTGGCATACGATTATCGGCGTCGAGATCGCACGCTGGCAGAAGCTCGAATGGGCCATACCGCATTGGCTGCTGCATGATGCGCATGAGGCGCGGATCGGCGATATCGCCACGCCGGTGGCCAAGGCGATCGCCATCTCCGTAGCGAGCGTCATGGGCGATGCTCATCTCAGCGACGAAGCGGCAGATGGCATCGCAGAACTCAAGTTTGCTCACGATTTCGCCATCCACAAAGCCGCCCACCTGCCGCTGCCCGACAAGGCGATGCACGAAGCCGTCCGGAAGATCGACCAGATCGCCCTGATGACCGAGCGGCGCGATTACCTGCCCGATCCGCCCGAGACATGGCTGGCGCTGGAGGATATCCCGCGCCACCACCGCGTTCTCGGGCCACCGCTTTCGCCCGGCGTCTGCGCCGAGCGGCTGCTGCAATTGTTCCGGCACCACCTGCCTGTCTTTACTGGCGCGAGCGCGACGGACTTCGACGCAAGCAAGCTTGCATCTTCGCAAGCCGCGAGCGGACGAGCATCGTCCGGAGCGAGCGGTCAGCAAGAATCCGCACACGCGCAAACCCGGTCCAACCGTCATGGCTAAAAAAGAGACAGTGATGAACCAATCCCTCACCCTTTCCCGCGACACCCTGTCCGGCGCTTTGGCCTCTCTGCAGCGCGTCGTCGAGCGGCGCAACACCATCCCTGTCCTTTCCAATGTCGCGCTCTCGGCCAGGGGCGGGCGGCTGACGCTCACCGCCACCGATCTCGACATCGAGGCCGTGGCGGTGCTGGAGGTGGCGGGCGAGATGGCCACCACCGTGCCTGCGCATCTGCTGCACGATATCCTGCGCAAGATGCCGGAGGGCGGCGAGGTGAGCCTCGCCATGGATGCTGATGATAGGCGCCTGGTGGTGCGCGGCGGCCGCAGCCGCTTCACGCTGCAGGCCCTGCCGATCGGCGATTTCCCCAGCATGGCTCTTCCGCATGAATTTCATCGCTTCACGCTCGCCGCCGGCGCGCTGGCGCAGCTCTTTTCAACCGTGCAATTCGCGATCAGCACGGAAGAGTCGCGCTATTACCTGAACGGCATCTATCTCCACATCAACGCGGCGGATGATGAAACGCATCTCACCGCCGTGGCGACGGATGGGCACAGACTGGCCCGCGAGCGGCTGACGGCGCCGGATGGCGCGTCTGGGCTGCCGGGCATCATCGTGCCGCGCAAGACCGTGGGCGAGGTGCTGGCGGCTCTGAAGGGCGTCAAGGATTCCAAGGAGGCGGTCACGATCGAGGCTTCGCCTGCGAAGATCCGCTTCATCCTGCCGGGCCTCACCCTCACCTCCAAGCTGATCGACGGGACTTTTCCGGATTACACCCGCGTGATTCCGGCGGCGAACGAGAAACGCCTGGTGGCGGAGCGCGGGGCCTTGCTGGCCGCGGTCGACCGCGTCTCAACGATCAGCAGCGAGCGCGGCGGGGCCGTGCGCTTCAGGATGACCGATGGCAAATTGACGCTTTCCGTCAGCAATCCCGACGCCGGCTCCGCCAGCGAGGAGATGGAGGCTGATTACGACGGCCCGGATTTCGAGACGGGATACAACGCCCGCTACCTCGCCGACATGCTGGGCCAGATGGCGGGGGATACGGTGTTGTTCAAATTGGGCGACCCGTCGAGCCCCACGCTGGCGCAAAGCCGGGATGGGGCGAGCGCGTTGTTTGTTTTGATGCCCATGAGAGTGTGAAGTTTTGGGTGATCGCCGCGTCCGGGAGGTTTTCGAGTGATCGCCGCGTCCGGGACTGCGCTGCAAGCAAGCTTGCAGCTTCGCTCCGGACACGGGCGATGGGCTTGGGGATGGGTTTGAGGGTGAAAGAGAAAGAAGATGGGCAGTAATAGCGAACACTCTGACATCAGGAAGGAGCGGAAGGCTCAGTATATGCGGGCTTGGCGGGCGGCTAACAAAGAGCGGATCGCAGCCGGAAAGCGCGCGTGGGAAGAGGCCAACAAAGAGCGGATGGCCGCTCACAGGCGCGCACACCGTGAGGCTAACAAGGAGGGGCGTGTCGCGAAAGCGCGCTCATGGCGTGAGGCCAACAAGGAGCGCGTGATTGCATACCGTGAGGCCAACAAGCAGCAGTGGCGCGAATACTATCAGGCCAACAAGGAGCGTATCGCCGCGAAAACGCGCGCATACGGTGAGGCCAACAGGGAGAGGATCGCGGCGAGGCAGCGCGCCTACCGTGAGGCCAACAAGGAGCGGATCAGCGCCGCGAAAAAGCACGCCTACCGTGAGGCCAACGGAGAACAGCGATCCGCAAAAAGCCGCGCATACCGTGAGGCTAACAAGGAGCGGATCGCGGCGAGCCAGCGCGCGTACTATGAGGCCAACAAGGAGCAGCGCCTTGCGAAGCACCGAGCATGGAGAGAGGCCAACAAGGAGCAGTACCTTGCGAAGCACCGAGCATGGAGAGAAGCCAACAAGGAGCGGCTTGCCGCGGAAAAACGCGCATCGGGAAAAGCCGAAAGAGATTCTCTTCACCACTCCTACATTTTGAAGCTGCTCGGCTGGCCAGCCAGCGATCGCCATGACCCCACCATCGCCAATTTCATTTCCGTGAAAGCGGAGCAACTGCGGCTTGTCCGCGAACTCAGGAGAGACTGACATGAAGAACATGGTCGAAATGCGCGCCGAACTCATCGACGTATGGCAAGGCATCCGCAGCGGAAAGGTCGATATCAACGAGGGCATCGTTCTCGCCCATCTCGCCGGCAGGATCATCGGCACGGCCAAGACGGAGATCGATTTTGCCCGTGGTCGCAAGCAACGGCCCAATATCGCCTTCCTCGATTGCGCCCCGGCAATCACCGAGCCGGCGACCATCGAACACAATCCCGCCAAGGCGATCGGCAAGGCGAAGCGCTGATGTTCTCCATCAACCGAGCCGAGATCATCGGCAACCTGGGCCGCGACCCGGAAATCCGCACGCTGAATTCCGGCGCGAAGGTCGCCTCCTTCTCCGTCGCCACCTCCGAATCCTGGAAGGACAAGACGACCGGCGAGCGCAAGGAAGCGGTGCAATGGCACAATGTGGTGATCTTCAACGACGGCCTTTGCGGCATCGTGGAGCGCAACCTCGCCAAGGGCTCGAAGGTCTATGTCGCGGGCCGGATCGAGACGCGCAAATACACCGACAAGAGCGGCGTGGAGCGCTGGACCACCGAGATCGTGCTGCGCGCCTTCGGCGGCGAATTGGTGATCCTCGACCGCAGCGAGGGCGCCCGCCCGCCGCCGAACGACGCGGCCGAGCGCGAGGGCAAGACGGCGGGCTACGGCGACATGAAAGGCCGCAGCGCGGAGCCCCGATCTTCAGGTCAAGGTTCCGCGCCGGCCCATGATCTCGACGACGACATTCCGTTTTGAGGTGAAGCCATGAACCCCCGCCCAATGATTTTGCGCCCCATCATCCCGATCGAGCCCCGCCGCGCGCTGCAATTGCGCATCGCGGCAGCCAAAAAGCTCAATGCCGCCCGCCGCCGCAAGAAGGGCGGGATCGGGCGGATCGAACGCGAATTGGTGCGCCTCACCGCCGCCTCTCTCGCCTGGCAGCAGCGCGCCCAAAAGCGCGCCACGGCCGCCGCCGCCCCATCCCCCATCGCCGATCTCTTCGGCCAACCGGAGCTTGTCCGATGAGCGCCAGATTGTTTATCAGCGCCGACAACGGCGAGATCGCCCTTCGCGCCAGCGGCGCGCGATTCATCATGAGCCCCGATACGGCAAGGGGGCTGGCTGACGACCTCACGAAGGCCATCTCCGTCGCGGAGGCGCAGATCAGCATGTCCGCGCAGACCAAGATGATGGCCGCCCGCAAGGCCTTCGACAAGGCGAAGGCGGAAGTCGAGGCGCTGGAGGGCGGGGCATGACCGGCAAGAGCGCGATCGAATGGACCGAGCAGACATGGAACCCGGTGGCGGGCTGCTCGCTCGTCAGCCCCGGCTGCACCAATTGCTACGCCATGGTTCAGGCCGCGCGCCTGCTTGACAGGCCGGGCAGCCATTACGAAGGCACGACGAAGCGCGTCAACGGCAAGCCGGTCTGGACCGGCAAGATCGGCATCGCGCCCGATTCCGTGCTGCTCGCGCCGCTCAGGCGCAGGAAGCCCACCATGTATTTCGTCAACTCGATGGCGGACCTCTTCCACGAGGGCGTGCCGGATGCGGTGATCGACCGCGTCTTTGCCGTCATGGCGCTTTTGCCGCAGCACACATTCCAGGTGCTGACGAAACGGGCGAAGCGGATGCGGGAGTATGTCAGGGGCTTGGCTCCAGCGAATATCATGGGATGGATCGCAAATTACGAAGGGCGGCAACACTCGACAGAAGCGGATTTGCCAGAATGGCCCCTGCCCAATGTCTGGCTTGGCGTCTCCGCCGAGGATCAGGCGCGCGCCGATGAGCGCATCCCCGATCTGCTCGCCACGCCGGCGGCGGTGCGGTTCGTCTCCGCCGAGCCTCTGCTTGGGCCTGTGGATTTCACCGAAGTTGCGCAGCCGAGGCCGGACCTGCGAGGGTCCGTGATTTACGACGCTCTGCGCGGCACGGGCGGCTTCAACGGACCTCCGGGCCGCCTCGACTGGATCATCGTCGGCGGCGAATCCGGCGACGGCGCGCGGCCCATGCATCCGGATTGGGCGCGATCGATCCGCGATCAATGCCAGGCCGCGGGCACCGCGTTCTTCTTCAAGCAATGGGGGGAGTGGGCAGTCACCTACGACCGCGATCGGGATGATCCGGACTGGCGGAGGTGCGGTGACATTAACCGGGAAGACCCGAAGGGCCGCTGGCTCAATCTCGAAGGCGGGCACGGCTTCCATGGCGATCGCGTCGTTCGCGCCACGCCGCTCGGCAAAGCCCGCGCCGGCCGCCTGCTCGACGGCGTCGAGCATAACGCCATGCCGGAGGCGCAGTCATGATCCAGACTTTCACCTTGCTGCAAATCTGGCTCCTCCTGTTCGTGGGCTGGCGCTTGGGCGCTTATCTCATCATCATCATCCGCTGGCGGGAATGGTGGGGCCGGACGGGGCAGGACTTCGGCAGTATCATCCTCAAGGCTATCGGCAATGCCATCACCGTCGCCGCGCTGTTCCATGTCGGCGCGTTCCGGAGTCTCGCGCCATGACCACCGCCACCGCCGAATTCAACCGCCTCCTCGGACGCGCCCGCGCCATGGTCGCCGCCATGACGCCCGGGGCGCTGGCGAAGATGCACGAGGCGCAGCGCCGCTCCTATGTGCGCGGCGAATTGATGATGGATCACCCGGCGATGACAGCGGAGGAGGCGGATGCGCTGATCGACGATGTGCTTTACGGAGGCCCGGTCCGCTTGCCCGCCCGCCCCGTGCGCCTCCGCCTCTCGCGCCGCAAGGGCTTCAATCTCCAGGAGCACAGCCGGGCCATGAACGGGCTGGAGGCGGTCGTCGTGACGCGCGGGCCGGGCCGGAAATGGGGCAACCCGTTTGTCACCGGCAGGGATGGCGATGCGGCCTATTGCGTGGCTCTCTACAGGGCGCTCGCCAGCGGGTTCATCGCCATCTCGGCGAAGGCGGGGATCGAAGAGCAGAAAGAGGCGATGGCCGCGATCCGCGCGCCATTGATGAGGGAGGCGCTGCGCGGCAGGAATCTCGCCTGCGCCTGCGCCCCCGGCGCGCCATGCCACGCCGATGTGCTGCTCGAACTGGCCAATAAGCCGACCTGCGAGAGGGTGGAGTAATGGAGGTCGCGCCACAAGCAACCGAACAGGTTGAGCAGCGCCGCAATCGGTCCTCCGAAGAATTTGCGATGCGGCGAACCTTGATGGATTGGGCCAGGCCGCGATGGCCCAATGCCCGGATCGTTCATGAGCTTGTCGTCGGAGAGAACAGGGTCGATATGGCGCTGATCTCCCCGGATCGGATCATCGGGATTGAGATCAAGTCCAGCAAAGACGTTCTGGATCGGGCCGACGCTCAAGTCAAAACGTTCGTCTCTCACCTCCAAACCGTGATCGTTGCAGTTGCACCGAAACACAGGCACCCGAAGCACGGATGGCTCCCGAATTGGAGCGGCGCGGACACCGTGGAGTGCGGAGAAAAGGTTGAAGCGAAGCATTGCGCGTTCAAGGAAAACAGATTGATTACGACGCCTATGCTTCATCTGTTGTGGGCTGATGAGGCAAGAAATGTCGCCGCGCGGCTCAGAATTTCTCACAGTAAATCAGCGCCGCTTTACAGTATCGTGCCGGAAATTGCGCGGAAAGCGACGGGCGACGAGATCGTGCGCGAGGTGTGCCGCGAATTGCGCGCCCGCGACGCTTTCCCGAAGGCCAAGGATCATCCGTCGTCCGATCCGCCCATCATTTTGGTAGCCCCATGACCGGCGCGCTCACCCTCCAAGCCGCGGCGCTGGATCTCGGTTTCACCGGGAGGCACTTGCGCGATCTGATCAATGAGGGGCAGATTGCGGCTTATGACGGCCGCTCGCCAGGCGCCGCGCGCGCGGCGCTGCGGATCGAGCGGCGGGAGATCGAGGCGTTCAAGGCCAGGCGAAAGGTGCAGCCATGCGCAAGAAGCGGGATCAATCCAGACGCGTCAAGGGCCTCTGGCGGCACGAAGGCGAAGGCTGCTGGCACTATGATTTCCGCCTCGCCGGCCATCGATTTCGCGGCTCGACGCGCCGAACGGCTCTCCGCGAAGCCGAAAAGCACGTCCAGCGCCTGCGGGCGGAAGCGGCGGCCGCCATCGGCCAGGGTGCTGGCCTTCAACTCATGAGCTTCTTCACGGCCAGCTCGCGCTGGTTCGTGGAGAAGGGCAGCCGGCGGGCGCGGCCCGAGGAGATCGAACGCGATCTCGCCTGGCTGCAGACGGCGATCGGCAACGCCACGCCGATCCGCGCCATCGACGGCGATATGCTGGCCCGCATCGTCTCCCTCCGGCAGACCGAGGGCGTTTCGGCGGCTTCGGTCAACCGCACCGTGATCGAGCATCTGCGCGCCATTCTGCTGCGCGCCCGCGATGTCTGGGGCCAGCCGGTCGCCCGCATCGTCTGGAAGGATATCCTGCTGCGCGAGAAGGAGCCCCGGCCCCGCCCGGCCTCGCCGGAGGAGGAGGCGCGCCTGCTGGCCGAGGTGAGGCCGGATTACCGGCCGATCCTGCGCTTCGCCATTCTCTCGGGGCTTCGCCTTGAGGAGCTGGTGACATTACGGCGCAACCAGATCGCCTTCGGGCGCAGGCCCTCGCTCCGCCTCATCGGCAAGGGCGACAAATTGCGCGTCATCCCGCTCACCGATGCCATGGCCACATTGCTGCGCCATGAGCTGGAGCGGCACGATCAGGATGGCGTCTGGACCTATGCGCCGCAGCGCGGGCAGGCGGGGCGGGAGGAGGCGCGCGCGCCGGTCACAATCAGCGGCCTCAAGACCGAATTCCGCCGGGCGCGGGCGCGGGCCGGTTTCACCTCGACGCGGATCGATCCCGTCATGGGCCTGCGCCTGCACGACATGCGCGCCACGGCCATCACCCGCGTCGGCCATGCGGGCGGGGTGGCCGCGGCCCAGGCGCTCGCCGGCCATAGCGAGATCGCCACCACGATGCGCTACTTCAAACAGGGGGAAGAGGCCCTCCGCCGCGCCATGGAACAGGCCGAAACTTCCCATGAAACTTCCCACGGTGATATGGGAAGCGCCAAAAACATGAAACAAAACAAGGAGTTAAAATGATTGAATACCCGCTCCCAAACCAGATGCGCTACCAGACTGCGCTACACCCCGACGTTCAGCAACGTCTTGAAATCCTTACGGGATTTCAGTCTCGCCGCCGATCTCTTCCGGTCTTGTTGCGGAACGGAATAGCACCGAACGGCATGGATGGGAACCGGGACTTCCCAGAAAAGTTCCCATGGCGTTCGCGGGCCGCGATGGTAAGCTTGATCCGCATGCTCGCCGCCCTCATCTGCGCCGCCTTTGGTTTTCTCTGCTTGCCCGGCCAGGCGCCGGGGCAGGAGGCCGGGGCATCGTTGCCGCCCATCGTGGGGCGGGCGCGGGCGGTCGACGGCGACACGATCGAGATCGGCGGCCGCATGATCCGCCTGCAGGGCATCGACGCGCCCGAATCGGCGCAGCTTTGCGAGGATGGGGAGGGAAGGGGTTGGCGCTGCGGAGAGGCGGCAACGGCGGCGCTCAATGCGTTGATCGCCGGGGTCGCCGCCTGCCAGCAGAATCCGCGCGATGCGGAGGACCGCTACGGCCGCGCCCTGGCGATGTGCCGGGCGGGCGATATCGACATCAACCTCGTCATGGTGCTGGGCGGCCATGCCGTCGCTTACAAGCGTTATCTCGACTGGCGCGACGGCTCGCCGCGTCCGCACAAGGCGGATTTCTTGCTGGCGGAGGATCTGGCGCGGCGCAGCCGCCGCGGGATCTGGCAGGGGCGGTTCACGTTGCCCGAGGAATGGCGCGCGGCGCGGCGGGGGAAGGAAGGGAGATAGCCATGACCATGGATGACAAGGCTCCGCCGCTTTTGCTGAATCCCGAGAGCGCGCGTTTCGTCAGCACGCCGACCAACACGGGGCCGCCGACCGTTGTGGCGAGGGGCATGCGCGCGGCAAGGTTCAAGGTGATTGGCCTGCTCGATCCAAGGGATATGCAGTCTGGCCGGGAATATACGATCGCCGTCCTCCCGAAGCATCCAAAAGTCAAAAGGCCGCGGCGGGGGAAGGTGTAGCCATGAGCAAGAGCGTCATAACGGATGAGATAGTGGAGAAGGCTCGTAAAACGTGGAGTGACCACATCAATGAAACCAGAGAGCGCGGATTGTCGCATTTTCACATAGGCATGGCACAAAAAGCTGTTCTTGAAGCCGTCGCCCCGATGATCCTGGAGGAAGCGGCGAAGGCGGCGAATGTAGTTCAGCAGGACGATGCCGATAAAGGTCTAAGCGATTATGCTGATGGCTTTTCTGCCGGGATAAAAACCGCAGTCTCCAACATCCGCTCATTTAAGGAGCCCCGCCCATGACCCGACTGAGTGACGAACAAGAGGTAACGACCGCAGACATGCTTGAAATTGTCGCTTCGGGCGGCAATGGCAGTGATCTTGTTGACCTCTCGCCGCTGTTGCAAAAGGCCGCAAGGGAACTTCGCGAGAAGGACGCCCGCATCGCCAGGTTTCAGGCAATTACAGGAATGGTCATCAGCATCATTGACATGTCGCTGAAAAAGTCAGGGGCGCAGGGGGGCGGCATCGTCACCGTGGCAGAGAACGGAACGCTTGCCCTTACCCCCTTCAAGGCAGGGGAGTCTTTAACGGCTTCCCCCTTCACGTTTGGAGGGCGGGGGACTTATGCCGTCGTGCCTGACGGCCTCGCGGTCATCGGCGGGGGCGGCGGGGGCGGGGGTGGCATATCCCGATCCGCTTTATATGGCGGGGAAACGATAGAGACGAGAACGGGAACCTCCCGCCCGGCAGTCCCTACGACCGAGGGCGGTACGATGCCGCCAAAGACGTCCGCGCATTAAAGGAGCCCCGCCAATGACCCGACTGAGTGACGAAGCACTGAAGGCGCTGATCGACGGATGCGAGGGAGTGACGCCAGGGCCGTGGGAGGGCAGCGGAACTTTAGTAGGGATTTACATCGAAGGCCGCCGTGAGTGGACCCTCGTAGCAAAAACAGAAAAAGGACGCGAGTTCCCTTTGGAGTATCGACGCAATACCTCCCACATCGCCCGCTGCGACCCCGCCACCATTCGCGCCCTCGCATCCGAGGTGCTGGAAAGCCGTGAGGCCATGAAAGGCGCAGCAGTCGTCGCCAACTATTCCGGCTCGCTTCTGCGCGAGAAGCACGCCCGCATCTCCCAATTGAATGCAGAACTAGACGCAGCTTTAAGGGTGGGGAGTGTTGACGGTCTAGCTCGACAGGCCGCTGAAGCCCGCATCGCCGAGCTTGAAGCGGCGCTGGCGAAGGCCAAGGAAACCGCCGATGCGGAGTTCACGGCCAAGCTGCGCTATCGAGATGAACGCATGGCCGCAGAGGCCCGCATCGCCAAGCTAGAGGCGGCGCTGGCGAAAGCAATGGCAGGGCCAGGTTATGGTGGAATCGGGCGCGGGTGGTGACCCGTCAGCGCGCCGCACTCGGGAGGGAAGGATGATGGATCAACATGAATCGACCGCAGATGGCGAAAGCACGGCAAAATGGGCCATGCAAGAGCCGGGGTTCGTCGGAAGCGTAAGGCAGCTTACGCAGTGCGGCCGATGTGGAGAACCGCTGCCGCCCAAGAGGCATAGCGAACCTAGACGCTATCGCGACATCGGCAAACCGTCCATGCACGTCATCTGCGATGAATGTTACGATGATTTGCCGCCATGAAAACCATCCCGTCATCTTGCGCATCAGCCCAACCCGATGTGACGTGTGGGATTCCCATCATATTGCTTGGATGAGCAATATGATGGGAGGCTCCCCCAACGCAAAAAAGCCCGCCGGCGGTGAAGCCAGCGGGCGATAAGCAGCTATCCGGTTTTTGCGGACGGTTCCTGATGAACGGTTTACCGCTCGGGTCATTCACCCAGCCGGGCGGCGCGTCCCTCCCGTTTCTTGCCCGCTCGGGGCAACCGTCTTGGCCCGGTCATCCGTGCCGATGCCGCGCAATTCCATGCCGAGCAGCATCAGGATCGAGCAGGCCGCGTGGGCGAGATGCGGCAAGCCGCTCTCCTGGTCATTCCGCTCGCCCTTCATCCAGGCGAAGCAATGGCGCAGAATCGCCGCCATCCAGCGGCCATGGCGGCCGCCCTTCTCCCAGTTGCGGTCATCGTATTTCGCGGCGCCATAGGTGAAGACGGCCGCGACGCTTTCAATCGCGTCGGGCGGCAGGAGGTCCATGCGCAGCTTGTCGGCATCCTGCTTGATCCCGCCGGCCGATGGGTCGAAATTGTCCATTTTCATTCCTTCCAGCTGATCCAGTTTTCCTCCGCCGGGGCCGGGCCTTCATCGGCCCAGACCTGCCATTGCGAGGTGATGCCGTGGCGGGGATGCACGAAGAACAAAGGCTGCGAGGGGCGGCTCGGCGGGGCGCGCAGCGAAAGCCTCGCATATTCGTCCCAGCCCTTCAGGCTGTTGGCGACGATGGCGCGCGGCAGCCAGAGCATCTGGTGCCAATGGCCCATCAGCAGGATGTCGTAATCGCGGCCGATCGCCGCCATCTGCTTGCCGGTCTTGATCTCGCCGCGCATGATCGGGCCCATCGCGCCGATGATGCCGTCGCCGCCCTTGACGCCGAGCATGTCGCCATGCGTCTGGGCGAAGCGCAGGTTATAGACGCGCCAGTGCATGTCGTTTTCGGCGCGGAAATCGATGCGGATGCGGGAATCGCCCGCGAGCCTGCCGCGCAGGATCTCGTAGATCATGAAATCGGCGTTCTTCGCCGTGTAGCGCTTGAATTCGGGCTTGCGGGTCAGCCGGCCATGGTTGCCGCAGACCGCCGGCACATAAAGCCGCCCGAAGAAATCCGCCATGCGGGTCAGCGATGCGGCGAGCAGATCGGCGGCATGCAGCACCGAGGGCAGGATCTCCGCCTCATCCGTCGCCAGCAGTTCCGGGTGCAGTCCGCCCGAGACGAAATCGCCCATCAGCGCCACCACGGCGCCGGGATAAAGCCCCGGCCCATGGTCGCGGGCGATGGTGATGGCGCGCTCGACGACACGGTTTGCCCTGGCCCGCGCGATCTCCAGCGAATAGCCGTTGACGCCGTGCAATTCGGAGGGCTCGACCTTCTCGCCCATGTGCCAGTCGGCCCACAGCATCACCGGCGCCT
>VYLD01000218.1_pt1 | contig 34485 bp, 30 predicted proteins | sample 5114401 | NCBI WGS metagenome assembly VYLD01 (sample SAMN12291783, study PRJNA351875) | freshwater metagenome | isolation source: freshwater lake | place: USA: Michigan, Gull Lake | collected 2013-08-08 | reverse complement strand
GCCTCGACTTCGTGACGGTGTTGCCCGGGCATGGGCCTCCGGTCGGCCGCAGCACGTTGCTGGCGGTGCGCGACGCCCTCGCGCGGCTCGAGGGCGAGGTCGCGGCCCAGCAACGCGACGGCCGCTCGGAGGACGAGGTGGCGCGGCTGGTCGCTGAGGGCACAAGCGCTGCGCGTGACGGCGCGCCCTTCGCCAGCTTTGACGACGCCCTGATTCGTTCGATGGACCGGGCGCTGCGCGCTCGGAAACGCCTCGAGACCTCACAGGAGTGAACACGCCATGGCAAACCGGGTGAAGATCGCGCCGTCGATATTGTCCGCCGACTTCGGGCGGCTTCACGACGAGGTGCAGGCCATCGAGCGGGCCGGGGCCGATCTGGTGCACGTCGACGTGATGGACGGGCGGTTCGTGCCCACCATCACCATCGGGCCGTTGGTGGTCGAGGCCGTCAAGCGGGCGACCTCGCTGCCGCTCGACGTGCACCTGATGATCGTCGAGCCTGAGCGGTCTGTGGCCGACTTCATCAAGGCCGGAGCGTCGACGCTCACCGTGCACCAGGAAGTCAGCCCGCACCTGCACCGCACCCTGCAGCAGATTCGGGCCCTGGGCGCCAGGCCGTCGGTGGTGCTCAACCCTTCGACGCCGCTGTCTGCCATCGAAGAGGTGCTGACCGAGGTCGACCAGGTGCTGCTGATGAGCGTCAACCCGGGGTTCGGTGGCCAGTCGTTCATCGAGGCGACCGTCGACAAGGTGCGCAGGCTGCGTGGCCTGCTCGACGGCAGGGGCCTGCAGCACGTCGAGATCGAGGTCGACGGAGGCATCAACGAGCAGACCGCGAAGCGGGTGGTCGAGGCCGGGGCGAGCGTGCTGGTCGCGGGCAACGCGGTCTTCAAGACGAAGGACTACGCCCTCGCCATCGCGGCCCTGCGACCGTCGTGAGGTGACGGCGAAGACTCGAGGCGGCCAGAAGCCGGCGGCCGCTGAGCCTTCGTCAGTCCAGCGTCCATGCCCTTCACGTCCGTTCTGGTCGCCTGCAGCAGGGCCTCGACGGCTGGCGCTTGCAGCAGGTTGGCGACAAAAGGCCACGGCTTCGCGGTCGTGGCGGCAGCACCATCGAAGCGCCCTGCTCCTCACCGTCAGCATCTTCTGCACGATGGGGCCGGGCTGGCGGTCGGCCAGCGCTGCCGTGAGTCACGGCGGGCACCGAACTCGATGACGCGCGACGGAAGCGGTCGAGCAGCGAAGGGTTCCCTGCGGCCCGTTCGCCCCTGTGACACCCTCGAGGGCATGCCGACCCGCACCGAGCGCGATTCGTTTGGACCCATCGAGGTGCCCGCTGAGCGTCTGTGGGGGGCGCAGACGCAGCGCAGCCTGCAGTTCTTCGCCATCTCGTCAGAGGTCATGCCCGCGGCGGTGGTGAAGGGGCTGGCGCTGGTGAAGGCTGCGGCAGCGACGGTGAACCACGAGCTCTCGGGCCTCGATGCCCAGACGGCGCGCGCCATTCGCACCGCGGCCCTCGAGGTCGCTGCGGGCCGCCACGCGCCTGAGTTCCCGCTGGTGGTCTGGCAGACGGGCAGCGGCACCCAGACGAACATGAACGTCAACGAGGTGGTGGCCAACCGCGCGTCCGAGCTGCTGGGCGGCGTGCGGGGCGAAGGGCGCCGCGTTCACCCCAACGACGACGTCAACCGCTCGCAGTCGAGCAACGACGTCTTCCCGACGGCGATGAGCCTCGCCGCGCTCGAGGCCGTCCACCGACAGGTGCAACCGGGGCTCGAGGTGCTGCGCGCCGCGTTGCAAACGAAGGCGGTCGCCCTGCGGGACACGGTGACGCTGGGGCGCACGCACCTGCAAGACGCCACGCCCATCACCTTTGGCCAGGTGTTCTCTGGCTGGGTCTCCCAGCTCGAGCACGCGGCCCGGCACCTGGCCGCTACCGTGCCCCACCTCGAGGAGCTGGCCATCGGGGGCACCGCGGTCGGCACCGGGCTCAATGCTCCAGCGGGGTGGGCAGCGCAGATGTGCGCCGAGCTGGCCTCGTTGTCAGGCCTGTCGGTGAGGCCAGCCAAGAACCTCTTCGAGGCGCTCTCGGCCAACGACGCCCTCGTCGCGTGTCACGGGGCGCTCAACGGCCTCGCGGTGGTGCTCTTCAAGCTCGCCAGCGACGTTCGGCTGCTGGGCTCAGGCCCGAGGGGCGGCCTGGGCGAGCTGCGGCTGCCCGAGAATGAGCCCGGCTCGAGCATCATGCCGGGCAAGGTGAACCCCACCCAGGCCGAGATGCTGACCATGGTCTGTCTGCGGGTGATGGGGAACGACACCGCCGTGTCCTTCGCCGGCGCCTCGGGGCCGCTGCAGCTCAACGTCTATCGGCCGCTGCTCATCGACGCGTTCCTGCAGTCTGCCCGGCTGCTGGCCGACGGCATGACGTCGTTCGCGCGGCACTGCGTCGAGGGGCTCTGCGTCGACGAGGCGCGCGTGCGCCAGAACCTCGAGCGCTCGCTGATGCTGGTGACCGCGCTGACGCCCCACCTCGGCTACGACGCCGCCGCGCGAATCGCCAGGCACGCCCACCAGACAGGGACGAGCCTCAAAGACGCGGCGCTGGTGCTGAAGCTGGTGACCGCCGAGGACTTCGACGCCTGGGTTCGGCCCGAGGCGATGGTCGGTCGCTGACGCAGACCGCGGTCTCGACCCCTGGGAGTGCCCTCTCTCGACGCGCTTTTTTGAGGGGTCTCGACCCTCGGGAGTGCCTCTCCCGATGTGATATCGATGGTCTCGACCCTCGCAGCGTCTCTGCCGAAGTGATTCGCCGAGGTGACGACCCTCGGAGGCTGTCGATGGTCGGCCGACCTCGAGCGAGTCACTCGAGCAGGCCGTGCTTGACCAGCCAGGTGGCGATGAACCCCGCCACCCAGCCCTCGCGGCCTTCGAGCGACGCCCTCAGGTGCTCGAGCAGCACGTCCCAGGTGACCGGCTGCTCGCAGACGGCCAGCGCGCGCCGCACGTCGTCATGGGAGAAGAGGGCCAGCAGCTCTGGGTAGATGACCCACGGCTGTACGCTGCTGCGGCTGAAGGCCGTGCGCTGCACCACGCGGCTGCCCGAGATGGCTTCGGTGACGAAGTGGCCAAAGGCCTGCTCGAAGTCGAGGCGCAGCGGGTGGGGCGTCGCAGCCGGCTGCCAGGGCTGCGCGGCGAGCTGTCGCCAGGTGGCCTCGAGCTGACGCACCACAACCCTGAAGTCGTACCTCGCGCTGGCGCGCCGTCGCGCGGCCTGGCCCAGTCGCTCGCGCAGCACCTCGTCACGGACGAGGGTCTCGAGCACCTGCGTCAGCTCGGTCAGGTCGACCTCGATGCTCTGCCCGAGCACCAGGTGCAACGGGCGCTCGTAGAGCAGCGGCCCCAGCTCGCTCAGCGTCGACCAGTCCACCCCGCGGCGGGTGGTCACCCGGCGACCGACCTCGTCGTCGACCGTGTCCTGGTAGCCGTCGAAGTCGGACACCACCACCGGCAGCCCGGCGGCCATCGCTTCGATGACCGACTGGCCGAAGGTCTCTTGCACGTTGTCGACGGGGGACACGAAGACGTCAGCGGCTGACAGCAAAGGGCGCTTCTCGTCAGGCAAGAAGTCGACCTTGAAGGTGACGCGGTCTTCGACGCGCAGCACCTGGGCCCACAGCTGCAACATCTCTGGGGTCTGGGTGCCCTGACGGGCTCCGGCGAGCACCAGGTGCACGTCGAGGTGCCGCTCGTGCACCAGCGTGGCGAAGGCCTGCAGCAGGGGGAAGGCGTCGAGCTTGTCGAACTCGGTGAAGCGCGCGAGGGCCAGCAGCACCGTGCGGTCCGTCGGCAGGGACAGCAGGGCACGCGCTGCCTTCTTCGGCAGAGGGGTGAGCGCGTCGACGTCGACGCCGAGGGGCACGTGAGGCAGGTGCCAGCGCGGCAGCGGCGCCGTCATGCCCTTCGCGCGCGCCTGACGCTCGATCGCGTCGAAGCCGGCCTCGAGGCTGCGGCGCCCAGGGGTGCTCGAGCAGAAGATGGCGTCGGTCGTCGACGGTGACAGGAACGGCCAGCGCGCCAGGTCCTGGTGCACCCGCGGGTAGCTCAGCGAGTGAATCTGACCGGTGACGGGCGTGGCCTTCACGGCGTAGCGGTCGCGCAGCGCGACCAGATCGAACAGGCGCTCGCAGTGCGATGGCTGGTGCAGCACGTCGATGGCCGCGCGGCGCAGCAGGTTGGGCAGCTGCAGCACGTGGTGAATGACCAGGCGGCCGTCAGGACTTCCCCAGGGTGAGGCCAGTGCCTGCAGGGGCTCGATGTCGGCGTTCTCGGCGATGAGCAGAATCAGCTCGTCGAAGCTGCCGTGGCGGGCGAGGGCCTCGAGCAGCGCGGCGTTGGCGACGGTTCGGCCGACCAGCACCCCGTGCGCGTGAGTCCAGGTGCCGGGCACTGCGAGGGCCGCCAGTGAGCGCATGAGGACGTGTTAGCCAACCGATCCGTGGCGGTCGACCCTGTCGGGCAGCGCTTGTTCGGAAAGAACGTGCCGGCGCGCCGATGGTGTTCAAAGGTTCCATCGGTGGGACTCAACCCGAAGACGGTCTCGCAGGCCGTGTCGCCTGTGCCCTGGAGAGGTTCGTCGCCGAGGCGCGTTCGTGCGCTGGGCCTGCTGGTAGCGTGTGCGCTGGTGGCCTGTCGCGAAGATCGCGTGGCTGCGAAGAAGGCAGCGCCCGAAGCGACGCAGCCGGCGAAGGTGGTGGCCGCGGCCGCGACCGCGAGCGACGAGGCAGAGGCCGCTGAGCGAGCCAAAGAGACGAAGCGCCGCCCGCGGTCGATTGTGCTGGCGCACGCGCGAGAGCTGATTGCGTGGCGGGTCGCCGACGGCTTCATGACGCGCCCTGAGCTGCTTGAAGCGGCCTTCGAGGCGGCAGACCAACGGGAGTCGCTGCGCCCCACCCTCGACGCGATGGTCGACGAAGAGCTGCGCGCGCACCGGCAACGCGAAGCCGAGTGGGAGTCCCTGACCGAGCCCGACCGCCTCACGCGGGCCTTTGCCGCGCTCGAGAAGGCCGGGGTCATCGCCCGCGAGCGGTTCGCCGACTGTCGAACCTGCGGTCAAGCCGACATGAAGCAGCTGCGCGAAGAGCTGCTCGAGCAGGGCCGGCGCGCCGAGGGCTACGTGTTCTCGACGGAACAACAAGTCGACGGCGTGTCGCAGAGCGGTGAGCTGTGGCTCGAGTACGGCGCCTTTCGGGACGAGGCCGCAGCGCACCGGCGCATCGCTGACCAGGTGCGCGAGGCGCTGCGCGGTGCGGGGCTGAACGTGTCCGAGGCAGAGACCGACGCCGACGGGCCTGAGGAGCGCGGGATGTTGCTCACCGAGCTGACCTGGCAGCGGCGGCGCTTCACGCGGGCTCCGGCGCGCTGAGTTCGGTCAACCCCAACGCTGGGCGCGCCGCCGACCTCCCCTCACGATGCGCGGGAGGGGCCCAGAGAGCGTCGGTCGACGTCACGAGCGCAGCGAGTGCGCCCGTTTGAACCTCTCGAGCGCTTACTGATCGACGATGTTGAACTCGACGCGGCGGTTGTTCTCGCGGCCGACCGGCGTGTCGTTGGTGTCCGACGGCTTGTTTTGGCCGAACCCGATGGCTTTGAGCCGGCTCGCGGCGACGCCCTTCTTCACGAGGTACGCCTTCACCGCGTCGGCGCGATCCTGCGAGAGCTGCAGGTTCTGCTCGGGCACGCCTGAGTTGTCGGTGTGCCCCTCGATCTGCAGCAGCCTGATCTCTTCATGGCCCACCACGATGGCGCCGATCTGATCGAGCAGGGTGTTCGACTTCTTCGCCAGCGTGGCCTTGTTGGTCTCGAAGTACACCTTGTCCTTGATGACCAGGCGCTCGCGGGTGATCACCACCAGCTGCTTGACCTTCTCGGGGCAGCCCTGATTGGCCACGGGGCCAGCCTCATTGATGCAGTTGTCGACGCGGTCGTTCACGCCGTCCTGGTCGGTGTCGGGCCACGGGCAGCCCTTGTTGTCCTTCTCGCCGACCACGTCGACGCACGCATCGAGGCGATCGGGGGTGCCGTCGGCGTCCTTGTCGGTGTCGGGGCAGCCAGCGTTTTCCTTCGGGCCAGCCTGATCGACGCACTTGTCCGCGTTGTCGAGCACGCCGTCGTTGTCCTTGTCGCCCCACGGGCAGCCGTTGTTCTCGACCGGGCCCGCGACGTCGACGCACTTGTCGAGGCGGTCGACCACGGTGTCCTTGTCCTTGTCTTCGTCGGGGCAGCCGCCGTTCTCTTTCGGGCCGGCCTTCTCGGGGCACTTGTCGAGGCGGTCGACGACGGTGTCTTTGTCTTTGTCTTCGTCAGGGCAGCCCTTGGTCTCCTTCGGGCCGGCCTTGTCGGGGCACGCGTCGTCTTCGCCCACGATGCCGTCGTCGTCGTAGTCGGCCTCGGCAGGCACCGTGTCCGGGGCGCCGATGCTGATCGACAGGCCCGCGGTCAACAGCGTGTGCGGACCCATGAGACGGAAGGTGACGACAGGGCCCAGGTGCAGCGCCTCGACCAACGAAAACTCGTAGCCGGTGCCGACGTCGAAGCCGGGGCCGAGTTCGCCCTGGTTCCTGGCGAAGGCGTAGACGAAGTGGGCGTCGACGTACCAGCTGCCCAACAGGTTGCCGCGGTGGGTACTGCCCGGGTTGAAGAGGTAGCCCTTTTCGTCATTGAAGAGCCGCAGCCGAAAGCCGAGGCCCGCGCCGAAGGCCGCGCCGTTGTCGAGGTAGCCCTGGAAGTTGTTGACCGTCGAGAGGCCGAAGCCTTCGATCTGCGGCGCGAAGGGGCCGAGCGCGCTCTTGAGCAACGTGGTGTCGAACTTGATGACCGCGCCGGTGACCGCCACGCCCTTGTCGAGGCCGCTGCCGCCGCCCATGTCGAGGTGGATGTTGACCGGCGACTGCTCGGCCACCGCGGCAGCGCCCACCAGCAGCGTGACCAGCGTGACGACTCGAAAGTGCAAGCGCATCGAAAGAATCCCTCGAAGAAAACGGCCAACAGAAAGGGCGCGGACTTATGGCTTTGGTGGCAGGTGTCTACTGGTTTTTCTGACCCCCGCGAGGGGCTGACCTTCGGCGGGCGAGCGCGAGCAGCGCCAGGAGGGCCACGCCATCACCGGCCGAGCACCCGCACCGGGCCGGGTAGGTGGGAGGCACGTACCGAAGGAAGATGGGGTTCAAAGGCAGTTCGGCTCCTGCGTCCGGGGTCGTGCTCCCTGGTCCCGCGTCCGTCGAGCCTGCGTCGGTCGAGTCTGCGTTGGGTCGTCCTGCGTCGGGTTGTCCTGCGTCGGGTCGGCCAGCGTCCAGCGAGACGGAGCCCGCGTCCGCGAGGGGGACTCCGGCGTCTTCAGCGAGGCACTCAGAGACATTGAGGGCGCGGGCGCTGGTGCAGCTCGCCGGTGAAGCGCACGACGGGTCTGGCAGGGCAGGCGGCCTCGAGCCGGTGCCGACGTCGGACAGACGGGGGTAGGCCGGTCGCAGCACGCGCCAGTGCTGGGGCGAGGGAGGAAACTCCAACCACCCGAAGACGCGTTCCTGGTATGGCGCTGAGCCGCAACTGCCAGGCCTGCACACGCCGCGGGTGGTCGAAAACGACGGGTTGTTGGGGTTGTTGACCGTCGACAGCCCATTGTAGGCCCACGCGGCGCTGTACCAGTGCTCGACGATGCGCGGCTGGTTGTCGCCGATGCACTCGGTGATGCGCCACTTGTCGGTGAGAATCTGCATGCCGGTCTGCAGGTTGTAGAGGGGCTCGGCGGCCACCCGGCTGCGGTCGTAGGCTGGCGGCGCGTCGAAGGTGCGCATGCCGCTGGTGACCTGACCCACGCCATACCCGCAGTCCCGGGCGATGATGGTCTGGGCCGCCCTGCCCACCTGATCTGCAGGCGCGGTGGGCCGACAGAAGTGGTTCCAGCTGCTCTCTTGCATCGAGATGGCCTTGATCAGCTCGCAGGGGAAGCGGGCCACGCTCGAGGTGGGCGGGGTGGGGCGGTTGCAGCCCTGGCCCAGGTTCGACACCGTGGGCGCGTTGGTCCACGCGGCGGGTCCCTTCGAGACGGTGTCGAAGATCAGCTGCCACTCGGCGAGGGTGGGGTTGGTCCCGGGGGCAGCCTCCACGGCGCAGCTCATCGAGTTGTTGCGGCTGGAGAGCGTGTACGACGGGCAGAACTGGGCGGCGGCCGTGCCCGAGAGCGCCAGGCACAGGGTCACCATCAGCCGCTTCATCGCGCCAGCCCCGCGACATCGATGACGGCGTTGGGCGCCATGGCGAGCGCGACCAGGCTGCCGTCGACTTCACGCACCACGAAGGCCGCCGGGAGCGCTCCCGGCACCTCGTGCAAGCCCACGATGAAGCCCTCGCTGACCAGACGCACGCGCTCGAAGCCTTCACCGTGTGGCCCGAGCACCAGCGCTCCACCGTTCACCAGGTGAAGCCCGGCGCCGGCCGTGGGCATGAAGGCGAGCCCCCGTGGCAGCAGCGTCGGCAGCAGCGCGACGGTCTCTCCTTCGGCGACCCGCTGCGTCTGGGCCGTGAGCAGGTCGACCTGCTCGATGAACCATCGCTCGACACCCACCTCGGCGATGGTGAAGGCCACGCTGTGCCTTCTGGCGTCGACCACGAAGTCGTGCGCCAGCGGCGGCAGGCGGGCCTTGACGGTGCGCACGGCGAGCGAGTCGACGTGCACCGCCACCAGCGCCGCGCCCTCGGGTCCAGCGAGGTAGAGCACCAGCTCTCGGCCAAAGACGCCGCACAGGTGTGTCCAGAAGCCCTTCGTCGAGAACACCGGCCGCAGTCGCCCCGAGGCCACGTCGACCTCGGTGACGGTGAGCTGGTCGACGCGCAGCAGGCCTTCAGGTGGCGAAGGCCCCGCTTCACCGCGCTCGACGAACAAGCGGTTCCCCATCAGCACGGGCTTCGAGGCCAGCACCACCTGGCTCGCCAGCCGGCGCGGGGCCGCTGACGGGCTGACCAGCGTCAGGGTCGAGGCGAACGACAGATCGCGCGCGCGCTGCTCGACCGAGACGATGGCCACCGCGTGGGTGCCAGGCAGCACCACCCCGGCGAAGGACTCGTCGTTGGCCACCGTGAGCCGCGCGAAGGGCTCGGCGAGGGTGACCGCGCCCAGCGGCTGCCAGCGCACCTCGAGGGTCTGCGAGTCGACCGCCCTCGACAGCGTCGCGAGCTCGGGGACACCGCTGATCAACACCGTCAGCACCGCGAGTGGGATCATGTGCGATCGCCTACCTCGAACCACTGGTGCGCGTCACGGCCCCGCGAGGCGAGGGTCGATTCAGGGTACCATCACAGGTTCATGGCCACGCTCCCGAAGAAGCTCGACAAGACCCCCGAAGCGCTCGCCCAGCGGCTGCTCGAGGACCCCAACACCGCGAAGATCGCCGAGAAGCTGAAGATGCCGCTGCAGGAATACCTGGCGCTCGTCGTTCACTACACGCTCAACCCGAACGAGCAGCCGATGTTGAACATCGTCAAGGACGAGGACCTGATCAAACACGGGCACACGCCACCGACCGCCGACGCCATCAACGCGTACATGGAAGAGACCGTCGCGGTCGCCGAGGCCGCCACGGGCAGTGGGTTCACCGACGCGAAGAAGGTGCCGGTGTCGATGTCGAACCTCGAGCCCGTGGGGTTCGACGCGACCGTCGACCCCGCCCTCGCAGAGGAGCTCAAGAAGGCCGTGCTCAAGGGCCGCGGTGGCAAGCGGTAGCAACTTGCGCCCGTGATTCTTCGAAGATGAGAACGTCAGCCGGGTTGTCAAAACGGCGCGAAACCAAAAAAACCGAAGTTCGAAGAGGCTCTCTCCCATGGCGTTCATCGGCAAGTTGGTCAAAGGCATCGGCAAGGCGGTCAGCAGCGTCGTCAACGTGGTCAAGAAGGTGTGGAACAACCCGCTCTTCAAGCTGGCCCTCAACGTCGGGATGATGTTCATCCCCGGAGGCGCGGTGCTGAAGGGCCTGAGCATGCTGGGCAAGCTCGGGCAGATTGGTCAGTCGGTGGCCAGCTTCGCCGGGTTCGCGCAGAAGTTCCTCGGGCCGGTGCAGAACCTGCTGTCGAGCGGCCCCTTGAAGATGCTCTCGGGCTTTCTGGGCAATGCCGGCGGCACCGGCGATCTGCTCTCGATGGCCACCAGCCTCTTCAAGTCCCAGGCGTCGCAACCTCAGCCGCCGCCCGTCGATGACACGGCGCAGATGGCGCAGTTCAACGTGCAGCAGATGTTCGCCTTCACCCAGGCCAACTTCCTGCGCAACTCGCTGCTGCAGGAGTCTTGAGAGGGACGTTCCGGCGACCTGAGCGCTCTCTTCGAACGGGCTGTCCTTCGCCCCGCATCATCAGACGCCCTCTCAAGGCCGCTTTCCCGAGACGCTTCGGGGGGGGGCCGCCCCTGGGCTCTTCGGCTCGCTCCCGTTCGCTGTGGCGAAAGCGTCACGTGTTCAAAGCGCGCGGCCGTGGCTATAGAGCGGCCTCTTCTTGCGCCCGGCCGGGCCGCACTTCCTCGAGCCCCACACCATGCGACGACTCCTCCTGGTCCTCCTCTCGCTCAGCGCGGGTGGGGCGCTGCTTCTCTCATGTGGCGGTGGGGCGGTGTGTGGCAATGGCAAGGTCGAGACCGGCGAGACCTGTGACGACGGCAACAAGGCTGACCGTGATGGCTGCACCTCGTCGTGCCAGCTGGTGTGTGGCAACGGCCAGGTCGATGAAGGCGAGCAGTGTGACGACGGCAACGCCACCACCGGTGATGGCTGTGAGAGCGACTGCACCACCACGCCCCTGACGGGCCTGTGCGGGAATGGCACCGTCGACACCGGTGAGGCCTGCGATGACGGCAACCGGGTGCCCGCTGATGGCTGCGAGAACACCTGCCGCCGTACGCTGCGGTGTGGTGATGGGGTGACGGTCGCTCCCGAGCAATGCGACGACGGCAACACCCTGGTTGGCGATGGCTGCGAGAACGACTGTACCCGTACCCCCGCCCGCTGTGGCAACGGCCGCGTGGAGAACACCGAGCAGTGCGATGACGCCAACCAGGTCGCCGGCGATGGGTGCGAGAACGACTGCAGCACCACCGTCGCGGCCCGCTGTGGCGATGGCATCGTCAATGGCGCCGAGCAGTGCGACGACGGCAACCCCACCGCCGGTGATGGCTGTGAGCCCACCTGCACCCTGACCCGCGGGCCGAGCTGCGGGAACACGACCGTCGACGCCAACGAGCAGTGCGACGACGGCAACATGACGCCCAACGACGGCTGCGAGAACAACTGCGCGCTGACCCCCGCCGCCACCTGCGGCAACGCCACCCTCGACGCGGCCGAGCAGTGCGACGACGGCAACCGGGTCTCGGGCGACGGCTGCGACAGCAACTGTGCGTTCACGGTGTTCGGCGCGGTGCGCGGTTGCCCGGGGCTGAGCCTCACGCCCCCGGCTTCGGGCACGTGCACGGTGACGCCTGGGAACAGCAGCGTGGTGGTGACGGGCGTGGTGCTGGGCGACGGCGTGACGTACCTCGGCGGGCAGGTGGCCTGGGACGCGACGGGCACCATCACCTGCGCCGGCTGCGCGTGTCCGTCTCCTGGCGCCACCCAGCTGGTCTGCCCGCGCGGCGTGGTGAGCCCCGGCCTGGTCAACGCGCACGACCACATCAGCTTTCAGGGCAACCCGGCCACGGCCACCGACGAGCGCTACGAGCACCGGCACGACTGGCGCCTCGGGCAGGACGGCCACACCCGCGTCAACAACGGCGGCAACGCCACCAACGCGCAGATTCGCTGGGGTGAGCTGCGGCAGCTGATCTCAGGCACCACCGCGATCGCCGGCGCCACCTACACCACCAACGGCAACTCGGGCCTGTTGCGAAACCTCGACACCTCGGCGGCGGGCCAGCTGGGGCTCAACGCGGGCGCGGTCGACACCGACACGTTCCCCTTGAGTGACACCAACGGCCTCGAGCTGACGATGGGGTGTGGCTACGCGAGAATTCCCACGGCCGCGAGCCTGCCCGCCACCTCGGCGTACCTGCCGCACATCGCCGAAGGCATCGAGGCGTCGGCGCAGAACGAGTTCGTCTGTCTCTCGCAGGCCAACGGCGTCGGCATTCTGGGCAGCCGCACCGCCATCGTGCACGGCGTGGGCGTCAAGGCCGCCGACGTGTCGCTCATCGCGCAGACCGGCACCTCGCTGGTCTGGTCGCCCCGCTCGAACGTCTCGCTCTACGGCGACACCGCCAGCATTCCGCTCTACGCGCGCAATGGGGTGAACATCGCCCTGGGCACCGACTGGACCATCTCGGGCTCGATGAACCTGCTGCGCGAGCTGAAGTGCGCCGACTCGCTCAACCGCGAGCGCTTCAACCGCGCGTTGAGCGACGAGCAGCTCTGGCGATCGGTGACGGTGAACGGCGCCGAGGCGACCGCGCTGGGCAGCAAGCTGGGCCGCCTCGCCGCCACCCGCGTCGCCGACGTGGCCATCTTCCGTCGGCGCGGCACCACCACCCACCGCAGCGTGGTCGAGGCCGAGCCCGATGACGTGGTGCTGGTGGTGCGTGCGGGCAAGGTGCTCTTCGGCGACAAGGTGCTGACGTCGGCCTTCGACACGTCGAATGGCTGCGAAGACCTCGACGTGTGCGGCGCGATGAAGCAGGTGTGCCTCACCGGAGAGCTGCCCGCGCTGCCGCCGCCAGCCACCGAGGCCGCCAACACGTACGCCTCGCTGGCCCGCGCCAACGCCAGCACGTACCGGTTGTTCTATTGCGGCACGCCGATGAACGAGCCCAGCTGCGTGCCCCAGCGCCCGGCCCGCAACGTGAGGAACGGGTCGACGACCTTCACGTCCCCGGCGGCGACGGGTGATGCAGACGGCGACGGCATTCTCGAGGCGGTCGACAACTGCCCGCGGGTCTTCAACCCGGCGCGCCCGATGGACAACATGGTCCAGGCTGACGCCGACCGAGATGGCTCGGGAGACCCCTGCGACCTCTGCCCGCTCGACGCCAACACGGTGGTGTGTCGCATGTTCAACCCGAACGATCGGGACGGCGACGGGGCTGCCAACGCCACCGACAACTGCCCCGCAGACGCCAACGCCAACCAGCTCGACTCGGACAGCGACGGCAAAGGCGATGTCTGTGACCCCTGCCCGATGTCGGCCAACCCGGGTGCCTCGCAGTGCCTGGCCACCATCTACGCCATCAAGGCGCCGAGCAGCCCGCTCGTCGGGCAGCGGGTGGCGCTGGGCGACGTGTTGGTGACGGGGGCCAACGCCAACGGCTTCTTCCTGCAGGTCGACCCGCCGACCGCCGGGCGCGATTTCTCCGGCTTGTACGCGTTCGCGCCGAACTCAGGCCTGACCCAGGGCGATCGCGTCGACATTCCCATCGCGCTGGTGTCGAACTACTTCGGGCAGGTCCAGCTGCAGAACACCCCGGCGGCGGGTGACGGCGGCATCGTCATTCGGTCGTCGGGCAACCCGGTGCCGGCGCCGGTGCTGGTCGACGCGGCCGAGCTGGCCAGCAACGATGGTGGCCTCGCCACGCGGCTCGAAGGGGTGCTGGTGCGGGTCGAGAACGTCAGCGTGGTGTCCATCAGCCCTGACGCGGGCGCTGGCGATCGCGCGCCGTTCAACGAGTTCGTGGTGACGGGCGGCCTGCGGGTGAACGACTTCTTCTTCGTGCCGACGCCGTTCCCCTCGGTGGGTCAGACCTTCTCGTCGATCACCGGCGTGCTGAACTTCCGCAACAGCAACTTCAAGATCGAGCCGCGCGCGGTGACGGACTACGGCTTCGGGCCCTCGACGGTGACGGCCCTCGAGCCTGCGACGGCCTTCATTCGAGAGGGCTCGTCGACGGTGATCGGCGGGCCTGTGCGAGTGCGCTTGTCGAACACCGAGTCGAGCGAGGTCCCGGTGACGGTGACGGCCTCGAGCGGTCTGGTGCAGGTCGGCGATGGCGGGCTGATCATCGTGGCCGCGAACCAGGTGCTGGCCGACGTGCCGCTCTTTGCGCCCGGGCCTGTGGTGGCAGACGCCGGTTCGCTGCCGCAAGACGGTGGGCCGGGCGGCGATGGCGGCGTGGACCCTGACGCGGGGTTCCCGACCGACGCCGGAGCGGACGCCGACGGTGGCTTCTCGACGCTCGATGCCGGAGACCCCGATGCCGGGCTCTTCCCCGACGCTGGCGTGGGTCCTGGCGATGCCGGGCCGGTCTCGCCTCGCTTCGTGACGTTGACGGCGACCAAAGGCGCTTCGTCGGCGACCGCTCTTTTGCGGGTGCTGGGCCCCACCGAGACGGGCACCCTGACGGGCCTCACTCCGGCGACGGCGTCGGCGGCGGTTGGCGGGCGGGTGACCTTCACGGTCGTCTTCGACGTTCCCGTGCTGCAGGCCACCAACGTGCTGGTCACGGTGATGCCGGGCTCGCTGGCGACGGCGCCCACCATGGTCACGGTGCCTGCCGACGCGACCCGGGCCAGCTTCGACGTGACGGCGGGCGCGGTGGTGGGCACGGGCAGCGTGTCGGTGAACGTGGCGGGTGGGCCGGTCTTCAGCGCGCCGCTCGCGGTGGTCGCCGCGCCGACCAGGCGAAACGGCGCCGCGCGGGCCGGTGGGCGCCTTCGACGAGTTCATCGAGCTGTACAACCCCACTGGCGTGGCCGTCGACCTCGATGGCTGGCGGGTCGAGACCAAGTCTGCCGCGGGCGGCACGTGGACCGTGCGGGTCACCTTCCCCGGGAACACCTCGTTGCCCCCACGGCGGTACCTGCTGCTCGGGAACAGCGCGCCCAACGGGTACACCACGCCGATGAGCGGGCCGACGCCCGACTTCACCTGGAACGGCACCACCGGCCTGGGCGACAGCGTCAACGTGCGGCTGGTGCGCACGGTCGCTCAGATGGTCGAGGTGGTGGACGCGGTGGGCCTTGGGCCGACCGCCGACGCCGCCGAGGGCCTCGGGCAGATGGGCGGCGGGCCGGCGCCCGCCCACCCGGGCACGATGCAGGCCTCGGCGTCGATCGAGCGCAAGGCCAACCCGGCGTCGACGGCGGCGTCGATGGCCACCGGTGGCGCTGATGCGCTGCTGGGTAACGGCACCGACCGCGATCTCAACGCCAGCGACTTCGTGCTCAGAACGACGCGAGAGCCCCAGAACCTGGCGTCGGGGGTCTCAGAGCCCTGAAGGGGCATTCGTGCGGGCGGGTTCGACGGTCGCCTCGAGCCCGTGCCGGGTCATCGTGATGTCCGACCGCGGTCTGCTGCGAAGCCGGTCATGGGCGGTGTGGGTCTTTGGAGAACGCCTCAGCTCTTCACCACCCCCGTCAGCAGCAGGGTGTTCATCGACTGCACCAGGGGCTGGTACGAGAGGGTTTCGCGGAACAGGTTGTGCTGCACCACCAGCCCGATGTTGCTGAAGATGATGGCGTTGGCGAGGGTGATCGGGTCGACGTCGGTGCGGAATTCCTTCGTCTTGGTCTGGCCGTATTTGATGATGTTGGCGATGGCCATCACATACACCTGCAGCGCATCACGCAGGGCTGAGGCCACGTCTTCCGAGTTCTCGGCGGCCTCGGCGCCCACCATGCCGAAGAAGATGCCGTGCTCGCGGTTGTCTTGCAGAAAGCGTGCGGTGTGCTCGACGAAGTTCTTCAGCTGCTGGGTCGCCGTCCACTTCGAGGCCTGATTGAGCATGGGCTCGAAGCTGACCACGAAGCGCTGGTGCAGCTCTTCGATGGCCGCGAGCAGCAGGTCTTCCTTGGTGGGGAAGTGCCAGTAGAGCGCGCCGGGGGTCATGCGAATGGCCCGGGCCAGCTCAGCCATGGTGGTCGCCAGAATGCCGCGCCTCGCGAACAGGGTGATGGCCGAGTTGAGAATGTCCTGGCGGGTCTTGACGGCCCGGTCCTGCTTGATGGCTCGTTTGGCGGGTTCGCGCTTCATGGGGCCGCAGACGATAAACCTTCTCTGCTCAATGTCAGCGTCTTCATTGGCGCGTCAGTCGACGGGGAAGACCCAGCCCAGGGTGAGCGCGCCTGCCCACCGCGTCGCGCCGACCAGGCCGTACTCACCGGACACACCCAGCGAGAGGGAGCGGTCGAGGCGAACCTCGAGGCCCGCGCGCGCTGACAGCCCGAAGGTCGCCGCCCAGGCCGAACCTCACGTCCTACATCGAGAGGGCGCGCGGGCTGAGCCTGGCAGTGGCGCCGGCGGAGTCGACGTCTGCGTCGAGGGCCCCGCTGCCGAACGGGGCGACTTTCCTTCACCCCGGAACGGCGGGTGAGCGACGAGCTGCGCGCGGCGAGGGTGTCAGGGCGCCAGCGTCAGCCCATCGAGCGCCGCGAGGAGCGCTTGCACCTGGGCCGCAGAGAGCTTGCCGGTCGCCTTGAAGACCACCTCGCCGCCGGGGGCGAAGAGCATGACGGTCGAGGTCTTCGAGGGCAGGCTCCACGGGGGCTGGGTGAGGGCGCCCTTGAAGTCGAGGTAGATGGTCACGTTGTTCTTCGTTTCCGAGTCCTTCACCGCGGCCAGCGCGAAGTTCTTGGCCGGGAACCAGTCGAAGGCCGCCACGTTGGCGATGGGGGCCACCGTCACGGCCGTGCCCACCTGCCGTTGTTTCAGGTGCAGGGTGAGGGCGTCCTTCACGTGCTGGTTCAGCGGCGTGGAGTCGCGATCTTCATAGAAGACCACGGTGGGCTTGTGCCAGAGGGTGCTCAGGCGCATCGTCACGCCACTTGAAGTCTCAACGGTTGCATCCATCGAGACACCTCCATCTTCCCCGCGGGAATGGCCGACCGTCGCAAACAGCGCCGCCGCGACCAACAGGTTTCTGCGTGCCATCCCAACCATGGACAGAACCTCTACAAGCCCTGTACAAACCCTGGAACCGCTACAGCCTCTCGGCATCGAAGGACCGCCCCGAGGAGCTTTGGACATGACGAGTATCGCATCATCGACAGCCCCCGTGGGTGCACCTGGTGTTTCCACCCTGCGGCCGGTGGTGCCCGAGGCCGGTGCCTCTGCGAGGTTGGCGGCTTTTCCGGCCGAGCTCGAGCGCCACCTCGCCTCGCTGCTGATGCTCCCCGATGAAGCGACGATGGACCCCCGCTGGACGCGGGCGGTGGTCGAGCTGCGGGCCTACACGTTGCGGCCGGCCAAGCGGGTGCGCCCGACGCTGGTGGTGGTGGGCTGGTCGATGGCCTCGGGCGCGCTGGAGCAGGGCATTCCCGACGGGGTGCGCGACTTCGCCGCCGGGCTCGAGCTGCTGCACACCTTCATGTTGATTCACGACGACGTGGCCGACCGTGCGCCGACGCGGCGTGGTGGGCCGTCGTTGCATCGGGTGTTGTCTCCGTCGCGCGCAGGGGAAGACCTGGCGGTGGTGCTCGGCGATCACGCCTACGCGCGGGCCGTCGAGGTGATGCTGGGGGCCGAGGTGAGCGGCGCCGCCGAGGCCACCCGCTACCTGATGGCCGTCTGTCGACACACCGCCGTCGGTCAGTACCTCGACCTCGATCTCGCCCGCACGCCGCTCGACGAGGTGAACCTGTTTCAGACCCTCAAGGTGGCCACCCTGAAGACGGCCCGCTACGGCTTCGTGGCGCCGCTGGTCGCCGGGGCGATGCTCGGCGGAGCACGAGGTGCACTGATCGAGCAGCTCGAGCGCGTGGGTCGGCTGCTGGGCCTGGCGTTTCAGCTGCGCGATGATCTGCTCGGTCTGTTCGGAGACCCGAAGGTCGCCGGCAAAGACGGCGGCGGAGATTTTCTGGAAGGCAAGCGCACGTTCCCGGTGGTGGCCGCGTGGACCCGCGCCGACGCGGCCGGTCGGGCGAGGCTCGAGGCGCTGTGGCATCACGAGCCCCGCAGCGTCGACCAGGTCGAGCAGGCTCGGGCCGAGATCGAGCGCTTCGGCGGTCGCGCCGCGACCGAGCGGCTCATCGAGCGGCTGACGCGCAGCGCCCGAAAGTCGCTCGAGCAGCTGCCTTCAGGTGGCGGCGCGCGTGGGGTGCTCGACGCGCTGATGGCCCGCCTGGCCGGGAGGCGCTCATGAGCCGCGCCATCGTCATCGGGGCCGGCGTGGGCGGGCTCACCGCCGCGATGAAGCTGGCGCACCAGGGCTGGCAGGTCGACCTCTACGAGAAGCTGAACGTGCCCGGCGGTCGCTGCGGCCGGGTCGAGGCCCAGGGTTTCACGTGGGACCTAGGGCCCACCATCATGCTGATGCCCTTCATCTTCGAAGAGGCCTTCGCGTCGGTGGGCAAGCGGCTGTCGGACTCCCTGACGCTGGTGCGCTGCGACCCCAACTACCGGGTCACCTTTCGCGACGACTCGACCATCACGCTCACCAGCGAGCTGACCCGCATGCGCGATGAGCTCGAGCGCCTCGAGCCGGGCAGCTTCGAGCCGTACCTGAAGTTCCTCGCGAAGGGCCGCGATCGCCACGACACCTCGCTCGAGCTCTTCGTCAAGAAGCACTTCGATTCCCTGGCCTCGTTCCTGACCCCCTCGAACCTGCCGCACATCTTCCGCATCGGCGCGCACCGCACGCTCTTCGGCCAGGTCTCGAAGTCCTTCCAGGACCAGCGGCTGCGCCAGACCATGTCGTTCCAGACGATGTACCTGGGGGTCTCGCCCTTCGAAGCGCCGGCGGTCTTCTCGCTGTTGCCCTACACCGAGCTGGCGGTGGGCATCTGGTACCCCATGGGCGGCATGGGCGCGATCCCCCGCGCGCTCGAGAAGGTGTGCACCGAGCTGGGCGTGGCGGTGCACTACCAGCGCGAGGTCACCCGCATCGTCATCGAGGGCGGGCAGGCGAAGGGCGTGCAGTTCGCTGACGGCTCCATCGAGCGGGCCGACGTGGTGGTCTGCAACGCCGACTACCCCTGGGCCTACAAGCACCTCATCGACCCGAAGGTGTCGTCGCACCCCGAGCTCGAGAAGAAGCGGTACACCTCGTCGGGCTACATGCTCTACCTGGGCGTGAAGCGGCGCTACGACGAGCTGCTGCACCACAACGTCTACTTCGGTCGCGACTTCGAGGGCAGCTTCAGGGACATCTTCACCACCCTGCAGATCCCCGAAGACCCCAGCTTCTATGTCAACGCGCCCGCGCACACGGACCCGTCGATGGCGCCTGAAGGCAAAGACGCGCTGTACGTGCTGGTGCCGGTGCCGCACACCGCGAAGCACCTCGACTGGGCCATCGAAGGGCCGAAGCTGCGCGCGAAGATCTTCGCCCGGCTGGCCGAGCGGGGCATGACCGACCTCGAACGCGACGTCGAGGTCGAGCGGGTCATCACGCCCGATGACTGGGCCCGCGAGCTGAACCTCGAGCGCGGCGCGAACTTCGGCCTGGCGCAGAACATGTTTCAGATCGGCCCCTTTCGCCCCAAGGTGTGGGACGAGCGGGTGCGTGACCTCTTCTTCTGCGGCGCCTCGGTTCAGCCCGGCACCGGCGTGCCCACGGTGATGATCTCGGCCGACCTGTGCGTGAAGTCCATCGGCGAGCGGGCGACGGTGAAGCCTTCGTCGCGCGGTGCCTCCAGGGGCACGGTGGGCGAGCCTCAGGGAGCGCCGCGGGCTGCGGCGAGGGCGCTCGAGGTTCCATGAACGCGCGAGGCACGACGCTTGCGACGGTGGCGGCCCCCCAGGGCCTGGTGCGCGAGGGGTACCAGCGCTCGCGTGAGGTCACCCGGCGCCACGCGAAGTCGTTCTTCTTCTCGAGCGTGATGTTGTTCGGCCAGCGTCGTCAGGCGGCCTTCGCGCTGTACGCGTTCTGCCGAAGGCTCGACGACCTGGTCGACGGAGAGAACCGCGGCGACGGCAGCGTCTCGGCGCCCGATGATCCCGCGCAGCTGTCGGCGCGGCTCGCGCTGGCCAGGGAAGCGGTGACCGCGCAGTTCGACGGCTCGGCTTCAGGGCCTGGGCTGCAACAGCTGCCGTGGCCCGAGGCAGAGCTGGCGGCGTTCAGAGACACCGTCGTGCGCTATCGCCTGTCGTCACGGCCGTTCCTCGAGCTGATCGACGGCATGCAGATGGACCTGACCCGGTCGCGCTACGACACCTTCGAGGAGCTGCACCAGTACTGCTACCGGGTGGCGGGCGTGGTGGGCGAGATGATGACGCCGGTGCTGGGCCACGCCGATGATCGCTGCCTGCCGTACGCCGGTGAACTGGGCGTCGCCATGCAGCTCACCAACATCTTGCGCGACGTCAAAGAGGACCTGCGGCGCGGCCGCCTCTACCTGCCGCGGGTCGAGCTCGAGGCCTTCGGGGTCGACGTCGCGGCGCTCGAGGCGCGGGCGGCGGGGCAGGCCTTCACCGACGCGCAGGCGCAGGCCTGGGCAGCCTTCATGCGGTTTCAGATCGCCCGTGCGCGCGCGCTGTATCGGCGGTCGCTGCTGGGGGTGCCCGACCTGCGCGGCTTCGGCAGCCAGCGGGTGGTGCGCCTCATGTCGGCGGTGTACGGCGGCATTCTCGAGGCCATCGAAGCGCGGGGCTACGACGTCTTCTCCTCGCGCGCGCACGTGCCCCTGGCGGGCAAGCTGGCGCGGGCGGTGGTGGTGCTGCTGCGACCTCCGACGAGCGGTGTGCCCGACCAGCCCGTCGAATTGCCGGTCCTGGTCGACTTCGTGGGCCCGTCCCGACAGGCGAGGGTGTTGCCGACGGTCGGCGTCGAGCACGCGCGGGGGCCGGCATGAGCCGCGTGGTGTTGCCCTCGAAAAGCGGCGCGTACCGTTGGTACTACGCCGACGTCACCGCCGGTGAGGTGACGGCGGTCTTCATCTTCATGGTGGGCAGCATCTTCTCGCCCCGCTACGCCTCGTCGTTGAAGAAGGGCGGTCTGCCTCGGGAACACGCCGCGGTGAACTTCGCGCTCTACGAGCAGGGCGTGCGCTCGGCGTGGGTGCTGACCGAGTACCAGCAGGTGGCTGTGGAAGACGAAGGCCGCACGCTGCGCATCGGCGCGTCGCGCCTGTCGTACGACGACGCGGGCACCCTGACGATGCTCGTCAAGGACAAGACGACGCCGTGGGGCACGCCCACCGAGGCTCGGCTCACCCTCACCGCCGAGGCGCCGCCAGGGCCCACGCTGCACCTGGTCGAGGGCCTGTCGCACGTCTGGCAGCCGGTGATGGCGCGCGCCCAGGCCCACCTCGTCGTGCCCAGCCACGAGGTCGACGCGCGCGGCGACGGGTACCACGACACCAACGGGGGCGACGTGCCGCTGGGGACCGATTTGTCCGGCTGGGACTGGACGAGGCGCCACGGCCCGCGCAGCACCGGCATCACCTACCACTCGTGGGGCCAGGCGCAGGCGCTCGAGGTGACCGCCACCGCCGAGGCCGTGTCGGTGCTCGAGGCCCAGGCCGCAGCTGGCCCGACCCGGCGGTCGGGGTGGGGCTTGCGGGTGCCCGAGTCGCTCGGCGTGGGCAACCCTCCGGTGCTGCTCGAGTCGTCGCCCTTCTATGCGCGCCTCGAGGCCGACTGCGACGGCGTGCATGCGTTGGGCGAGGTGGCCGACTTCGCGCGCTTCCACCGCCCGCAGGTGCGGTGGATGGCGAACTTCCGCACCCGGTACCAGAAGGCGGGGGGCGCATGAGCGTGCTGGTGACCGTGTGGGCGGTGCTGACGTCCATCTTCACGGGTGGAGCGCTGTTCCGCTTCGCGCGGGCCCCGAAGGTCGAGGCGCCCATTCGCACCCGGCGCCGGCCGCACGTGGTGTTGATTCGGCCGGTGGACGCCCCCACCGCGCTCGAGCTGGCCAACCTGGCGACGCCCATCGACTACCCGGGTCAGCTCACCCACGTGGTGGTGTCGCCGTTCCGGCCCCGCCTGGAGTCGGCCAACGTGCGCTGGCTCGCGTCGGACCCGCTCTCGAAGAACCGCAAGGTGGGCCACATCGCCTACGCCCTGGCCACCATGCGCCTCGAGGCCCAGCACGCCGTCGAACAGCAGACGGGCGCCGCGGGCGATGACGAGCTCGAGCCGATGACCGCGACCACCGACCAGGTGGTGCTGTGCGTCGACGCCGACGTGCGGGTGGACGCGGCGCTGATCACCGCCCTGGTCGACGAGCTGCGTGATGGAGCGGCCCTGGCGTCGGCGGCTCCGAGGCCCGAGGTGCTGGCGACCACGCCCGGCCGATGTGTTCGCGGCCTGTTGGTGCAGTCGCACCACGCCTTCGAGGTGCTCGACATCATGAGCACCTCGGGAGCGCGCGCGGTGTGCGGCAAGGCCATCGCGTTGTCCCCGGTGGCGCTCGACGAGCTGGTGAAGCTGGCGGACTGCATCGGCGAAGACCTCGAGCTGTCGCATGTGCTGCATCAGCGCGGGTTGCCGGTGACGCTGGCGAAGGCGCCCGCGCGCATGCCCCAGGCTCCGCTGGTGACGCTCTCGGCGGTGGTCGACCGCTTCACCCGGTGGATGCAGGTGCTCCGCGCCCATCGACCCTGGCTGTTCCCCTCGATTCCGCTGCTGTTCGCGCCCACGCCGATGTTGATGGTGCTGGCCTCGGTGCTCGCGTCACCCGTGCTCGCGCTGGTGCTGTGCCTGCACGTGGGGCTGCGCATCACCCTGGCCAACCGGCAGGACGACGGCGGAGGCCTGCGGTTCGAGTGGCTGATGGCCGAGGTGCTGCTGCTGGTGTGCTGGGGGAACGCCTTGTGGCAGGGGCAGACGGTCGAGTGGCGGGGGCGACGGTTCTCGCTCAAGGCGAAGGGGCGCATGGAAGCCGCGCCGGCCATCGAGGAAGCCCGATGATCAAAGACGCCAAAGGCGGCCTCTTCGGGCGGGCCGTCGATTGGTACATCGACCGCAAAGTCCGGGGGGCGTTTCGAGGGCTGTGGGTGCGCGGCGAGCTGCCGGCGTCGACCAGTGGGCTCATCGCGTACCTGAACCACTCGAGCTTCTGGGACGGCTTCATCGCGCATCAGCTGGGGCAGCTCGCCGGGTGGGACGCGTACGCGGTGATGGAAGAGGCGAACCTGGCGAAGTACCCCTTTCACACCCGCATGGGGGCGTTCAGCATTCGCCGGGGCGACGCGCGGTCGACGGTCGAGACGCTCAAGTACGCGAAGACGGTGCTGCGGCGGCCCAGGGCGTGCGTGGTCATCTTTCCTCAGGGCGAGATTCGCGCGGGGCAGGGGCCGTTGGGGCCGATCTCCCGCGGGGTCGAGGTGATGGCGCGGGCGGCGAAGGTGCCCTCGGTGCCCATCGCGGTGCGCTACGCCTTCCTCGAGCACGAGCACCCGGACGTGTTGGTCGAGGTGGGGGCTCCGCACGGTCCGGGGGACGCGGCGCAGTTCGAGGGTGGGCTCGAGGCGGTCTACGAGAAGGTGATGGCCGCGCGCAGCACCGAGGGCTTCACCTTGCGGGTGAAGGGTCGCAGCGGCGTGCAGGAACGGTGGGACACGGCGCGGCGGGTGTCTTCCACGAGCGCGGAGGGCCCGCAGCACGCGGCGAACCCCTGATGGAGCGCACCTACCGAATCAACGTGGCCGCCGAGATGAGCGGGGTGAGCGAGGAGCTCATTCGCGCCTGGGAACGTCGCTACGGCGTGCTCAAGCCGAAGAGAACCGCGTCGGGGTACCGGGCGTACACCGAGGGCGACATCGCGGTGCTCAAGCGGCTCAAGCAGCTCACGCAAGAAGGGGTGGCGATCGCCGAGGCGGTCAAGCTGCTGCCCGCCATCAAGCGCGACGTGCGCGAGCAGCGCGACGAGGAAGGTCGGGCCGAGCCGAAGGCGCCCCGCAAAGGGCAACATGATCAGTGGCGGCAACAGATTCTGGTGGCGGCCGAGCGGCTCGATCAGCAGTCGGTCGAGGCGGTGCTCGACGAGGCGATGGCCTCGATGCCGCCGGTGGCCTTCTGGGACGAGGTGCTGGCCCCGCTGCAGCGCGAGGTGGGTGAGCGCTGGCACCGCGGCACCCTGACCATCGCCGAAGAGCACCTGGTGACCCAGGCCGCGCGGCAGCGCGTCATCACGCTGCTGCATCAGGCGCCGAGGCGCTCGAAGCACCACGTGGTGTGCGCCTGTTTTCCGAGGGACGACCACGAGCTGGGGTTGATGGGCGCGGCGCTGCGGTTCCGGCACGCTTGGTGGCGGGTGACCTTCCTGGGGGCGAGGACGCCGCCCGAGCACCTGGCGCGGGTGGTGCGGGTGGTGCTGCCGCAGGTGGTGGCGCTGAGCTGCCTCAACGACGAGGGCGAGGCGGCCTTCCGCGCGACCCTCGAGGCGATGATGCAGGAACGACGGGAAGGCGTGCGGTACGTGGTGGGCGGCCGCGGCGCCGAGGTGCACCGGGCGGTCGTCGAGGCGAGCGGCGCCACCCTGGTGGCCAGCGCGGCGGAATGGGAAGCGCTGCTGGCCTCGCCGCTCCGGTCCGCAGACGCCGGCGAATGATCGACTTCTGGCGAGTGTGCAGAGGGTGCAGCCGCTTCCCCCCAGAACGCCGACCCCAAACGGGTTCACCGGGCGCGGAACTCCCGCAGGACTCCGCCACCACACCGTTGCCTGAGTCGTGAACCATGACCTGCCAGGCCTGCAGCGTCCCTGCGTCGAGCGCGGGCGCGGTCCGCCAGGCCGAGGTCAGCGGCCCTCATACAGCGCCCGCGGACGCTTCGACGGGCACGCTGAAGTTACTCGCAGGTGAGGCCGCCATCGGTCTGCACGCAGAACTGCTGAACGGGCAACGTGGGGCAGGCCTGCTCGAAGGTGAGGCGACCGCCTCGGCAGCGAAGAATCTGGGTGCCGCCATCGGGGTCGCAACGCACGCGGGTCTCTGTGCTGCACGAGTCACCGACGGAGTTGCCGCGGGTGTCACAGTCGACGCTGTCGCCGGTGCGTCGACAGCCGAGCGCGCCTTTGCAGTCGCTCACCACCACCCAGACCCGGCTCTGACACCCCAGCAGCCGGGTCGCCGATTCGCAGGCGCCGGCGTTCTCTTCGTTGCACGCCGCTCCGGCGGTGACGGGCGGGGCGCTGGTGGTGCCGCAGGCGAGGAGCAGGAACAGGCAGGGGGTGAGGAAGACTCGGACCATGGGCTGAAGTCTACGGCCGATGGACGGCCTCGGGCTCGCCTCCTGGATGTGCGAGGCTGAAGGCGTGCTGGCTCGAGCCCACTACTCTGCGATGGGCAATCGGAAGGCTCGTGTCGATGGCCCTGACCTGGCCCTGCTGGAGGGTGTCGTCAGTGAGAAGGTTCTCAGCGCTTTGCGTGCAGCCGCCGCGCAGCTCTCGTTGCTCGGCGTCCGCCATTGGCTGGTAGGCGGGCTGGCGGTCGGTGCATACGGCCACCCGCGCGCGACCAAGGACGTCGATTTCTTCGTGGGTGACGAGGCGTTTGAGCACGGCGGTGGGCTGGTGACCATGAAGCCGGGCGTCCCGATTCAAGCCAATGGCGTCGTCATCGACCACCTGGTTGCCCAGGATGAGCCGTTCCTCTCCGCAGGCTTGCCAACGCCTGAAGTCCAGCTCGAGGTGGCACCCATCGAGGTGTTGCTCTACCTGAAGCTCAAATCGCCTCGGGCGAAGGACCGCGCCGACATCATCGAGTTGATCAAGGCCGGTGCAGACGTGGTTCGTGCTCGAGCGTTCCTCGTTTCTCACGCCTCCCAGTTCCTCCCTTCGCTCGACCGTGCGGTTGAAGAGGCGCGCTCAGAAGAAGAGTGACGTTGGTCACGGAACGTTCGAAAAAGACTTCGCGGCGACGTCAGGACGGGAGATGTTCGCCGCGCGCTCACCCGTGGCCTTGTCGGCCGATGGATCAGAGGCCCGCAGCGCTTCGTCGGTGACGAGGGATTTGACCATCACGGAGGAGGTCTCGTGAAGAGCGGCTTCAACGCCTCCCAGACCGTGTTCTCAGGGCCCACGAAGCCCGTGCCGTGCCCTTCTCGCTCCGGCCGGGTAAGGTGAAAGACAATGACCGACCTCGAAGAGGAGTTGGCGAAACTCTCGCCGGCGCATCGCGAAGAGGCTCGCCGTCTTCTCGCGCTCAGGGAGAAGTCCGAGTGCATCGCCAGGGACCTCGGGGTCGACCCTTCAGACGTGTTCCATCAACTCCAACAATTCGCCCGCTCGCCAGAGCAGCGTTTGAAGATGGGGCTCGCGCATGGCCGACTCAGACGCAACCCTCACCGCGGGTGAGCGCGCCTTCTGTTGGCGCTGAATGACCTGGGGGTTCCCTTCCTCGTCGTCGGCATGAGCGCCGCCCTTCTCCATGGCGCTCGTGGCTCGACGGAAGACCTCGACCTGTGGTTCGAGAAGGCCAGCGACCCTCGAATCGACGAGGCCGCGCATCGCGCTGGAGGGTTCTGGGGCGTCAGCGCCAGTGCGAGCTCGAGACCTTAAGACCCGGGAGGACTGACGGCTTCGACGGCCAGCGGTCGCCGAGTGCTTCACGGCGAACCGGCGAGCCGGTGGGTATAGGAAGGCGCGGTGTCGCTGATCTCCCTCCTCGACGAGCGCCTGCGTCGCCAGCTCTCGGTCGAGCTCGATGCTCGTTCCACCGAGCTCACCGAGGGGCTGCCACGAGGCGTCTCCGTGGTGCTCGCGGGCCACCGCGCCGCAGGGAAGTCGACGCTGCTGCCCCACGTCGCCGCGCTGCTCGGTCGTCCCGGGCTCGATCTCGATCAGGTGCTCGAGCAGACCGCTGGTCGGCCGCTGCGAGCATGGGTGACCGAAGACGAGGCGTCGTTTCGCGCCGCCGAGCGGCAGGCCTTTCAACGCTTGCCCACAGGCGGAGTGATCGCCGTCGGCGGTGGCTTCCTGTCCCATCACCCCGAGCTGCTCAGCGGCTGCTTCACCGTGTTGGTGCCGCTCTCGTGGGAGACCTTCGTCGAGCGGCTCTCGGCCGACACCAGCCGCCCCCGGCTCAAGCCGTATCTGCCGCTGCACGAGGAACTCCGCACCGTCTGGGAGGAGCGAGAGGCGAAGCACCGGAACGTCTCCACGCTGAGCGTCGTGGATCTCCTGGTTCGGGCCCGACGCGGCTCGCGCGCTCGACGGGTCGTCACGCTCCCGCCGCAGCTCATCGAACCCGATGACACGCTGGCCTTCGCCGATCGCGCCCGAACCCTCGGGGCTGAGCTGCTGGAAGTGAGGACCGATCTGTCCCCCTCGAACCTCGACGTCAGCACCCTCGCGCAGCGACTCCCCCTGCTGCTCGCCGAGCGCGGGGTCGCCATTCCAGACCGCTGGCGTGCGCACGCCACGCTCGTCGACGCCCCCGACGGTGAGCTGCGCTCGTTTCACGCGAGTGCCCCGATGAGCCCCGCGCAGGCGCTCGAGCACTGGCGCACCACCGATCCGTCCCTGCAGGTGAAACACGTCGAACCCCTCGGAACGCTCTCCGAGGCCTCCCGGCTCTTCGACACCCACGCCGCGCTCGTCGAGCGCTTCGGACCAGACCGGGTCACCGTGCTCGCCACCGGTCCGCTGGCGCTGCCGTTCAGGGCCGTGCTCGCCGAGGGCAACGCGCTCGACTACCTCGCCGTCGACTCGAGCTTCAGCGCCGCCGTGGGCCAGAGGCTGCTCACGGACGCCGTCCGCACCGCCCGACGGTCGACCCACGATGGTCGTCGCGCGCGCCTGGGCATCATCGGCCACCCGCTCGGCCATTCGAGGAGCCCCCGGCTGCACGCCCAGCCCTTCGATCGCCTCGACCTGCCACCCGACACCGACGTGCCCGCGCTGCTCACCGCGCTGCGGCCGCACTACCGGGGCTTCGCGGTCACCAACCCCTTCAAGAAGCGCGCGGCCCAGTCGGTCGACGCCACGCGCGCCGCCATCAACACGCTGGTGCGCCAGGGCGGGGGCTGGGCCTCGTTCAACACCGACGACGAAGGCGCCGTCGCGGCGCTGCTGTCGCTGATGGACACCGCGCAGACCGCCGAGGTCACCGTGCTGGGAGATGGCGGCGCCACCGATGCGCTGAAGCGTGCCGCGCAACAGCTGCCCGTGACGCTCTCGGTGAGGTCCTGGGCGTCGTTCACGGGCGGCTCGCCTCACCTCGGTGGCGCGGTGGTGTGGACGTGGCCTGCCTCGGTCAAAGCTCCCGAAGGTCTGCGCTTGAGCGGCGCACACGTCGCCGTCATCGCCTACGGTGCGCCGGGGAGGGCGATCTCAGCCACCGTTCGTTCACTGGGCGGTCAGCCGTTGAACCTCGGGCCCCGGTGGTTCATCACGCAGGCGCGCCGGCAACGAGACCTCTGGGAGTCATCGACATGAACACCTTCGGCGAGCTCTTTCGCGTCACCACCTTCGGCGAGAGCCACGGGCCCGCGATGGGCGCGGTCATCGACGGCTGTCCGGCCGGAGTCCCCCTCACCACCGAGGTCGTTCAGACCGCCCTCAATCGCCGCCGCCCCGGCCAATCGGCCATCACCACCGCGCGCGCCGAGGCTGATCAGGTCGAGCTGCTCTCGGGCGTCTTCGAAGGCAAGAGCCTGGGCACGCCCATCGCCGCCATCGTTCGCAACCAGGACGCGCGCAGCCAGGACTACGCAGCCCTCGCCACGCAGGACCGGCCAGGCCACGCCGATCGCGTCTGGCGTGAACGGTTCCGTCATCGAGACCCAAGGGGCGGAGGTCGCACCAGCGGTCGCGAGACCCTGTCCCGCGTCATCGGCGGAGCGATCGCCGAGGCGCTGCTGCACCGAGAGGTGCCGGCGTTGCGCGTGGTGGCGTGGGTGTCTCAAGTCGGCCCGCTCATCGCGCCCGAGCCGCCCGCGGGTCTGTCGAGGGTTCAGGTCGACGCGCACCCGAGCCGGTGCCCCGACGACGCGGTCGCCGCGCAGATCGAAGCCAGCATTCTCGAGGCGAAGGCGGCCGGCGACAGCCTCGGCGGCGCCATCACCGTGCGCATCGAAGGGCCCCCCGTCGGCCTCGGTGAGCCCGTGTTCGGCAAGGTGAAGGCGCGTCTGGCAGATGCCTTCACCGGCGTCGGCGCAGTCTGCGGCGTGGCGTTCGGACCTGCGGATCTCGAGCAGCGACTGACGCTCCCCGGCACGCAGTTTCATCGCCCTCGCGCCGACGGCACCCCGGCCGACGTGTACGGCGGCGTGCAAGGCGGGCTCACCAACGGCGAGGCGGTGCAGGTGCGCGTGCTCTTCAAGCCACCTGCGACGCTGAGCGACCACGCGAAGGCCGGGCGCCACGACCCGTGCATTCTGCCCCGCGCGGTCCCCGTGCTCGAGGCGATGACGGCGATGGTGTTCGCAGACCTCTGGTTGTCCACCCTGGCGAGGCCCCACCGACCATGAGCGAGCTCCCCTTCGGCGCCGTCAGGCCCACCCGAGAGGTGACCGGCCTCTTCCCGGCGCTGGTGCGCGCCGTCGAAGGCCCGGCGGTCTTCATCGTCGACCAGCGCGTGCTGGCGCTGCACCCGGACGCGCGGCGGGCGCTGGCTGGCCATCAGGTGATCAGCCTGCGCGCCAACGAGCAGGTGAAGTCGCTCGCCACGGTCGAGGCGCTCGCGCGCAAGACGCTGACGCTGCCCCGCGCGGGCACGGTGGTGGTGGTGGGCGGAGGCACCATCGGCGACGTGGTCACCGTGTTCGCCCATCTGCACAAACGCGGTGTGCGGCTGGTGCAGGTGCCGACCACGCTGCTCGCGGCGGTCGACAGCTCGCTGGGCGGCAAAGGCGCGGTGAACGTGGTGGGCGTGAAGAACGCGCTGGGGGTCTTTCACGGCGCCGCCGAGACCTGGCTGTGTTCGCGCTTCTTCGGCACCCTCGACGAGGCCCAGCGCCGCGAAGGTCGCCTCGAGGCGTGGAAGATGGTGGTGACCCTCGACGCGGCGACGTTTCGGCGGTGGGCGCGAACCCCGCCGAACGACGCGGTGCTGCTGCGCGAGGCCAGGGCGCTGAAGGCCGCGGTGGTGCGCACGGACCCGTACGAGACGCGCGGCGTTCGCCTGGTGCTCAACTTCGGCCACACCTTCGGGCACCTCGTCGAGAGCCTCAGCGGCTACCGGGTGCGGCACGGCGACGCGGTGGGCCTGGGCATGTTGTGCGCGCTCGACGTCGGCGTGGCGATGGGCCTCACGCCTGCGACGGTGCGCGCGACGGTGGAAGGCGCGTTGCCCAACCGGCGCGACGCCAGGGCCGTGCTTCGCAGACTGGTGAAGAAGTCGCCCGTGCGCGCCGCGGCGACGCTGCTCGCGGCCGACAAGAAGGGTGACGGTGGCGCGCTGCGCATGGTGCTGCTCGACGACGTTGGCCGCTGGGGCGTTCACGAGGTGCCGCGCGCCATCTGGCAGGGCCTGTGGTCGCGACGGTGGGCCGGCCGATGAAGCCGGTGGTGTTGAGGCCGCCGGTGTCGAAGTCCGACGCGCACCGCGCCCTGGTGCTCGCTGAGGTGTGCGACGGCCGGCATGAGCAGCTGCTGCCGAAGGTGGCCGATCGCCCGAGGGATCTCGAGGTGCTCTCGAAGGGGCTGATCACCCTGCGCGATGGGGAGGGCACCATCGACTGCCTCGACGCGGGAGCCCCATTCCGCTTCCTGCTGACCCAGGCGGCGCTGTCGCCCAGGACGACGGTGCGCTTCACGGGCACGGTGCGGCTGGGCGAGCGACCCCATGGGCCGTTGATCGAGTCTCTGCAGCACGCGCTGGGAGGGTCGATCGTCGAGGGCGGCGCGTTCTGGCCGCTGGTGGTCAAGGGGAAAGCGACCAAAGCGACGAAGGCCGTGACGGAGTTCCGGGTGTCGGGCATCGAGTCGAGTCAGTTCGCGTCGAGCCTGTTGTTGGGCGCGGCGCGGCTCGTTCAGCGCGGCGGGGCGCCCGTCACCGTGCGCGTCCTGGGAAGCCCCACCAGCGTCGGCTACTTCGCGCTCACCGCGTCGTGGCTGCGGCGCTTCGGGTTCGAAGTGATGGTGCACCCCGAGGCGGTGGTGGTCGAGTCGTGGAAGAGGGTGCGCGCGGTGCCGCCGATTCCCGGCGACTGGTCGTCGCTGACGTACCTGTTGCCGCTGGCGTGGAAACACGGCGTCTCGGTGGCGGGCGTCGATCCCGAGTCTGATCATCCTGACCGGGCCTTCGCGGGCCATCTGGCCGAGGCCGGCCTCTCCCTGACTCAGCGCCGGGGCATGACCACCGTGAGCGGCACGCTGAAGCGCGGCCTGAAGGTCGATGCCTCGGTGTGTCCCGACGCGGTGCCTGCGCTGGTCGCGCTCGCGCTGGTGACGAAGGGGCCATCGGTGTTCGAGCGCTGCGGGGTGCTGCGCCTGAAAGAGAGCGATCGCCTCGAGGGCCTGGCGACGCTGGTGACCACGCTGGGCGGTCGCGCGACCATCGCGGCGACGCAGTTGACGGTGACGCCTCCGAAGCGCCCGCGCGGAGGGACGTTCGACGGACTCGACGATCACCGCCTGGTGATGGCCGCCGCGGTGGCCGCACACCTGCTCGGGGTGGACCTGAAGGTGAAGGGCACGGACGCAGTGAACAAGAGCTTCCCGGGCTTCTGGCGCGAGGCTGCGAAGGTGGGGCTCACGCCTCAGGAGCCCAGGTGAAGCGCTACGACGCGGTGGTGGTGGGCTCGGGGCCGAACGGCTTGTCGGCGGCCCTCACGCTGGCGAAGGCCGGGCACTCGGTGAAGGTGTTCGAGGGGCAGCCCACGCTGGGTGGTGGAGCGCGCTCCATGGCCCTGACGAAGCCGGGCTTCGTGCACGATATCTGTTCTGCGATTCATCCCCTCGCGGCAGGCTCGCCGTTCTTCACCTCGCTGGACCTGAAGCGGCACGGGGTGAAGTTCATCCACTCCGAGGTGCCGCTGGCGCACCCGCTCGATGGTGGCGTGGCGGCCGTGCTGCATCGAAGCGTGGAGGAGACTGCGGCGGGCCTGGGCGTCGACGAGCAGCGATACCTGAAGGTCATCAAGCCCCTGGTGGACGGCTTCGACGACCTGAAGAGCCTCTTCTACAACCCGCTCACCCGGCCGCCGCTGGGCGCACCGTTCCTGGCGGCTGGCTTTGGACTCAAGGCATTGCGCAGCGTGTCTGGGTTTGCAGAGAGCCAATTTCAGGACCCGCGCACGCAGGCGCTGTTCGCGGGCTGCGCGGCGCATTCCTTCTCTCCGCTCACCACGGCGCTCACCAACTCGTTCGGCCTCGTGCTCGCGGTGACGGGCCACGCGGTGGGCTGGCCATTCATCGAGGGCGGCTCGCAGAAGTTGATGGATGGGTTGCTGGCGCTGCTGAAAGAAGCAGGCGCCGACGTGGAAGCGGGGCACCCCATCACGCGCCTCGAGGAGCTGCCCGCACACCGCATCGCCCTGTTCGACACCCACGCGAAGGTGATGACGCGCATCTGCGGTGACGCGCTGCCTGCGGGGTACCGGGCCCGGGTCGAGAAGTTCAAGAGCGGGCCGGGGGTCTTCAAGCTCGACTACGCGCTCGACGGGCCGATGCCGTGGGCCTCGAGTGACTGTCGACGCGCCGCCACGCTGCACCTGGGGGGCACTTTGGCGGAGTTGATCGAGTCCGAGAAGGCGCCGTCCGAGGGCCGAGTGCCCGAGCGGCCGTACGTGTTGGTGGCGCAGCACACGCTGTGGGACGAAACGCGGGCTCCCAAAGGCCAGCACACGCTGTGGGCGTACTGCCATGTGCCGAACGGCTCGACCGAGGACATGACTGGCCGCATCGAGGCGCAGCTCGAGCGCTTCGCTCCGGGGTTTCAGAGCCGGGTGCTGGCGCGGCATGCGAAGGGCACGAAGGACTTCGAGGCCAGCAACGCGAACTACCTGGGTGGCGACATCTCGGCCGGGGCCGTCGAAGGGCTGCAGCTGTTCATGCGACCGACGATTGGAATGCCGTACGTCACGCCGAACGAGAAGGTGTTGTTGTGTTCATCGTCGGCCCCTCCTGGCCCCGGAGTGCACGGCATGTGCGGGTATTGGGCAGGGCAGGTGGCCTTGCGGCGTCTGGCGCGTGGGTAGAGCGCGATTCCGGTGAATACGGCCCAATGTGCAGTTCGTGCAGGAACGCCTTGCGTCACGACGTCGGACAACGTTGTCACGACGTCGCGACACCGGGTCTCCATCTCTTCGGTGTGGTGGCGAGCCCTGACGTCACTTCAGCTCGGCGGCCACGGCGTCCGCGCTCATCGACACCAGCATCGCGAGGCCCGCCTTCGGCAGCACCTTCTCCATCCTCGCCTCGAGTTCCTTCTTCGCGCCGTCGGTCAGCGTCGGCTGGCCCTTCGCGAGGTCCTTCACGTGCAGGCGATACGCCTCGAGATAGCCGCGCTGCCAGTCGAACAGCTCGCGTCCGCCCGCGACGCCGTGACCCGGGTAGACCTTCGAGAAGCCCGTCAGCTTCTGGGCCTTCTCGAGCGACGCGAGCCACTTGCCGCTGCGACCTTCAGCCAGCCACGGGTGAACCTTGTACATGACGAGGTCACCGATGAACGCGTGCTCACCCGTCACCCACACCGTCTCATCAGCGCTCTCACCCTCGCCGAGGTCCTGGGCCGTGAAGGTGACGCCGTCGAAGGTGACGGTCTCTCCAGGCTTCACCAGCTGCGTCGGGAACACCGTCGTCTTCGGGTACTCGTCTTTCAGCTGCGGGCCCCAGAACGCGCGCTTGGGGCCGTCGATGGCGTCGAGCACCGCCTTGACGCCGACCAGCGAGACGACGGGCACCTTCTGGCCTGCGAGCACTTCGGCCGTGCCGTTCACATGGTCCGGGTGCGCGTGCGTGAGCAGCACCGCCAACAGCGGCTTCTTCAACGACTCGAGCTTCTTCCGCACCGCCTTGCCCTCGGACACGGTGAACTGGGTGTCGATGACCACCACTCCCTTCGGCGTCTCGACGAGCCAGGTGTTGGCCGAGAACGCCGCCTCGCCCGAGACATACGAGTGGACCGCCACTGGCGCCGCTGAGACGACCGCCGCTACGAGCACTGCGAACATGATGTGACTCTCTTTCGTTTCGAGCCCGGCGGAGTACCGGACGCGGGGCATGAGTAGTCAGGCGCCGCGACGGGCGAAACGCGCGCGCTTTCTCGAGGCTGGTACTTTTTTTCGGTGTGCCACGACGTCGCGGCCTTGCGCGTCGCCGGCGAGCAGCGCTCAACGTGCCCATCACCAGCGCCGTGGCGTCGGCGCGCCATTTCCGCCGCTGCGCTCCATTGGACCGCACTGGCGCGACGCTCGACCCGGCCGGCGCCAACGCTGCCTACGCGCGCGAGGGCACCACGTTCACCTGTGGTGAATAGCTCGGGAGTCACCTGGGAGCGGCCCTGCGACTGAGGGGGACACTTTTCTACGACTGACCGGCGGGCGGACTCAGGAACTTCAGATTCGGCTCTTTTCAGATTCACGACGCATCGCTGCGGTCGAGACGCTCCGGGTGTTCGCGCGTGGGGCGCGCACAGCCCCCCGCTGAGTCGCCGCGCGGCCTCGGCCCCTGGCGCTACGACCTCGAGCTGCGGGGACGCCGAG
>VYLD01000092.1_pt1 | contig 34489 bp, 31 predicted proteins | sample 5114401 | NCBI WGS metagenome assembly VYLD01 (sample SAMN12291783, study PRJNA351875) | freshwater metagenome | isolation source: freshwater lake | place: USA: Michigan, Gull Lake | collected 2013-08-08 | reverse complement strand
AGCGTGGGCGGAAACACCGGGGGCGGGGGCACCGCGGGCGGCCGCGCCGGTGGGAGCGCGGGTGGCGCCGGTGCCGGTGCCGGTGGTGACGGTGGGCCGCAGTGGTTCCAGGAGAAACAACTGAAGACCGACGGGCTCGGGGTCCTCAACGGCATCGAGCTCTCGACCTCGGTCGACCTCTCGGCAGGTGGAGACATGGCGCTGCTGGGGGCACCCAGGGCGGCCAGCGGGTCGTTTCGCAGCTCCTTTGACATGAGCGCGCCCGGCGCCGGTGCTTTCCTCGCCTACCCCTTCAGCAGCGGCGGCTTCTGGGACGTTCCCGCCTTCCTCACCGAGGCCACGCCGACGGCCGGCGCCGAGCTGGGCACCACCGTCGTGCTCAACCGCGACGGAGGCGTCCTCGCCATCGCGGCGTCACCCTTTCTGCAGGTCGGCGGCGTCGCCAACGTGGGCAGTGGTGACGTATGGGTTCTCGGGCGGCTCCTGGAATCGCGTCAACTCCGTGGCGTCACCCGCCGTCGAGTTCGACACGCGCTTCGGTCAGGCGCTGGCGTTGACGAGCAGCGGAGACCGCCTGGTGGTCGGCGTGTTCCGTGATGACGTCGCCGCCACCGGCGCCTCGCCCAGGCGACAAGACGGTGGAGTCGTGACGAACGTGGGCGGCGCCTATGTCTTCGTTCGTTCGGGCAACACCTTCGTGCTCGAGGCCTCGCTCAAGCCAGGCACCGCGGCGCCGGACCAGCAGTTCGGCCGGGCGGTCAGCATCAACGCCCGCGGTGACTTCGTGGCCATCGGTGCTCCGGGCGCGCAGCAGGTCTGGTTCTTTTCGCGCGCGAGCACCACGTGGAAGAGAGCGGGGCGGGCCTGGGGGTCGACCCCACCTCGACGGCAACGGCACCACGACGACCGTGTTCGACGCCGGAGGGACGCAGCGCCAACAGGCGTGGCTCGTGGGCTTCGACGCGACGTGGACCCCCACGGTGACGCTCTCGATGCGCGGGCGCAGTCGCGCGTCGACGTCGGTCAGCACGGAGCGACGTTCGTGCTGAAGCTCTGAGCGTCGGCGGGGCTTCGGCACAGGAGGGCGGGGTCGCCAACCGCGGCGCGGGCAGACTTCAGCCGAGCAGCGACCGAGGGCGTTGACCAGCTCGATGGTGACGTCGTGAATGAGCTCGTTGGTGGCCACCACCTTGTCGCCCGAGCGCTGCTCGACGTACCGGGTGTTGCGGGCCACCTTCACCGCCTGCTCGACGCCGAGCGAGAGCTTGAAGTCTCCGCCTGGCGCGACCGACGGCAGGGTGGTGATGAGCACGTATTCGCCGCCCACCGAGACCTCGACGGGGCCCGGCAACAACGGCGAGGCACGTACAACACGTCGCTGGCCGCGCTGCGGGTGTTGACGGGCACCGAGTGGAACCCTCCGTCGGACGGCACGTCGACCGCCGCATCGGCAGAATAGACATAATCATACCACCCGGCCTCGGCGCGCACGTCGGCCCAGCCCGAAGGCGGGGTGATGTGTTGTATTTTTGGTCCCGACGCCTCGGCACGCTCGACCACCGCCATCACGTCGAAGGCCACGGTGAGGCCCAGCGCGGTGAGGCTGTCGAGGAAGGCCTGCCGACGGTCGGTGGCGGTCAGCTGCCCACGGGTGCGGTCCGCAGGTCCCCCCAGCCGCAGCGAGGCGAAACTCAAGACCTCGAGCGCGCCGCCGGGGCCTCCGCCGCCACCTTCGTCCGAGGCCAGGTCCATCAGGGGGCCAGCCCCGCGGGAGCCCCCGCCCTTGGCAGCCAGCATCGACCGCCCGACGGCCATCGGCGCAGGGGCCGACATCGCTGGTGCGGGCGCCATGCGACGGCTCATCATCTTCTTCGCCTCGGAGCGGGTCGGGGCCACCTGGCGCTCCATGACTTCTTCGGCCGGCGCCTCTTCGAACTCACCGCCGTCGGCCTCCATCCCCGAGGCTTCGTCATCGCTGTCGTCTTCGAGCGCCTTTGGCGCAGCCGTCAGCTGAAGGCCGCGCGGCTGCCAGGAGGGAATCACCGGCTGCGCCTCACGAGCGAGCGCGAAGCCGCGGTCGCTCGGCCAGGACGCGCTTTCGAAACCGCAGCCCGATGACGTCGGTCGCGACGGACAGCTCTTCCTGGGGCGCAGGCACCGGCCCGGGACGCCGGCCGCTCGAGCTGTCGACGTTCGTCGACACCCACGTCGATGCGTTCATTCGGGCGTGGTCACCACTCGCGCCGGGTGAGGGGCCAGCACGCGGCCGACGACCGAGCCCACAACGAACGAGCTGACGCCAGCCTCGCGCGACCTGCGATGGGCTGTGTTCTTCAGAGCGCTTGACCGCGGACCCGATGGAACCTTCTTCGCTCGCGTTCGTGTGACATCTTGAAAAGATGGAGTTGGACCGCCTCACCGTCGAGCGCCTGCGACGGGGTGACCGCGGCGCGCAGGAGTTCTTCCTGCGTCGCTACGCGCCCGTCATGCACTCGTTCGTCCGTCGTGCGGGGCCTCCCGGCGATGCCGACGACCTCACGCAGGAATTGCTCGGTAAGCTGCTCACCGTCGTCGCGCGCTTCACGCCCGATGGGCCGGCGACACTCACCACCTGGGTCTTCACCATCGCGCACCGCTGGCTCCTGGATGAGAAGAAGCGGCGGCACCTGCAGCTGGCGCCCCTGGACGACGGACTCGACGTGCAGGACCCCGCCCAGGGTCCAGAGGCGCAGGTCCACGGGCGACAGCTCGACGCAGCGCTCGAGCAGGCGCTGCACCGCCTCCCCGAGGCGCAGCGCCGCGTATTCGTCTTGACCCAGGTCCACGGCCAGCCGTTGGAAGCCGTCGCCGAAGTCGAAGGGGTTCCAATCGGAACCTTGAAGTCGCGGTTGCACCGGGCCCGTGGGGCACTGGCCACCATGCTGCAGCCCCTGCTGGACGAGGCCACCACACCGAAACGGGTGACTCCATGAGCGAAGACTTCGAACGACTTTCGCGGTACCGCGCTGGCGAGCTGCCCGCAGTGGAGGCGAAGGCCGTCGAGGCCGAGCCGGGCTTCGCCGACCAGATGCGCCAGCTCGACCTGCTCGACTCCACCGCGCGGCAGCTGTCGACGCAGCTGCCCCCGGAGAAGGTCAACAAGCTGCTCGCGACGGTGAAGCGGCCCGCCCCGCGCTTCGACGTCCGGGTCGGGGTCGGGGTCGCGGTGATGGCCGCCGTCGTCGCGATGGTGGTGTGGAAGGGCGTGACGGAAGAAGACACGCCGTGGACGTTGCTTGCTTCGGGCGAGGTCACGGTCGACGGCCACCGGGCCGGGAGGACCCGGCGCCTGCCCCGCCGGAGCACCATCGAGACGGGGCCCAACGCCACCGCCCAGCTCGTCACCGTCGACGGGTGGATTGGGCTGCCCGGTGGGACCAGGCTGGCCGACGCTCCCGAGCGCGGCAGGCTCCTTCAGGGCAACGCGGTCGTGTCGGCAGAGGGCCAGTCTCTGTGGGCTGGCGACGCCAGGGTCGAGGTGCACGGGCTCGCGGTGCTTTCGATGGAACCAGCCGAAGGGGTCGCTCGTGTCACCGACGTGGTGGCTCACCTGCAGCCCGGAGACCTGATGAAGACCCAATGGATGAAGCTGTCGACTGTCGCGATGACCGCAGCGGTCGTGGGCGGAGGCCTGACCCTGTTCGTCATCGACGGCCATGCGGGCGTACGCCCGGCCGACGGCTCTTTGATTGAGGTGAAGGCTGGCGAGCAGTGGAAGGCTGGCGAGACCCAGGGCTTCCCCACTCGTCCGCCGGCACCGGTCGCCGAGGCCGTGCTGCCGAAGGAAAGTCCGTCGGCCACAGTGGCCGAGCCCAACAGCCCAGCGGACCTGTCGCAGCTCACCCGGCCCGAGCTTGTGGCCATGGTTGTGCGGCTGCGCGACGAACGCGAGTCTTTGCTGAGCCAGCGCGAGCAGCTGAAAAAGAAGCTCGATGGCAACGACGAACCCCGGCGCAACTTCTACCGCTTCTCACCCGAAGAGCTCACAGACCTGGCGAAGCAGGGCGAGTTCCGTCTGCGGGGCCCGCAGCTGTCTGGCAACGAAACGAAGATCGACGACACGGTGAAGGACGAGCTGCGGCTCACGCCGGAAGAGGTGGCGGGCGTGAAGGCGATCTTCGAGCGCTCGACGGCGCGGGCGCACGAGGGCCTCCTGGGGTTCTACAAAGAGCTGGGCGGGGATCCGTCCCTCGCCAGCACGCTGGGCAGTGACCCGCTGTTCAATGAGATCCGCAACAAGTCGATCAAAGGAGACTGGGAGGACGCCGTGCGCCTCATCGCCAACGAGCGCGCGGGCCTGGTGGCCCCGACGGCCGGTGGAACGCCCGTGCTGAGGGCGCTGCGCCTGTTGTTGGCCGAGGAAGAGCGCACGTTGAATGAGCTCGATGCCCTGCTTGGCCCCGCGCGCGCTGAAAAACTCCTGTCTCACGACAAGTCCCCTCACCACAGCCATGGCTTCGGAGTGGGTCCGGCCGGTGCTCGCAAGCCTTGAGGTCCCCCTCGGGCGTGGTGATGACGTCGACCGCGCGCTCGGGTGACTGCCGACTCGACGCCTCGCCTCGTTTTGCGCTTTGGTTCAACTTCTCATGTCGACTGCAGCCCGTTTGAAGACGAACGAAGAGTTGCTGTTGGAAGTCGCGGCACTGCCATCACATCAGCCGGGCGAGGTCATCGACGGCTCCGTCTTCGTCATGGGTCCGAGCTGAACAATGGGTTCTGGCAGCTCCTCGGCACCTGGGCGGAGCATGAGGTCGTGTCGGGGCTCGTCCCCTTCCCCTCAATGACTTTCAACCTCGCGCGCTGGTGGTTGACGCCCAGCTGAGCGTCAGTACCCGATGCCCGACGCGCCACCGGCGGTGGACGCAAAGGCTCCCAGGTCGGCCCTGGCAGCCTTGACGCGCGGGCGACCGGCGACGTCCTTCGCGCCGCTCGCGAACAGGCTCGCGTCGGCGCGACCGATGGCCACAGACGACGCCGCCAGCAGGTACGGCTCAGCGCCGTCCATCGAGAAGTCGGGCAAGGCGTAGAGGCAGTCGATGCCGAGGCCCTCGCTCCAGGGCGGCAACAGCGAGCGGGTGACCGTCAACGTCCCCGGGAACCTCGACGCGTTGAACACCACCGCCGGGCCCTTCGCGCGCTCGGCCACGATGCTGTTCGACAGGGTGACGGTCGGCGTGCGCGTCTGGGTGCCCGAGAGATGCACGGCGCCACCCAGGCCCTGCTCACCCACCACCTTGTTGTCCGCCAGCGTGCTGGCGAAGACCGTGGCGTGCCCCGCTTCTTTGACTCGCAACGCGCCGCCTTCGACCGCGGCGTTCTGCACCAGCAGGGAATGCTCGAGGGTGAGCCGGCCGGTCTCGTCCACCAGAATCGCTCCGCCCTGCCGCGCGGTGTTGCCCTCGAAGCGGCAGCGCTGCACCAGCGCTTCGCCGTCACGAATGAAGAGCCCGCCACCGCCAAACGCAGGCGCCTTGTTGAAGCGCAGCACGCAGTCGAGCAGCTCGAGCTTGCCTTTGAGCAGCGCCACGCCGCCGCCCGCCTCGGTGGCGTTCCCGCCCACCAGCATCACGCCCGACAACCGCACCAGCCCGTCAGTCGCGACGGTGAGGACCGTGCCTTGATGGGCTGCATCGAGCACCACCTGCCCGCGCGCCACCAGGGTCACCGGCTGGTTGACGTGAAACGTGCCGATGTAGCGACCGGCCGGCAGGTTGATGGTGTCGTTCGGCTTCGCGTCGGCGAGCGCCTGGGTGAGGTCGAGCACGTGCGCGCTCAGGTCCCGATGTTCACGCCCTGGTACAGGCGGGTGAAGTCAGCCAGCTTCATCTTGAAGATGCCGTCGTCTTTTCCATCACTGCCGTGCTCTGACTTGCCCCACGGGTTTCTCAGCTGCACGTACTTCTGGCCGCCTTCTTCCACCGCGCCCAGCACCGAATACATGTGCCACGCGTAGACACCCGAGCCCGTGTAGTCGACGCCCGAGTCCTTGCCGAAGGTGGGCGCCGTCATCGGCTTGTTGTTCGCCGCTCCACGCTGAATGCTCTTGAACAGCAGGTCAGCGTTGCCCTTCGTCGAGGAATAACTCGTGCCGGACCCGGTGATGGCCGAGGTGACCGCGCCTGCCAGGCCGCCGTTGCCGATGGCCTCGTAGCCGCCCTTCCATTGCGCGTAGGCCTTCTCGAGCAGGCCCGGCCACAGCTCTTTGCTGTCACGGGACTTCGCGTAGCGCGCGGTGCCCAGGGCGCTCTGCGGCATGTCACCGTCGACGTTGATGTTCACCGGCCTGCCGTTCTCGAAGAAGCGCACGGTGTACGTGCCGTCGGGGTTCGACTTGATGGCGTTCTTGATGGCGTCGGGGTTCGCGTAGGCCACCGAGGTGATGGCGCTCGCCAGGTAGCAGTCACCGATCGAGCCCTGCAACACGTCGTCATAGCTGATGCCGTCGACGAAGAGCTGACCGCCCTGCACCGGCTTCCAGGTGGTGTCGGTGGTGTGCTTGGTGAGCACGGTGGGGTCCGCCAGGTCTCTCGGGCCCACCGGCGGAGGCGGCGGCTGCGGGACGGTGCTGGTCGCGGTGCCCAGGAAGCGCTGCAGGTCTTTTTTGCCACCGGCGCTGAACTTGTCAGCGTGGTTGGTGAGCAGGCTCTGCAGCTCAGCCTTCACCTCGGGCGTCAACTGCCGGCGGGCTTCGCTGATGAGGCCAGTGACCTCGCTGTTCGAGATCTTCGTGTCGCGCAGCACGCGAGTGATGGACGGGCTGATGGAGGTGGGCATGGGGACTCGACGAGCGAGAGGGTCTACCGGGAGGCCGACATTTCTAGCCCGGCTGCTGTGCAACACTGGAGAGAATCTTGACGACACCGTCGCCCACATTGTCGCACCCAGGCTTGCGCGAGTTGCGCTGAAACAAACCCAAGCCTGCGAAGGCTGAATACCGGCTCCTCAAGCCTTGATGGACCGTCGACTGGGTCTCACCACTGTGCCATGGACCAAACCCGACCGGTCCACTCCCGGACCGACCCCGTGGCCGACCCACAGGCCCTTGCCAAGGAGGCAGCATGTCGAACTCGACCGTCCCGCTTCGAGATTTCCTCGAGATTCCCTACGAGCAGTTGGAAGAGATGAACCTGTCGGTGAAGCAGGCGCGCCTGAACCGCGAGCCCGCCGACAAGCTGAAAGAAGCGCGCATGAAGTACCTGACCGACGAGCGCCGCATCAAGGCGGTCACGGTCTGTTTCACCGACCTCGAAGGCCGGCTGCACATGCTGGACTACGACAAGAAGTTCCTGCTCAAGAGCCAGGACAACCTGACCTTCGACGGCTCGTCGGTGCGCGGGTTCTCGGCGCAGCACGAGTCTGACCTGCGCCTCAGCGTCGACTGGTCGGCCTTCTACTGGCTGCCGGCAGACGTGTTCGGCCCCGGCAAGGTGCTGGTGTTCAGCGAGGTGCTGGGCCGTGACGGCGCGACCTACTCGAGCGACGTGCGCGGCCGCCTCAAGCAGTACGCCGAAGCGCAGTTCGCCAAGGACGGCACGGTGTGCCACGTGGCGCCCGAGATTGAAGGCTTCCTCTTCAACGGCCGCGACGCCGAGCGCCGGTACCCCGAGCTGGGCAAGTTCGACTACGTCTCGACCGGCGGGTATTACCACTCGCTGCCCGGCGACAAGCTGCGCACCTTCATCGACAGCGCCGCCGAGGTGCAGCGCGCGATGGGCTTCGGCAACGAGAAGGACCACCCCGAGGTCGCGCCCAGCCAGTTCGAGATGAACTTCTCGTATTCCGAGGCGCTCATCACCGCCGACCAGGTGCAGCTGTACAAGCTGCTGAGCCGGCAGGTGGCGGCGAACCTGAACATGACGGCGTCGTTCCTGCCCAAGCCGGTGACGGGCGTGAACGGCAACGGCATGCACACCAACATGTCGTTCTCGCGCGGCGGCAAGAACCTGTTCTGGGACGCCAAGGGCCAGGACAACCTCTCGAAGGCCGGCTGGGACGCCATCGATCGCATCCTCACCAACGCCGACGACCTGTGTCTCATCTTGAACCCGTCGGTGAACGCGTACCGCCGGCTCGACCCGCACTTCGAGGCGCCCAACCAGATCAAGGCCTCGTCGAACAACCGCGGCGCGATGGTGCGCATCCCCACCGGCAACGAGCGCTCGGCCCGCATCGAGGTGCGCAGCGTGGCGCCCGACGCCAACCCGTACATGGTGTTCTACACGGTGATGCGCACCGCGCTCGAAGGGCCTGCGTCAGACGCCGGCGCCGACGAGGCCAAGCGCAGCCGCACCCGCTTCCTGCCTGACAACATCTACGACGCGATTCGGCTGTTCAAGAGCTCGAAGTTCATGGGCGAGGTCCTGGGCGAGAACGTGCAGAGCAAGTTCGCCGAGATCAAGCAGATGCAGGCCGACCGGTGCTCGAAGTCCCTCGGTACGCTCATCAAGGTGCCCGAGATTCAGTTCCACCATGAGGTGACCAACCAGTACCTCTGGAACCAGTTCTGAGCTCAAGTTGTATTGTCTTTGATTGCGGCCTCCGTGCTCTTCGTCGAGCGCGGGGCTGCGGCGGATTCAGAGGAGTCTGCTGTCGCGGGTTCGCGCGATGAGAGCGTTTTCATCGCCGCCGCCTCGACCGTGACCATCGCCTCAGGTGCGCTCGAGCTTTCGGTACTTGATGCGCCTGGGCATCAGCGCGTCGGCGCCGAGCCGCTTCTTCTTGTCAGCCTCGTAGTCCTGGAAGTTGCCCTCGAACCACACCACCTTCGAGTCACCCTCGAAGGCCAGCATGTGCGTCGCCACGCGGTCGAGGAACCAGCGGTCGTGGCTGATGATGACCGCGCACCCGGCGAACGTCTCGAGGCCCTCTTCCAGGCTTCGCATGGTCTCGACGTCGAGGTCGTTGGTGGGCTCGTCGAGCAGAATGAGGTTGCCGCCCTCCTTCAGCAGCTTGGCCAGGTGCGCGCGGTTGCGCTCGCCGCCCGAGAGGTCCTTCACGCGCTTCTGCTGATCAGCCCCCTTGAACGCGTACCAGGACAGGTAGGCCCTCGACTGCACGATGCGGCCGCCGAGGTCGAGCTGATCGAGCCCTCCGGACACCTCGGTGAACACCGAGCTGTCACCCACCAGCGCGTCACGGGACTGGTCGACGTACGCCAGCTTGACGGTCTCACCCACCACCAGCTCGCCGGCGTCGGGCTTCTCGAGGCCCATCATCATTCGGAACAACGTCGTCTTGCCGGCGCCGTTGGGGCCGATGATGCCCACGATGCCGTTGGGCGGCAGCTTGAACGTCAGGTCATCGAACAGCAGCCGGTCACCGAAGGCCTTCCGCACGCCCTTCGCCTCGACGACCTTGCCGCCCAGCTTCGGCCCCGGGGGAATGAAGATTTCACCGGTCGACTGCTTGTTCTTGTCGCTCTCGTACTCGGCGCGCATCTCGTCGTAGCGGGCGAGGCGCGACTTCGACTTGGCCTGGCGCGCCTTCTGGCTCGACGACACCCACTGCAGCTCGCGGTCGAGGAACTTCTGGCGAGACGACGAGGCCTTCTCTTCCTGCTCGAGGCGCTTCTTCTTCTGGTCGAGCCAGCTCGAGTAGTTGCCCTTCCAGGGCACGCCTTCGCCGCGGTCGAGCTCGAGAATCCACTGGCAGACCTCGTCGAGAAAGTACCGGTCGTGGGTGATGCACACGATGGTGCCGGCGTAGTCGCGCAGGTGCAGCTGCAGCCACTGCACCGACTCGGCGTCGAGGTGGTTGGTGGGCTCGTCGAGCAGCAACAGGTCGGGCTTCTCGAGCAGAATGCGGCACAGCGCCACGCGGCGCTTCTCACCACCCGACAAGGTCTTCACGTTGGCGTCGCCCGGCGGCAGGCGCAGCGCGTCCATGGCGATCTCGAGCTTGCGGTCCAGCTCCCAGCCACCCGAGGCGTCGATGGCGTCCTGCAGGCGGCCCTGCTCGGCCAGCAGGGTGTCGAAGTCGGCGTCGGGTTCTCCCAGCTTGTTCGACACCTCTTCGAAGCGGGTGAGAAGGTCCTTGATGGGCTTCACGCCCAGCTCGACGTTGCCCTTCACGTCGAGGGACTCGTCGAGCTGGGGCTCTTGATGCAGGAAGCCGACCTTCGCCTTGGGGTCGGGCCGCGCGGTGCCCATGAACTCGGGGTCTTCGCCGGCCATGATGCGCAGCAGCGTCGACTTGCCCGAGCCGTTGGGCCCGATGACGCCGATCTTCGCGCCGGGAAAGAAGCTGAGCCAGATGCCCTTGAGAATCTCTTTTCCTCCCTTGACCTTGCGGAGGTCCTGCATGGTGAAGATGAAGTTCTCGGCCATGGCGGCGAAGTAGCCCGGGCGGTGCAACGAGGCAACGCTCGCACGTACAGCCCAGCGTCAGGGTCCTGACACGCGCCCTTCGCGACGGCCCACCGCTCGTCGACGGAGTCTTCCGTCATGCGCGCAGCGGCGCCCGCGACCAGCCTGGTGCCGTCCTCGGGCAGCGTCGGGCCGTCTGCGGTGGCAACGCGTCTCAACCTGCGAGCGCAGGTTTGGAGGGTGTTTCGTCTGGCCGTGGGTGCAGGGCCGCCTGCTGCTCACCGGTGGTGCGTCGCTTCGCACGCAGAACCAGGTGGTCGACGGGGTCACGGCGAGGGTGAACGAAGACTTCCAGAACCCTCCGGCGGCGGCGCAGCTGCAGCTCTCGGCTGCGTTCTTCGCGCGCCGGTGGTTCGGGGTGGTGGTCGACCTTCGTCACGACGTCACCGGAATCAGCGGCCCTCGAGCCGAGCGCATCAACCAGACCTTCTTCACCGGCTCGGCGCTGGCCAGCTTCCGGTGGCAGCCGGCGCTGCTGATCGCCTTCGAAGGTCAGGTGGGGGGGTTCGGTGTGCGGCGCCCGCTGATCTGCAACCTGGCAGGCACCACGCCGGGAAAGAGCGGCTGCCTCCTGCCCGCGAGCGACACCTTCGAGGGTGGCTTCGCGTCGACCGGGCCGATGGCCGGAGCAGCCATCACCCTCGAGCCCGAGTCCTGGCTGACGGCACAGGTGTCGCGCGCGCGGGGCTGGAGTTCGGCCGCGCCCTCGACGCTGCGCTGGCGGGACCCCACCTGAGGGTGGGCCCCAACGCGCGGGTCGGTGCGCTCGCGGTGGGTCCCCTCGAGGCGGGCCTGGGGCTGAACGCCGAGCTCGAGGTGAGCGGTCTGAGCGACGGTGCCGCCAACCCCGCGGTCGTGACGTCGGTGGGCACCGTGGCCGGTGGACCTTCATCATCACAGCCGGCGATGGCGACCAGCATCACCCCGGCGAGCCAGACACGCGTCATCTCGTCTTCTCGAGCTCAATCTGGAAGATGGCCTGGTCGCCGTCGAGCACCTCGACGGTGCGCGTCTGCGTCACGTGCTTCGGAGCCTCGATGATCAGCGTGTACTGCCCCCCCGGCACCTCGAGCTCGAACCGGCCGTCGGCTTTCACCACCTGCTTCAGCTTGAGCTGGGGGACACGCACGGTGGCCTTCGCCAAGGGCCCGGACGCGCTGCTGATGACGCCGCGAAGCTTCGCCTTGCTGCGCTGGGTGACGGGCTCGAGCGTGACCTCAAGCGTGGCGGTGCCTTCGGCCGGCACCTGCACCACCTCGTCGGCGTTGGCGTAGCCAGAGCGGCTGACCGATACCTTCACGGGCCCCGGGCCCGCCTTCTCGATGGTGAACGCGCCGCTGGCGTCCGAGGTGACCACGGCGCCCTGCCCCTGCACCTTCGCGCCCGGCAGCACCTTCGTGCCGGCGCGCACCACCCCGGTGATGCGGCCCGGGCCGGTCGGGGTCTCGAGCACCACCTCGACCTCGAGCGGCGGGCCCGAGGCGAGCGCCAGCTGGCGCGTCGACGGGCGCAGGCCTGGCGCCGAGACCTTCAGCGTGACGGCGCCCTCGGGCAGGTCCGACGCCTCGAAGTGACCTGACGCGTCCGAGGTGAGCATGGTCGCCGACAGGCTGATCAGCGCCCCCGCGACGAGCGTGCCGTCAGCCCGCGTGACGCGCCCACGCACCGTAGGGGTCCCCGGAAGACCGTCGGGGCCCGGCGCCGAGAGGCTGGCCGGCCTTCGCCACTGCAGCGACAGCCCTGCGCCGAACCGTACGGTGCCCGAGGCCCCCTCACTGCCCACGTTGCCGAAGGTGGTGGTGGCCCCGGTAGCGCAGGTGAGGAGCACCGAGGGCCAGGTCCGCGTCGAGCGGGCCCTCGGCGCTGCAGGTGGGGCTGAGGTGAAGGGCCCGGTGTTCCCTGGTGATACGGTGGTGACGGGCCCGGCGAGCTTCGCAGTGCTGGTCGATGGCGCAGGCCGCGAGCTCGAGGTCGGGGAAGACACCCGCTTCACCGTGGGCGAGACGCTCACCACCATCGAGGTGCTCGACGGGGAGTTCCGCTTCTCTTCGGCCTCAGGCGCCGACGGGGGCGTGTCGGTGAAGACGCCGTTCGGGCGCGCCGAGCTGCCCCTGGGTGCGGGCGGCGTGCTGCGGGTCATCGATGGAGGCCTCACCGCCGAGGTGCTGGCGGGCCACTTCATCTTCTTCGAGCGCGACGCGGGCGCGAGAGACGTCCCGGCGGGGCAGACCTTCGAGGTGACCGCGGGCAGCTTCACGTTCGCGCCGACCCCGCGCCTTCCCGTGCAGCCCGAGGTGAAGGTCGCCGAAGGCGTGAAGCTGGTGGTCGAACTCGGCAGACCGCTGATCAAACGCTCGGGTCAGAAGAAGTTCGTCGTCGCGAAGACCGGCGAGGTGCTCGAGCCGGGCACCACCCTGCAGACGCCGGCCGGGGCGAGCGCGCGCCTCACGCTCGCGCACCTCGAGGTGGTGGTGCCGGCGGGGGCGAGCGGCGTCACCGAGGGCGTGCGGGCCGACGGGACGACGCAGGTGCTGACACTCAGCCGGTTCATCGGGCCGATGACGCTGCAGCTCGACGGCAAGGGGCCCGCGCGGGTCGACCTGGGTGACGCCGTCATCGGTGGCCTGTCGCAGGGCTCGGTGGTGGTGAGCCAGGTGGGCAAGAAGCGTCGCGTCGAGGTGAAGGCCGGCGAGGTGGCGGTGACGGTGAACGGCAAGAGCACCACCGTCAAGGCAGGCGACGCGGTGCTGGTCGACGCCGGCGGTGCGGTGGCAGCGCCGCAGAGTCGCCCGGGGCTGGTGGTGAGCGCGTCGTCAAAGGTGCGGGTGTACGCCGAGGGCCTCAAGGACCTGGCGCTGCTGTTCCCCGGCGAGCGCAACCGCGTCCAGGTCTCGCGCGACGCGGACTTCGCGACGCCCTTCATCCAGGGCCAGGTGGGCACCGAGGTGGCGGTGCCTGCGGTGGCGCGCGGGCCGCTGTTCTTTCGAACTCTGGACGAGGCGGGCCAGCCGCTGAAAGCGGGGCGCATCGACTTCTTGCCGGACCTCGCCTCGGCGCGCGACACCGCGACCCGCAGCGACGTGGTCGCCGAGACCGGCCAGAAGGCGACCGTCTTCTTTCAGAGCAAGGTGCCGGCGCTCACCTTCCTCTTCACGCCGCAAGAGGGCGCGAAGGCGTTCTGGTTTCGGCTGTACCGCGCGGGCGCGCTGGGCTCTCCGGTCGTCGAGCAGAAGACCGCCGACACCCGCCTGGTGCTCGAGCCGGGGGTGCTCGAAGAAGGCGAGTTCCTGTGGTCTGCCGCGGCGCTCGATGGCAGCGGCGTCGAGAAGACTGGCGGGCGCATGAACAAGCTCTCGGTGGTCTACGACAACGCCCGCACGTCGCTGCTCATCGAGAAGCCGCTCACCGGCGACCGGGCTGGCGCCGACGTGAAGGCGGTCGGCGTCGCGCCGCAGCGCTCGCAGCTGTTCATCAACGGCAAGGTGGTGCGGCCCGACGACAGCGGCCGCTTCTCGGTGCCGGTGGGGCCTGTCGATGCGGTGCTCTTCAAGGTGGTGAGCGGAGACACAGAGAGCCACTGGGTGAGACGCCTCAGGCGATGAGCGTTCTGGCATCACCCCATCGTGTCGTCCCCGGCGGGGTTCGCGCCGGTGCGCTGGGACTCGGCGCCAGCGTGTTGCTGCACGACACCATCAGCACGCGCGCTGAAGCCATCGGCCCCCTTCGCGCAGCCCAGCCGCACGAGGTGGGCGCGCCGGGCCGCCGACGAGATGTGGCGCCGGTTCTTCGAAGGCTGTGGCGCGCTGTTGCGGTGCGACACGAGCTTCGCGGGGGGTTGGAGCAGCCTCGAGTGAGGTGCGTGCGGGTCAGGGAGAGCTGGGGAAACCGCCGACCTTGGGTAGAGTCCAACCCGTCGTGCCTTTAGACGCCCGCGTCACCCTCGAACAGCACCTGCAGAACGGTCCGCTCGGGGTGGACGACGCGGTGCGCGTCATCTGGGGCCTGTGTGACCACTTCGAGAAACATGGCCAGGCCGAGACGCTCGGTGACGTGGCGCCCTCACGGGTGACGCTCTTCGGGCGGGTGGTCGAGGCCGTGGTTCCACCCGACGCCCCTTTGGTGCGGGGCTACTCGGCGCCCGAGCGTGCGAGCGCAGGCCCGACGCCGCGGTCCGACGTCTATGCCATGGGCGCCCTGCTCTATCGGCTGATCACCGGGCACCTGCCCGACGGCCAACCGCTGCAGGCCGAGGCGGGCCACCTGCAGGCGGTGCTCGATCGCAGCCTCGCCGCCGACCCGGCCGCGCGCTTCGCCAACCTCGCCGAGCTCAAGCGGCCCTGGTGCGCCTCGACCAGACGCTGATGTCGGGCCCCGGCTCTGCCTCGAACCTCGCGGCGGTGCGCAGCTCGCTGGGGCCCTGGAAGCTCGAGGGCCTGCTGGGCCAGGGCTCGATGGGCCACGTCTTCAAGGCCACTCATCAGGCCCTGGGGCGCCGCGCCGCCATCAAGCTGCTGCGGCCCGAGCAGTACCAGAACCCAGAGCTCATCAACCGCTTCTTCCAGGAAGCGCGCACGGTGAACCAGATCAACCACGAGCACATCGTGGAGATCAGCGACTTCGTGCAGGAAGCCGGCGAGGCGGGCCCCTCGGCGGTGTACTGCGTGATGGAATACCTGCAGGGGCGCACCCTGGGCGAGGTCATCGACGACGCGCCGTTGCCGCTCGCCCGAGCGCTGCCCATCGTCGAGCAGCTGTCTGACGCGCTGGCGGCGGCACACCGGGTCGGCGTGGTGCACCGCGACGTGAAGCCGGACAACATCATGCTCATCGAGCGTGGCGGCCAGCGCGACTACGTGAAGGTGCTCGACTTCGGCGTCGCCAAGCTGACCGCGACAGACGGCAAGGCGTTGGTGTCGACCACCGAGGGCGCCATCATCGGCACCCCCATCTGCATGTCCCCTGAGCAGTCGCGGGGCGACGACGTCGACGCGCGCAGCGACATCTGGGCGGTGGGCGTCATCCTCTACCGCGTGCTGGCGGGCCGGTTTCCCTTCGACGCGGCGAACTTCGTGAACATCGCGGTGCAGATCATCACCAAACCCGTCGAGCCGCTGCCCGCGCGAACGGCGCTTGGCGAGGCGATTCCGAAGCGGCTGGTGGCGCTGGTGAACCAGTGCCTGCAGAAGCACCGCGAGCTGCGCCCGGCGAACATGGAGCTGGTGCGCGACGAGCTGCGCGCCATTCTTCGCGACGAGCCCGACGCAGCGACGGCGAAGCGGTCCTGGCTGGGGCTGGTCGCGGCGGTCGGGGTCGCGGTGCTGGTGGGCGGAGGCGCGGCGGTGTGGCGCCTGACGCAGCCGCCGCCGGTCGAGCCCGTCAAGCCGGCGCCCATGGCGGTGACCCCGCCGGTGGTGCCTCCGCCGGTGGTGCCTCCGCCGGTGGCCGACCCGGTGGCGCCCGATGACGCGGGCCCGCTGGGTGAGGTGGTGAAGGACGCGTCCGTCGACCCTTTGCCTGCCCTGGTGGTCGAAGGTGACCGTGATGCCGGCGCGCCGGAGGTGGCCGTCGAGGTCGACGCGGGTGCGGTGAAGCCGGTCAAGATGAGGCGGGAAAAGCTCACCTCTGAGTTGGTCAAGAAAACCTTCGGCGCGGCGCGCAGCGAGGTGGCGAAATGCATCAATGACAACCAGGCCTCGCTGCCCAAAGGGGGCGAGGTCAAGGTGTCGATGGTGATTCCCATCACCGGGCGTGTGGTGGTGAAGAAGTTGAGCCTCGCGGGGGCGCCACTGCCGCAGCGAGTCGAGCAATGTGTGCGCGCGGTCCTCAAACGAAAGGTGAAGTTTCCCCTGATTATTGAGGCGGCCGAAGGGGAGTATTCCTACCCGTACCAGCCGACGCGCCGCCCCCAATAGGGTCGCTGTCACCGGCCGCGATGGCAGGCTCGTACCCGGGCGTGTGCCGCGGCTCTCGGCGCCCAGAATCGCAGTCGAGGACACTGCATGGCATGGCGCATGACTCACCTCGCAGCCCGTTGAAGAAGGCGCGCCGGTCACCGGAACGCCGAACTCCTTCGCCGGGCTCTGCGCCGCGCTCGTCAGACCGTCGGCTTGACGCCGGCCGGCGCTCGGACCGGTGAGGCGAGGTGCGCCAGGATCGAGTCCCAGGTGCCGGGCTGCAGGGCCTTGCGTGGCAACACCCGCCCCATGTCGGTGGGCACGCCGTGCGCCTGTTGTACCCCCAGCAGCAGCTGCTCGAGGTCGAGGTATTCCTCACCGTCGTTCAGCGTGCGGGCGCTCTCGGCGTTGCTGACCTTCGCCACCTCGTCGTCGCTGAGCAGCTTGAGCACGCTCTCGCGGGTGACGTAGTCGGCGCGGCTCTGCACGGTGGTGGGGTGGCGCTCGAGCAGCATGGCGCCGGTGGTGCCCAGCACGCTGCGGGCGTGTTCGACGAGGGCCTCAGGGCCCATGGCCAGCACCAGGAACCTGCCCGCCTTCACCTCGGTCTCGTAGCGAATCACGCTCTCTTTCGGCAGCCCGATGTTGGTGAGCGCTGCGCCCAGCACGCCGGCCGCGGCGCCGACCGCCGCCCCTTCGAGGGCGCCCACGATCCACCCCACCAGAGGCCCCAGCACCACGATGGGCCCCACCACCGGCAACAGGAAGAACGCGCCGCCGAAGAGCATGCTCCAGAGGGCGCCCCACAACGCGCCACGACCGCCCCAGAACTTGAGGCGGTCTTCCGAGGTGTAGAACCCCAGGGCCTGCTCGTGGGTTTGAAAGTCTTTGCCAACAATAGACAAACATTTCATGTCGATGCCAGCGCGCTGCAGCGCCTTCACCGCGGCCTCGGCCTTGTGGTGCGAGTCGAAGAGCGCGACGACCGACTCATCTTGCGGAACCGGCAGCAGGGTCTTGCCGGTGGTGGGCTTCAGGGCAACGGGGGAACGTGGCTGGGCTGTCATGGGAACCTCTTGGGGAGTGAAGGGGGCGCTGGTGAACTCTGCAGCGGTCATGCCGGCAGTTCGCCCCGGGGCTGCGGACGACGGGACGAACGGACTCCATCGAGATGAAGGAGTGAGGGGTCGAGGCGGGCCTCCCTGCGCGGCCTCGGGCGTGAAGCGCTGCTCGAGGCTGCGGCGGAGTGGTCGGGCCCGCGCCTGGGCCAGGTCCGCTGAGAACGCTCACCGCAGGGCGCGACGGGCCTTCGCCTTGCCGGCGCTGAGGCCCTTGCTGGCGGCGCTCGACACCTGCTTCGACACCCTGGACGCGCTGGTCTTGAGCGCGTCGAGGACCACCTCACCGACCGTGGGCTGGTGCCTGAAGGCGGCTTCGGCCACGGCGCCGATGGCGGCTCCGGCGCCCAGCAGGACACCAGCGGTAGCGACCGGGTGGCGTTTGACGAGCGCTTCGGCGGCGTGGGCGACGGTCTTCAGACGGTTGGCAGCCGACCCGTCCTGATCAGGCGAGGCTGCCGGGGCCGCCTGGCGCAGCTCTTCGAGGGCGCCCTTCGGGGCGGCGCCATTCTTGTCGAGCGCGCCGTCATGCAGCGGAGTCGTCTTGTCGGCGTGGTCGGTCGTTTTGAGGCCCATGATTGGTTGTCTTTTCTGTGAATCAAGCGTGGTGCTGCGGTGCTTCACTGCTTCGAGTCCCACCCGCGACGAACGTCTTCGCGAACGGCTGAGAAGGGCCTGCCGGTCTTGTCTTCGTCCCACTCGGTGCCGAGCCGGCGCTCGAGGTCGTCGTTCCATCTGGGGTACTGCAGGCCGTATTGCTGGCGGGCGCCCACGCCGTAGCGCATGCCCGTCTCGGCGGCGTTCCAGCTGGCGGCGGTGGCGGGGTTGGGGGCGCCAGAGGCGGGAATGGGCTCTGCCCCGGTCGCCTGCTTCACCGTGTCGGGCAGGTTCTGCTTCAGGTCCTTCCCGCCGGCGTTGAAGTCGGACTTCGTCTGGGACCAGTCGCGCTTGAGGGCCTCTTTTACGCGGTTCCACGACGCGCCGTGCGGCTCGTCCTTCCAATACTGGGCCTTCCAGTCGAGGTTCGGCTCAGCGAGCGAGGGGGGCTTCATGGGTGCTCCAGGGAGGCGGGTGAGACGACGTTCTCGAAGGGACGACACCGCACGCCCCGGGCCACGGAAGCCAGCGGCCGGGCTTCAACGGGTTGGCCCCGGGTGGGCCACCGCGCTGCGCTCACCGTGATACGCGCCGTACATCACCGTGATGGGGATGCCCCGCGCAGCGCGACCTTCCGAGGTCGTGAATCCTGTCGCAGCCGTTCGGTGCGGCGCGGAGCGCGCTGAGGAAAGCCATTCGCCAGCAGCAGCGCCACGGCTCCAGCTCCTGCCGCGACCGCAGCGTGCGTCCCGCACGACTCCCGGTCCATGACTGAACGAGGGGCGACGAAGGGACGCGACGCACTGGCGCGATGCCACGACGGGAGCTCACGGGTTCGGCGCTTCGGGGCTCGAGCGGCGCGAGCGCCTTCGAGGTCGCGGTCAACCGATGGGCGCCGGGGGACCGGGCTGATCGACCGGCGGGTCGGCCTGAGACGTCAGCGTGGGGCCATCGTGTTCGCGCGCCTGCAGCCGTTGCCACCAGCCGGCCACCGCGACGGCGACGCCAAACACCGCCATCGTCGCCGCGTCGACGAGCTGCAGCCGCAGGTGGAGCCCACCCACCACCAGGGCCACGACAACGGCGCTGACGCCGATCGCCAGCAGCGCGCCGCCCACCGCCCGGTGCTGCCCGCGGGCCTCGTGCTCGGCCACCGGCGGCGACAGCTTCGCGTCCGAGCGCATGCCCACCCGCGCGGTGCTGTGGAACAGCAGGGCGGGCACCGCGCAGAGCGCCACGTTGGCCACCGCGTGCAGCAGGTGCACGAGCAGCAACAGGGCGCCGCCGGGCGCCACCAGCCTGGACAGCACGAGGGAAAAGGCCGAGAGGCTGAGCGCGCCCAGCATCACGGCGGTGGTGGCGTGAAGCCAGGCACCCCGCATGGGGTCGTGGCTCGGGCTCACCCGCGGGAGCCACCAGAGCACCGCCACCAACACCGCGCCCACCGCCAGCGCCGAGAGGCTGCCGCTGATCAACCGGGACGCCAGCCCCTCGCTGCTCGCCAACACCGAGAGGGCCGCGACCGCAGCCAGGCTGCCCGAGACCACCAGCGCCATCACCGGCCCTCGCGCGCCGGTCTTCAGGCGCTGCACCGAGACCAGGCCGCAGAGGGCCAGCGGCGCCGTCAGGAACCACACCGGAAACCGGGCCGCGTCATTCATCGCCGCCGGGCCCCCGAGCGCGTCTTGCCAGCGCACCAGCACATGCAGCGCCTGGGAGCTGCCGACGGCCGCCAGCAGGCTCGAGATGACGACGGCGGGCCGAAAGGCGGGGTCGACGCGCGGCCAGGAGAAGGCCGAGAACACCAGGCTGGCCATCATCGACAGCGCCGCCACCAGCACCACCGCCATGACGAAGAAGTACTGCCACGCCGCCACCTCACCGGGCCCCATGGTCAGCGTCGCCCAGCATCAACTGGGCCGTGGCCAGAATGCGTCGGCTGGCCGGGTTGGAACCGCGCCCGGCTCGTCGTCACGTCATTCTGAGTGGGTGGGGGCGATGGCGGTCGGCGAGCACCGCGACGCCTACCAGCAGGGTGCCGATGACCACGTGCAGCACGTCATCGGCGGTCTTCCACCCGAAGAGCGACTTCGGCCAGAGGCCCGCGAAGCTCGCCACGGCCTGGTAGAGGTCGATGAGGCCGAACCCCAGGTTCCACGCCTTCACCACCGCCTGCTGTTTTGACAACACACAGCCCAGCCCAAGCACGCCAAAGACGAGGTGAAAGACATTGTAGGGCGCGGCGCCGCTGGTCAGCGACATCGAGTCGGGCAGGACGAAGCCCAACACGCCGACCCCGATGAGGATCGGCGCAAACACACGCAACACCCAGACGTTGACGGGGGGCTTGAGGACCACGTTTGAAGAGTGGCTCTTTCGGGCGCCGCCCGACAGCGGATTTCGACGATGGCCAGAAAGCCAGACGTCAGCCGCCCGTCGCCACCTTGAGCTCGCGGCTGGCGCCGACCTTCGCGGGCGCGCCGAGGTGCGCCAACCACCGCTCGACGGTCGAGGTGGACACGTGGTCGCCCGCGTCACCGCCCAGATGGGTCTCGATGACCTGCAGGTCGGGGCCCACGAAGAACGCGGCGGGCATGCGGGTCTTCGAGCCGTCCTGGCCCACGCCCTTCGGCAGCCCCAGCGTGATGGACTCGTAGAGCCCACCCAGGCGCGTCATGCTCCTGGTGGCACCCCAGGCCGACAGGGGCACGCCGTACTGGGCGTACACCTGGGCGTCGGCGTCAGCCACCAGCTCGAAGGTGAGCGGGCCCCAGGTCTCGAGCGCCTTCTTCAGGTTCTCGTCGCTCGACTCGAAGAACGAGATGACCCGCAGGTTGCGGGCGGCGAAGTCGGGCGCCTTCCTCGAGAACTCGCGCACCGCCAGGTTGCACATCGGGCAGGCCGCGAAGCGGTTGAAGGACAGCAGCGTGTACCGCCCCTTCGAGTCCGAGAGGCGCACGGGTCGGCCGTCGATGCCTTTCACGTCGAAGAGGGGGGCGAGGGTTCCGGGGGTGGGTGACATGGGGCTCCTGAAGGTGTGGCGGGTGGTTGACCCGTGAGTGCCCGGGCAGGCGCTGCCGTTACAGCCCGGCCCCGGGTGGCCCTGAATGACAGAACAACAATCACAGACACCTGCTGCCCGGGCGGCGACTTCAGCCGAAGAGAATGGGCGAGCCTGCCACCAGCAGCAGCCCGAAGACCGCCTCGAAGACCACGGCCCCGAAGTTCTTCGGCTCGCGATACCCCTGGTCGAACGCCACCGACACCAGGCGGCCCACCGCGGCCCCGAGCCAGCAGCCGCCCGCGACCAGGTAGGCCATCGGCGCACCGGTCAGCAGCGGCACCAGGCCCAGCACGACGAACATGCCGCCGAAGGTGGCCCTGAACTCGCCGAACGCCGTCCGGGTGGTGGCCGTGAGGCCCGTGAAGCTCGAGGCGGCCTTCGGCAGGAACAGGCCCAGGCACCCCATGGCGATGGTCCCGGTGGCTCCGAGCAGGTTGAGGGCTTCAACGACGCGCATCACGGCCTCCAGCCGGCATCGGCGCTCTTCGACGTGGGGGGCTTTGGCGACATGAAGGGCTTGGGGGGGAAATCAGGTGAGTGACCGGGCAGGCCCCGTCGTTACACCCTGCCCCGCTCGCGCGTAGTCTCGAACACACCCCATGACCACCCCCGACGACGTCACACCTGAAGCGCTCTACCTGCGCCGTCGGGACTTCATTCGCAACGCCAGCCTGATGACGGTGACGGCGTTGACCACCGCGGGAGGGCTCTGGGCGGTGACCGGCGGGGGCGCGAGGGCCCGGGCTGCGAAGGGGTCGGCTGACGGAGGCGCCGGGCTGTCGACCGACGAGCCGCTCACTGCCTTCGACGACGTCACCACCTACAACAACTACTACGAGTTTGGGCTCGGCAAGGGCGACCCGGCCGAGCACGCGCACACCCTGACGCTGCGCCCGTGGACGGTGACCGTGACGGGCGAGGTGAAGGCCGAGCGCACCTTCGACCTCGACGAGCTGACGCGTCTGTTCCCGCCCGAGCGCCGCGTGTACCGCATGCGCTGCGTCGAGGCCTGGTCGATGGTCATCCCCTGGCAGGGCTTCGAGCTGCGCAAGCTGTTGGAACTGGTCGAGCCCACCTCACGCGCGAAGTACGTGGCCTTCGAGACGCTGGTGCGGCCGTCGGAGATGCCGGGCCAGAAGACCTCGGTCCTGGCCTGGCCCTACGTCGAGGGCTTGCGGCTCGACGAGGCCATGCACCCGCTCACGCTGCTGGCCACGGGGCTGTATGACCAACCGTTGCTCGGCCAGAACGGTGCGCCGCTGCGCCTGGTGGTGCCGTGGAAGTATGGCTTCAAAGGCATCAAGTCCATCGTGCGCATCAGGCTTCTGGAAAACCAACCTCCGACCACCTGGAACCTGGCGGCGCCCGGGGAATATGGCTTCTTCGCCAACGTGAACCCCGAGGTCGACCACCCGCGCTGGTCGCAGGCGACCGAGCGGCGCATCGGTGACTTCATGCGCCGGCCCACCCTGCCCTTCAATGGCTATGCAGACCAGGTCGCCTCGCTCTACACGGGTATGAATTTGAAGGAGGCGTTTTGATTGTCTTGAAAGGGCCGCAGCCCTGGCTGAACCCCGGCGTGGTGCTGGGCGTGGCGGCGGTGCTGGTGACGTGGGTCGCCTTCGCGCTCACCGGGAACCTGGGCGCCGACCCCATCGACACGCTCATCAACCGCTTTGGCTACACCGCGCTGGTGCTGTTGATGGCGTCGCTGGCCTGTACACCGCTGAAAGTCCTGTTCGACTGGGCGTGGCCGATTCGACTGCGGCGCACCCTGGGCCTGCTGGGCGCAGGCATGGCCCTTTTGCACCTGCTCGTCTACGTGGTGGTCGACCAGGGCCTGGCGCTCGGGGCCATCGTCGATGACGTGGTGAAGCGGCCCTTCATCAGCGTGGGCTTCATCGCGGTGGTGCTGCTCACGCCGCTGGCCATCACCTCGACGGCGGACTGGGTGAAGCGCCTGGGGTTCAACCGGTGGAAGCGGCTGCACCGCCTGGCCTACGTCACCGGCACGCTCGGCGTGGTGCACTTCTACTTGAGGGTGAAGAAGGACCACACCGTGCCGCTGCTCTTCGCGGCGGTGCTGGGGGCCTTTTTCCTGGTGCGGGTGGTCGACGCGCTGCGCAGCAGGTCACGCGCCGACGCTTGACCGGGTGCGCTGATCAGCGGAGCGATTCTCCACCTCAGCACGCTCAGCGCTGGTTCTCCTCGGTGGCTGTGAGCACGTCGCTCAGCCGCCGCTCCACCTGCGGGCCAGGCGCCGCGGCCGAAACGCCATCGACGAGGGCGCCCTCGAAGACCGAGGTGACCGCGAGTTGGGCGAGCGCGGGGCAGCTTCATGAACTCGTCACCTCGGTAACACCTCGAGCGCCTCGCCGGTCGTTGTTCAGCTCACAACGCTCAGCACTGCGCACCTTCGTGCCGTCGACGACACAGTCAGCTGAGATGTCTTCTGTTCCACGACCCCAGCACCCAGGCAGGGCGGCCATGTTACTTCGAGCCGCGCTCGGCCTGCGTACTGTTGAGGACCCACCCCGTTGGGTACGCCTTGATATACACGTACCGACTGCCGCATCCGCGAACACCTACAGTGGCTGCGTAGCCATTGACCTTCGACTCGTCGGTCGTGAGTACGTCAGAAGAGAGCTGCTCGACGGGGCAGTTCAGTTCAAACGCCGCCCTGGGCAGTACTTGGGCCTTGAACTCAGCCAAGATGTCCTGCCGAGACACCGCGCACCCAACAGTCAATGTGACCGCCGCAAGCAATCCGGTTTTCATATCGGGCGCAATTGCCTGACATGCGACCGATTGTCGAGCGTTGGAACTGCGGCGCATGAGGTGGGTCACCGCACTGGTTCCTCGCCAAGACCGAGGTCGTGTACGACGACGGCTCGACTGTGTGGCCGTTCATCAGAAAAACCTTCGGCGTCAACGTCTTGCGCTGGCCCTGTGTTGGCCGCCGCCGCATCCACTCCACCCGCAAGACGGTAGAGGAGCGCCTGCTTCAGCTCGGCCATCAACTGCCCTCCCGAATCATCCTCCCGCCCACCGACGCCTAGCCCTCGCTGCCTCTGGCCGGTTGACGGACATCGTCGCGCAGGGACACCGGGCTCTACCTTGAGTCACTCGTCTGTGGGCTCCCTTCATTCCGCCTGCCCCCGTGGCGGGGGCATTCCCCCGGGGTCCCTCGTCGACCCGCTGCGGTCCAGGTCGCGCGCGAACGCGTGAGTGCTTCCGCGGGCGAGCGCGGGGGCTTGCCGCGGGCCCGGTGATTCCGCTACGGCCGCGCCCCCATGCGCGCGTCCGTCCTGTCCTTCCTCGTGGTGTTCGCGGTCCTCCCCGGCTGCGGAGCCCCCGCCCCCAAATGCGACCAGAAGACCTGTCCGGGCTGCTGCTCGTTGAGCGGCCAGTGTCAGGCCGGGTCCGACGTGCAGGCCTGCGGCGTCGGCGGGCAGCTGTGCAGCGTGTGCTCGGGCGGGTTGAGCTGTCTGTCTGGAGCGTGCTTCTCGACGACCTCGAGCGCGGGTGGAGGCTTCGTTTCGGCAGGCGGGGCCGCGGGTGGCTCGGCTGGAGGCGGCTCGAGCGGCGGGCCTGGCGGAGGCCTCTCGACCGGTGGAGGGCAAGGCGGAGGCTCGACCTCGACACGGGTCGGGTGCGCGGGAATGCAATACACCGAAGCCCTGCCAACCAACGCCAGCCTGGGCGCCCTGACGTACTCGTCCGCCAACGCGCCGGCCTATCTGCTCTCGGCGCTCGAGCTGCGCTGGCCGCACGGCAAGGCGGTGGTGGAAGGCGGGCTCGCCAACCCCATCTCGCCGCAGCAGTCGAACTGTGTGACGACGTTCTTGTCTGACCGGTCGAGCGGGAACGCGGTGCTGCGCCAGGCCTCGACGCTGGTGCACGAGTGTGGCCACTTCTTCGACCTGGGGCTCTCGCGGGGCCGAGCCTCGACGTATGTGATTGCGCCGGGCTTGCAGCGCGCGTGCTCGAATGGAGACACCACCACGCGAGGAGGTCGGACCTTCGCGCGCAGCCTGCTCAACGCCGACCCGTACAGCGCGATGCGGCCGCCCTGCGTGAACATGAGCTCGTCGAACTGCGACTTCTACGCGAACACCTACCTCGACGGCAGCGCGACCAACTCGACCTTCGAGAGCGGCGACCAGGGCTTCAACTCGCTGCTCGAGGAGGCCAACCAGTACGTCAACTCTCTGGCCTCGGCGTATACGTTTCGCGAAGTATTCCAGTCATCGCGCGTGAGCGAGCGAGACGGCATTCTCACCTTCATGTGGTACCTCGAGCGATATCTGCAATTGGCGCGCACCAGCAACCCGCAGGCGTACGCCACCCTCACTCAGGACGCGTGCTGGCGGGAGGCGATCTTGTCGGTGTGGGACCGCGGCTGGTTCTACCTGACCGCGTCGGCCTCGTCGGCGTCGAGCCTGGGCATCAACGACGCGCGGCTGCGCACCCTGGTCGAGACGCCGTCGCTGTTGGCTGAGATTGATTCGTTGCGCGCGCTGCAGTGCAATTGAGCGCTCAGGCGCCGGCGCCGAGCACCCCTTTGGCTGGGCGGGTCTCAGGCTCGGCGAGGGCCAGCTCGAGCGACCGCCGCAGCTTCGCGCGGCCCCGGTGCAGCACCACCCGCAGCGTGCCGTCTTCCAGCGACAGCACCTCGGCCGCTTCCTTCGGGGCCAGGCCCTCGACGTCACAGAGGGTGACCGCGGCGCGCTGGGTGTCGGGCAGGGCTCGCAGCGCCACCTCGAGGGCCGACACCAGTTGACGGTTCGAGGCGGCCCGCTCGGGGTCGTCGGTCGACACGGTCCACTCGCGCACCGGCTGGACCCAGCGGCCGATGGTGTTGAAGCGGCTGTCAGCGGGCTCTTCGTCGTCAGGCAAGGTCTCTTCACGCCGGGCGCTGCGGCCGAGCGCGCGCGCCAGGTTGAGGCCGATCTGCAGCACCCACGTCGACAGCCGGCTGCGGCCCTCGAAGCGGGCGAGGGACTCGAACACCGTCACCCACGTTTGCTGCACCACGTCCTCCACGGCCGAGTCGCCGACGAAGCGGCGCACCAGGCCTGCCAGCGGTCGGTGCACGGAACGGCTGAAGGCGCTGAAGGCCTCTTCATCTCCGGCCTCGAGCGCGGCGATGAGGCGCGCGTCGTCGTCATGCACGGCGCCGCCACGCCCGAAAGGCAGACAACCCCGAGGTGTCGGGTGGTGATTGTAATTGTTTCAAGGCCAGGACGGTCGCCCGGTATTGTTTGACGAAGCGCGCGCAGTGGCGACAGCCGCTCAGGTGCACCCGCCCCACCCACCGGTGAAGCGCCGGCACCGTGGGGTCGTCGAGGCGCTCGACGTTGCGGGTCAGGTCACGGCAACTGAGGAACATGCGGGTGAGTGTCGGCCACCTGTCGAGCGTTACCAATCCCGGGACAAGCGAATGAAATCAGATGCTTGAGTTCGTGTTCGCGGGTGACAGGGCGGAACCTCGTGGTCCTGCACCGGGCTGAGCGCCGAGGCGTCCGCGCCCGAGCAGCTGCTCCGGTGACGCCATGACTGTCGTCGATGACGAGCTCACTCACGCGGCCCTTGTTGCTCGCCGTCACGAACGAGCCGAGTGTCAGGGTCCTGATTGCGCACGCCGATCTCGCCATTCGATACGACACACCTTCAGATGCCCTCCGCGCCCAACCCAAAACAACACCTCGGTGGTCTGGCGAATCTTCACGGCAGTAGCTTCGAGGACCACTTCGGAACATGCGCTTCGAGGACTCGGCGACGGTGAACAAAGAGTACGTCGACCCGACGATGCCGAAGACCGTCGACGACGTCGTCATCGCCAAGTCCATCATCTCTTCGGGGTGCATCGTTCGAGCGAACCTCGAGGAGTTTCTCGGCGTGCGGAAGCCCAGGCGAGTTTTCATCGTCGCGCCCGTCATGCTGAAGGGGGCTGAAGAAACCCTCCGCGCGGCCTTCCCCAGGAGCCTCTCGAAGCGCTTCGAGTTCATCTCCTTCGCGACCGACACCCGCAGAGAAGGACCCGTCGTGGTTCCCGGCGTTGGAGGCGTGGTCGAAACCCGCTTGGGTCTGAAGGGCAAACTTGCTCCAGCGCTCATCAAGCAATGGCGTGAACGCATCGAGGCTGTTCCCGCCTGATCATCGCCGGCGCGCTGTGCCACAGTGCACACGGTGAATCGCTGGCTCATGATATTCGTGACGCTGCTCACCACCAGCGGCTGCTTCACCACCCGGTACCTGCTGCAGGCCGCCGGAGGGCAATACGAGCTGCTGCACCAGGCGCGGTCGTTGTCGGTGGTGCAGGACGACATGACGGTGCCGACGCGGGTGAAGGCGCTGCTGTCGAAGGTGCCGGCCATCAAGCGCTTCGGGCAGCTCAACGGCCTCACGCCCACCGGCAACTACGCGCAGTACGCAGACCTGCACCGAAGCGCCGCCGTCTGGGTGGTGCAGGGCTGCGCGCCGCTGGCGTTCAAGCCCCGCCGCTGGAGCTTCCCCATCGTCGGCACCGTGCCCTACCTGGGCTTCTTCGACGAAGCGTCGGCCCGCGCGTACGCCGCCATGCTCGCCGCCGAAGAGCACCTCGACGTCACCGTGCGCACCGCCTCGGCGTACTCCACGTTGGGGTGGTTCAAAGACCCGGTGCTGTCCACCATGCTGTCCGACGGACCCGAGGCGTTCGCCGACCTCGCCAACACCATCCTGCACGAGAGCGTGCACGCCACCGTCTACGTTCCCGACCAATCGACCTTCAACGAGAGCCTGGCCAGCGTCATCGCCGATGAGCTGACGTTCAGGCTGGTGGTGGGCCGGTCAGGCCCCGAAGGAGAAGAGACCAAGGCCTTCTTCTCTGCCGAAGCCCGCAGCGCCTTCGCGGTCGCCGAGCTGCACCATGCCTTCGATGACCTCGACGCGCTGTACCGCTCGTCCCGCAGTGACGCAGAGAAGCTTCAGCTCAAGGCCGAGCGCCTGAAAGCGCTGCAACAGCGGCTGGGCACCCGACGCACCTTCAACAACGCCGACCTCGCCGGCTCCCGCACCTACGACACCGGCCGGCCGGCCCTCGAGCGCCTGCGTCGCGCGTGCGGCCCGCTGCCTCGCCTGCTGGACGCGGTTCGAACCCTGCGCCCCCAGGACTTCACCTCGCCTCAGCAGACCGGCTTCGACGACCTGGTCGAGCGCCTCGCCGCGCAGCACTGTCGAGCCACAGAAAAGACAACACGATAGATTAATCTGTGTCTGACAACAATCGCTGCAGTCTCGCCATGGCGCCCGGTAACGCCCGAAGAACGACCCGCCGCCCCGTCTCGTCGAAGGTCTCGGACACCACGCGGGCGTTCTCGTAGATCTGCGCGATGACCCCTTGCTTCGCGTAGGGAATCAGCAGCTCGCCCTCGGTCATCGAGGCCTCGAAGTGGTCGATGAGCCGCTGCCGCAGCGCGCGCACGTCGTCGGGTGCGTGCGCCGACAACATCACCGCGTCGGGATGTTCGGTCAGCAGCGACTTCCGGGCGGCCTCGTCGAGGCGGTCGGCTTTGTTGAGCACCAGCAGGGTGGGCACCACGTCGGCGCCGATCTCCTTGAGGACACCGCGGGTTACCTCGAGCTGCGCATCATGGGTCGGGTCTGCCGCGTCGACCACCAGCAGCAGCAGCGAGGCCTCGAGCGCCTCGTCCAGCGTCGACTTGAAGCTGGCCACCAGGTCATGCGGCAGCTTCTGAATGAAGCCCACCGTGTCGGACACCAGCACGCGCGGGTGCGTCTCGGGCTGCAGCGCGCGCACGGTGGTGTCGAGGGTGGCGAAGAGCCGATCGGCCACCAGCACTTCGCTGCCGGTGAGCGCGCGCATCAGCGATGACTTGCCTGCGTTCGTGTAGCCGACCAGCGCGACCCGCAGCTGGTCCTTGCGGGCGAATCTTCGTTGGTCCTGGTCGAGGTGAATGACGGCGAGCTGGGCCTTGAGCTCCGAGATGCGGTCTCGCACCTTGCGGCGGTCGAGCTCGAGCGAAGACTCACCAGCGCCGCGCCCCTGCTGCCGCTCGGTGCCGCCCGTCGACTCGCGCATGCGCGGGGCCAGGTAGGTCAGGCGGGCGATCTCCACCTGCATGCGCGCCTCGCGGCTCTTCGCGTGTCGGTGGAAGATGTCGACGATGACGCCCGTGCGGTCGAGCACCGGAGCCCCCGTCGCCTTCTCGAGGTTCCGCGCCTGGCTGGGCGACAGCTCGTGGTCGACGATGACGATGGTCGGCCGCGTCGCGAGGGTGGCCTCGTCGACAGGCTCTGGTGGCGGAGCGTCTTCGTCCTCCTCTTCTGCCTCCCACGCCTCCCTGGCCTTCGAGCTGCGCACCTTCGCGCCGGACGAGACCTCGCCGGTGCCGCCGGTCAGCTTCGCCAGCTCCTTCAGCTTGCCCTCACCCAGCACGGTGCCCGAGGCCAGGCTGTCGCGCTTCTGCGAGAGGGTCGCGACCACCTCGTAGCCCAGGGTGTGCACCAGACGGCCCAGCTCGGCGAGGTGACCGGCGTGGGCCACGTCATCGACGCCGGGCAGCTGCACCCCGACCAGCACGGCGCGGGGCGTCGGTGTCGTCGTGGTCTTCATTCGAAGCTCGTAGCAGCCTCAGCCAACCGGCGCTCGCGGGCGTTTCAGGCTGATCAGCCCGGGCGAGCGGGACGTCACGCCCTCGGAAGAACAGCGTGCCCGGTCGCCTGCCGGTCGTCGCGAGCCTTCTCCGAGGCCGACGCGGTCTGGAACGCCAAGGGGTGCGTTGGGTGATGCTCAGGAACCGTGTCACGCTGGCTCCATGATGAGACGTGCGCTGGTGATGGTGGCGCTGTGGCTGGTCGGCTGTGGTGCCCCGAAGGCCGCGAAGGAGTGTCGCCCTGCCGACTGTGACGACGGCAATGTCTGTACAAGCGATGTCTGTACTGAGGGCGAATGCGCCTACACCGACCTGCCCATCGACCTCACGCCCGAGGGCCTGTGCAGTATCGGTACCTGTGACCCGGTGCTGGGCGTGCAGCGCCGGGCCGTCTCGACGGACGACGCCAACGCCTGCACGGTCGATGCGTGTGACCCTCGCGCCGGGGTCTCTCACACGCCGGTGCCCGTGGACGATGGCGACCCGCTCACCACGGACGCGTGCGACCCGGCGACGGGCACCATCACCCACCGCTGCTCTGACACCGTCACCTCCATTCTCCCTCGCAACCCGGGCGCTGACGCGGGCGCGTACCCGGCGCCGGGCTGGTACAGCGATGACACCCGGGCCAACGGCAGCGTGGCGGTCGACCGGACACTTGGGGCTCCGGCGGGCTTCGGCTGTACCTCGGCCATGCTCACCACCGGCGCCAGCACCACGCCGGGACCCTCTGCTGACAAGGCCCAGCTGATCAGCTTCGCCAAAGCAGGCGTCGAGTTGTCGAGCATCACCACCATCGGCTACTGGTCTTTGCGGTCCTCGACGTCTACCGGAGGGCCCATCATCGCCCTGTCGCTCAACGTCTCCATCACCGGGCCCTCGGTGCCCACCGGCTTCGCCACGCTGGTCTTCGAGCCGTACCGCCAGAGCGGGGGGCCCTCGGCGATTCAGCTCGACGTGTGGCAGCGCTGGAACGCCACCGCGACCACGCCGGGAGACGGCCTGTGGTGGACGAACAGGATTGCCAACGGGCCGGCACCGGGCACCCCCGGCAGTCAGAGCAACCCGCAGCCGTGGGCGGCCTTCCAGGCGCTGTACCCGGGCGCGAAGGTGCTAGGCTACGGCTTCAACGTGGGCTCGGCGAACCCCAGCATGGTGGTCGGTGGAGATGGCCTGGTGTTCGGAGACGTCACCACGGACTTCTGACGGGCCGACGTACCTGCCAAGGTCGTTCGGCAGGCTCCTGCACGCAGTGGCCAGGCGCGTGCGACTGCTCAAGAAGATGCAAGGTCGCGCAGCGTGGTGGTGAGCACGTGCTTGGTGACCCCGGGGACCGCGCGACGCAGCTCTCCAAATCTCAGCGGTGACTGGCAGAGCGCGAAGAGCACTCGCAGCGTCTACTTCCCCGACAGCCGGTCGATGGCGTGTTGAATCGTGTGAAGCGGCGTTGGCGCCTCGCACACCACGGCCACTGATTTCGCGTTGGTCAGCCTCGAGTCCCGGTCTCGAGTGCGACCTGCGACCGATGTTCCGCCAGCCGAGCCGCGCGAAAGTCTCCACATGAAAGCTCTTATGCTGTTTCCGCTGTTCGTCGTGCTGGGTGCGGGCTGCGCACCGCCTGAGTGCAGCGCTGGCGTGTTCGTCGAGGCAGACCAGGTGCAGACCTGCTTCGGAGCCCGCACCCTCGGGTTGCCGCTCAGCGTCGAGGCGAAGGCCCTCTTCGAGCAGAAGCTCGGCCCCCTCGGGGTCGACCTCGCCGCGCTGTCGAGCGAGTACTACCTGCGGCCCCGCTCCACGGACTCCTCGCCCAACGCCCGCGCCCTCTTCAAGCCCCGCCGGGGAGCAACCGGGCGCGTGCCACTCATCGAGCTCAACGAGGCCTTCGACACCGTGCGCGATGATGGTGCCCTGGTGATGGCCCTGGTGCACGAGTACGGCCACATCGCGCAGTACCTGCGCGGGGAGCCCGCTGGAGACGAGCTCGAGGCGCGGCTGTGCAGCCCCACGAAGCTGTCGGACGGCGCTTGTGATTCGGTCCTCACCGCTCACCTCGCGAAGATGGAACGCGACGCCGACGCCTTCATGGTGGCGAGCATTCGCCAGTGGAGCCCCTCGAAGGTCGACTTCGACCCATGGGCCCTGGTCGACCTGATTGAAGCGAACGAGCCGGGCCCAACGTATCCGCCCAATGACGAGCGCATCGCTCCCATCGCCGCTGCGCTGGGTGACGTCGGCCTGCGACGTGGGGCCGCGAGAACGTCGAAGGCCCTGCTCGAGGCCCTGCCTGGCCTCGCGGCGCCGGCGGCTGCTGCGCTCGATAGACAGGGTGGGGTTCCACGATGAAGAAGGGGCTTCATGACGCCGTTCCGACTGGCCTTTCGAACCGGGCGCTCGTTCGCGCTCGTCGCGGCGTTTGCGATGGCCTCAGCCGAGGCGGTCGGCTTCTGGTTCCTCGATCGCTTCGTGACCAGCCCGACCGAGGTGGTGCCGCCGCTCGTGGTGGCCGCTGCCGAAGACCGGGCCCGCACCGCGGCCCCGCTGCTCGAAGGTGCTTCGCTCGCGGCGACTCAGGCCTGGCTCGAGCAGCTGTCGCAGGCGTTCTGGCCCGTCCTCAACGGCGCCATCGTCATGGTGGGCGAGGGCTCGGCGACGGCCCGCCTCGAAACGCAGGCCGTGACGGTGCCCGCCGACTGCACGTCGGCCGTCGAAGTGTCTGAAGAGGCCGGTGGCGTCACGCGCAGCTGTCGACGCGGGCACGCCTGGTGGGTCAGCGCGCCGGTGCCGCGGGTGGGCACGCTGGTGCTCGAGCTGCAGCCGGCGACCAGCGTCGGGTTGATTCGGGCCGGGTGGTTCGTCGTGGCGTTGCTCTCGCTCTTGCCGGTGCTGGTGGTGGCGCTGCCGGTCGGGTTTCTCAGTGGCCTGGTCGCGACCCGCCGCCACCGGCATCGCCTGCATCGCATCGTCGACGCCGCCTCGAGCTGGAACCGTGGGCGCCGGGGGTCGAGGCTCGATGATGGGGGAACCGACGAGCTCGGGGTGGTGGCTCGCGCCTTCGACGCGTTGACCGACCGCGTCGCCGAATACGTCGACTCCGAGCGGGCCCTGGTGGCCGACGTCGAGCGGCGGAGGCTGTCGCAGGAGCTGCATGACCACGCCAAACAGAGCGTGTTCGCCGCGAGCATCACGCTGGGCGCGCTCGAGCGCACGGTCTCCGAGCCGCACCGCCCCCGGGTGACTGCAGCTCTCGAGGCCGTGCAGAGCGCCCTGGCGGACATGGGCCGGCTGTTGAACGAACCGGCTGGTCGGGCCCGGCTCACCCCGTTGGACCTTCACATCCTGGCTGAGCAGACGACGCGCCTGTGGGCGAAGCCCGTCTCGTGTTCCGGCGAGGCGTTCGAGTTCGACACCGAGCCCCACGAGGTCTGCGCCATCGTGCGCGAGGCGCTCACCAACGCCATGAAGCACGCCGGCGGGGTCGAGGTCTCGGTGCGCTGGGTGTTGGCCCCAGAGGCGCTGTCCATCACGGTGCGTGATGGCGGGCCGGGGTTCGACGCGTCTCGCACCTCGGGCATGGGCCTGGGCTCGATGCAGACGCGCGCGAATCACCTCGGCGCGCGGCTCGAGTTCACCGTCAGCCAGCCCGGAACCAGCGTGTGTCTGACGCTACCAGTGAGGCGGCCGTGACGAAGGTGAGAGTCTTCATCGTCGACGACCACGCCCTCGTCCGGGCGGGGCTGCGCACCCTCATCGAGTCGACGACCGACCTCGAGTGGGTGGGTGAGGCTCCCGACGCCGCCACCACGCTCGCTGGCGTCGCCGCGACCGGCGCCGAGGTCCTGGTACTCGACCTCGAGCTCCCCGGACAGAATGGCCTCGAGCTGCTCCCGCGATTGCCCCGAAGCCTGCGGGTGCTCGTGTTGACGTCCCACAGCTCAGAGACCTGGGCCTTCGCCGCGCTGCGGGCCGGCGCCCTGGGCTTCGTCACCAAGGTCTCTCCACCAGCGACGGTGCTGACCGCCATTCGAGCGGTCGCGGTGGGCGCCTCGTTTCTGGAAGCTGCGCTGGCGCAGAAGCTGGCGCACGCTGCCCGCCTGCCGCTGGACAGGGTACCGCCCGAGCTTCAGCTCTCACCGCGCGAGTTCGAGGTGTTCAGGCTCATCGGGCGCGCCCTGACGAACGAGCGCATCGCAGAACAGCTCGAGCTGAGCGAGAAGACGGTGAAGGCGCATGTCTCGACGGTGCTCTCGAAGCTGGGCGTGTCTGACCGAACCGAAGCAGCCGTCATGGCGTGGAAGCTGAGAGTCGTTCGAGACGACGACATGCCGTGAAGGGCGACGCTGGTTCAGACGGGGCCCTCAGGCCGCCAGCTCGGCCGCACGAGACAGGCGCCGCAGCGAGCGCTGCTCTTCTCCACGCACCAGCCGCAGCAGGCGGGCCCGCCGACGCGCGCTGCGGCGCCTCGTCCAGCGAAAAGGGACAATTCCAGGTTTCCCGGATGGTTGGCTTGACCCTCAGCACGGCGAACTCGCGAAAGAGCTTGGCGCAGCAGAGGACCCGGCAGGGGGGTCCTCAGGCGCAAACCATGAGCGGCGGCGGCCTCACTTCGACCAGACTGCCCAGCATGGCGAGAAGGCGCGCGCGGTGGCTGATTCCGCTGGGGGCCGTGGGACTGATCTGCCTGATGGCGTTGGGGGTCTGGGGGCGCCTCGCCGCCCAGCGCGCCGAGCAGCGCCGGCTGCGCGAGGCCGAGGTG